>Ga0255338_1001653_pt1 | contig 39692 bp, 37 predicted proteins | sample MeOH1_35cm_T4_19_FD_203715 | JGI IMG/M metagenome (GOLD analysis project Ga0255338, IMG submission 203715) | Sandy soil microbial communities from University of British Columbia, Vancouver, Canada - MeOH1_35cm_T4_195 | ecosystem: Engineered > Artificial ecosystem > Sand microcosm > Unclassified ... | reverse complement strand
TCGCAGGGCGCGGAGGCGCTGAAGGCCCTGGCGCAAAGCGTGTTCGACTGCATGATCATCGACCTCAAGCTGCCGGACATGAACGGCCAGGAGCTGCTGCGGCGCATGGCCGCGGGCGAGAGCCGCTCCTTCCCGCCGGTGATCGTGTACACGGGCCGCAACCTCACCCGCGACGAGGAGGCCGAGCTGATGCGCTACTCGCGCTCCATCATCATCAAGGGCGCGCGCTCGCCCGAGCGCCTGCTCGACGAGGTGACGCTGTTCCTGCACAAGGTGGAGAACCAGCTCTCGTCGGAGCGGCAGAAGATGCTGCGCACCGCGCGCAGCCGCGACCGCGCCTTCGAGGCGCGCCGCATCCTGGTGGTGGACGACGACATGCGCAACATCTTCGCCTTGACCAGCGCGCTGGAGCAGAAGGGCGCGGACGTCGAGGTGGCGCGCAACGGCGTCGAGGCGCTGCAGAAACTGGAGCAGGACCCGGACGGCATCGACCTGGTGCTGATGGACACCATGATGCCGGAGATGGACGGCCTCGCCGCCACCCGCGAGATCCGCAAGAACCCGCGCTGGCAGAAGCTGCCGATCATCGCCGTCACCGCCAAGGCGATGAAGGAGGACCAGGAGAAGAGCCTGGACGCCGGCGCCAACGACTACCTGGCCAAGCCGATCGAGCTGGAACGCCTGTTCTCGCTGCTGCGCGTGTGGATGCCGAAGATGGAAAGAGTCTGATGTCGCGCGCGGTCGCCGACATCGAGCTGCGGCTGCTGGTCGAGGCGGTCTACCTGCGCTACGGCCACGATTTCCGCGACTACGCGCAGGCCTCGCTGAAGCGCCGCGTCGGCCAGGCGCAGCTGCGCATGAAGGCGCCCACCATCTCGGCGCTGCAGGAGCGCATCCTGCACGACCCGCAGCAGTTCGCGCAGCTGCTGCAGTACCTCACGGTGCCGGTGAGCGAGATGTTCCGCGACCCGGCGTACTTCCTCGCGATCCGGCGCCACGTGGTGCCGGTGCTGGGCACCTATCCCTCGCTGAAGGTCTGGGTGGCGGGCTGCAGCACCGGCGAAGAGGCCTATTCGATGGCCATCCTGCTGCGCGAGGAGGGGCTGCTGGAACGCACCATCCTCTACGCCACCGACATCAACCACGCCTCGCTGGAGAAGGCGCGCAAGGGCATCTTCGAGCTGGAGGCGATGCAGGCCTTCACGCGCAACTACCAGCGCGCCGGCGGCCAGGGCGCGTTCAGCGACTACTACACGGCGGCCTACGGCGGGGCGCTGATGGACAAGGCCCTGCGCGACGCCATCACCTTCGCCGACCACAGCCTCGCCACCGACGCCGTCTTCGCCGAGACCCACTTCGTCTCCTGCCGCAACGTGCTGATCTACTTCAACCGCGGCCTGCAGGACCGCGCGCTGGGCCTGTTCCACGATTCGCTGGCGCACCGCGGCTTCCTCGGCCTGGGCGCCAAGGAGACGCTGGACTTCTCCGCCTATGCCGACCGCTTCGAGCCCGTGAGCCGCCCCGAGCGCCTGTACCGGCGCCTGCCGGAGCGGCGATGAAGCGCGAGCTGCCCGCGGACTTCGCCTTCCCCGCCGGGATGGTGGTCATCGGCGGCTCCGCCGGCGGCGTGGACGCGCTGCTGATGCTGCTGGACGCGCTGCAGCCGCCGTTGCGCACGGCCGTCGTGATCGTGCTGCACCTGCCCGAATGGCAGGAAAGCCGGCTGGTGGACCTGTTCACCCCGCGCCTTGCGGTGCCCGTGCGCGAGGCGCAGCCGCACGCGCCCATCGAACCCGGCCACATCTACTTCGCCCCGGCCGGCTACCACCTGCTGGTGGAACAGGACCTCAGCTTCTCCCTCAGCTGCGATGCGCCGGTGCTGTTCTCGCGCCCCTCGATCGACGTGCTGTTCGAGTCCTGCGCCGAGGCCGTGGGCAGCCGGCTTGCGGCCATTCTTCTTACCGGCGCCAACGAGGACGGGGCCGAGGGGCTGGCGCGCATCCACGACAGCGGCGGGCTGTGCGCCGTGCAGGATCCGCACGAGGCTGCCCACCCCACCATGCCCGCGGCGGCCGTGCGCCTGGCGCGACCGGATTTCGTGCTGCCGCTGGCAGGGCTGCGCCGCCTGCTGCACACTGTCGCCTGCCGATGACCGATTCCTCCCCCGATGTCAACGTCCTGCTGGTCGACGACCTGCAGGAAAACCTGGTCGCCCTGGAGGCGTTGATCCGCCGGGGCGGCCGCCGGATCTTCAGCGCGCGCTCGGGGGAGGAGGCGCTGTCGCTGATGCTGGAACATTCCTTCGCGCTGGCCATCCTCGACGTGCAGATGCCGTCGATGAACGGCTTCGAGCTGGCGGAGCTGATGCGCGGCACGGAGCGCACGCGCACCATCCCCATCGTGTTCGTCAGCGCCGCCGGGCGCGAGCTGAATTACGCCTTCCGCGGCTACGAGAGCGGCGCGGTGGATTTCCTGTACAAGCCGCTCGATCCGGTGGCGGTGCGCAGCAAGGTCAACGTGTTCGTCGAACTGTTCCGCCAGCGCCAGGACCTGCAGGCCGCGAAGGCCGACCTGCAGCGGGCCGTGAGCATGCGCGACGACTTCATGTCCATGATCGCGCACGAGCTGCGCAACCCGCTCAACTCGGTCTACCTGCAGGCCCAGCTGCGCCGGCGCATGTTCTCGGCGCCCAAGGGGCCCGACGCGGGGCAGATGCTCAGGATGGTGGAGCGCGACGAGCGCCAGATCCGCAGCATGGTGCGCCTGCTGGACGACATGCTGGACGTCTCGCGCGCCCGCACCGGCCACCTGGCCATGATGCCGGCGCCCTTCGACCTGGCCCAGTCCACCCGCGAGGTGGTCGAGGCCATCCGCGAGCAGGCCCGCAGCAGCGGCATCGCCGTCACGCTGGCGGCACCCGAATCGCTGCCGCTGGTGGGCGACGAATTCCGCATCGAGCAGGTGATCACCAACCTGCTGACCAACGCGCTGCGCTACGGCAAGGGCAATCCGGTGGCCGTGACGACCGGCCTGCGCGAGCAGGAAGCGCAAGCCTTCGTCTCGGTGCGCGACCAGGGTGCGGGCATCGCCCCGGAGGACCAGGAGCGCATCTTCGAGCAGTTCGAGCGCGCCGAAGGCGACAACAAGGTGCCCGGGCTCGGCCTGGGCCTCTACATCGCCCGCCAGATCGCCCAGGCGCACCAGGGCCGGCTGGAGGTGCGCAGCACGCCCGGCGAGGGCGCCGAGTTCGTGCTGTCCCTGCCGCTGCCGCCGTCGCAGCCCGCATGAGAAAATCACCGGTTTCCCGTTTCTCGGGGCCATGGTTCACAGGCTGGCGGTGAGCGCGCGAAGCGCTGAACCCCGGCAATTTCAAGGATTCTCCAAATGGACGCAGAACACATCAACCTCATCGGCACCACCCTGCAGGACCTGCAGGCCCGCACTGGCGACCTCCGGAGGTATCTTTGACTTCGATGCCAAGTCGGAGCGCCTGAGAACCGTCAACGCCGCGCTGGAAGACCCCGCGGTCTGGAACGATCCCAAGAAGGCCCAGGAGCTGGGCAAGGAAAAGAAGCAGCTCGATGGCGTGGTGCTGGTGATCCAGGACCTGGAGCGCGAGCTCTCGGACAACCTCGAGCTCTACGAGATGAGCAAGGAGGAAGGCGACGAGCCGGGGCTGCTGACGATCGAGAACGAGACGGGCAAGCTGGAGGACATCGTCAAGGACCTCGAGTTCCGCCGCATGTTCAACCAGCCGGCCGATCCGAGCAACTGCTTCCTCGACCTGCAGGCCGGCGCCGGCGGCACCGAGGCCTGCGACTGGGCCTCCATGCTGATGCGGCAGTACATCAAGTACGCCGAGCGCAAGGGCTTCAAGTACACGATCGAGGACGAGACGCCCGGCGACGTGGCCGGCATCAAGAGCGCCACGCTGAAGATCGAGGGCGACTATGCCTTCGGCCTGCTGCGCACCGAGACCGGCGTGCACCGCCTGGTGCGCAAGTCGCCCTTCGACTCCTCGGGCGGGCGCCACACGAGCTTCGCCAGCGTGTTCGTCTATCCCGAGATCGACGATTCGATCGAGATCGACATCAACCCGGCGGACGTGCGGGTGGACACCTACCGCGCCTCCGGCGCCGGCGGCCAGCACATCAACAAGACCGATTCGGCGGTGCGCCTGACGCACATGCCCACCGGCATCGTGGTGCAGTGCCAGGACAGCCGCTCGCAGCACTCCAACCGCGACGTCGCCTGGCGGCGGCTGCGCTCGCGCCTGTACGACTTCGAGATGCGCAAGCGCATGGAGGCGCAGCAGAAGCTGGAGGATTCCAAGACCGACGTCGGCTGGGGCCACCAGATCCGCAGCTACGTGCTGGACAACAGCCGCATCAAGGACTTGCGCACGGGCGTCGAGATCTCCGCCACGCAGAAGGTGCTGGACGGCGACCTCGATACCTTCATCGAAGCGTCCCTGAAGCAGGGCGTGTGATGCGCCGTCCACCCCCGTCCCTGGCCGGTGCGCAGGTCATCGCCCAGGTGCGCGACTTCCAAGAACCGATGAACAAGAATTTTCTGGAGACCCTCCATGCGTGAAGGAACTTCCAAGGTGATCCACCGCGCGGACTACCAGCCGCCGGCCTTCTGGATCGACTCGGTGGAGCTGTGCTTCGACCTCGATCCCGCCAAGACGCGCGTGCTCAATCGCATGCGCGTGCGCCGCAACCCCGAAGTGATGCCGCAGGCCCTGCGCCTGGACGGCGAGGAGCTGAACCTGGCCCGCGTGCTGGTGGGCGGCCAGGGCACCTCCTTCAAGCTGGAGGACGGCCAGCTGGTGCTGGAACACCTGCCGGACGGCAACGAGCCCTTCGAGCTGGAGATCTTCACCACCTGCGCGCCGGCGAAGAACACCAAGCTGATGGGCCTGTACGTCAGCAACGACTCCTTCTTCACGCAGTGCGAGGCCGAGGGCTTCCGCCGCATCACCTATTTCCTCGACCGGCCGGACGTGATGGCCAGCTACACCGTCACGCTGCGGGCCGACAGGCACCGCTACCCGGTGCTGCTGTCCAACGGCAACCTGGTGGAACACGGCGACCTGGAGGACGGCCGCCACTTCGCCAAATGGGTCGATCCCCACCGCAAGCCCTGCTACCTGTTCGCGCTGGTCGCCGGCCAGCTGGTGTGCCGCGAGCAGCGCATCGCCTCGCGCTCGGGCAAGGAGCACCTGCTGCAGGTGTACGTGCGCCCCGGCGACCTGGACAAGACCGAGCACGCGATGAACTCGCTGATGGCCTCGGTGGCCTGGGACGAGGCGCGCTTCGGCCTGCCGCTGGACCTGGAGCGCTTCATGATCGTCGCCACCAGCGACTTCAACATGGGCGCGATGGAGAACAAGGGCCTGAACGTCTTCAACACGAAGTACGTCCTGGCCAACCAGGCCACCGCCACCGACACCGACTACGCGAACATCGAATCGGTGGTCGGCCACGAGTACTTCCACAACTGGACGGGCAACCGCGTCACCTGCCGCGACTGGTTCCAGCTCTCGCTCAAGGAAGGCCTCACGGTCTTCCGCGACCAGGAGTTCAGCCAGGACCTCACCGGCGGCGCCTCGGCCCGCGCCGTCAAGCGCATCGAGGACGTGCGGGTGCTGCGCACCGCGCAGTTCCCCGAGGACGCCGGCCCGATGGCGCACCCGGTGCGGCCCGACCAGTACCTGGAGATCAACAACTTCTACACCGTCACGGTGTACGAGAAGGGCGCCGAGGTCGTGCGCATGATGCAGACCCTCGCCGGCAACGGCGAGTCCGATCCCTTGGGACGTGCCGGCTTCGCCCGTGGGCTGACGCTCTACTTCCAGCGCCACGACGGCCAGGCGGTCACCTGCGACGACTTCGCCCAGGCCATCGCCGATGCCAATCCCGAGTCGCAGCTCGCGCAGCGCCTGGACCAGTTCAAGCGCTGGTACAGCCAGGCCGGCACGCCGCGCGTGCGGGTGCAGACCAGCTTCGACGCCGCCTCGGGCACCTATTCGCTGACGCTGTCGCAATCCTGCCCGCCGACGCCGGCGCAGGCGGACAAGCTGCCCTTCGTGATCCCGATCGCGCTGGGCCTGCTCGATGGCAGCGGCCGCGAGCTCAGCTCCCGCCTGCACGTGCTGACGCAGGAAAGCGAGACCCTCACCTTCCCCGGCCACGCCGAGGAGCCGGTGCCCTCGCTGCTGCGCGGCTTCAGCGCGCCGGTGGTCCTGGAATGCGACTTCAGCGACCGGCAGCTGCTCACGCTGCTGGCCAACGACAGCGATCCCTTCAACCGCTGGGAGGCGGGGCAGCGCCTGGCCACCGGCCGCGCGCTGGCCTTCGTGCGCGGCACGGCCCCGGTGCAGCTCGATGAGGCCTACATCGAGGCGATGCGCAGCGTGCTGCGCCATCCGCAGCTCGACGCCGCCTTCAAGGAGCTGGTGCTGACGCTGCCCGCCGAGACCTACATCGCGGAGCAGCTCGATACCGTCGATCCGCAGCGCGTGCACGCGGTGCGCGAGGCGATGCGCGAGCAGCTCGCCACCGCGCTGCTCGAGGACTGGGAATGGGCCTATGAGGCGCACAAGGACAGCGGCGCCTACCGGCCCGACCCCGTCTCCAGCGGCCGGCGGGCGCTGGCCGGCCTGGCGCTCGCGCACCTGTGCCTGGCCGCACGCGCCAGCCGCGACGCGGTGTGGCCCGGCAAGGCCTACCAGCGCTTCAAGGATGCCTCCAACATGACGGACCGCTTCAACGCGCTGGCCGCGCTGGTCACCAGCGGGCACGAGCTGGCGGCACCCGCCTTGCAGCGCTTCCACGCCATCTTCAGGGACGAGGCCCTGGTGCTGGACAAGTGGTTCGCCCTGCAGGCCGGCGCGCCGGACCGCGGCGGCAACGTCCTGCCGCTCGTCAGGCAGCTGATGCAGCATCCGGACTTCAACATCCGCAACCCGAACCGCGCCCGCAGCGTGATCTTCAGCTATTGCAGCGCCAACCCCGGCGGCTTCCACCGCGGTGACGCGGCCGGCTACGTGTTCTGGAGCGAGCGCGTGATGGAGCTCGATGCCATCAACCCGCAGGTGGCGGCGCGCCTGGCGCGCGCCCTGGACCGCTGGCAGAAGCTGGCCGAGCCCCTGCGCAGCGCCGCCCGCGAGGCGATCGCCCGCGTGGCCGCCAAGCCGGACCTGAGCAACGACGTGCGCGAGGTCGTCAGCCGCGCGTTGGCCGACTGATTTCAAATACGGCATCCCGAGGAGGAGATCGAATTGAGCCAGCAAAGCATTTCCCTCACCCGCTACCTGGTGGAGCAGCAGCGGGTGCACGGCCACATTCCGTCCGAGCTGCGGCTGCTGATCGAGGTGGTGGCGCGCGCCTGCAAGCGCATCAGCATCTCCGTCAACCAGGGTGCGCTGGGCGACGTGCTGGGGTCGGCCGGCACCGAGAACGTGCAGGGCGAGGCGCAGAAGAAGCTGGACGTGATCGCCAACGAGGTGCTGATCGAGGCCAACGAATGGGGCGGCCACCTGGCGGCCATGGCATCGGAGGAAATGGAAGGCATCTACGTGGTGCCGAACCGCTATCCGCAGGGCGAGTACCTGCTGCTGTTCGACCCGCTCGACGGCTCCTCCAACATCGAGGTCAACGTCAGCATCGGCACCATCTTCAGCGTGCTGAAGAAGCCCGAGAACGGCGGTCCCGGCTCCGGCGTGGCCGAGCACGACTTCCTGCAGTCCGGCAGCAGGCAGGTGGCCGCCGGCTACTGCATCTACGGCCCGCAGACCACGCTGGTGCTCACCGTGGGCGACGGCGTGGCGATGTTCACGCTGGACCGCGAGCAGGGTTCCTTCGTGCTGACGCAGGAGAACATCCGCATCCCGGCGGACACGAAGGAATTCGCGATCAACATGTCGAACATGCGGCACTGGGATGCGCCCGTGCGCCGCTACATCGACGAATGCCTGGCCGGCAAGGAAGGCCCGCGCGGCAAGGACTTCAACATGCGCTGGGTCGCCTCCATGGTGGCCGACGTGCACCGCATCCTCACGCGCGGCGGCATCTTCCTGTACCCGTGGGACAAGCGCGAGCCGGCCAAGCCGGGCAAGCTGCGCCTGATGTACGAGGCCAACCCCATGGGCTGGATCGTCGAACAGGCCGACGGCGCGGCCACCAACGGCAGCCAGCGCATCCTGGACATCCAGCCGACCCAGCTGCACGAGCGCGTGTCGGTGATCCTGGGCTCGAAGAACGAGGTGGGGCGGGTCACCTCGTACCACACGAAGTAGGCCCGCCCGGGCGGGAATGACGCAGATGGCGGCCGCGGGGCCGCCATTGCCTTTGCTACTTCCCGAACACCATGAACAGCGCGTCATCCGGCGTCGCATGCCGGACCGCTGCGTTGTCGAACACCGCCCACCCGAAGGCATAGCGCTTGGCCGGATCGAACTGCACGTCGAACTTGCTGCCGGTCTGCAGCTTGCGGCTCAGGACGGTGGTGACGACGCCGTTGTCCCACCGGTTCACCGCGCGGATGTCGGCGCGGTCGCCGGCAAGCGGGTTGCTGATGTGCGCCGCCAGCTCGTCGCCCGGCTTGAACTTGTCCACGAAGGCCACTTCGTCGCCGCGCTTGATGTAGTACGTGCCGCCCGCGTTGGCCGGCCGGCCGTCCCGGTTCATGAAGGGGGGCTTGCCGTTCACGAGCTTCAGCGCGGTGTACTCGCCGCCCTGCGTGCCCGGATCCGACTTGCGGCCGGCATTGGGCGACTTCTCCTTGTCGTAGCGGGTGTGGTCCACGTACTGGTCGTCCACGTGCCCCATCGGGATGGTGCGCACCGACTTCATGTGCCACATGTCGCCGATCTCGCCTGGCTGGCGGGTGTACTTGTTGCCGAAGGGCTTGCCCTCGCCCTCGTGGCACACCACCGCGCAGCCCTGGTCGGCGAAGCCCTTGATCGAGTCGTCGATCGGCCAGATCATGGCCCACTTGTCCTCGTAGGCCAGGTTGTTGTCGCCGCCCTTGTCGGCCGGATCGACCACCTGCTTCCACGAGCCGTCGGCCTGCTTCTGGAACGGGATGCGGCGCGCCGAGTTGGTCGGGTCCTTGTACTGCACCAGCATGTACAGCGTGTCGGCCGTGTAGACCGCCTTCAGCGTGCCGGTGGTCTCGCCCTTGACCAGGTTAGCTCCCCCGGAGAATTCGACCTTCAGCGGCATCGCGCGCGCCCACGCCGGGTCCGCATCGAAGCGGTTCAGGTCCGGGGCGCTCGCCACCTTGGCGGCGACGAGCGTGTTGGGCGCACCCTGCTGTCCCAGGCCCTGGCAGCCGGCCAGTGCGAGCGCCGCAAGGACGGCGGCGGTGCTGCCACGCAGCGTGACTTTCATGATTTCCTCCTTCATCGATGATCCCTGCAGGCATTGGAGTGCGGAGGAAATCGTTCGGTCTTGAGCTGCATCACGCGGCGCCGGAAACAACGGGCCGGCATTGCAACCGGATGCTGCGCCCCACAACGGGCAGGCCGCCGGCATGCATCGCTGCCGCGCCGCCGCGAGATCCCGGCCGGCAGGAGGAGCGGTCGAGGATTGCCTTATAATTGCGAGCTTCGCCGGAGTAGCTCAGTCGGTAGAGCAGCTCATTCGTAATGAGAAGGTCGGGGGTTCGATTCCTCTCTCCGGCACCATCGCAGTAAGGACGGCCCGCTATCAATAAGTAGCGGGCCGTTTTCATGTCGGCTTGGGTAGCCACCATGTAGCCAATTGCCGATCGAAGGCAGAGGATCAGCCCGCGCGAAGCCGGGTCGCCACACAGAGACGCGGCAACACGTCGATGGCGGGTGATTACGGCAGACCGGCGTCTCCCGACCCTGCAACTTCGGGGCGGGGTTCAGCTTCCTTGAATCGCGCAGCCATCTTCTTGATGCGGGCCGCCGCGTTCTGGTAGTTCTTCTTCATATTCTCGTCACCGGAATCCGCCGCCGAGTAGAACTTCAGTGCCTCCGCGATTGCGTCGTTACGCGAGGCCACCGCGCTTGTGACGGTCCCAGCAGTAAAGTCCCGTCAGGAGGGGCCGAAAGCTGTTGATTCCGGGAACCCGGTGCTCGGCGTGCTTGCCCTCATGCTCCAAACTGAGGAAATCCTGAATTAGCTTGCCCCTGATGCGGTTTGCCGGATGAATGGATCCCCGATACAGGGCGTACCGATACTGGAACTCATTGACCTGGCGCCTCTACGCCAGTAAATCGAGATCGCCAGCAAGATCCACCTCAAAGCCAAAGACCGGTCTTCCGCCCGCTTCACGGGTACCGAACATGAAGGCTGGATGCAGGTGAATCGGCTCGCGCATGCGGAGGACAAATTCCCCAAGAGGAACGCTGTCGCTTCGCTTGTACTTTCTAGCAGCGCGCAGGCTGGCGTCCACGGTCGCGATGACCTGCGCGATTTCGTTGCCAGATGGAAGACCGCAGATACGAAAGAAGCGACTGGCGAGAACGGCACGAATCTGATTCAGCTCCGAAGAGAAATGCTGGCGGATAGTCGATAGAGCCCCATTGATCACGCGAAGGAGATTGGGGTGGAAGATTCGGTAATGCCGCCGCGTCATGGGATAACCTGTGCCCCGACGGCGCGTGGAGCGAGCATCCGCAAGTGTTGACGCGAAGGCGCCGCCGATGCGTTTGCTTTGTGCGACGCTCTCGAAGCGGCGCGGCCTGTCTGCTGGGCCGATTTCGACCGACCCTGATGAACGCGCCCCTGCGAACGGCATGTACAACGAGACCGTATAGCCAAGGCGCGAAGGCGATTTCGGGAAGAGGAAGTCGCCGCCGCATGCGCCTGCGCAGCTGGCAATACAGCTGCAGTTCGCATTTTCCTCGAGCACCCGCTCCAGCGGCGAAGGCGGCCTTATCGGCAGGGAACCGTGGCTTCACGCGGCCCCGTTCGGTCTATCATGTATCCGCTGAAGAGCAAGACGGTGGCGTAATTGAGGATGCAGGAAGCCGATATTAACAGCCGCCTTCATTCCCGTCTCGTGCAGAGCGTGCCGCAGCGAAGCCAGGGAGCGAAATGAAGCGAACATTGTATGTGATCTCCGACCTGCATCTGGGCGGGGCCGAGGGATACCAGATGTGCGCGGCAGCCGGTCAAGCTCGGCTGGCCGAGTTCATCCAACATCTCACCGCCAAGCAGGGGCAAGGAGAGCAGACCCACCTGCTTCTGAATGGCGATGTGGTCGACTTCCTGGCAGAGAGGGAGTTCGCCTCATTCACCTGCAACGACAAGGACGCCACCGACAAGCTGGCGCGCATCATCGGCCGCACGCAACCGATCTGGGATGCCCTCGCCGCGATCGCGAGCTCCGGCGCGCGTCTGACACTGTTGCTGGGAAATCACGATGTGGAGCTGTCGTTTCCAGGGCCCCGCGCCCTGCTCGCGCGCACGCTGGTCGGCCAAGTCGACTTCATCTACGACAACGAAGCGTTCACTGACGGCGACGTCCTCGTGGAGCACGGCAACCGCTACGACAAGTGGAACGTCGTCTCCCATGACAAGCTGCGCGCCTCACGCTCCGCGCTGTCACGCCGCGAGCCGGCACCAACTGACTACCTGGGCCCGCCTGGCAGCCAGCTCGTGCAGAAGGTGATGACGCCACTGAAGGAGATCTACCCCTGGATCGATCTGCTCAAGCCCGAAGGCGAAGGCATGTTTCCGGTCTTGGCGGCAATCAAGCCCGCTGCAATGACGGAAGCCCCGCGATTCCTCACGTACCTCGCGAGCGCACAACAGGTCCGGTTCAATGACAAGGGTGCTCCCGTCGACCCGCAGAACATTGCCGCCACCTCTAGCGCGGAGTCGCAGCCCGAGATGAGCGCGGCCATGCGCGAGGCGCTCGATATCGCCGGCCTGTTGGACACGCAGAACATCGCCGGCGGCCAGGACGATCGCGACTTGCTGACCCGCCTGAGGGACGGCGCCTCGGCCGCCGCGCGCAACGCCAAGATCGGATTGCTGACCAGAGGCCTGCGGTTCTTCGCGCGGGCGAACAACAATTCGTTCGACACCCGGATCGAGCAGCCCGAGTTTCTGCAGGCCGCCCGCGCATCCGCTGACAACGGGTTCAAGGTGGTTGTGTACGGTCACACGCATCTCGCCAAGCGGGTCGACCTCGGCAACGGTGCCGTGTATCTGAATACCGGCACTTGGGCCGACTTGATGCAATTCCCAGCCGCGGTGTTCCTCGACGACGAGGAAGCGGCACGCCAGCAGGTCGATGCATTCGTCGACGACCTGATGGCCGAGAAGACCGCCAAGTGGCGGTGCCAGAAGCCCACCTTCGCGAAGATCGAGTTCGAGGGTGACGACATCATCGCCGCGGACGTGCACGTCTTCGAAAGTGCATCATCTACCCCGCCGCTAGTCGCCGGCCGGATGGACATCCTCGCGCGATAGACCTCCACATGCCCTCCCTCGACATCGATGCGATCGCCGCCTCCACTGTGTTCATCCAGGGCATCGACAGCCGCGGCGACCGCAAGTCAGGCACGGGCTATGTTGTCGCCCCCGGAATCGTCGCAACGTGCCACCACGTGGTTCGTGACATGCTCGAAGGCGAACCCCTCGTGCTGCGCTTCGACGATGGCAGGGAAGCCACGGCGACACGTCTCCCCCTGAACGATCCCGAGCTGGACAGCGCTCTGCTCTCCTTCAAACGAGACGATGGCCTTCCGGCAGCCTTGGCGCTGGGTGGCGAATGCACCTGGAAGGCGAACTTCGACTCCTGGGGCTTCTCGACCTACGCCAGTGGGCAGGGCCTGTCCCTGCGCGGCATCGTAGGACGCGCTTTGATGACCGACGACCAAGGGCGCCATTCGATCGAACTCGATTGTGATCAGGCGGCCGCGGCTAACGGTACGCCGATGCACGGTTTCTCGGGCAGCCCGGTCGTCGTCGACGGGCTGGTGATCGGCCATGTGAAGAGATTCCTGTCCGACCCGGCAGACAAACTGCGGCCGGCCTTCGGAAAGATCTACGCGACGCCGTCATCTTCGGTGCATGCGCTGCTGAAGCAATGCTACGCAGCGAGCGCCAACAACAGCCTTCCGCAGATGGACGTGCCTCCCTCAGACAGCGCCGCGGCCCGCGCGGACATCGAGAAGCTGAAAGCCATGCTCGACTCGTCGAGGGCCGAACGGACCGCCAAGGAGGTCTTCGAGCTGCAGGCCGCGGAGTCACTGATCCAGCTGGGAGCGCCGAGCGACGCGGTGCAGGCGCTCGGCTGGCTTCCATCGAGTCTGCGCAGGGATCAGCTGATGGCCTTGGGCTTGGCCAAGACAGGCACCAAGGAGGGCCTCGATGAGGCATTTAGACTCCTAGAAGAGCTGAGAAAGGCCGGCCACCGCGATGCGGAAACCGCCGGCATCCTGGGCGGCCGATATAAGGATCTATGGCGAGAGACGGGAGTTCGAGAGCACCTGGAGAAGTCGCACGCCACCTACATGGACGCCTCTAGGACCAATTCCGACGACCCGTATCCGGGCATCAACGCGGCAGCCACGGCGCTCTGGCTCGGCGAGCACGATCTTTCGAAGCGCGTCGCCCGCGGCGTCCTCGCGGTGCTCCAAGCCAAGCCACGCTCCGCTCGCGACTGCTGGCATCACGCGACTGAAGCCGAGGCAAGGCTGCTGCTTGGCGAGCGCGAAGCCGCTCACGCGCTGTACAGGAAGGCCTGCGAGAGCTGCGGTCGTGCCCCGGGCATCTTGGCAACAATTGGACGCCAGTTAAACCGGCACGAGGAGGTGCTCGGCTTGGAGCGCACCGATCTGACACGGATTTGAATCGAAGAGGTCCGACCCCCGACAAGTCGAGGACGCCCAGGGGAGTCGCCATGCAGCTATGTTCGCGCTGATGCCCTTTTGGCGGCGAGCGTTCCGTCCGATCCGCTTTCGCAGGGTTTGAACGCAAAACGGCGCCTGCTGAGTGGTCGACGAGAACGCGGCCATGTAAGAACAACCAAGGACACCGGATGATCATCGCGGGAGGTATCTACAAGGAATCATGCGTCATTCCTGAGTGGAACGCCGAGTATGGGTCCGGAGGTCGGGCCGCCGCAGCTGTCGTGGCACTGTGCCCCGCCACGATCCTGCATACCTATTCCCGAACGCCTGATTCGAGCGGACTGGAATCGCTGAGACGGCTTGGCGTCGACGTCCATGTCCAACCCGCATCGCATGGAGTCGCGTTCGCCTACTTTCATCCCCTGTCGCATCCGCACGTAGAGCCGCCCAGGTCGTCGATCGTCCAGCATCCTCCCATTGAGGTGTCCGGCGAGGCTGTTCTGCGATTCGGAATTCTTGAGGGTGACGCCATCGTCAGGGCAAATCGTGCGGTGTATGACCCGCAGACGTCCGTACGACCGGCGGAATTTCTGGCTAACGGGTCGCACGCCGAGGAACTCGCCCTTGTGCTGAACGAAGGAGAGTCGCGCGCCCTCACAGGGAACACCGATGTGCGCAGCGCGGCGCTCACGTTGCTGCAACCTGGCGGCGCCGCAGTGGTTGTCGTCAAGGCCGGCGCTCGAGGCGCCTTGGTTGCCGAACGCGGCGGCGCCATGACGGAAGTTCCGGCGTATCGCTCCGACCGTGTCTTCAAGATCGGCACGGGTGACGTTTTCAGCAGCATCTTCGCCTTGGAATGGGCCGAAAGAAAGCTACCGCCAGCTGTTGCCGCGGAGCTGGCCTCGCGTTCTGTCGCCGCGTACTGCTCGAGTGGCATGCTCCCCCTTCCGACCGGCGCGCCGGCGGCGCGTGAACCAATCGTCTTGAAGCGCTCCCCAGTCGTTCTGCTCGAAGGCTCCACCGACACGATTGGGCGCCGGTACGTAATGGAAGAAGCGCGGTACTCCTTAGCCGAACTCGGCGCCGACGTGGTTTGCCCAGTGCTCGATTCGACGCCAGCGGCGAGCCCCTCAATTTCGGCAGCGCTCGTGATCGCCGATGAATCGCGCACCGCACTGCAATCTCGCGTGCAACGCATGAACAACGCTGGCATTCCAGTCGTGGTGCTCGACGAATTTCACTCAAAATCCGCGACGGCGCGAAAAAGAGAGCGACCCCTTCTCAGAATCACCGACGACTTCGCTTCGGCGATCTACTTCGCACTGTGGGCTGCATCGCCCCAGCACGATTGAAACGACCTCCATGGCAGACATCTTCATTAGCCACTCAAGCAAGACGAAGGGCAACCTGCAAAAGCTCCGTCGCCTGGTGGAACTTTTGTCCAGCCGATGGAACGTCTGGTCGGACTACACCCTCGTCGGGAAATACTCTCAAGTCATCCCGGAAGAGGTCCGACGAGCGACGTGCATGGTTCCCATATGGACGCATGCGTCGCATTCCAGCGAAAACGTGCACGACGAACTCGCTCTTGCCAAGAAAGCCCGTTCGCAAATCATTCCAGTTCGCATGGAAGACTGCGATGCGCCCTTTGGCTATGGCACCTACAGCGCGGTCGATTTCACCGACTGGGATGGCGAACCGAATCATCCAGCGCTACTTCAACTGATACGCAAGCTCGAAGCGATCGTTCCCGCGACCAGCAAACCTTCACAGCCACGAAGGGTTTTTGGCGACCGCCTCGAGTTGCCCGCGTTGTTCATGTCAGTCTCCTCACACGAGACGCAGCTGGCGCCCCTGCCCGGCGTGCAGGCGTTGCGAATCTTTGGTGCGAATGCCGTGCTGGTTTCGGCCTATGACCTTTTTCCGAAGCGGCGTGCGCCGGGCATGGCGGCTGAGCTGCGGAAAATCAGGAACCGCGGCGGCCTGGTCCTGATCGACTCCGGAAACTACGAGGCGAGTCGCCTTGGGGACAAAAAATGGAAGCCACAGCAGTTCAAGCGCGCGCTGGAGGGTATCCCGCATGATTTGGCGTTCAGCTTCGACGTCATGGATCCTTCCATTGGACCAAAACAAGCAGCCAAGCAGATCCTCGAGGCGGTCACCAGAGACAGCCGGTTCACGACTGCGCCCATCCTTCCGATCGTGCACGCCCGTTATTCTGAGAAGCAGAAGGGCTATGTACTTGACTCGATTCCCACGGTCATCCGCATTCTTGCCGAGCAACTCGCCCCACCGCTGATCGCAGTGCCCGAACGGGAGCTGGGCCGAGGTCTAATCGAGCGCGCGCACAATGTGCAGCGCATCCGGCAGGAGCTGGACACGCTCCCGTTCTACCAACCTTTACATCTCCTCGGCACCGGCAATCCCTGGAGCATCGCCGTGCTCGCCGCCGCGGGCGCCGACAGCTTCGACGGTTTGGAATGGTGCCGAGTGGCCGTCGATCGCGAGGCGAACCGGCTCAACCACTTCCAGCACTTCGATTTGTTCACATACCAGATCGGATGGGCGGACTCCCCCCTCCTAGCCGGCCTGCTTGGCAACGACAATATCGACTTCAACGCCAAGGCGGCGTTCCACAACCTCGATTACTTCGCACAGTTGGGCAAGGATCTGCGGTCCGCCGCAGCCAAGGGCAGCTTCGAGGCCTTCGTCACCAGCATCCTCGGATCTTCATACAAATTGCTGGCCAAGAAAATGCCGTCCCTCTTTCCGTGACCCAGACATCCGTACATCGTTTCGAGCGCGCCGTAGCCGCCATCTGCCCAGACATCGAGGCACGCATCGCCGCGCGTCGCCGGGACAAGGTCGACGACCGCTCGCTGTGGTGGGAACTGTCGTGCTGCATCCTGAGCAGCCAAGTGCCGTATCCGGTCGCTACCGCCGCGGCGGACGCGATCGAGAAAGCGAGACTGCTTCTCGCGCACGAGCTTGATCCGGACGAGCTTGCGAATGCGCTTGAGGAGGTGTTAGCCCATCAGGTGATTGTGGGCGGCCGCTTCATACGCTACCGCTTCCCAGCTTCTCGTGCGAAGCAGCTTGCCGGCGCCCATTTGGCCGTGCATCGGCACGACGCCAGCTTATCTACCCTGCTGGCGCGGTTCGCCGACGCATGGGAGGCGCGGCGATGGCTCGTCGACAACGTGCCGGGTGCGGGGCCTAAGCAGGCGAGCATGTTCCTTAGGAATGTTGGCGTCACGTACTCGCTCGCTATCCTCGATCGTCATGTCCTGAAATACATGTCTGCGCTGGGAATCGGCGACCACGCGCAACCGTTCGTGTCTGGCCTGTCGACCTACCTGCGTCTCGAGCAGACCCTGCAGGAGCATGCCAAGCGCATCGGCTACGACGTTGGGTTGCTCGACTGGGCCATCTGGATTGTGATGCGCGCGGACAAGGAACCCCACATGGAGCTGAACTTCGCATGAGCATTGTCACCCTCGTCTCTGGCGGCTTGGACTCCACGCTGGCGGCCTGCCTGGCCAAGGAGGAAGGCGTTCGGCAATTCCCGCTGTTTATCGACTATGGTCAACGGGCCCGCGAGCGCGAACTCGCGGCATGCCGGCTAGCGATGGCCAAGCTCGGGTTGCCCGAACCGCAGGTCGCTGATCTCTCCGGGTACGGCCGCTTGATCCGCTCAGGGCTCACGGATACCGGGCTACGGGTTATTGAGGACGCGTTCACGCCGGGACGCAACATGCTGTTCCTCCTTACGGCCGCCGCGCATGCGATGCAAACGATGGCGGATGCCGTGTCGATCGGCCTTCTGCACGAAGGCACTAGCCTATTCCCGGACCAGACCTCCGCGTTCCTCGTCGACGCAGAGCACATGATCGAGCGCTGCATGGGGCGCAGCATCAGGGTTCTCGCACCGCTGGCGATGTTCCATAAGCCTGATGTCGTCGAACTCGCGAGAAGCAAGGGTATTTCGGGCACATACTCCTGCCACATGGGAGGTGCGACACCGTGCATGGACTGCATCTCGTGCAACGAATTCAAGTTTAAGGAGGCGTGACATGGGCGGCGGCAGCGGGGGGGGATGGCGATCCCTCGGCGACATACGGGCACTCGAGCAGCGCGCCAAAGCGGCACTGCAGGGCGGCAAGCGCAATGTCTTCATCAGCTTCGCCATGGAGGACATCGACGAGGTGAACCTGCTTCGCGCTCACGCTAAGAACGAGAACAGCGACATTGAGTTCAACGACTACTCCGTCCGCGAGCCCTACGATAGCGAGCGCGCGGAGTACATTCGACAAAAGATAACCGAGCGAATCGAGCGGGCTTCAGTAACAGTCGTGTACCTGTCGGCCTCCACCCCCCAAAGCGAATGGGTGAAATGGGAAGTGGAGAAGAGTTTGCAGTTGGGTAGGCGCGTGATCGCCGTACATGCCTCAGACAACCCGCCCGTAACCTTGCCCGGCTGGGTATCCGAGCAGAAGATTCCGCTAGTGGCGTGGAAGAATCTAGCGCAGGAACTCGGACAGGCGAAATAACTGCGCCGAAACGAAGTACCTGTCGGCGACCGCAAGGCTCTGGCCGCTTCCTGTTCGCTGCCGTGTGCTCGCCCGATTCCCTGGCATTTGTAATCTCACGTGCGATGCACCGCCTGCCAGAGCCGGGCCACCTTCTCTACTGGCTCACGCGCCGCCCCTTGCAACGGCTCGCGGCCAGCGCGCCATGCGACTGCTCACCCTCAGCCCTCAACACCATTCGCGTCCTCAGCGGTTTGGGGACAGTGAACGGCGGCGGATCCCGTCTACGATTGAGTCGGTGTTCCAAGCCACCATCTCTACGGCCGCTGCCTGCACCGATTCGGGTACCCGCTCCTGCCCCCACGGCCGGACTCCGATGATGGGCTTGTCATAGTACTGGGCAAATCCCATTTCCTTGTCGATCCAAAACCGGTGGGCGGCGTACATTCCAGCAATCACCAACACGCATTGCACAGGTCGGACTTGCGCGTCCAAAAGACCCTCAAGCTTCTGCTGGCCGACTCGAGTTCCGGGATCGATCAGAGGGTCATGTCTCGGTACTGAAAAGTTTCGGAACTGGAAGTTAGGCGCGGATTTCAACAAGCGCTCTAATCGGTCGTACTCATCGTGGTACCTCCATGCGTGGCTCACGAACAGGTCGTAGTTTCTGAGTGCGGGCATCGAATCCTCCAGCCTAAACTATAGCGAGGCGGACACAACTATGCACGGGAAAATGTCCAATTGGACGGATGCTAACGCCGTTCGATTTTAAACGGCGCCCCTGTAATATGGAAAGCACCAAGATCGGAGTGCGAACGTGGAAGAATTTTTCAGACTGGCGCCGGCACCGTGGCCCCTGACAGCAGGGAGCAAGTGGCACATTTTCCTTAGCTATCGGTCGATGCAGCGCAAATGGGTGCTGGGGCTGTACGACATCCTCACCCAGCTGAAGTATCAAGTCTTCATGGACCAGTTCGTACTGGTCGCTGGCCAGGGGCTGGCTTCCTCCCTCGGCGATAACCTCGATGCCAGCGAAGCCGGCATCCTGATGTGGTCGGCGCGAAGCGAGGACTCAGCGTGGTGCAAGAAGGAGTACTGCACCTTCGAGTCGCGAGAATTCCGCGGCGACTTCAAGTTCGTCGCAATACGCCTCAACAACGCACCGCTGCCCGGCTTCGTTCAGGGCACGCTTTGGATTGATTGCAGTGAAGAGCGTGATGGACTCAGCGGCATGTCGCTACTCCGGTTGCTCCACGGTCTTCAGGGACAGCCGCTGCCGGAACAGGCAGTGAGGCTGGCGACTCACGTTGACGACGCAGCCAGGAAGGACATGGCTGCCATCCGAACCGCTGCCAGCGCGAAGCAGGTGCACGAAATCGTGAAACTCGCCGCCAAGCACCGAGACGACCTCGCATGGCGATTTAGCCCGGCGCTTTCATGCGCCGCAGCGCAGGCGCTGATTTCCGTCGGCTCGCCGCATGAGGCGCTACGCGTGCTGGACTCCGTGCGCGCCAATTTCCCCGCGGCCATTCGGCCGCGACAGCTCACGGGGCTGGCGTTGGCGCGGTCCGGCGATTGGAAGCAGGCTAAGGCGGTGTTTGGCGAGCTGTACGAACTGGGCGAACGCGACCCGGAAACGGTAGGGATGTACGCGCGCACTTGGATGGATGCCTACTACGCGACCGGCGACCGCCTCCTTCTGCGCCGCTCCCGTGACCTATACGCTGAAAGTTTCGCTTCCGCACCGGAGAACTATTACACCGGAATCAACGCTGCGTCGAAAAGCATCTTCCTCGATGAGGTCGAGGCAGGCATGAATTTGGGCAAGCAAGTCGAAGCGCTCGTCGGGACGCGGGAGAAACCTGGTGATTACTGGCAGACCGCGACCGTCGCCGAAGTACAGCTGATCCAACGTAACTATGCAGAAGCAGCAAGCCTCTACGAGAAGGCGCTTGCCATAGACCCAGGCGCGGTGGACGACCATCGGTCCACTTGCAAGCAGGCGCGCCTGCTGTTAAAGCACTTGGACGCCACTCCAGAGCAGGTATCCCACGTCCTCGGCGTGTTTCGCCGTCATATCAGATGCCCCGATGCACGCTCCGCCGTGGAATCTGTGCGCGGTCAAGGCCGTGCACGTATCGTCACTTTCACCGGCTTTTCGGGAACTGGATACGAGGACGAGGCGCTTCTGCGCGATCTAATCCTCGAAGAACTGGAGGCGTTCTCGCCAGCCGACACGTTAGTGTGCGCTGGCGCCACGCCCGAGGGCATAGGAGTGGTGTACACGCTTGCCTTGCATAAGGGCTTTCGTACAGCTGGCATCGTGTCTTCGCTGGCGCGAGCCCAAGGCGCGAAGTACTCTAATGAATGCGAGGTGGTGTTCGAGGTAGAAGACAAAGGCTGGGGCGGTAAACAAGAAAATGGTCGCCTTGCACCCACGTCGCAGGCCACGGTCGATGCCAGCGACGTGATGATCGGCATCGGCGGGGGCGCGATTGCGCGCGACGAGCTTGAGGAGGCGCGCGCGCGAGGCAAGAACGTGAGATTCCACCGCATGGACATGAATCACGCCTTAGCGACTCAGAAAGCCGCGGACTCCGGGCACGACGCTCCATCGTCATTCGGGGGCGAAGCGCAAGCGCTGTTCGTTAACGAGCACGGGCCTCAAGACCCTGCGTCGGCACCAGCTTGCTGAGCGAGTATTGTCCGTCACCAGACTGTCCGCGCCTGCCGATCTGGCGCTACAAAGGATGTAGCGCCAGATCGGGCAGTGAAATACCCCGATCCGTACCCCGATAAGGCCCTGGACCGTTACGGATGGTCCAGGACCTCAGAAGACTTAAAGCCCTGATTTCTCAGGGCATTATGCTGCTTGGGGGACTTCGATGGACCTCTTTTGGACATGGTCCTGGCGGAGCAGAAGGGCTACCAGGTACGCGGCTGCAGTGCGGTTTGGGTGTTGCTCCACAGCAGCGAACCACGCAGGCAGCTGCGCAAGTTCGAGCGCGTCCGTCCTGATGGTCTTGGTCGGCAGGATGTCCTGCAACTCGCTCGCTTTGGCGGCGTCCCCGTTTCACAACGTCTCGGTATTCGCGTTTGGTCGCGCACCAGGAGAGGAATCCGGCAAACACCGCGAGGGCACGCGCGGCCTGGGTAGAGCCCCGCCTTCGTTCGATGGCGTACCACTCCCGCATCAAGTCCTGGTCGATCTCGGCGAGACGGAGTGCCATCAAGGGGAACAGCGGCCCAGGCTTCGTGAGCCCCTTGCCCCGCTTCTTCTGCTCGCCTCCGGGTCTACCGTGGCCGGCGCTGCGGGTGCCGGCGTTCGCCTCCCAGGGGTTCATGTCAGGAGGGCGCAAGCTAGCGCCGCGCTGTACCACCAAACGCCCTCGATCGCCGGCGCGCGAAGCCTGAGCATCACCCGCCCTCCGTCCGGATCGGCCATCGCCAACTGCCGCCGCTATCGCGGCGGCTTCTCGAACCACGTCTGGCAGACCTTCGTCAGGTCGAAGTGCCCGGCCCGGGCCCAGAGGTGGTCGAGGTGGTCGAGGTGGTCGATGACGTCCGATGCCGTCTGCCGGTCGTGCTACCGCATGAAGTCGCCGGGCTGAGAGATCTCGTCGAGGCCCTTCATTTCGGCAAGCGGCCTCTGGAACATGCGGCGCGGAACACGCGCCAAGCCCTCCTCCTGCGCGGCGTCGGTGAACAGCGGAGCCATGAAGTCGATGGCGTGCCCTTCGACCTCCACCCACGCGTGGAAGGCGTGACTATCGGCGACCATCCCACCCACCGCCCACCCGCGGCAGGAAGTAGCCTCGGATGCACGTGACGTCTCGCACCGCGATCTGAATGTGGTGCTGCTCCGTGAAGCCGGCGCCGGGGTAGAGGGCCTTGCCTTCAGGAAACCCGCCGCGCACCGTCTGATATTTAGGCAGGCCTGCGGCCTCGCGCGTCGCGTGCATGTGCTCGATGACCTCGCGGTCCCGAAAACGCCCCTTCCCTACGTTCCTGGGGAGCTTCACGCCGTACCTGCGGAACACCTTCCGCCACTCTTCGAACGCTGCCGCCATCTCCTGCAGCGCCGCTTGGTCGAACAGGTTGCAGCACAGGCCTAGGTCGATCACGGCCCCGATCACGAACGGGCGCTTGATTCGCCCGCGGGTGACCTTGCCGTCCATCCCCTCACGTGCGAACTGCAGGGCCCGCGCCGGATCGTTCTCCCAGAAGTAGATGCCGGAGCCCAGCCAGTCCCAGCGATTGAGGCTAGGTTGGAGGTGTTGAGTTGCACTCGCGAGGACCTCACGCCCGACTGACTCGTCGCAGCCGTGGAAGCCCAGAACCCAAGAGGGGAGGCGCTGGTAGCCCGAGTAGTCGGGCGCCGCCTCCGCCATCAATCAGCCGCCTGAAGCCTTCGTGAGTTTCCCCTGACGGGTCAGCACACCGCGACGCGCCATTTCCTCCACGAATGCCTTCTTGTTCGGGTAGATCGACTTGCTGGCCTTCCGGACCGTTCCTTTCAGCTCTGGGTCCGCCAGCGTCTTGCTCACCAGGCGTCCGTTCACCATCTTCACCAGCGCGTCGCTCTGCGCCGAATGGGCGTGCGGCCGCTCGTCGCGGGAGCGCTCGCGCGCCTGCGAAGGATACTTGCCGTGTGCCATGGTGAACTCCTGCGGTTGGCCCGAACTGATGGGGCCCTCTCTGCTATGTGAGGGGCATGGTACCGGGCTGCAATAGCGTCGCGCTAGAGGCCACCGCCTACAAGTGCAGCTAATTCCTGACGAACGGCTGAGTATCGTGCCATCCGCCCCCACCAGCAGCAAATGATCCTGGGGTTTCGTCCAGTACCACTGGACGACCGGGGCGACGCGGCGTCACTCCGCGTCGAGCGGGCGGACCCCCCAAATCAGCGGCATGCATTATGTAGGGAGTACGCGGGACGCGCTGGAAGCCGAGCTTTGCATAGTGCGGTTCCACCTGGACATCGATGTACGCTCCCTCATCCGCCTGTAGCAGGTCGTCGAGGCTGGGGCTCGGGGGGCTGCGAAGGTGGAACGACGGTGAAGCTTCCCCGCCTGCCCGGAATTCCGCGAAGAACGGAAAAGAAGGCCGCCGGCAAATACCAGCGGCCTTTGCTTTTCAGCCCGGACAGCGCCCGCTCAGGCCTTCGCCGCCGAGCCCGGCCAGTGCAGCGAGACGTGCTTCGAGGCGCCGGGCTTCAGGTCCACCTGCTTGCTGCGCTCGATGCCGCCGGCCCGCGCCACGATCCGGTAGTTGCCGGGCGGCAGCTGGACGTCCGTGCGCGCCCGCGCGTTGGCGAGCGCGAAGACATCCTTGTGCGCGTTGTCGTAGATGTCCAGCTTCACGTCGTTCAGGCGCGCGCGGCGCCAGCCCTCGTTGAAGGACATGCGCAGGTCGTAGTCCTTCTTGTCCCCCTTCAGGGCCGCGAGCTCGTGGCGCTGCAGTCCCGCCGTCTGGTAGGCGTGCCCGTTGACGACCCCGTGCACGGCGGCCGGTGCGGCGGCTGCCTGGTGCGCCATCGCGGGACCGACGCCGGCAACGAGGGCGATGGCCGCCACGGCGGCCAGCAGCGGGTTGGTGCGAGTGTTCATGCTTGCTTCCTTTCTTGCGAGGCACGGTGCGTGCCGTGCCTGCAGTGTGGGAGGCAGGCCGGCGATCCCGATGGCGGAAACCGGCCGCGCGAATGACAGATGCAATCACGGATGCAATCCGCGCCGTCGTGTTCGCGCCTCAGGCGGCGAGCGCGCGCGCTGTCGCATGCACGCGCAGCTCGAGGCAGGCGCCGGGCTCCAGCACGATGGTGTAGCGTCGGCGCTGCTCGCCAGCGGCGATGCTCACGTGGTAGGTGCCCGCCGGCAGGTCCAGGTCCAGCGGCGGGCGCGCCTCGCGCAGCTCCAGCACCCGCCGGCCCTGCAGGTCGCGGATGTCGATGCTGGCGCTGGCACCCGCGCCGGGATCCGGCTCCAGCCCGCAGCGAACGCGCAGCCGCTGCAGCAGCGCCTGCATGCGCGCGCCGGCGCCCGGGCTCTGCGCGGCAGCCCGGATCAGCAGGTGGGCCGCTGTGGCAGTGCTGCTCGGGGCGGGCATGGCGGGCCGGCGCGCGCCGCCTCACGCCGGCGTGCCGGCCGCGTCCAGGCGGGCCAGCGCCGCATCCAGCGCGTCCTCCGCCTCCTGGGTGTGGCCATGCCGGACGAGCCACGAGGCGGCGTCCAGCGCCTGCAGGGCCACCACGTTCAGCGGCGGCGCACAGCGGCGCAGCTGCTCGCGCGCGGCGCGGATGTCGGCCACGGCCTGGGCGTCATGGCCGCAGTACAGCTCGACGCGCGCTCGCCGGATCTCCGCCAGCACTGCGGCGGGGATGGGCGCGCGAGCGGATTTGGCGGGGTGATCGGGCGCATAGGCACCGGCGCTCGGCACGGCGCGGGCCATCATGGAATCGGTGGGATGCATCAGCGGACTCCTCGGACGCAAAGGCCTGGACGCCCTGCAGTCTGGGGCGGCGCTGTGTCAGCCGTGTGGCGCCGCGGCGGGCCCCGATGACAGATGCAATGCAGGGGCTTCGCGCAGCAACTGCGCGAGCGCATGCGCCAGCTCGGTGTGCTGCAGCGGCTTGGCGAGCACCCGCGCCACGCCGGCGGCGGCCGCGCGCTGCGCCAGCGCCGCGCCGCCGTAGCCGCTGACCAGCAGCACCGGCAGGCCCGGCGCCGACCGGCGCGCCGCTTGCGCCAACGCCGTGCCGCTCAGGCCCGCCATCACTTCGTCGGTGACGAGGGCGTCGAAGCCGCCCGGGTCGGCGCGCAGCGCTTCGAGTGCGGCGACCGGGTCGGTATGAACGAACGTGCGATAGCCCATTGCGTCCAGCATCTCGCCGGTCATGCCCGCGAGGGCGGCTTCGTCGTCCACCACCAGCACGCGCCGGCCCTGGCCGGCCGCGGCCGGCGCGGGGACCGGCGCCGCGCTGTCGGCCGGCTGCAGCGCCTGCGGCAGGTACAGCGTGAAGCAGGCGCCCTGCCCCGGCGTGCCCTGCACGTCGATGGCGCCGCCGAATTCCGCCACGACCCCGTGCACCACGGCCAGGCCGAGGCCGGTGCCCGACTGGGCGGAGCGCGTCGTGAAGAAGGGCTCGAACAGGTGCTCGGCGACCTCCGGCGTGATGCCCACGCCCTGGTCGCGCACGGCGAGCAGCACGTAGCTGCCCGCATCCACGCTGCTGTGCGACAGCACCTTGCGCTCCTCCACCTGCAGCCGCCGCAAGTGCACGCTCAGCATGCCGCCCTGCGGCATCGCCTGCATGGCGTTGGTGCACAGGTTCATGATGGCTTCGAAGGCGCGCGTCGGATCGCCGCGCACGCACGCCTCGGGCGCTTCCAGCACGCGCTCGAGCACCACCCCCGGCCGCAGCGAGGCCGACAGCAGCGCGAGCACCTCCTCCACCACCGGCTCCAGCGCGAAGCGGGTGGAGGTCCGCGCGCCGCCGCGGCTGAAGGCGACGATGCGCTCGACCAGCGCCTTGCCGCGCAAGGCCGCCTGCAGCACGCGATCGAGGTGGCGGGCCTGCGCGCTGCCCGGCCGCGCCGCGTCGCGCGCCATCTCGCCATAGCCGACGATCGCGCCCAGCACGTTGTTGAAGTCGTGCGCCACGCCGCCGGCCAGGGTGCCGAGCGCCTCCAGCCGGCTCGCCCGCACGCGCTGGGCCTGCGCGGCGCGCTCCGCCTCGGTGCGGCGCCGCGCCGCCAGCACCGCGAAGTGCACGGCCGCGGCCAGCACCGCCAGCAGCAGCCCCATGGCCAGGGCGGCCGCCTCCGCGGTCTGCCGCCATCCCAGCAGGGTCACCTCGGGGTCGCGCGCCAGGGTCAGCGTCAGCCCGTAAGGCGCCACCGTGCGGGTCGCGACCAGGCGCTGCTGCCCAGCGCGAAAACGCCGCAGGCCGGTTGCGCGATCGCCCGTTGCCAGTTGCCCGCTCGTGAGCAGGGCGCCGGGATCGTTCGCCACCGCCAGCGGCGTGCCGTCCGGCTGCAGCACGGCCATGCTGGCGTCGCCGGCCGACGCGGCGGCGCCGAAGGCACCCAGCAAGGCACTCGCGGGCACCGCAGCCACGATCCAGCGCGAGCCGCGCAGCGCCGTCTCGTCCACGCGCAGCGCCAGCGCCACCAGCGCTTCGTCCCCGGGCGCAGCGAGCCGCCCGCTCAGCGCCACCCGGCCGCGCGGATCGGCAAGGAACTGCCGGCCGAAGGACGACAAGGGCGGGGCGGCGACCGGATCCGAGGCTGCGAGGGCGCGGCCCCGACCATCCAGGATCCACAGCTTCGACACCAGCGGCATCAGGTCGGCGCGGGTGCGCAGCGCGGCCGCGCCGGCGTCGGGCGTCAGCGGCAGCCGGCCATCGCGCACTTCGTCGCGCAGCGCGCCCAGGCCTTCCTGCGTGCCGCGCAGGCCGCGCTCCAGCTCGTCGGCCAGCGCCAGCGACAGCAGGCCGAGTTCGCGCGACTGGCCCTGCAGGGCTTCGGCGCGCAACTGCCAGAGCGAGGCGGCCGTCGCCACCGCGAGCAGCAACCACACGGCCAGCGCGATCGCCCAGGGGCGCCACGGCGGCGCGCTCGCCGGCGGCGCCGCTTCCGGATGCTCGAGAGCAGGCGGCTTCATGACATCTGAAACGGATCGCCGCGGAGATGAAACGTCGACGCCCGATGCATGGGGCATTCTCGCGCCAGCGCCAGCCGGCTACCATGGGGCCGCACCCCTGCTGCACGCAACCGCTGCACCGGCTGCGCGAACCGCACGATGAGCATCGCTTCCACCCCGCACATCCTGGTGATCGACGACGATCCCGATATCCGCGAGCTCGTGAGCGAATACCTGGGCAGCAACGACATGCGCGTAAGCACGGGCAGCTCCGGCCGCGAGCTCGCGCAACTGCTGGAACGGGAGGCGATCGACCTCGTCCTGCTGGATCTCAAGCTGCCCGGCGAGGACGGCATGCAGCTGGCGCGCAGCCTGCGCGAGCGCGCCACGGTGCCCATCGTGCTGCTGACCGGCCGCAACGAGGAAGCCGACCGCGTGATGGGCCTGGAGCTGGGGGCGGACGACTACGTCACCAAGCCGTTCAGCCCGCGCGAGCTGCTGGCGCGGGTGCGCGCGGTGCTGCGCCGCTATCACGTGCAGGCGACCTTGCCCGAGCGCGATCACAGCCGGCGCGCGTTCCGCTTCGCCGGCTGGGAGCTGAACCTGCGCACGCGCCGCCTGCTGGCCCCGGACGGCCGGCCCGTGGCCCTGTCCAACGGCGAGTTCAGCCTGCTCAGCGCGCTGTGCCGGGCGCCGCAGCGGGTCCTCACGCGCGAGCAGCTGCTGTCGATGTCGCGCCTGCACGAGGCGGAGGTCTACGACCGCACGATCGACGTGCAGGTGCGCCGGCTGCGGCTGAAGATCGAGGCCGACAGCGCACGGCCCACGCTGCTGATCACGGAAAGAGGCGCGGGCTACCGGCTCGCCTGCGAGGTCGAGTCGCTGTACTGAGGCGCAGGCGGGGCGCTGCCGGAGGTGAGCCGGGCGGTTTTTCGTTGGGGAACCGGGGACGGACAGCCGGACGCAGAGGACGCGAAAGATACGCAGAGGACGCAAAAGAGACAAGGAAAACTTTGGAAGGTATTTCTTTGCGTCCTCTGCGTACCCTTTGCGCCCTCTGCGTCCGGCAGTCCGCATTCAGCGCCCCGCGGCAACACGCTCGACCCGCCTTGCGCCTCGCCGATCCTCCTCACCCTCCAGGCACGAGCCTGCGCAAGCCCGCCCCCACCAGCGCCCGCAAGCGCGGGCTGTGCAGGCAGGCGGCCCCGGCCAGACCGATCACGGCGCCCACCACCGTGTCCACCAGCCGCGCCTGCATGATCTGCTGCGGCGCCATGCCGGTCGCCTGCCCCGCCTCCGCCAGCAGGATGGTCAGCGGCGTGATGAAGACGGCGGCGAGCACGTAGTGCCGCACGACCAGCGTCTCGATCACGAACGTGAGCAGCGTCAGCATCGTGGCCACGCTCCAGCCGTCCAGGGGCAGTTGCGCGATGGCGAGGAACACGACCAGGCCCAGCGCGGTGCCCACGATGCGGTGCAGCTGGCGCGTCCAGGCGGCGCGCAGCGAGGCGCCCTGGATGATCGCCATGCAGCTCACGGGCACCCAGTAGGGCCGCGGCAGCTGCAGCAGGTCCGCCGCCAGCAGCGACAGCCCCACGAAGCCGCCGATCACGACCGAGTCGACCACCACGAAATCGAACTCCGGGTCGGGTCGCGGGCTGGGCGCCGGCACGCCGCGGCGGCTGACGATGTGCAGGCTGTAGAGGAAGGCGATGGCCACCGCCAGCACCGTGCCGAGGGCAAGTGCGCCCACCTGCACCAGCGCCGCCCGCCCGTGCGCCGGCGAGTAGGCGCCGATCGCCGCGGCCATCACGAAGAACAGGCTGCCGGGCGGCGGCGCCGCGTAGAAGCGGCAGATCATCGTCACGACGATGGCGATGATCACCAGCAGCGGCACCAGCAGGAGCGGAAAGAGGTGGCCCACCAGCCCGAGCGCATAGCTGCCCGTCATGCCGAAGGCGCAGGCCATCAGCCAGGCCATGCGGTGCGACAGGCGGGTGGCGGGCAGGTGCAGGAACACGAGGCCGCCGAGCGAGCCCACCAGCCCCAGCCCGAGCTCGCCGAAGGCCGCGCCGACGTAGATCGGCAGGCCGCTGGCCAGCGCCGCCGCGATCGGCATCTCCCATGGCCGGTCGCTGCGCTGCACGCTGGCCAGCTGGCGCAGTTCGTCGGCCAGGAATTGCTTCAGGGACATGGGGCGCAGTATGGCAAACGCGAGCGCCGGCCCTGCCTTCGTGAAGAACGCACGGTCGCGCCCCTTCAGCGCCCCCGCGCGCGGCCGAAAGGACAGGGAATGAAGATCCTGATCGTCGATGACGACGAGGCCGCGCGCGGGGCGTTGGCGCGCCTGCTGCGCAGCGTCGGGACCATCGTGCCAGCCGCCGACGGCGAGGAAGCGTGGGACCTGCTGCAGGGTGGGCTGCGGGCCGCGATCTGCTGCTGCGACGTGGGCATGCCGCGCCTGGACGGCATCGGCCTGCTGCGGCGCGTCCGCGCCCACCCGGTGCTGAACGAACTGCCGTTCGTGCTCGTCTCGGTCGCCGCCGACCGCGCCACCGTCGACAGCGCCAGCGCGGCCGGCGCCGACGGCTACCTCCTCAAGCCCTTCCTGGCGGTGCAGACCCGCTGCACCGTCGAGCGCCTGCTGCGGCAGCGCCGTGCGACGCAAGCGGAGCACTTCCTCGTGACGCGGCGCCGGCTGGACGCCACGCTGGCGGGCCTGGAGCGGATGCTGGAGCAGTTGCAGCGGGACGCGTTCGACTGCATCCAGACGCTGGAGGCGGGCGCCGCGCCGCAGCCGGCCGCCGCCGCCGACCTGCGGCGCCTGCACGGCGCGATGCTGCACCTGGGTCTCTGGCGCGGCGCGGAGCTGCTGCGCGAAGGCCTGCAGCCCGACACCTCGGGGCAGGCGCGCCTGCTCGCCGTGCGCGAGTGCGGGCACCTGGTCGGCGACCAGCTGCGATCCCTGCGCTGGCTGGAGGGCAGCTACCCGCCCCCTGCCCTCTTCTGAGTCCCTGCACCGATGAAGCTTCCCGACCTTCCCGCCAGCGAGCTCGAGCGCCAGCTGCGCCCGCACGATCCGGACGCGCCCGATACCCGGGCGGGAGAAATCCTCGACGGCTTCACCGGCCTCGCCGCCGCAGCCACCGGCATCCCGATCGCCCCGCCGCCGTCCTTCGATGCGGACCGCAGCGAGCTGCGCGCCAGCCAGGAGCGGCTCGCCGTCGCCCTCGAGGCGTCCGGCCTCGGCCTGTGGGAATACGAGCCGCGCGCCGGCGCGTTGTACCTCACGGCGGGCTGGATGCGGCTGATCCGCAGCGACGGCCCCGACCGCGTGATGCCGCTGAAGGAACTGCTGCACCACCTGCCGCCGGACGAACTCGCGCGCCTGTGGGACGCCGGCCGCAAGCTGCTCGCGGGCGAGATCCCGCGCCTGTCGGTGGAGCACCGCATCTTCGCCGCCGACGGCTCGCTCGTGTGGTGCCTCACCGAGGCGCAGGTGATGCAGCGCGCCGCCGACGGCCAGCCGCGCAAGCTGGTGGGCACCAGCAAGGACATCACCGAGCGCCGCCAGGCCGATGCCGAACTGCGGCGCGCGCTCGAAGCGGCCGACCAGGCGAGCCGGGCCAAGACCGAGTTCCTGGCCACCATGAGCCACGAGATCCGCACGCCCCTGAACGGCGTGATCGGGCTCACGCAGCTGCTGGCGGATGCGCCGCTGCCGCCGATGGAAAAGGATTCGGTGGCGATGATCGCCAGCTGCGCCCGCTCGCTGCTGAGCCTGGTGAACAACATCCTGGACTTCTCCCGCATCGAGGCCGGGCGGCTGACGCTGGACGTCGTGCCCACCGACCTGGTGCTGCTGGTGCGCGACGTGAGCGACCTGTTCTCCGTGCAGGCGGCCGAAAAGGGGATCCGCTTCGACCTGCGGCACGAGGCGGACGTGCCGCGCTGGATCGCGGCCGACCCGGCGCGGCTGCGCCAGATCCTGCTCAACCTGCTGGGCAACGCGCTGAAGTACACGGCCAAAGGCGGCTTCTCGCTGCACGTGCGCGCCGAAGGCGCGGGCGCGGCGCGCCTGCTGTGCTTCCAGGTGTTCGACACCGGCATCGGCATCGCCCAGGCCGACCAGGCCAGGCTGTTCACGCGCTTCACCCAGGTGGGCGCGGCCACCGGGCGCACGCAGGCCGGCTCGGGGCTCGGCCTGGCCATCTCGCGCCAGCTCGCCCAGCTGATGGGGGGCGACATCGCGCTGGCCAGCCTCGCGGGCCGCGGCTCCACCTTCACCCTGCGCATCCCGCTGCACGAAGCCCGTGCGCCCGCCGCGCCACCGGCCACGGCAGCGCATGCGGTGCCCAGCGGCGTGCGCATCCTGCTGGCCGAGGACAACGAGGTGAACCAGCTGGTCGCGCAGCGCCTGCTCGCGCGCCTGGGCTACACCGAGGTCACGCCTGTCTTCACCGGCCGCGCGGCGGTGGACGCGTGCACGCGCCAGGCCTTCGACCTGGTGCTGATGGACTGCCAGATGCCGGTGATGGACGGCTGGGAGGCCGCGCGCGCGCTGCGGGCCATGGGCATCGAGGTCCCCATCCTCGCCCTGACCGCCAGCGCCACGGCGGGCGACCGCGAGCGCTGCCTCGGCTGCGGCATGAACGACTTCATGACCAAGCCGGTCGAAGTGGAGGTGCTGGCGCAGAAGCTGGGGCGCTGGCTTGCGCGCGCGGCGGCGCCGCCGCCGCCCCCCGCGGCCGCGGCCCTGGGGGCGGCAGGCACCGCTTTCGACGAGGCCGTGCTGCAGGCGCACTTCGACGACGACGGCGCCTTCTTCGCCGAGGCGCGCTCGGTGTTCCTGCGCCAGACGGGCGAAGCCCTGGCAGGCCTGGCGGCCGCCGGCGAGCCCTTCGACGCCGCGGCGGCGCGGCGCGTGATGCACCGCATCCGCGGCTCCGCCGCGATGGTGGGCGCCCGGTGGCTGGCCGCCGTGTGTCGCCGCGCGGAAGAGGCCGAAGCCGCGCCGCGCGATGCGTTCGCCGGCTGGATCGAGGAGGCGGGGCGCGCGTTGGAAGCCTTCGTGCAGCGCTCCGCGCCGCGCGTGCCGGCCGGGGAAACGCCTAGCGCTCGGTGACCGAGAACTGCGCGGCCGCAAGCGGTTCGGCCGCACCCGCCGGCTGCGCGGCGGCCGGCGCGTGCCGCTCCACCAGCAGCCCGCAGGCCAGGTCCTCGGGCTGCAGCGTGAGCGTGCACAGCACGAGGTTGCGCGAGGCCGCGCGGGCCACCTGGTCGGGCGACATGCCCGCGAGCAGTTCGCCCGCGCGTTCGGACAGGCCCAGCTCCGCCAGCGCGCGCTTCCTGTCTTCGCGCACCAGCGCCTGCGCGAGCCGCAGGAACGACTGGTTCAGGTCGCGGATCTCTCCCATCAACTGGTCCGGCAGCATGCTTGGCGTCTCTCGAAAGGAAAGTTCAGGCCGCCACGCGGAAGGTGGCATTCGCGGACTGCGCGGGCGCGCGCCCGGCGGGCCCGAGTCCGGCGATCTCGCCCGCGGCCGCACGGCGCGCCGCCGCGACGGCGTCCTGCTGCGTGCGGAAGCTGTGCGGCGTCACGCCGACGGCATGCTCGCCGGCATCGCAGAAGCAGCCGGGGCGGCGCGGGTACAGCTTGTAGTAGCCGACGAAGCGCTCGCCCAGCTCGCCGACAGGGCAGGCATAGGACGCGACGAACCAGCCCTGTTCGGGTCCGTCGACGCAGACGTACATGTCATCGATGCATTCCATTGGGCCGACTCTAGGGACGGCGCCCGTTACACGCTTGATCTGAAGCAAGCCTTGCGGCAAAGCGGGCGCGCCCGCGGGCGCGGGTGTGGCGCGCACAGCATCACGCCGTGATGCATTCACACCGTCCTGCCGCCCGTCCGCGACCAACGGCATCGCATGCGCGCGCCGGGTGTTCGCGCAGGCGGGATGGTCAAGCGAAGCGAAGCCGCGGCGCGCTTCGACGACCCTTCAGTCGCGCCGTGCCGCGCCGATACACCGGGAATGGACGAAGCCCCCGTACCGGACCCTCGGCTCGCCCTGCTGCTGGCGGCCGACATCCCCATCCTGCGCAGCACGGCGCGGGCGCTCGCGCGCGCCGCCGAGCGGCGCGACCACGCCGACCTGCACTCGCTGGCGGAACTCGCGCTGGCGGACCCGCTGCTCGCCGTGCGCGTGTTCGCGCTGGTGGCGCGCCGCTTCGGCGCGCGGCTCGCCACGCCGGTGGAGTCCGTCACGGGCGCGCTGCTGCTCACCGGCCTCGACCCGTTCCTGCAGGAATTCCTCGCCGCTCCGGTGCTGGAGCACGCGCTGGCGGACGCGGCGCCCGCGCTGGCTGCCGCGCGCGCCGTGCTGAAGCGCTCGCACGTGGCGGCGCGCATCGCGGCGGCGTTCGCGATCCATCGGCAGGAACCCGACGTGGAGGAAGTGCAGCTGGCCGCGCTGCTGCACGATTTCGCGGCCCTGCTGCTGCTCGTGGTGCCGCCGCACGAAGAGGTGGCCGAGGCCGAGTGCGGCACGCTCGGGGACGCCTTGATGCAGCACTGGCAGCTGCCGCCGCTGCTGCGCGCACTCGCCTACGAGGGACCCCGCCGCGCTCCGGCGGCCCACGCGGTGGCGCTGGCCGTGCGGCTGGCGCGGCATCGCGCCGATCCCACCGCGGGCGCCGCCTGCCAGCGCGACCTGCAGGAGGCCGCTGACTTCCTGCAGCTGAACTTCGCGGCGGCGGCAGCGCTGGTGCGGCACGCCCTCGGTTGACGCGCGCTCGCAAGGAAACGCCGGGCCGCCCCGGGTTGCCTTGCGCCCTCGGGGAGCCGGGCGTCGCCCGGCGGCGCCGCGGCGGCTCAGGACAGCAGGTCGAACAGGGACTTGCGGGCGAGCGCCGCGTAGGTCTTCAGCGCCGCGTCGATGCCGGTCTGGCCGCTTTGCAGCTGCGAGATCGCGCGGGCCAGGTCCACGTCCTGCAGGTCGCTGCGGCGCGCCGTGGCGTCGATCTCCTGCTGCTGCGCGGCGGCGTCGCCATCCTGCACGCGGCGCAGTTCCTCGCCGGTGCGCGTGCGCGCGAGCGAGAGCGCGTCGAGCCCGCGGTCGAGGCCGGTCTGCGCCCGCTCCAGGCCCTCGGCATAGGCGCCCGGTGCGAGGCCTTCGTCCTCCAGCAGCCCGATCGCATCCCCAAGCGTGTCGAACACGCTGCGGCGCTGATCGGCGGGCGCGAGCGTGAAGCGGTCGCCCTGCGCCGGAGTGCCGGAGATCGTGACGCGCTGGCCCTGCACGTCGATCGCGCTGCCGGCGGCGAAGGGGCCGCCGGCCATCGTGGCGCCGGTGCCGGTGTCCGTGACGCTGTAGGTCGGGGCCGCGGCGCTGCCGCCGACGACGATCTCGTAGGCGTGCCCGGTGAGCTGCGCCGGCGCGCTCACGCTGCCGGCGTCGATCCAGCCCGAGCCGGTGTTGCCGGTGGCGGAAGCGGTGACGAACACGCCATTGCCCTGCGGCAGTTGCATGAAGGCCGCACGGCCGTCCACGGTGGCCGCGAAGCGTCCGAGCGCGCCGATGCGCTGCGTTCCGGGGTCGCCCGAGTACGACGTGCCGCCGGCGCCGAAGGGTGCTTCGCTCGCCCCCTGGCCCGCGAACACGAAGCCGCCCGCGCCATCGGGCGTGTTGGCCAGCCCGACCAGTTCGTCGCGCACGGCACGCAGGCGCAGCGCCAGGGCCTGGCGGTCGCTCGCGGAGTAGCCGCCGTTGCCGGCCGCGACCAGCGCCTCGCGCGCGCTTTGCAGCAGGTCCAGGCCCTGGCCCAGCGCGCCGTCGGCGGCCGAGAGCACGCCGGTCGCCAGCTGCACGTCGCGCTGGTCCTGCGCGACGCGCGCCAGCCGCGAACGCGCCGCTTCCGCCTGCGCCGCCGCGACCGGATCGTCGCTGGGCGTGAGGATGCGCAGCCCGCTCGACACCTGCTCCTGCAGCCGCGCCTGCTGCGCCTGCCGCTGCGACAGGATCTCGAGCTGGCTGCGGGCCGTCTGGAGGGTGGGTACACGCATGGGAATCTCCGCGATCAGCCGCCGATCGACGACAGCAGGGTCTGGAACAAGGTCTGGCTCGCCTGCAGGATGCGGGCGGAGGCCTGGTAGGCCTGCTGGAAGCGCAGCAGGTCGGCCGCTTCCTCGTCGAGGTCCACGCCGGCCCCGCCTTGCTGGCGCGCCTGCGCCTCCGACTGCAGCTGCGCCGAGATGTCCGCGCTGGCCTGGCCGGCCTGCGTGCGCATTCCGACCTCGCCCAGCAGCGCGGCATGCGCGGCGTTGAGCGAGGCGCCGTCCAGCAGTGCGGCATCGGCGAGGGCCGCGAAGGCCAGCGCGTTGCGGTTGTCGCTGGCGGGGTTGCGCGTGGCCTGCACCGTGAAGGTGTCGCCGGCCGCGGGCGCGCCGGAGAGCGTGATCGTCCAGCCGTCGTAGTCGGCCGGCGCGGCCGGCACGCGCTGGCCCGCGGTGTAGGGAACGTTGCCGGCCAGCCCTTCGACGTTGAAGCTGGTCGGCGGATCGTTGAACGTGATCGTCACCGGCAGCGCGCCGGCCGCGACGGGGCCCACGACGGCGAAGCCGGCCGCGAAGGCGCCGCCGCGATTCTCTGCACCGGCCACCACCGTGGCCGCATAGCCGGTGGCGACCTGGCGCGGCGCGAGCTGCTGCGCCTGCAGGCCCGTCGACGCCGCCGCGAAGGGCCGCACCCGCCAGCGGTCGCCGCTGGCCGGCGTGCCGCCGGTCTCGAACTGCAGGCCGTCGAAGGTGGCCGGCAGCGCGGCGAGGGGCTCGGTGTGGCCGTCGGCGAGGCGCGTGAGCTGCCACGCACTGCCGTCGTAGCGCAGCTCGTAATCGCTGGCGACGAGCTTCGACGGATCGTCCATCCTGGCGGCGAGCGTGCCGCTGCCCGTGTTGCGGCTGTCCGCCTGGGTGGCGGGACCGGGGGCGGCGAACAGCCTGGCGCCCGGGTCGCCGTTCATGTCGACGCCCAGCTCCTGCTGGCGGTTGAAGGCCGCGGCCACGCCCTGCGCGATGCGTCCCACCTCGTTGCCCGCGGCGGCGAGATCCTGGTCGCGCAGGCGCAGCGCGCCCGCCAGGCTGCCGCCGCCCAGCCCCGCCTCGTCCAGCCACAGCGCATTGCCGGCCAGCGTCATGCGCACGGCGTGGCGCGAGGGATCGGCCGGGTCGGGCGCGCTTTCCAGCCTGGCCGCGCTGTCGCCCACCAGCAGCGGCGCGCCGTCGACGGTGAACAGGTTGACGCGGCCATCCTCCTGCTGCACCGGCCGCACCGCGAGCAGGCCGCCGAGCGTGGCGATCGCGGCGTCGCGCTGGTCCAGCAGGTCGTTGGGCGGCTGGCCTTGCGCGAACCCCTGCGCGATCCGCACGTTCAGGCGTGCGATGGTGGCGAGTTGCGTGTTGGCCTGCGCGGCGTCCAGCGCCAGCCGGCCGTCGGCCTCCTGCGCCAGCGCGGCGATCTGCTGGCCCACGCCCGTGATGCGCTCGGCGAGCTGGCCCGCGCGGGCCACGAAGACGAGCCGCGCCGAGGCGTCGGCGGGCCGGTTCGCCAGGTCGCCCGCGGCGGCGAACAGGTTGTCGAGACCGGCACCGATGCCCTGCTCGGGATCGGCGAACAGGGCGTCGAGCGCCTTCAGGCCGCTGGCCCGCGTGCTGTCGGCCGCGCTCACCGAGGTGGCCGACAGCACGGCGGCGGTGAGGAACTGGTCGTACGAGCGGCGCACGCTCGTGACCTCCACGCCGCGGCCGAAGAAGCCGGCGCCGGTGAACATCGCCCCCGCGGTCGCGAGCTGCGCCTGCTGGCGCGTGTAGCCGGGCGTGTTGGCGTTGGCGATGTTGTGCGAGACGGTCGCGAGCGACCCCTGCGCCGCCGCGAGCGCGGTGCCGCCGATGTTCAGCAGGGAGGAGCTCATGCCGCGCCGCCTTCCACCGCGCGCTGCACGGCGGCCGTGTGGCGGATGGTGCGCGCGAGCTTGTCCGCATAGGCCGGATCGGTGGCGTAGCCGGCGCGCTGCATGCCGCCGGCGAAGGCTTCGGCACTGCCGGCGTTGCGCAGCACCTCGCCGTAGCGCGGATGGCGCGCGAGCAGGCGGGCGTAGTCGGCGAAGGCCTCGGCGTAGGAGCCGTAGCTGCGGAACGCGGCCTGCTGCCGCACCGCCTGGCCGTCCACGTACTCGGTGGTGGCCACCTCGGTGCTGGCGCCCTTCCAGCCGCGCGTGGCCTTGATGCCGAACAGGTTGAAGGAGTTGCTGCCGTCCGGGTTCTTCAGTTCCGCGCGGCCCCAGCCGGATTCGAGCGCCGCCTGGCCCAGGATGAAGGACGCGGGCACGCCGGTCTGGCGCTCGGCCTCGCGCGCGTGCGGCAGCATCCGGCGGATGAAGGCGGCGCTGCCGCTGGCCGGTGCGGCCGGCGCGGCCGGCGCGGGCGTGGGCTGCGCAGCGCCCGACGGCGCCGTGGCCGCCGGCAGCGTCGGCGCCGGCAACTGGCCCAGCTGCCGCGCGAGCTGCTTCTCGATCATGTCCGCCAGCCCGTTCGGCCGTCCCGCGAACTGGCGCGCGAACTGCGTATCGAGCATGGCGGTGAAGCTGTCCTCGCCCGCCCCCGCGCCTTCCGCCTTGGGCGAGGCGTCGCGCATGCTCTTGAGCACCATCTGCATGAACAGGCCCTCGAACTGCACCGCCGCCGCGCGGGCGGCCTGGCGCGGATCGCGCGCAGCCTCGTCGCGCAGGCCCGCGAGCGCGCGCTGGTCGAGGCCGAGGCTGCCGGCTGCCGGCGCGGTCATCAGATGATCTCCAGTTCGGCGCGCAGGGCGCCCGCGGCCTGGATCGCCTGCAGGATGCCGATCAGGTCCTGCGCGCTGGCGCCGAGCGCGTTGAGCGACTTCACCACTTCGGCGAGGTCGGCGCTCGCGGGCACGTCGAACAGCGTGCCGGGCCCCTGCTGGATGCGGATGTCGGCCTTCTCCGTCACGACGGTCTGGCCGCCCGCGAGCGGCGCCGGCTGGCTCACCACCGGCGTGCTGGACACCGTCACCGACAGGCTGCCGTGCGCCACCGCGCAGGCCCCCAGCCGCACCGACTGGTTGATCACCACCGAGCCGGTGCGGGCGTTGATGATCACCCGCGCGGGTGGCGCGGCGAGCGCCACTTCGAGTCCTTCCAGGTCGGCGATGAAGCGCACGCGCTCGGCTTCGGGTGCGCGCACTTCGACCACGCGGGCATCGAGCGGCTGCGCCTGGCCGGCGCCGAAGCGCTGGTTGATCGCCTCGGCCACCGCGCGGGCGGTGGAGAAATCGGTGCGATGCAGCTCGAGCCGGATCGTGCCGGCCTGCAGCGCCGCGTTGGGCACCGCACGTTCAACGGTGGCGCCGCCCGGCACGCGGCCGGCCAGCAGGTGGTTGATGGCGACCTTGCTGCCCCCGGCCGCGGCCGCCGCGCCGCCGACCACCAGGTTGCCTTGCGCCATCGCATAGATCTCGCTGTCGGCGCCGCGCAGCGGCGTCAGCAGCAGCGTGCCGCCGCGCAGGCTGCGCGCGTTGCCGAGGGAGGAGACGGTGATGTCGATCTGCTGCCCCGGCTGCGCGTAGGCCGGCAGCGAGGCCGTCACCATCACGGCCGCCACGTTCTTCATCTGCGGCGTCACCCCGGGCGGCAGCGTCACGCCGAAGTGCGACAGCAGCGACTGCACGCTCTGGCCGGTGAACTGCACCTGGTTGGCGGCGTCGCCGCTGCCGTCCAGGCCCACCACCACCCCGTAGCCGATCAACTGGTTCTCGCGCACGCCGGCCACGCTGGCGAGGTCGCGGATGCGTTCGCTGCCGCCGCCCTGCGCGGCGCAGGCAGGCTGCACGGCGGCCAGCAACAGGACCAGCGCCGCGGCGAAATTCAGGATGCGAAGCCGCGCCATGCTCACACCGGCGCGATGCTGAGGAAGAAGCGCGACAGCCAGCCCAGGCCCTGCACCCGCCCCACGTCGCCGCGCCCGCGCTGCTCCAGGCGCGCATCGGCCACCTGGGTCGAGCTCACCACATTGCCGGCGCGGATGGTGGCGGGGTTGACCACGCCGGAGAAGCGCATCACGTCCACGTTCTGGTTGACGCCGATCTGCTTCTCGCCCACCACCAGCAGGTTGCCGTTGGGCAGCACCTGCTGCACGGTCACGGTGATGATGCCGGTGAAGGTGTTGACGCTGTCGGTCTTGCCGTCGGCGTTGCCGGCCAGCGCCGAATTGGCGTCGGCCGACAGCCGCCCGAGCACGCGCGCGTTGCCGAAGGGCAGCGCGGAGATCCCCGCGCTCACACTGCCGTCGCGCGCGAGCTTGGTGGTGGACTGCTGGCTCGCGCTCACCGTCTCCTCGATCTGGATGGTGAGCGTGTCGCCGCTCAGGCGCGCGCGCCGGTCCTCGAACAGCGGCCGGTGATTGGCGGCCTGGAAGATCGCGCCGTTGGCCGCGGGCGCCGGCGCGGGCCGCGCCGCGGCCAGGGCGGCCGGCGTTTGCGCGGCGTGCATCTCCACCCGCGGCGGGGTGACGGTGGCGCAGCCGGCGGCGAGCACCGCAAGCACGAAGGGCAGCAAGGCGGACGGCAACTTCATTTCAGAACTCCTGCCATTCCTGGCTCGCGTCGGC
>Ga0255338_1001652_pt1 | contig 39716 bp, 39 predicted proteins | sample MeOH1_35cm_T4_19_FD_203715 | JGI IMG/M metagenome (GOLD analysis project Ga0255338, IMG submission 203715) | Sandy soil microbial communities from University of British Columbia, Vancouver, Canada - MeOH1_35cm_T4_195 | ecosystem: Engineered > Artificial ecosystem > Sand microcosm > Unclassified ... | reverse complement strand
CCGGCGGCCATCATGGTCGTCGTCGGCACCGGCCTGTGGGTGCTCTACCGCGTCATCCGCGGCTGGATCGCCCTCCTCGACCGCCGCGCCATGCCGGTGCCGGTCGCGCCGCCGCCAGCCTGACGCCAAAAATGTTTTGTGCAGGCTGACGGCTGATGGCCGGACAATTACAATCCCGTCATTTCAGAGGAGTCTTCAAATGAACGCCAGGATTACCTTCAAGACCGGAGAAGCGACCGTTCTCGCCGCCGACGGACAATTCACGGACGCGATGCCGGAAATTCTGATCGGCGCCACGGATGGGCCGGTCGGTCAGGCCTTCGCCAACATGATGGGCCAGACGGCCGGACATACCCGAATGCTTGCCATCCGCGCCTGCAACCAGATGGTTCGCCCCGCGACCATGATTGTCCCGAAAGTGACGATGAAGTCGGGCGCCTACGTGAACCTGTTTGGCGGGGTCGTCCAGTCCGCTACCGCCGATGCCGTGCTGGATTGCGTTATCGAAGGCATCCTGCCGCGGGATCAGGTCAATGATCTTTGCATCATCAGCCTGATCTGGATCGATCCGCGCTGTGCCACCGACCCCAAGCTTGACGAGCAGGATCTGTATCGCACCAATTACGAAGCTACCAAACTGGCGATCTCGCGTGCGATGAAGGACGAGCCGACGATCGACGAACTGATTGCCAACCGGCACAAGATAGTGCATGACATGTTTACGCCCAAAGCCTGACCCGTCGCCTTCATCAGAGCCAGGGGCAGGCCGCAGTTTCAGCGGTTGCCCTGCCCCTTTTCCACCATCTGGCGAACGAGGTAGGAGGTGCTGCGGCGCCAGGATTCATCGGTATTGCCGCGCATATCGACGGAGGTGACGAGGACGACCGCCCCGGTGGCCGTATCCTCGATCTGGATGTTCAGGTTGAGGATCAGATTGCTGACTTTCTGCACCCAACCGACCAGCACACGGTCCGCCTTGACGACCTTGGCAATATCGGTTTCGCAACCATTGCATTCGTGCAGCCTCTGTTCGGACTTGAGGCGCTTCATCAACTCAGCCGCGGGTGCAAGATCGACGACCCGGTAAAGTCCCTCCCTGGCGAAGGCTTCCGCCAACTGGTCGCGCACGACAATGAGCCGCTGGTATTCGACGGTCGCCGGCGCCATGTCCCGCATTTCGTCGATAAGCTCAAAATCGAGGATCGCGATCGACTTCAAATCACCGTCGGCGGCTTGCGCCGGGAATGCGGCGGCGATACTCAAAAACAAGCCGAAGATGAAAAAGCAGAATGATCGGCGGCTGACAAAGCAGGAAATGATGTCCATTTTGGGATTACCTATCCTTGTAGGGTGCAGCAACCGCGTCATCGACAAAACCGGTTTTGCTTGTGTTCTGAATCGACAAAGGCGGGTGCTATGCTCATTTAGCTATTCCGCGCCAAAGTACGAGATACTTTAAACATATATCAATGCCAATGGAACTCCACTGCGGGAAATACCGCCTTTCGCTGACACGCCCGCTGATCATGGGCATCGTGAATATTACGCCTGACTCCTTTTCAGACGGGGGAAAATATTACGATCCGTTTCGCGCGATCGAACACGGAAGACAGCTGATCGCCGACGGCGCCGACATCCTGGACATTGGCGGCGAATCCTCGCGTCCTGGAGCGGAACCGGTAACAGAGGAAATGGAATTGCGCCGCGTGCTGCCGGTCATCGAAGCCTTGTCGACAACAGGCATCCCGCTGTCGGTCGACACGGTCAAGCCCGAGGTGATGCGCCGGGCGGTTGTCGCCGGCGCGGCGATCATCAACGACATCGCTGCCTTGCAGGCTCCCGGTGCGCTCGATGCCGCCGCTGCCGGCAACGCAGCGGTGGTACTGATGCACATGCAGGGAACGCCGGCGTCGATGCAACAAGCGCCGCACTATTCCGACGTGGTCGGCGAGGTGAAATCCTTCCTCGCGGCGCGAATTGCCGCAGCAGTCGCAGCAGGGATCGATCGGAATCGCATTGCCATCGATCCCGGCTTCGGCTTCGGCAAGTTGCTCGAGCACAATCTTGCTCTGCTCCGCCATCTTGGTGCATTCGCCGAGTTGGACTGTCCGCTACTGGTCGGGTTGTCGCGCAAGTCGATGTTCAAGGGATTCAGCACGCGCGGCATGGATCAAAGGACGCCGGCAAGCGTCGCCGGGGCCTTGCTTGCTGCGCAGCGCGGCGCGCACATACTCCGTGTCCATGATGTCGCGGCGACGCGCGACGCGCTTGCGGTATTGGCGGCCCTGGAATCAGGCTGACCGCGCAATCCCGCCAATTACGTCGTCATCTCGACGGTAAAGTGCCCGGCGGGATCGATCCACCACTGACGGATTTCGTGGTCGGACCAGCCAAGGGTATGACCCCGCACGACCTGAAGAACTTCATGATGCGATACGACCAGGACGCGATGGGCACACATCGGACGCAAGTCGTCGAGAAAATCGATGACCCGCGCCTTCAGCATCGTAAAAGATTCGCCGTCTTCGGCACGGAAATTGGCCGGGTCAGCGTCGCGTGCCGCAAGATAGTCGGCGACGCGGCGCCCTTCGAATCCAGTGCGCCGGTCGTTCAGGCGCGGGTCGATGACAATTTCGGCGTGTTGGTGCCGGTTGATGATGGCAGCTGTTTCAAGGGCGCGCGGCAATTGCGACACATACAGCAGATCGATCGTCCCCGGTTCGAACTCCGTCGCGGCTTGATCGACCTGGCTGCGGCCGAACTGGGTCAGCGCCACGGGAATCCCGGGATCGTCGTTGCAAAGTCCCAGCACGTTGTATTCGCTTTCACCGTGCCGCATGAAAGTGGCGCAGTGGCTCATAGCTGCGGCTGCACCGTCCGGCCTGAGCGGCATAACCAGGCTACTGCTCAAGCCGCAGAATCTCGAGTTGCTCGGCTATCGTCTGGAAGGTGCCGGTGCCGGCCGGCATCTGCATCAGCGGTTTCGGTTTGCCGTCCAGCAGCCAGACGCTGGGATAGACGACGGTTCGGGTGCGCTCGTCACCGATCGACTTCTGGAATTCCACGTAGGGCCGACTGGTGTCGGCAATCCTGATGAAAAGGGCGTCAGTGGTGACCGACAGGGAACTGCGCAGATCGACGACGATATATTTGGAAAAATGCGGCACAAGCTCGACGGCATGCTTTTCCAGAAAGGCTTCGTATTTCCGGCAGTAGGGGCAGTCGCTGGCGCCGAGATAAACATAAAGCCACTTGTTCTCGCGACGGGCCCGCTCAAGGACAGTTGTCAGGTCGAACTCGGCGCGTCCGGGAGCCCCGGTCGGCTGGATGACGACAGGTGCAAAGGGGGCCGGAATTCCGGCCTGCGCCGGCATTACAAGCACCACTGCGAAGCCGATAGCGGCCAAAAGCCGCTGCCATGTTCCGTGGTTTTTGACTCGGCTTGTCGCCGAGCCCATCCGCTCCGCGTCAGGGGACTTGAAGTGTCGCAAAATAACGCCCCTCCTTCGAATCGAGAACCTCGGCCTTGAGTTCGCCGCCGGCACCGGGAACAAAGTTGAAACGGAAGGCGGGGTTTTCACTGATCGAAAAATCAAGTTCGGCGTCAAAAAGCCTGCGCCCCGCGTAACTCACCCTGATCGAGCGGACAAAGTGCGCTGGAATGTAGAGAAGCGAGATCTGGTTCATCTCAAAACCCGTATCGTTCGGGTGCACTACCTGCAGATCCACGGGCGTGGGGCCGTTCGCCCTGATGCCTTCCGGCATTTTCAGGATGGTCTTGCCAATGTTATGCAACTGGTCGCGATTCGGCGGCGCCGAACAGCCGCCGGAGACCTTGACATAGCGGGAATCCGTATGCAATTCGCCGTTCGAGAGTTCGCTCACGACACGGATGTGGCTGTATTCGTCCACGCGCAGGCGCGTTTCGAAGTCGGCTTGTCCAAGCTCGGGGGTGAGTTCGAGTACTGCCGATACGGGAGACGGATTCTTGTCGACCAGCAAGCTGATTTTCTTGACATACAGTCCCGCGCTCTGCGGCAGTTTGGAGACGATCCGCACCGGCACCGAGGCACCGTAGGCCGCGCGCAAGGGTACGACAAGTTGAACCATGCTGGCGGCAGACTCCATGCTGCGACCGGGGAACAGTTTTTCGCGCAACAGTTCCCACTCCGGTGAGGAATCGGTGTGCTTGACGTTGGTAGGGAGGCCCCCGGACTGGCCAATCGCCCCCGGGGCGCTCATGCCGAGCCATGCAGCGATTGCCGCGAGGAAGAGTCCGTGTCGACTCAGGATGGTCATGCGCATCTGGAGTTTCCCTTCTATCACTTGAACATGGATTCGCGTTCCAATTGCAGGAACACGATCGAGGCGTTGCGAGGGTGAATACTGTCGTACCGATCCCAATGCGCAAACGCCGGTAACGCCGCGGCTTCCGCGATTTCGCTCAACGCGACACCAGCCTGCAACAATTCTGCCATGCGCTGTTCAAGCTCGGTCAGGTAGCGGTCGACAGATGCAACAAGACTCGCGGGTCCCGCCGGGCCATGGCCGGGAACAATGGCCACGAGCGGCAATCGACCAAGCGTGTCGAGGGCTTTGTGCCAGCCGGGACGGTCGCTGTCCTGCACATCGGGGATTCGCTGGTTGTCGATCAGCCCGCCGGCGAAGAGGACTCCTGATCGCCGGTCAAGAACCGCGATATCTCCCGGACCGCTGGAGTGGCCGAAATAGAGGACCTCAAGCGGACGTCCGATCGCGTCGATCGCGTGCGACGCTTCGAACTCGATGTCGGGCTTGAACATCGCCGTGCCGCTCATGGCCGCTTCACCGAGTTGTCGCCGCAGTGTCTTGAGGCAGTTCTCGCAACGCGACGTCATCAGATTCGCTGCGCGGCGGTGCATGGAGACAGGGATTCCTCGCGCACGGAAGGCGCCGGCGCCGAAAAGAAACTCCTGCCGGGTATGGGTAATGAGGGCCAGGCGCACCGGCTTGTCGGTTACCCGGGCGATAGCCGCCAGCAGATCTTCGCCATGCTGGCGCGAGGTGCCGGTATCGATCGCGACTACCCCGGACTCCCCGACGATAAACCCGCCATTCCCGGTACGCCCAAGGTTCTCGGTATCGACTTCGCCCTTTGCGCCCTGGAACATATATACGCCGTCAGCAACTTGCAGCGGCTCCGGGATGGCCGGCAATCGGGGCGGAACGCTTCCGCAACCAGCCGTCCAGGCGACAATCAGGAGTGCGAGAAGTACCCGTGTTTTCGACAGGGCGTTGCCGACGTCAGCGAGCATCAGTCGCTGGCGCGGCAGAGGCGGAACGCTCGCCGACCGCGAGGCGGGCGACAAAGGATTTGTCTTGAGTATCGAGGACTTCCGCTTTCAGTTCGCCCGGTGTCCGCGGCAAAAAGTAAAAGCGGAAATGCGGATTTTCGCTGATCGAAAAGTCGACATCGGCGGAGAACACCGGCTTTCCGCCGTAGCTGACGGCGACACTGCGAACGTAATATGCCGGTGCGTAGAGGCGGGATACCTGATCCATCGACAGTCCGGAAGTGTTCGGGTGACTGACCATCAACTGGACCAGGTTCGGCTCGTTGAAGCGCACCTCGGGATCGACGCGCAGCCGCATCTTGCCGATATTGGCCAACGCGGCCTCGGCGTCTTTCCCGGCGGGTGCCGAACAACCTCCGGAGGCCTTGATGAAGCGCGCCGCCATGTAGAGTTCGCCGGTGTTCAATTCGGCGATGGCGCGGATGGGAGTGTATTGTTCGACCCGCACCCGCGTTTCGATATCGGCGCGACCGCTATCCGGTGTAAAGGAAAACACAGCCGAGATGGGTGACGGATTCTTGTCGATGATCAAATAGAGCCTGCTGACGAATCGCTCCGGTGTCGCGGTCATCCGGGTTCGCAGGGAAACAGGCACGACAGCGGCATCATCGGCGCGAGCCGGGACGTCGAATTCGATCAAGGAATCGGTGTTCGGATCAATCTTCCGTTGGCCGAACAACTGGGCCTGAATCTTGGCCCAGATCTCGCTGCTTTCGATCGCCGCCGTTTCCGCCGGCGAGGCTTTTCTGGGCTCGGCTTGGACCAAGGCACCGGCCATCAGCAAGGTGCAGGCCAGGAAAGCTCTAACTGTAGCGTTCATTGCAGTCCTCCAATCTCCGATCGAAGTCGACAGTTTATTCCCACTCCAGTTCCGCGAATGCGGCGGCGGCATTGCGGCGGTTGTACGCGTCGAACAGCAACCATTTGCCGCGTTCTGCCGCTGCGGCTGTTTCGACCGTCCGCGCCAGCGTTCGCCCCTCGGCCAATGCCTGCCGGATGTCGGCGGCAAGTGTTGCCAGATAGGCACGCTGCGGTGCAAGTGCCTGCGGCCACGGCAGATTCAGCGAACCATGCCCGGGCACGACGTACCGGGCCGGCAGTGCGGACAATTCGTCGATCGCCGCAAGCCAGCCGCGAATGCTGCCGTCAAGCACGGGAATGCGTTCCGCAAACAGCAGATCAGACAGCCACAGCGTTCCCGTCGCCCGGTCGAAGACCGTGAGATCGTTGTCGGTGTGCGCGGTCTTCCAGGCGCGGAGTTGCAGAACCCGGCCACCGAGGTCAAGTTCGCTGCGCTCGACGACGGTTTGGTCGGGTGCGATCAATTCGCTGCCTTCGGCAGCAGGGCCGATATCCCTGGCCAGCGCGCGCTGGTAGATCGGTCCTTTTGCCGCCATCGCGGCGGGAAGCCTGGCATGCCCGACGAATGTCGGGTGATCGTCGCGAAACGCCGCATTGCCGAGGATATGGTCCGGATGCACATGCGTGTTGATGACGAAACACACAGGCAGCGGCGTAACGGTCCGCAGGGCCGCCCGCAGCGCCTGCCCGACGGCCAGACTGGCGCCGGTATCGACGACCGCGACGCAGCGCTCGCCGATGATGAAACCGATATTGGCGACGTCGCCTCGATTGGCCGCTGCCGGCTCCTCATGAGCGCCAATGTGCACGTAGATGCCCGCCGCAATTTCCTGCATCGCCAGAGCCCCGGTGCGATCGTCACTTGCCTGGGCGCTTGCCGTGCAGACAAAGGCAAGCGCCGCCATGACAAGGACGGCGTGCGGCGGAAGGCGCCTGTCGAGCATGTTTGGGCGGTCAATTGAGGAAGCAGGCCTTCTTTGCCTTGGCCAGGACTCCGCGATACCCGGCCGCCTCCGTTTTGGCACCTTCCGAGTCGCGCAGGACGGCACCCCGCTCGCCGCCGATGCTCATGGCGTTGGCTGCTGTCGAGCCATCGACGAACTGGTCATGGGTAAGTACCTTGGAGACTTCGTCCAGCGTGCAGGAACACTTGTAGAGCATTTCCTGGCGTGGACCGGAATTGTTGCGCATGCAATCAAGGACAAACTCGACGCGCTCGACGGTCGGGATGTCGTTGTCGGCACTGGCTGGCACCGCAGGCAAGGCGAGGCCGGCGGCAGTCGCGACGGCAAGGATCAGGCGATTGATTCGGGTCATGTCGTTTACTTCCTCAGTTTGGCAAAGGTCATGGTCTCATCGACCAGCGGGGCGTCGGCCTTCTCGTCGGTCGAGGCGACCGTGGTGCGGATCTGATAGACACCGCCCGGGACCTGGTCGGACAAGGTGAAGATGTAGGTCTTCTTTTCGTATTTTTCTGCGCGAGCCTGCATCACCGGGTCGTTGAGATAGGGCTGCACGCGCACTTCGTCGGCCTTGATGTCGCGACCCTCGAAGCGGACGTTTACCGCTTTGACCTGGTTGGCGTCGGCCAGCGCCAGGCGTACGCGTTTGCGGAAGAAATACTGTTTGCCTTTGGTGATCCGCTCCATCTCGCGCACGTCGCGCTCGAGGAAGTAGAGCACGACCGGGTTAGCTTGCGGATTGGGGATCTCGGGCAACTGGAGCCTGCTCTTTCCGCTCAGGAAGTCGGCGCTGGCGAGACGGCCCTTCTCCTTGCCGCCGTCGCGGACATGGAGTACGACCTTGTCCTCGAAATTGTCGCCGAGGGTGCCGCTACGCTTGAAGCTGTACTCGACGTCAGCGGTCTTGGCCAGGTTGGCGAGATGGTCGTCGAGAAACACACGCTGCTCGACGGCCGAGATCGGCTTTGACGGAGCCTCGCTGCTTGATTCGGCAAGCGCCGGCTTCGGCGGCTTTGCAGCTTGGGCGGAAACCCCGCCGGTACCGAGATTGATCAACAACGACGCGAGCAACAGGGGCAGCAGGTGCTTCTTCATTCTCATCGATTCCTCATGGTGACGCGGATGCGTCTATTGTCGTGAAATTCCGGCGATCACGGCCAGGTCCTCGGCCAGGTCCGGATTGAGCGCGCTTAGTGCGGTGTACGCGCGCTGCAGTTCTGCGGCGTCACCCAGCCGGAAATAGGTGACGCCGAGATTGAACCAGGCCTCGCCAGAGGCCGGTTCGACCATCGTCGCGCGACTGAAGGCCGTGACTGCAGCCTCCCGCCGGTCAAGACGCAGGCAGGCCTTGCCGCGTGCGATCCACGGCTCCGGACTGTCGTCCTCGGCCGCCGCCCAGAGATCGGCCAGATTGAGCAGTTCCGACCATTGGGCACCGGCTTCGAGCACCGCGGCACGCATGAAATACGGCAAGTCCGATGACGGTCGTTGCCAGAACGATCTGGTCGCGGCGAGTGGTCCGATGGCAACGAAACCGTCGCTGGCCGTGACGCGCTCGGCGACCCAGTCGACCGGCGCCGAAAAATAATAGCCTTGCGGGCCGGGCAGACGGAAAGTGAGGATGCCGACGAGCCGCCCCTCGTCGTCAAACAATGCGCCGCCGCTCGCCCCTGAAGTGAATGCAGTGGTACTCTGGACGACCTTACTGCCGTCAAGACGATGCAGGGCGCCGACCATGCCGTCACGGAAAGCCATCTCGATGCCGCCAGTAAAGCCCATTGCGCCGACCCGTTGGCCGATACGCAGATTGCGGGCGCTGCCGAGTCGCACCGGCGTCGCCTCGAGCTTCGGCGCATCGAGTACGCAAAGGTCGTGTTCCAGATCGGCGCTCTGCGCGGTCGCCGGCCAGCGTAGCGCGCCCTTGACCAGCGTGATCAGGCGCGCGTCGCGCGTGACGTGGCAGTTGGTGACGACGCGGCCCGGTGCAATGGTGACCGCCGTCCCGAGCGAATAGCTTCCGCTTCTGTTTTGCACTTCGACCTTGACGACGCTGGCGGCAAGCCTGATGAAATGGGCGCGATCGAGCGCCTGAGCCGTCGCTGTCGCCGGAAGCGATGCAGCGACTCCAAGCAGAAAGGCAAAAGACCATCGTCCGGCGCCGCCAGGCATCAGCGGGAGCCAGGTTCGAGGAGACCCGGTCTCCCGGTTCCAAGCGCACCGTCAGCGCGTGCCTTCAGATAGGTGTAAATATCGTTCACGTTAGGCGCCACGTTGGGGTCACCCTCCCAAACGGGCATCGCGACCCGCCCAGCCTTGCCCTGGAGGATCTGCTCGATGAAGGCCTCGCGCGAAACCGATTCACTGGCCGCTTCGCCCTCGCGAATGACCACGTTGTAGCGTTGAAGGATGGTCGCTATGAATGAACTGCGCGGCATGTCATTAATGCGCTTGGTCAGGTCCGGAGCAACACCGGTTCCGGTGGCGTCGGTGCCATGACAGCCGGCACAACTGGAATGAAAGATGCGCCAGCCGAGAAAGGTGCTGTTGTCAACTTTGCCGTCGCTAACGCGGTAGGGTAGGGCCTCGGTCGGTCGGGCGAACAGTTCCGTCTTGTCGGTACTGCCCATCAGTCGTCCATTTTCGTCGATCATCGGCACGTTATACGAAGCAAGAATGGCACGTATCTCCGGCTGCTTTTTTGCAAGCAGCTTTTCGATTTCGTCTTTCCAGGGCTTTTCGCCGTAGCGCACGCCCATGGCCATCTCAAAGTCGAACTTCACTCCTGGCTCCGATTTTAGGGGGACGACTACGAGTTCCGGAGTTTTCACGCGCCGTGCGAAGAATCCCGCGATGGGACCCCAGACCACTGCGACATCGATGGTCCCGGCAGCAAGGTCCTTCTCGATGATTTCCCCTGGATATTGCTCGGGATTGGCGTTGAGGATGCGATAAGGAACGCCTTGCTCGACCAGACCGCGACGCGCCAACCATTCGGAAGCCGGCGAACGATCGAACAATCCAATGCGTAATTTGCGCAACAATTCTGGCGGCAAGGCGACAAATTGATCGCCGGACCGGACGTCGGCAAGCGGCCCTTTTTTGGGGAAGACCAGCGCATAGGTCGACCGGTAGTACGGCTTGGTCGCGGAAACCTGATCGTAACCGGCCGGAACACCGAGGACGATATCGCAACGATAGTTCTCGCCCGGCAGTTTGTAGCGCAAGGTGTTACGGATGAATGCCATGCGTTGCGGAAATGAATAGTACTCGAGCTTCAGTCCGAGCTCCCTGGCGAACAACTCGGCGATCTTGTTTTCGTAGCCTTCACCGCCGACACTGGAAAATGGCAGGTTATTCGGATCCTGGCAGACCCGGAACGTCTTGCGCTCATCAGTAGGAGTCTGGGCCAGACTGCCGCTGATCGACCAGGAGCCAATGACTGTCGTCACCAGGGCCAGAAGAAAACGAATCCGCTTGTGCAAAGGGAACTCCAAAAAAAATGCCCCGGTCTGCCGGGGCCATGACTTGTCCGCGTCGGGTCCTGTCGGCACTGGCCCGCGGGCGAGAACTAAACAGGCTGGTTACTCTGAGGCCAGTTCCTGAACCTTCGCCCGGGTGATGGCTCCATCGGATCGACCCTTGAGGTAGCCGTAGAGCTTGGCGATATTCTTCATGACCTGCTCACTGGTGCCGAAACTCTGCATGCCTTTTTCAAGGCGCCCGTCCCTGACCGTTACCGCGAATTCCTCATAGGTCAATCGCTTGAGACTCTCCAAAAGCGAAGGACCCACCAAGCCCTGCTGCTCCGGGCCGTGACAACGATCACAGGCAGCCTGACGCCACGTACGGAAACCCTGCATGGTGTCAGGGTCTACTTGGACGCCGTCAACAACTTTGTATAGCGGTTCTTTCAGTGGCGGGGGCCAATCAGCCGCGCCGGCCAAGGGTGAAACAAAAGCCATCGCGCCTACCGTCGCAAAGACCGTGAGAGCAAACAGTTTTTTCATCATGTCCATATTCGTTAGAGTCCATCGGGTCGCTGAGAGTTCCATGAAATGGCGTTTGTCCCATGGCGACCAATGATCGGCCCCGTAGCCACGATGCACCCCGATCCTGATCGCATGGAAAAGAGCAACACCCAAAAGGCGGGGACCGCTACTACGAGTGGTGATCGATCAGAAAAGGAAAACGGCACCCCCGCAAACAACGCCGGGGGTGCCGTTCTCGTTCCTAAAGATCAGACATTGCTAGCCAGAATCACTGGCCGGGCAGGGCGAAGATCGTCAGGCTGCCACCGAGTTCGGTGTACTGGGCCAGTTCCTTGTAGCCGCCGACCGCACCCAGGCCGTCGGAGTCCTTTTCGAGGCCAGCTGCCATGCCGATGCCGGCCCAGCCGCCGATACCGGAATAGACGCCGATATACTGCTTGCCCTTGAACTCGTAGGTGAACACGTTGCCGATGATGCCGGACGGGGTCTTGAACTTGTACAGTTCCTTGGTGATGTCCTTGGCATCGACGCACTTGAGATAACCTTCAAGCGTGCCGTAGCAGGAGATACCGCCCGCCGTATTGAGGGCACCGGACCACACCGAGAACTTCTCCGGCTTGCTCTGGACGATCTTGCCTGTGCCTGCATCCCAAGTGATGTAGTTGCCCATGCCACCGTGACTGCCCGGCGCCGGGAACATCGCCAGAGTGGCGCCGACGTATGGCTGACCCGCGGTGTACTCGACCTTGAACGGCTCGTAGTCCATGCAGACGTGGTTGGTCGGCACGTAGAACAGGCCGGTTTTCGGATCGAACGAGGCGGGCTGCTGGTCCTTGCTACCCAGCGCTGCCGGACAAACGCCCTTGGTGTTCTTTTCCGGACCGTTCTGCGCCGTGCTGTACTTGGCGACGACTTGCGGCCGACCGGTCTTCATGTCGACGTGCGTTGCCCAGTTGACCTTCGGATCGTACTTCTCGGCGACGAGGAGGGCGCCGTTGGTGCGGTCCATGGTGTAGGCGAAGCCGTTGCGGTCGAAGTGCACCAGAGCCTTGGTGTCCTTGCCCTTGACCTTGATGTCGGCCAGGATCATCTCGTTGATGCCGTCGAAGTCCCACTCGTCGAACGGCGTCATCTGGTAAACCCAGTTGACCTTGCCGGTATCGACGTCACGCGACCAGATCGACATCGACCACTTGTTGTCGCCAGGACGCTGCGACGGGTTCCAGGTCGACGGGTTGCCGGTACCGTAGAACACGGCGTTCAGTCCCTTGTCGTAGCTGTACCAGCCCCAGGTCGTGCCGCCGCCGATCTTCCACTGATCGCCCTTCCAGGTCTTCAGTGAGGAATCTGCGCCGACCGGTGTGACCTTGCCATCCATCCAGGTCGTGGTCTTGGCGGGGTCGATCAGCATTTCGGCATCGGGACCGACGCTGTAGCCCTTCCATACCTGCTTGCCGGTCTTGATGTCGTAGGCAGCGAGGTAACCCCTTACGCCCCATTCACCACCGGAGATGCCGGTGATAACCTTGTCCTTGAAGACGTGAGGCGCGTTGGTGTTTACGGCGCCGAGCTTCGGATCACCGTTCTTGGTCTTCCAGACTTCCTTGCCGGTCTTGGCATCGAGCGCGACCAGCATCGAGTCGGCCTGCTGCAGGAAGACCTTGCCTTCGGCGTAAGCGACGCCGCGGTTGACCGTGTCGCAGCACATTTGCGGGATAACGGCCGGGTCCTGCTTCGGCTCGTACTTCCACTTGATCTTGTTGGTGTTCAGATCAACGGCAAAGACCTTGTTCGGAAACGCCGAATGGATGAACATCGTGTCGCCGATGACCAGCGGCGAACCTTCGTGACCGCGCAGCACTCCGGTCGAGAACGTCCAAGCAACCTGCATTTTGCCCACGTTGCCAGTATTGATCTGATGGAGCTTGCTGTAACGCTGGTTGTACATGTCGCCAGCCTGCATCGCCCAGTTCTTGGAGTCGGCAATGTTCTTTTCCACGTCGGCATTGGCCATCGCCATGCCCGACGCAGCAGCAACAACTGCCGACATCAGGTACTTTGAGTTAAATTTAATTTTCATACTTGCTCCTCGTGTTATCGGTTTGAAGTGAGTGCTGCTGTTTGAACACAACCAGTCTGCATTTTCATTCTAACTCTCACTACCCTCCCCTTCAATCCTAAGGCGGGCAGCCCCGGCTTTGAAACGTCATCCAGCTTCCCAGGCTTACTACTGCTAAACACTAAACCCAAGTCCGGCGCGTCCACAACCTTCCAGTGTTCAAGCATGAACCATACCTGAAGTCGTAGTGCGATTCCTGGCGTTCTTCCCGGCTACGGAAACCTAGCGTCTAGCCTCAGTTCAGGACATCAGGTACCAATCTATCGAATTGTTCGACAGGGTTTGTGTAACAAAATGGTTACAACTGTATCGATCCGATGGCGATACGTTACGCTCTTCCCAAAGTGTCGCGAACATCAGCGCATACAGCGTCGACAGCATTTGCACATTGGAGAAAATAATTCGCCGCTAATGTTGCGACGCAGTATTTTTGGTGAGCGAGATATGCGCACCGGCAGAGTCCGGCCATGAGAATTGTGGTTATTGTTCGACGACCCTCTTCAGCTTTTCGAGCCCCGTCTTGTAGACCCCCGTGATTGCTTTCTCTGCGGCCTCATCATTCCGGTCAGGGGGTGGATCATTGTTCGGGTAGCCCCGATAGAACGCTCCGCGCCATTCGACGAGTGACTTGCCACCTTCGATGGCCTGGACTGATAAGGTGGACGTGTAATTCGTCACCGGCAGCACGCCTTCCTTCATGCGGTATTTCAGAACCATTTTCTTGTCGTCAAACTCTTCCAGTTCCTCGATTACCTTGCCGCCGCCGGTTAGCGTCAACGTTCTCTGCGAGCCGACATTGTTGCCGTTGCTCGCGTTGCTGTCGGCTACTGCCGGATGCCAGGCAGGCATGCCGTTGAAATCGCCCACCTTCGCCCAGACTTTGGCTGGCTCCGCATTGATGGTGACGTTTTCCGTAACTTTCAAGCGGCTCGGCCCATGGGCCAAGACCAGATTTGCCGCGATAAGCATTGCCGCAGCTACTCCAGATTTGTACATTGGAACTTCTCCTTGTTGATGAAAATCCTGTTGCGTCGTGACCCTGTCGGGAATGATCAGGGGGCGCCGATGAAATTGCCGAAACCGCGGCTGTTCTTGCCTGTGGCGATCGTCGCGCGGATTTGATAATTGGCCATATCGAAAACGCTGACATTGTCGTCCATCCAATTGACGACGTAGGCGCGCTCGCCATGGACGGCAATGCCCTCGGGATACCCGCCAGCGGCGATGGTTTGCATTACCTTCAAGCTGCCGGTATCTATCACCGAGAGGGTATCGGCGTGCTGGTTAGTCACCAGCAACTGCCGGTCATCGATGCTTAGCGCAGCACAGTAGGGCGTATTCCCCACCGCGACCTTGCCGACGAGGCGGTGCGTGTCCGCGTCGAGAACACTCACGTCGTTGCTGCGCACATTGACAACATACAATCGGCGCCCATCCCGGCCAACCGATATACTGAATGGGCGGTCGCCGACCGCTATGACCCGAGCGACCTTCCTTTCCTTCGGGTCAATTACAGAAACCGTGTTGTCGTCTCTGTTGGCGACATAGATCTCATGACCGACGGGATTGACGGCGACACCGGCCGGCGCGGAGCCTACCGGAATGCGGGCCACAATCTGCAGTGCCGTGGTATCGATGACCAGCAGGACATTGCTGAACCAATCGGCCAGGTAGACCTCTCGTCCGTTGGTCGAAACGGCTATGCCGAGAGGCCCATCCCCGGCCGGTATCGTTGCAACGACCTTGTTCTGGATGGTGTCGATGACCGAGATGTCCTTGCTGTCCGGGTTGCTGACATAGGCCCGCTGACTCGCCAAGTGGACGGCTATGCCAGCGGGCCCTTTGCCGACCGGGATCGTTGCGACGACGCGGTCCAGTGCCACGTCGATTACGCTGACATCGTTGCTTCCCTGATTGGTGATATAGGCGAAAGGCGCGGCACGTGCCACGGTGCCGAGCAATAGCGCTGCAAATAAAAGGCAGTACCCCGTTAGTTGTCGCTGGCATGCCCGAATCAGCAGTTCCACCCGCCACTGCGAATCGCCTAGCCAAGGAGCACTTCGCTGGCCGTGCTTAACGGGCCTTCCGTGCGGTTTGCCCTCGTCGGTCATGACTGTCACCATGCCGGTCATGACTGTCTCCTTCTAAACGAATTCGAATCAGGCGGTGATGAGTATTTCTCCGAGACCGCCGTTGGCACGGTCGCCAACGAAGCGGCGGACTCGTTCCCCGTGCGGTGCGAAGGGCGCCGCCGCCGTATCGATCCCCGCGAGGTGGCGTGCTAGCAGCCGCAGGAACAGTAATTCATGGGTGCCGCAGTCGTTGAATGTCGCCGGCAAATCGGTCGTGCAAGATAGCAGCAGGGTGCCCCGCTTCATCGCGTAGCCCGGTAGCGCGCCGACCCGACCGCGAACGGCGATGGTCCCGGCCAGCATGCGCGACGCGCAGTAGTCGCCGGCGTTGCCGCCGACCAGAATGATGCCGCGGCGCAAGTGGTCGCCGACCCGATCGCCCGCATCGCCATCGACGATGACAAGTCCGCCGAGCATGCCCTGCTTGTCGCCGGCGATTGCGGCGCCGAGGAAGTCGCCGACATTGCCGCACACGTGCAAGGTGCCGGCGACCATGCCGGTGGCGGCGAAGGCGCCGGCCTTGCCGGATACGCGGATCCTGCCGGAAAGCAGGCCGGCACCGAGGAAGGCGCCGACGTCACCCTCGACTTCGAGCGAGCCTCCGTTCATGTTGGCCCCGATACGGTCAAGCTTGCTGCAGGCGTTGCGGATGACCAGAGTATCGCCGGACTCGCCGTCGATGTCGAAAAGTTCGCCGACAGTCAGGCGACGGTTGCCGGATTGAAGTTCGATCGCGGCGATCGCGGTTGCCGACTTGCCGGCGAGCCGGTCGGGGGTCAGCGGCGAGCAGTCGACCACGATTGCGGGGGGGCTCTTCAGGGTCAATACCATTCGGCTCATGCCAGTATCTCCCTGAGGTGAAAGTGATATTTGCCGAGCTTGCCGCCGTAATTGCCGGCGGTGATGCGCTGGATGCCGCCGTCGGCACCGATCGCGCAAACTGCCTGCATGCCGATGCGCATCGCTTGGCGGATGTCGGCCTCGGTGATGCCGTCGATGACAATTTCGAGGACTGCGCCTGTATCCGGGGACAGTTCACTGCTGCCGATGCCGCGCAGCGTAGGGCAGAAGGCGTCGTTGGTCGATGCACTCAAGGCCTTGTACTTCGAGCCGACCTTGGACCCGGAGCGAACCACGCCGCCGGGGAAAGGCATGACCACGCCAGGCAGTTTGCGCATCGCATCGATCGCCGCCTCGCAGGCCAGCAGGGCCTGCATCTGGCTGGCGGCGAGGACGAGGAAGTTGCCGCCGCCGACGGCCTTGACGACGCCGGCGGCTTCCTCGCAGATGAATTCGCCGTCCATTACCGGCACGCGCCAGTAACGGCGGCCGCCGAACAGCTTGGAAATCTGAAAGCCGTCAGCGAAGTAGCGCAGATTCTTGCCAAGCGCGACCTTCTCTTCACCGTCGCAGCCGGAAAATACTGCAGAGGTCGGCGAGGTCAGCACGCACTGGCCGACGCGGCGTTCAACCTGCTTTGCCAGTTCCTTGGCGGAGACGGCAAATATCAGCACGGAAACGCCCGGACGTCCGTCCGGAGTTTCGTCAGACGAAAGCTCGCGCTCGATCCCGGCCTCGGCGCCGCAACCGATCACAGAAGTTGCAAAACCGGTCGCGGCATTGGCGGCGTGCTTGGCCCAGCGCAGGTTTGCGGCAGTGATTATGAGCCGCGTCGCGCGCATGCCGAAGGCCTCGGCAAAGGTTTCGTCGATGGCGACACCGTTGATGATCATGCCGTCCTCTCATGTCTGCACTGATGGACTGCGAGGCGGCTCGATCCGCACTCGCAGAGCTCCTCCTCGTCAATGGCAAAATTCTCCAGGCGGGTGCTGCGATAGCGCGCGAAGTGAGGCCGCAGCCGGTCTTCGATGCCGCGGTCGTAGGCCGGCTTGACGACGTGCGTTGCGCCGAGCGTGACCTTGACGATGCGTCCGTCCTTTGCGACCAGTTCCCCGTCTTTGAATACGTAGTCTGGCGTCCTGAACATCTCCTCGCGGTCTTCGCGGTCGGTGTACACCGTAATGTCGGCGCCGGCGCCGATGCCGAGGTGGCCGCGATCGGCGAGACCGAGAATTTTCGCCGGACCGGCACGGGTCATGATCGCCATTTCGTTCAAAGTGTACTCGCGGGTGATGCTGCCCAGCGTGCTGGCTGCCACGGCGTCCGGGTTGAGCCGCGCCAGTTGCTCGTTGCGGAAGGTCTTGTCCATCAGCAGACGGATCAGGTGCGGATAAGTCGTGAACGGCGCGCCGTTCGGGTGATCGGTGGTCAGGAATATCCGCCAGGGATCATCGACCGAAAGGAAGATTTCGAGTCCGATCGCCCATTGCAGAGCATTGACGAAGTTCTGGTCACGATAGCGGAAGGGAACGACGCCGCAACCGGCATCGCATTCGATGTCCATCACGACCCACTTGTCAGGGCTGGCAAATTTGCGGTTGCGGTGCTGCGACATGTTGTCGCCCGAGGCCGTGACAGTCTGGCCGAAAAGGATCTGGCCGACATCGGCGGAAATGTTCGGATTGCGGTTGATCGCTTCGGCGATGCGCGCCGCGCCGGAAGAAAACTTGCGATCGCCCTCCGTGCCGTAGCTATGGAACTGAATATGCGTCAGGTGCATCGGCAGGCCTTCGATGCCGGAGATGGTCTCCAGGGTCGTATCGACGTTGCCGGGAACCCCGAGGTTGCAGCCGTGTACATGCAAGGGATGTGGTACCCCAAGATCCTCGATCGCCTGTGCCAGCGTCAGCAGGATCGCTCGCGGCGTGATGCCATAGTGGGGCGAGGTCTCGTCGAGATCAAGCTTGCGCGCGTTGAACTTGAAGGCGTTGATGCCGCCCGGATTGACCACCTTGATGCCGATGCATTGCGTCACGTCGAGAGTCCAGGCGACGTAATCGTTGATCAGTTTCTGGTCCGCCCCTTCCCGCATCAGCGACAGCAGCAAGTCGTCGTTGCCGAGCAAGGCATAGCCGCCCTTGTCCACGATGGGCACGTCGCCCATTTCCATGTGGGCCTGACGTGCGTTGGTCGGCAGCAGCGCCGGTTCGAAGCAGGCGGTATAGCCCATTTCGGCGTAGCGGTAGCCTGTGGCCAACGTCGAGGGTGCAGCATGGCCGCAGCAGGCCCTTGTGAGCTCTGTCCGGGCCAGCAGGTCGGCGCGGTGATCCTCGGGCAGCAGCGCCCGGGCAATGTTAACCTTGCCGCCGCCAATGTGCGTATGCATGTCGATCGCCCCGGCCATGACGACCTTGCCGGAAACATCATAGTCGTGGTCGGGCCGCGCCCCTGCGCCCGGATCGGCGACGATGCGTCCGTCGCGGACGTAGATGTCGCGCACAGCACCGTTTGCCCCGTTGGCGGGATCATAGATACGGCCACCCTTGAGTCTGATCAGCATTGGATGTCCCTAAATTGCCTGCTCGATTGCGGTCAGGACGTCCGCGACACTGGGCAGCGGACTATCGGTCAGCTTGCGCAAGCGTACTGCCATGACGCCGTCACTGCGGAAGAAATGCCCGGCATGATGCAGGCCAGGTGTTGCTACCGGAATAAAGACTGCCGGTGGCTTGGTAAAGCGCATTGCCGGGCTGCCGAGGACGATGGTCGGCACATCGGTTTCCGGCGGCAGGCGCAGCGGATCGAAGGCGGAAACCCATAACAACACGTCAGCATTTTTGCTGGCGAGCAGGCGATCGGTGCCAAAGTGGTAAGCGTCGTATTCCGGGACACCCCGTCCAAAACCCGTGCGCAAGGGGAGTCCGGTCTGCCAGAGCGTTACCTGATTGGCGGTGATGTCGGCATCATTGCCGCCGAGGGGCAAGCCGGCGAATCGTGTGGTCTCGTTCAAGTCGGAGATCAGCCCGCAGATAGACTGTACGACCAACTCGCCATGCGGCAGATCAAGGTCGGCGGCCGCCCAGGCAACAACACCGTATCTTGCCCTGCGCATCTCGCCGGCCAAGCTACGCAAGACTTCCATATCAAGGCCTGCGACCTGGACGGCCTGCAGTGGGCGATTTGCGATCAAGCAACGCAGCGCTCCAAAAACCTCACCCAGCCCAGACGTCGGGCAGTCAAGCACACGAGCATCGGCGGGCGCCTTCGGTTTGGGGCCCAGATAGACTACAGATCGCTGCATCGGGCCATCGCTGAAGGGCGAGTCCAACGGGTCGATCAGGCGCTCCGCAAAGCGCGGAAAGCGACTGTTCGTCTCCGTGCCGACGATCAGCACGAAATCCGCACGGCTCCTGACCTCGGCAAAGGTCGATACGATCCAGCCACTGTCCTGAAGTACCAGCAGGTTGCGCGACAACGCCGTTGCATTCATGTGATCCACGATCGCGCCGATTCGGTCGGCCATGCGCAGCGCAGCGCGAATCCCGCCAACATCAGCGGCGAGTCCGCTGATCAGGGGCTGGCTTGCCCTCCTAAGCAAGCTTGCTGCACTGGCGGCGCACTGAGCAAACGGTGCGGCAAGATTCTTGATCGATCCGTTCGTGCCCGGGGCTCCTGAGTTGGCAGCGAACAATCGGGTAGCTCTTTCGCATGAATTGGCTTCGACGCCAAGCGAATTTCCGCTAACCCGAATATTAAGATCGTCGCAAGCAAGGCCGCAAAAGGGGCAGGAGACGTTAGTAATCAATCGCGATTCATTGGGAAGGTTCATACCGGAATTCCGGACGTTATCAATTTCATGCGGGCCGCAAATTCTACCTGTAGGTGTTATTTTCAAAACTCAGTCGCAGGGATCGTGCCAACGCAGGAAACCGCGACCTGAGAGTGATAATTGTGCCGTAAATGTCGTCGTTTCCACAAAAGCAAGTTTCCGAGGCCCGCTGTACGTCGGACTAAGATGCGACTGGCGGGGTACGCCGTGGGGTTGGGAGTTTCAGGTTACCGACAGACAAGTGGCAGGCAAGAGGAACTCGCCCGGCAATGAGTTCGTTCCACCACCAATGTTCGTGGCTTGACCGGAGCCTTCCGGTTGCAGGCCTTTACTTCTTCGCCATGCACAAGGACGTGGGTTGTTAGGCCGAAAACCCGTCGATTCCTTTGCGGCTGTCGCGTCGGATAGATTCTTTCAGCGAAACCCGTTCAAATCCCCCCCCGGATCGACCTTTTACCTAAACCATCGGCATGCCCATTCTGCAGACGAATGGCGGTCTTGTCGCCGCCTCTCGTCATCATCGCGATGGGAACGCGTCCAAACAACGCTTCCCGCTGAAATGCGCTGCCGGTACGGTGCCGTTGGCAGCTTATCCGCCAGGCAGAACAATTAATAGCTTTCAAGGACATAATTAGGATGACAATTTGTACCAATAACGAGGCGGAAGTCCCGATTTTGGGGCGTACAAGGAAAGCCCGGATACCTATATCGTCCTGATAGGTCGGTGGCAGGTTAGTTGCTTGCAAGATACGGATGCACCATATGACTATCCCTTTCACGGCCCGCGGGGCGCACATAACGGTTGTTGCGCCGGCACGGCTGCATCTCGGGTTCATGGACCTGAACGGCGACCTTGGCCGCAGTTTCGGGAGTCTGGGCCTGACAATTTCGACCCTGAGGACCGTTGTTGAGGCTGAGGCAGCAGAGGTAATGAGCGCAGAAGGCGAGGACTCGGTTCGGGCCCTGCGTATCGCCGAGCGCCTCAGCGGTTTGCAGGGAATGCCGAACAATGCTCGCATCGTCGTACGGCAGGCGATTCCGGCACACGCTGGATTTGGTTCGGGAACACAACTCGCGTTGGCGGTCGGCAGTGCCTTGGCACGGGTCAATGGATTGGATCTGCCACCAAGGACCATCGCCCGGCTCGCCGGTCGGGGCGCTCGTTCGGGCATCGGCATCGGCGCCTTTGAGACAGGTGGTTTCGTCGTCGATGGTGGACGTGGTGCGGATGACTTGCCGCCACACATAGTCTCAAGGTTGTCCTTCCCCGATTCGTGGCGCATCCTGCTAGTGTTTGACAGCCTTGATCAGGGAATCCATGGCAGCAACGAGGCTGCAGCCTTCGATGCGCTCCCGAAGTTTCCTGTCGAAAGCGCAGCCTATCTTTGTCGCCTCGTGATGATGCAACTTCTTCCGTCCCTCGCCGATGCCAATATTGTCGATTTTGGTCGCGCGGTGACTGCGCTGCAACGAACGGTCGGTGACCATTTTGCCCCGGCACAGGGCGGTCGTTACGCCAGCCCGGCGGTTGGCGAAGCCCTTGCCTGGCTCGAAAGTGAAGGGGCGGCCGGCGTCGGCCAGAGTTCATGGGGGCCGACGGGCTTTGCCATACTTGGCAGCGAGGATGAGGCGGAACGGCTGCTACGGCGAGCTCAGGGAATTTGGCCTGATTCCGGGAGCTTGTCATTTATGGTCTGCCGGGGTCTGAACTCCGGTGCCTCAATTCTGGAAACCCCTGCGGAAGCGGCGCCCGAGCATCGGAACCTGTTCGCTGACGCGATCTGATTCCTTGTATTTTTTGAATCACTTTTAAATATCATGACACAACGCCCTTATCTGCTGCACCTGTTCACTCCTGCAGCCCAAGCCAGCCCGTTCGACATCAACATGGCTTACGATGCCGGCTATACGGCGGTTATCCCCTATTGCAACGTCCAGCTTTCCGACATCGGTAACTTGACGCAGGATGCGATCTTTTCCCGGGGGCCGAAGGGCGTAAAGTGCACCGGAATCTTTATCGGCGGACGTGAAATCGGGCTTGCTGCCGACATGGCCGATGCCGCTAGGGCGGCGATGGTGCCGCCCTTCGAGGTTTCTGTTTTTGCCGATCCCAGCGGCGCGTTCACTACCGCTGCCGCGATGGTTGCGGCGGTCGAGCGGCAATTGCGGAACAGGCACGGCACCAACCTGGAGGGTGCTGAAGTGCTTATTCTGGGAGGCACCGGCCCTATTGGCGCCGCCGCGGCGGTTTTGGCCTGTGGTGCGGGAGCCAAGGTTCGCGTCGTCAGCAGTCGTGGCATTGACGGTGCCAAAAAGGCGACCGATGCGCTAAACGCCAGATATCAGGTTGCGACCGAACCAGCTGATGGCAGCTCGCCCGACAGAATTGCCAGCCTGGTTGGCTCGGCCGGTGTCATTCTTGCAACGGCCAAGGCGGGGGTTCAGGTGCTCAGCGCGGCCCAACTCGACACTGCGGCGGCACTGCTGGTAGCCGCAGACGTCAATGCGGTGCCTCCGGCGGGAATCGAGGGCCTCGGCGTGATGGACGATGGCGCTGTATTGAAGGCCAAGTCCGGCAAAGCTGTCGGTATCGGCGCCCTGGCAGTCGGCAACGTCAAGTACCAGTGCCAGAAAGGCTTGCTGGTATCCATGTTGCAGGCGGAGAACCCCGTGTTCCTCGACTTCCGCGCCGCGTTCACCGCCGCGCGCCAACTTTCGTCCTGATCGCGGATCTTCAGCAGACCAAGCATGACGCCCTCTCACCTGATCATCGCCACCACGGGACGCGCACTGGCCAGATCGGCTTGGCGTAGCGGCCACCCGGTTGCTGTCCTCGACCTCTTTGCCGATCAGGATACCCGTGGTTATGCGACGGTCTGCCAGCGCATTCCGGCGTCTGATTGGAATCTGGACGCTGCAGCCACCGTACGAGCTGCAAACGAAATCTGTCCAGTTCCCGTGCCATTGGTCACCGGCTCCGGCTTCGAAAACCAGCCTGCACTGCTTGACGCACTGGCTCGTGGCCGAAAATTGTTAGGCAACTCCGCCGAGACCGTAACCGCCAGCAAGGACCCGCGGCATTTCTTCGCACTCCTGGACCGTCTCGGAATTGCCCATCCGGATACGTCGCTGACACTTCCGGACGATCCGACCGGCTGGCTGGCGAAGCAAATCGGCGGTAGTGGCGGAACTCATGTTCGGCCGGCGCTGATCGGTGAAGCATATCCGCCGGACACTTACTTCCAGCGCCATGTCGGGGGCGTCTGCGCGTCGGTACTATTCCTCGCCGATGGCCGCCATGCCCGTGTGGTCGGATTCAACGAGATCTGGTCGCGGTCAGTCGGAAATACGCCATTCGCATACGCCGGGGCGGTCAACCGGGTTGCGCTTGCGCCCATCCTTCGCAGCCGAATTGCCGCCGATGTGAATGCCATTGCCGGAGCACTCGGGCTGGTCGGTCTCAATGGCATGGACTTCATCGTCGGCCGTGATGAATACCGGGTTCTCGAAATCAATCCGAGACCGACAGCCACGCTCGATTTGCACGATGATCAAGTTGCAGGCAGCCTCTTCGATCTCCACGTGTCGGCTTGCGCGGGCACGTTGCCGCCCGCATTGCATATCTCGAACACCGTCCGCGCGCATGCGGTGGTCTACTCCCCCATCGGGGCAAGGCAAACTCGAAGCTTGGTTTTTCCCGACTGGTGCAGCGATCTGCCTGCGGATCCGACCGGCATTCCAATCGGCATGCCGGTATGCACGGTAAACGCCACCGGCGGTAACGTCAGTGAAGTAGCGCGTATGATCCGCCAGCGCCGGGCTCTGCTCGAGAACCTACTCATGGAAAAAGCAGCATGACTAAATCAGCAGAGACCGTAAAAACACCAGCCGCCGACTGGCCCAGCGTCGGCGATCTTACCGCACCGCTGGTGTCGGCCCTGATCCTTGACGCCGCCATGTTGCGCATCGGTGTCGAGCGCCTCGACGATGGCTGCACGCTTGTCGATGGCGGCATTGCTGTTTCGGGCAGCCTGGAGGCCGGGCGGCGAATCGCCGAGATTTGTCTCGGTGGCCTCGGAACCGTGAATCTCCAGACGGGCAACTCCTTTACCCGCTGGCCGGTGGGCGTCACCGTGCATACTACCAACCCGGTGCTGGCCTGCCTTGGCAGCCAGTATGCCGGGTGGAGCCTTGCGCACGGGGAAGGCAAGGGTTCTTTTCATGCCCTGGGTTCGGGTCCTGGACGCGCGCTGGCGGCCAAGGAAGAACTCTTTGCAGAACTCGGCTATCGTGATCAATGTGACTCGGCTTGCCTGGTGCTCGAAGTCGACAAGCGACCGCCGCCGGAAATTATCGCCAAGATCATTCGTGACTGCGGTATCAAGGCCAGCCATCTGACCCTGATTTTGACGCCCACCAGCAGCCTTGCTGGCGGGCTCCAGATCGTTGCGCGCGTCGTCGAGGTTGCACTGCACAAGGCTCACGCCCTCGGGTTCCCGCTGGAAAAAATTGTCGATGGTGTTGGCAGTGCGCCCCTGCCGCCCCCGGCCCCCGATTTTCTGACCGCGATGGGCCGGACAAACGATGCGATTCTGTTTGGCGGGGACGTTCACCTTTTTGTCCGCGGCGGCATGGCGGCCGCGGAGGCTCTGGCGAAAGAACTTTCCTGTACCACTTCGCGTGACTACGGCAGGCCCTTTGCGGAAATTTTCAAGGCCTGCAAATTCGACTTCTATCAGATCGACCCGCAACTTTTTGCTCCGGCCCGGGTTGCTGTCACTTCAATCGACTCCGGTCATACCTTCCATGCCGGCCGCTTCGATGAGGCGTTGCTCGACAAGTCCTTTGGAAGCATTGCGTGATGCGTCGCTTCGCGATCATGACCGATGACCCCGGCTGGCACGGGGATGAACTGCGGGCCGCTTTTGCCCTGCGAGGTTGTGAAGCTGAGTTCGTTTCGCTCGCTGACTGTCGATTCGATATCGGCACGGCGCATGGTTTGATCATTCCGGGATTCGAAGTCCTGCCCGACGGGGTTTTCGTTCGCAGCATCTCGGCGGGGACGCTAGAGCAGATCACGCTGCGCCTGGGAGTCCTGCATGCGCTGCAGGAACTCGGTCTGCCGGTCTACAACGATGCGCGGGCAATCGAGCGCAGCGTCGACAAGTCGATGACGAGTTTCCTGCTCAAATTGCGTGGAATCCCGACACCCCCTACATGGGTCTGCGAGTCCGAACCTGCGGCGCGGGCCTTGGTCATGCGGGAAACAGCTGCCGGTCGTGAACTCGTACTAAAGCCATTGTTCGGCTCCCAAGGCAAGGGCTTGCGCCGCATTGCCGACATCCATGACCTGCCGACGGCGAATGAAATGAACGGGGTTTTTTACCTGCAACGTTTCATAGACTGCGGCGAGGGCAATTGGCACGATTGGCGCGTGTTCGTGATCGGCGGTCGGGCCGTCGCGGCAATGATCCGCCGCGGCAAGACGTGGATCAACAACGTTGCGCAAGGCGCTGACTGCGAAGCCGCCGAACTGACGCCCCGGTTACGAAATCTGGCAGAAGGAGCCTCGCGAGCACTCGGCATGGACTATGCCGGTATCGACGTTATCCATGATCCGGAATCCGGATACACGGTAATAGAAGTGAATAGCATCCCTGCCTGGAAAGGCCTGCAGGCCGTCTGCAGTTTGAACATCGCGCAGTCGCTCGCCGATGATCTGCTCGCGCGCGTGCCGGCGTTGCAGTTGATGGGCACCAGATGAACAGGCTCGCCCTCATCCCAAGCCAGATCTCTACAGTTGTCGCGGACGTCTGCGAACTCGATGTCCGGGCGTTCAAGCCGGGCAACGTAAGCTTCGCTTCTCCGGGCCACGGCATGACTGCCGCGCATTTCGTGGAAAGCGCGAGAGCGATAGCGGAGCCGCTGACACGCGATGGGGCAACGGTCGGCGAGCGCATTCTTGATTCGGTTACGGCGACGCGAGCGGCGGTCCGGTGCAATACCAACCTTGGAATAATTCTTTTGCTGGCGCCGCTGGTGCAGGCTGCACTCAGGCCTGCGCCGATGGCTGATTTGCGCGCTCGCCTCGAGCCGATCCTTCAGGGACTGTCGGTCGATGACGCCGAAAGAGCTTTTGCCGCCATTCGTCTTGCCGCTCCAGGCGGTCTTGGCGAGAGCGCACAGCACGATGTTCGCGGGCCGGCCACTGCAGGTTTGGGCACAGTGATGCATCAAGCTGCCGGGCATGATCGGATTGCCCTTCAGTACGTCACCGGCTACGAGGACATTTTCGATTTCGGCGTGCCGCTTGCGGAACTCGCGCGGCGCCGCCATGATGGGGAAGACTGGGCGGCGGTCAATGTTTTTCTCGGCTTGCTCGGACAGTGGCCGGACACCCATATTGCCCGCAAGCATGGCCCGAACGTCGCCAATGAGGTCTGCCTGGAGGCACGGCGGATACGGACGATGTTTTTAGCAAGGTCGCCCGAGGCGGCCATGCCTTTGTTACTTGAGTTTGATGCGTCGCTGAAGAGTCGCGGCGTCAACCCGGGAACAAGTGCCGATCTCACTGTCACCGTATTCGTCGCTTTACGCCTGCAAGAGGCGCTTGACAAGATTGCGAATGACCCGCCGGCCGAGTTGGCCGGCGGCATTTGCCCCCCGCGGGCGTTTGCCCGCGAGTTTCATCAACCTTTATAAAGGAGCAACAAAATGGCTGTAATCGATCGCGTTCTGGTAGGTGAATCGCTTGTAGGAGACGGAAATGAGATTGCACACATCGACCTGATCATCGGGCCGCGGGGCAGTGCCGCAGAGGCTGCATTCTGCAACACGCTGTGCAACAACAAGGATGGCTTCACTTCGCTGCTCGCCGTTGTTGCGCCCAACCTGCTCACCAAGCCGAATACCGTGATGTTCAACAAGGTGACGATCAAGGGCGCCAAGCAGGCCGTGCAGATGTTTGGCCCGGCACAACGCGCTGTCGCCATGGCAGTCGCCGATTGCGTCGAGGATGGCACCATCCCCGCTGCCGAAGCCGACGACCTGTTCATTTGCGTCGGTGTATTCATTCACTGGCTTGCCGAGGACGATACCAAGATCCAGGACTTCAACTACACCGCCACCAAGGAAGCGCTCAAGCGTGCCGTCGCGCGCGAACCGAAGGCTGCTGAAGTTGTCGCCAAAAAGGGAGCTGCTGGTCACCCCTTCGCCGCGCATCTGTAATTCGCAACACCGTTCACTGCCCGCCCCGCCAAGCCGACAGGTCCGGCGGGGCGTTGCAGCGAAGGACGCCAATGACAAAGGCCGTTGGCAAGAAATGCGTACCCCGGCATGGAGAGTTCTCATGAAATGCCTGAATTGTGATCGCGATGTTCTGAAGATAGACAATGACCATCTGATTGCATGCAGCGGTCTGACCCTGCAAGAGTACGCCATAAGACATTGCCTGCCCCTAGAATTGCTGGTCAGCACCGACCAGATAAATCAGCGTCCGCGGGCCGCCGACTTCATCTCCATAGCGAATATCCCTGGCGAAACGGCCCGCGCCGTGCTTGAAGGTCTCCGTCTGTCTGGGCTTCTTGGCAGCGAAGGAGAGTTTGCGATGATCTCCGGCGGTATTCGTTGGCTCGACCTGCTCCTTTGGGACCTGAACTACCTGACCGAATACGGTTTCCGTTTTTGCCAGGACTATGAATTCGACGAGTCGACCAACCGGGTTGTAGCCCGCAACCGGTTGCGGTCGCTGCGCCGGAATTTGCTTGGAAGACCGCGTGATGCCATGACCCCTGTCCCGCCGCCTGACTTTGCGACCGCGTTCGCTGTATGCATTGCGCATTGCGGCGAGATTCAGGCCGGCTATATGTTCATTACGTTAAAGCGGCGCGCCGATGCCGAAGAGGCCGTGGTTCGGCTTGAGCGCGAGTACGGCGTCGCCATGCATTGCCTGAGCAGTGACGACGAAGTTCCGGTGCTTCTCAGGACCATGACGCCGGCCGACTGCAAACGCTTGTTGGCGGCGCTTGAGACACAGCTTCGTGCCATGCCCGGCGTATGGGATCGCTTTCACGCAAATACCCCGGAAATCACCGTAGCCAAGGAACTTTCCTTCGATTCAGCGCATTTCATTACCGATCATCCCGCCAAGTGTTCCAACCAACATGGCGGGCGCTATGTACTGCGTGTCAAGGTGCGGGGCAGGATTGACCCCATCACGGGTTGCGTGGTGGACTTCGGCTATCTCAAGAAGGTGGCAACGCGTGAAATCGTCGATTTGTTCGATCACCACCATCTGAACTATGTTGCCGGCGAACTGGCATGGCGTTCGACAACCGAGGTGATGTGCGTGTTCATTTGGGAGCGCCTGATTGAGCATCTGCCGGCGCTCGCTGAACTGGAGCTTTACGAAACGCCACAGTCATGGTGTCGCTACACGGGGCCAAGTCTTGCCGAGTTTCAGGCTAGCGCCGGGAATGCCCTGCTCAGTTGGTTCCAGCAGGAAACACTGGGGCGCTCGCCTTGGCGCTCGCTGCTCCGCGCCGAGACCGCTGAGTCCCTTCGCGCGGTTGAGCGGGTTCGTTCAGCCGCGTGCTGAACGCGTCCAGCGCGCAAGTTCCGAATGACCCAGACAGCCATCATGCAGGGCACTGGCCAAGAGCACGCCGGCAACTCCGCAATGGGCAAGCGCATCGAGGTCGGCGGCGTGGCGAACACCGCCGGCGGCGAGAATCTCGCGCCCGTTGGCCCGACCGATCAATTCGGAGAGTCTTTCAAGGTCGGGGCCGAGCCCGGCACCTACCCGGGCCAGCGTCATGGCGATGACCCTGCTTGGCCAACGCGACGCATCGGTGGGCATCGTCGCCGGACCGACGAAGCGGTCGCCGCGAAAATCGAGGGACAGTACGGCCGGATCTTCGACGCCAGCAGCGAATGCGCTTGTGGAAATGCTCTCGCTGCCGATAACGGCCGTTCCCAGCCCCCGCGCCTGCCATTCGACGAGTTCGTCGACATTGGATATGCCGGTGTCGGCCCAGATGTCGAGTCCCGGAAAACGCCGGTGGATGCTTTCGATCACCGAGAGGTTGTTGCCACGTCCCTGAATCGAATCAAGGTCGGCGACATAGAGCTGGTCGAACGGGTAAAGGTCGAGGAGCGCGGCGACGATGTCCTCGGGTGCGCTACCAGGGCAGAGCGTGGTAACCATCGGCCGGTAACTGGCGCGATCACCCCGCACTGCGCGGACGACTATGCCGCCAAGAATATCGACGACAGGAATCGGTCTAGGAAACACGACGGTACCATCAAGAGAATATTTGTCTACGAACATATCACCGGCGGCGGTCTTGCCGATCAAGTGCTGCCGGCATCGCTGGTCCGCGAAGGCAACCTCATGCTCGAAGCGATGGTCGATGATCTCATAACTATTGGCGGCATGGAAATCGTGGTAACGAGGGATTGGCGGCTCGGCCCCATGCGGGAGCCGGCGCGTACCCTGCGCGTCAGCCACGGAGAGAATCTCGAAGTCGTGCTGCGCCGGGGCTTGGAGGGGGTCGACGCGATCTGGCCGGTCGCGCCGGAATCGGATGGCGTACTGGAACGAGTGTGTCGTTTCGCGACGGACTATGGCACTTCGGTGATTGGCTGCACTCCCGGGGCGATCCAGATCACCGCCAGCAAGTTGGCAACCGCGGACATCCTTGCCAGGCACAGCATCGCCGTTGTTCCGGCCTATCGCAGTCCAGCCGAGGTTCCGGCCGAGTACGACACCCTGGTCATCAAGCCCGACGATGGTGCAGGCTGTATTGAAACCCTGTTGCTCGGTCGCAAGGCGGCGTCGGCCTGGTGGTCCCGGCATGGTTCGCCCAGATTTGTGGTGCAGCCGTATATCGCTGGTGATGCGTTGAGCCTGTCGCTGCTGTGCGAGGCCGGAGCGGTCGATATCATTTCCTGCAACACGCAGCGCGTGAGCGTTGTCGACGGCATCTTCGAATTTCGCGGCGTCGGTGTAAATTCCGATCCGGCCGGACGACAGGGCTACCGCGGATTGGCATCGGCAATCGCCAGTGCCATTCCCGGCCTTTGGGGTTATGTCGGCATCGATCTGATCGAGACTTCCAACGGACCGATGGTGGTCGAAATAAATCCCCGGGTGACAACGTCCTACGCCGGGCTGGCGCAGGCTCTTGGGATCAATACCGCGGCACGCATCCTTGCCTTGCGTGCCGATGGCATGAAATCCCTGGCGCCCCTGCCAGTCGGGACCCGGGTCGAGATCGAGACCGGCGATGCGCACTAGCGAATACATCGGATGGGACATCGGCGGCGCTCACCTGAAGGCCGCCTACCTCAACGACCATGGCACGGTTGAGCATGTTTTGCAATTGCCCTGCCCCCTTTGGCAAGGCCTTTCGCACTTGCGCGACGCACTCGAGCAGGCGCTCGATGAACTGCCCGACCGCGAGGTTCGCCACGCGATAACAATGACCGGTGAACTTGTCGACCTCTTTGCCAGTCGAGCCGACGGCGTGCGCCAATTGCTGAATACTGTTGCCAGTCGGCTACCCGTTGAGCGCATCAGCATCTATGCCGGCGACGCCGGTTTTATATCCCCGGCAGATAGCGAGGGTCTGGTCGAGCAGATCGCTTCGGCAAACTGGATGGCAACGGCCGCCTTCATTGCCCCTCTCGTTTCACAGGCGCTGATTGTCGATATTGGCAGCACGACGACCGACATCATCCCGGTGCGCGGAAGCATTCAGGCCCTGGGCCGGAACGATTACCAGAGGCTGGCATGTCAGGAGCTGATATACACCGGCATCGTGCGCACGCCTGTCATGGCGGTTGCGGACCGACTGCCTTTCGATGGGGAGTGGATTGAGCCGATGGCCGAACATTTTGCCGTGATGGCAGATGTTTATCGACTCTGCCAGAGGCTTCCCGTAGATGCGGACCAGATGCCGGCAGCGGACAATTGCGGAAAAAGTGTCATTGACAGCGCTCGCCGCTTTGCACGCATGCTGGGCTGCGATGTGGAATCAGCCCCCATCGATGCGTGGCGCCGCTGCGCCGAATTCGTCGCCGAGCGCCAGTTGCGCCGGATTGCCGACGCCAGTGCACGGGTCCTTTCGCGGGAAATTCTTGACGACGAGGCTCCGCTGATAGGCGCGGGCGTCGGCAGGTTCCTGGTCCAGGAACTGGCAGAGCGACTTGAACGACCTTACATCGATTTTTCACAATTCATCGATTTCGTACCCGCGACCGAACATTGGCTGGCAAGTTGTGCGCCGGCCATTGCCTGCGCGGGGCTGGCGAGAACAAAAAACTAGCCCAATCAAAAAGCAGATCAGCCACGGCAAGCGATTGCGGCGACGTCTGCCGAGCACACAACGGGAGCATCTCATGTGGGTCGTCAAACTGGGTGGAAGTCTCATAGACAGCGCCGAACTTCAGTCCTGGCTCGGCGTATTGGCGAGCTTTGGCGGCGGGCGAGTGGTGATCGTTCCCGGTGGCGGTCCTTTCGCCAACCAGGTTCGCCGGGCGCAGGATCTCTGGGGGTTTGACGACAAAGTCGCTCATCGCATGGCAATCCTGGCCATGGAACAGTACGGGCTGATGATGACCGGAATTCGTCCGGATCTCCGCGCGGCAAGTTCGCGCATGGAAGTGGAGCGATTGCTGCGGGAGGCCGCTGTCCCGGTGTGGTTGCCGGGCGCCATGACATTCGAGAATCCGGAAATACCGGAGAATTGGCAGATCACGTCGGACAGCCTGGCGGCCTGGCTGGCTGAAACGATGGGCGCCGAGATGCTGGTACTCGTCAAGCCGTTCGAGCCGATCGGTGATGTACTCACCGTTCATGATCTGTGCGCAAGAGGAATTGTCGACCCTTTGTTTCCCTCCCTGACCAAGCAAGGCAATTACGAGTCCCGGCTGTTTGGCAAGACGGAGCATGGGATGATGGAGCGGATGTTGGTCACGGGCATGCGCGGCGGAAGCCTGATTCACACCAGGCGGCCAGAGTTGGCGGTTGTGCCGCCTGCCGGCCGCGCACGCACAAGCAAGCGGCAGCATCGGTCGTCCCCGCGCATACCGCCGACCGATCAGCGCAGCTAGGGTCGTGACTGGCAGGGTATTGCCTTTTCCTCGGCCGGAACCCGAGGTGGTTGCCGGATTATTGCCAGAGCGGCGGATCTTCCTGCAGCAGGCGATTGCGCTAATCGCCGCCGGTTCATTTCCGCCGATCGCTGCTGCCCAGTCTGGCGTTCTACCGTCGTTTCGCCACCTACCCGGCAAGGGCGCAGCGGCAAACCGGGTGTTCCTGCATCCCGACTGCCTGCTCCATCTGGCAGGCGCTGACCACCCGGAGCGACCCGCAAGGTTGCACGCAGTTCATGCCGCGCTGGCAGATGGCCTGGGTGGCAGCGGCACAGTCACGCTACCGCGACCGGCGACCCTGGATGAGCTTCTGTCATGCCATTCACGCGACTATGTCGACTTGGTCAGGAAGGAAATCCGCGATGGAGCGCAGACTCTTTCGACGGGGGATACGCGGCTATCCTCCGGCTCGTGGGCGGCCGCCCTGGCCGCGGCAGGAACTGTAACGACTGCTGTCGACGCCGTGCTGACCGGCAACTCAAGGACCGCCTTTTGCGCTGTGCGACCGCCCGGACACCATGCGTCGCGCGACAAGGGAATGGGGTTCTGCATTTTCAACAACATTGCCCTCGGTGCACGGCATGCGCAGCGAAAGCACGGGATCGCCCGCGTGCTGATCGTGGACTGGGACGTACACCACGGCAATGGAACGCAGGACATCTTCTGGAAAGACGGCTCCGTGCTGTTCTTCGACATCCACCAGGAAAACTGGTATCCGCACACCGGAGCTGCCAGCGAGCAGGGGGAGGGCAAGGCGCTTGGCCTCATCATCAACCGGTCCTTCGCCAAGGGCGCGGGACGTAGCGAGATTCTCGGCGCATTCCGCGACACGCTCATCCCTGCCGCCGAGCGTTTCCGGCCTGAACTGGTAATGATATCGGCCGGTTTCGATTCCCGCACCGGCGATCCCTTGGGCGGCTTTGCCTTGTCGGACGCGGATTATGCCGAGCTTACCGATCTCGTTCTTGGAATCGCCGATCGACACGCCGGCGGCCGCGTGATCAGCGTGCTTGAAGGCGGCTACAACTTGGCCGGCCTTGCCAGCGCGGTGGCGGTCCACGTCGGGCGGCTGGCCGCCGCGCGCTGATGCGTACTGCTGCAAATCGCCGAACGGACACGAGCGAAGGCGTCCGCATCGAGCCTGCCGGTACGAATTCCCCCGTCGCACAACGCGCCTCGAAAACCGAGATAGTCCGGGCGCAATTGGAGTAGCGGTGCGATATCGGCGATGGCAAGCGACCCGGCCAATCCCGCCAGCAATCCGCTGGCTTGCGCCGCGGCGACAAATTCCGCCAACCGGCTATCGGTGATCCTGCCGCGGATCGAGCCACCGCCCTTGATTGCCGTATCGAGCATGATCCCGGCGAATCCTGCCGCGGCAAAATCGGGGGCAGGAAAACCTTCATGGCCGAGGTCGCCGAACAGCACCGCGACGAGCCGAATACCCCTGCCAGCGTGCGCCGACAGCGCATCCAGGCAGGCCGCAGACGCCGGGCTCGGGAAGAAACCGATCTTCACGTAGTCGACGCCGTTGCCGGCCATGTGTTCCACGGCACGGGATATCAGGCCGCTTTCCATCTCGACCAGGTCGCCCACCGTGGCACTGACCGGAACGCGGCCGGCGACCGCCGCAACTACGGCCCGGATCGTTTTGTCGTCCAATGCGCCGAGCGCACCACGGGATGGGTTCTTGAGATCGATGATGTCCGCGCCGCCTTCGAGCGCAAGCATCGCTTCGGCGCAGGTGGTCACGCTGGCGAGCATTCCTGTGCTTGTTCCAGCAGTCGTCAGCGACTTCATTTGGACTCGTCCGGCGCCGTCAGGCGATAATGGTCTTCAATCCGCCCGATCACCCAGCCCCAGGCTTCACGTTCCTCCGGGCCGGCGGTCTTGTCGATGGCAATCGCCAGATAGGCGATTTCGCTGCGAATCTTTTCCTCGGAAATCAAACTCAGCCGGCTGGCAAGAATGCAGGCCTCGATCACGGCGGCCTGGGCGCGATTGAATCCGCGGAACGGCGCATGGGTTTCCGCATGCACCTGCAGACAGATGAGCCGCGGCCGGACCGGGTCATCCTCGATCCGGTCGAGACGCAACTCCAGGTGCGCAAGGGCGCCGACCAGCCGGCGGCCCGGAATCTCGCGCGCTTCCTCGGTCGGCCAGTCATGGCGCCCGGTCAGGCAGCCGGCGAAGATGCGCACGTCATCGGTAAGATTCAAAACCGCGTGCCTGTCGCGCAGCACGTTGTCCAGGGTCGTCGATGGCCGGAACGGCGAGAGGACGACGGCGTCGCCCTCATGGCGGAAACCGAGCGGAACGGCATGGACCCCGCCGTCGGCGCGCCGGGTCGTCGCAATGGCCTCGTAGATACGTTGTGTGGACTTCATCGCTTGCCGTCCGCCGGTTTGTTTGCCTCAGGCGACGGCCCGCCTTCCGGGCCGCACTGGGTGCGGCCATCCGCCCCGTCGGCAACGGCACAGCCCCAGTCTAGCGGCTGATCCTGGGTATAGCGTTTGCCCAACTGCCAGGCGATCTGGGCTCGTCCAAGTTCCACGCCAAGGTAGAACGCGTGATCGGCATCATGTTCCACCTTCAGCCCGGGATAGAACTCGAACGGGTTGGTGCCGACCTGCATCCCCTCCCGGTTATAGACGTGTATGCCGTCGGTGCTGGACTGGATGCGAAAACTCGGATCCTTTACCGCGCTGGCAAACTCGGCGATTTCGGCGGCTGTGTAGGGAAATGGACGGCGCTCGTGCAAGGCCATCAGCTTGTCGCTGATGTCGCGGGGCAGCGCGCTGTCGGCACGGGCGGCAAACATCATTCGCCTGGCCAGATCCACTTCACGCACCGCGGATCGCGCATGCGGACTGACTTCGGTGGCAAGGATATTGGTGATCCCGAGTTCCGAGGCGATCCCGGCCAGCAAGGCATTCATGCCCGCGGTATCGGCATCGGTGAGTTCGGTGAGGTTGCCGATGCCCATCATTATTTCCGTTTCCGGCAGCATGCGGCGCAAATCCCGGTAGCGGACGATCGCGTCGGTGAAGCCGAAATGGATGGGATCGAGAATCGAATCGGCAATGCAGGACCGGCCACGCGCCTGCAGCGTCCGAACCGAACGCACGAGGGAATCGATATCCCCGGTTTCGGATGGAATGACGACCGGCACTGCCGCCACCTCGTCCGCCACCCAGAGGGTCTCTTCCTTGAGGCTGAGCAGGTAATGCGCCCCGGCCCGGCCACCGCGCAGCAACTCGTCGGTGTCATGCGAGTCGACACTGACCTGGTAACCGGCTTCGATCAAGGCGGCAACGGCATCTTCGAGGTGCGGAAACGGGGTCTGCGGCAGCGCTCCCAGATCGATCACGTCGGCGCCGCAGGCACGGTAATAGGCCGCCCGCGCGAGCAGGCCGTCGATGGTCAGGGTGGGCGCCTCGACGATTTCGGCGAAAATCCGTATGTCGTAGCGAGACAGGTCGGGCTCTTCCCCGGCGCGACCGAAAAACTGCGGCAGGTCCTTCAACTCGTCGGGCCCCCGCACGACAGGGACGCCGTAGTGTTCGCACAATGCATCGAGGTCGCCGCGAGCCCGACCCGGGACGATGATCCGCGAGGCACCCTGGATATCAACAAGGCGGCGCCGGATCATATCCGCGGTCATCAGTCCTGCAACGCTGATTCCCAGTTGGCAGACGTCGTACGAGAACTCGGTCGGCTGCATCGCGTGAAGCACCTTGCGCAGGCTCGGCTCGGCGAGCTTCCCCGTCAGGAAGAGGATGTGTTCAGCCAATCCAGTCGATCCTTGAGCGCCTGCCGCAGGGCCGCCATGTCGGCGACGACAGTCGTCACCTCGAATTCCTTGAGGCGATCGACGTTTTCCAGATCGATCCGGCGCGGATAGACCTTGACCATCCCCTTTGGCGCCTCCGACTCGATTTCCGGCTCATTGTCGCAGGCGAAGACAATCGACTGCACCCGACATTTGCCGGCCTGTGCGTACATGTTGGTCACCAGGGTATCGGAGATTCCCCAGACCATCTTTGCCACTGTATTGGATGTCGCCGGAGCGATCACCATGGTGTGGTAATGGCCCTGATAGAGAAACTCTACGGGCACCGAACTGGCGGTCGTGTCGCTATAGACGCGAATTCGGGACTTGAGTGAGGCCAGGTCATGGCCGTACATGCGCAGGACCTCGGCCGCCGCGGCAGAAAGGAACAGGTCGACCCGCTCCAGCCCGTGGATGATTTCAAGGCATTCCCGCAGGTAATGACCGGAGCCCGAAATCGCCCAGGCGAGCTTTTTTTCCTTTGGATTGTCCATCGCGCTTACAGACTACGTGCCGGCGTCGGCTGGCAACGGTTGCAACATGTTATGACCAACAGAATTCTCCACTCCGGCAGATCGCCGGCTCAAACGCCAGGAAAGTCGACCGCGCTCGACTAGCGGATCTCCCGCCGGAAAATTCCCCATTGGCGGTCGGCTTCTTCCACGGCAACCTCTATCTCGTCGATGGTGTCCAGCGAAACGGCCGCGGCAAGACCCTTGACGAGTTCCTCGCTGATATGCCACGCCAGCATTTCGGCCGTGACGTTCGCGACTGGAAGGATAATGCAGTTCGTCTGCGGCAGGACAAATACCTTGTCGAAACTTTCGATGCGCAGCATGTCGCCTTCCGGCGCAATACGCACGACCTGGCTTGTTCCGGGCAGGATGACTCGATCATGCAAGGTCCGGCAAACGTCCGCGGCCAAACGGTTGAGCAGCGTGAAATCGATGACATAGCCGTCGCTGCCATTGCTGCCGGAAACCTCAACGCGCGCGTGGAAATTGTGGCCGTGCAGATTTTCGCAGAACTCGCCGAAGGTGATGAAGTGGGCCGAGTTGAAGTGCAGGTCCCAGGGCTCGACAAGCGTCCTGAAGCGGTTGGCGTTCGACAAATTCGGCTCCGGATGTATGGGGGAAGCGGGACCCGGCAATTCTGCCGCCTGTGGCGACAGGGCAGCTCTATCGGGCGAGATCCTTTATGCCCAGCCTCCGCATCTTCCGATACAGCGTGTTGCGACTGATGTCGAGTTCCCGCGCAAGACTGGTCACCTTCCAACGGTGCCGCTCCAGCCCCTGGATCAGGGCATGTTTCTCGGCCAGCTGCAAGGGGTTGAGCGCAGCCTGTTCCTCGGCGGATTCGGCAGCAACCGCCTCGTCCTTCAATGGCCTGGCGCCGGATTTGAAGATTTCTCGCGGCAGATCGCGGGTCCGGATCAACGTGCCTTCATGCAATACCAGGGCGGCGCGGAGGGCGTTTCGCAGTTGCCGGATGTTTCCCGGCCATTCATAGTTTTCCATTACCGCGAGAGCTTCTTCTTCAATGTCCGGTACCGCCGAGAACTGGGCCTCGGATGCCAGGATGCTCCGAATGAGCGCCCGCTTGTCGGTGCGGTCGCGCAGTGCCGGAAGCAAAAGCGAGATTCCCTGCACCCGGTAGTAGAGATCCTCGCGAAACTGGCCTTTGTCGATCAATTCCAGCAGGTCCCGGTGAGTCGCGCAAATCAGGCGAAATTCGACCTTGACGGCGTTTTCGGCGCCGAGCGGCGACACTTCCCTTTCCTCGAGAACGCGCAACAGGCGCGCCTGCAACTGCAGGGGCATGTCGCCGATCTCGTCGAGGAACAGCGTTCCGCCGTTTGCCTGCAGGATCCTGCCGCGCCGCCCCTCGCGGCTGGCGCCGGTAAAGGCGCCGGATTTATAGCCGAAAAGCTCGCTTTCAATAAGCGATTCCGGCAGGGATGCGCAGTTTACCGCCACGAAGGGCTTGGCTTCACCGTCCTCGGCCGAGTTGTGGATCGCCTTGGCGAACAATTCCTTGCCGGTTCCCGTCTCGCCGAGGATCAGGATCGGAATGTCGGAACCGAGAACCCGCTTGGCTTTGCGAACGCTTTCGATGATGCGTGAATCGCTGAGCGCGAGATCATCGAGTTGGACGGATGTGGAGTTTCGCCACGAACAGACGGTCGGCCTGGACCGGCGGGCAGGACTCGCAACATTTGTCGTGACCATGTTTTCAGGTTGTTGCGTGACGGCAAAAAACCTGTTCCCGCGGCGAGCCTCGAAGATAGGCAATGGGGTCGTCCAACTGCGGGCACTTTGATCGATCAGCGCCCCGAGGGAGAGATTGAATACCCGGTTTATTTCTAGCCCGATCAGTTCATGGTTCGCCTGGAAGCCAAGCTGGAATAGCGCGCTGCGGTTTGCGGCGAGGACTTGCCCGTCGCGCCCGATTGCAATCTGCCCTTCGCCCAGGGTACCGACGAATTCCGGACGACTGTGAAAACGGACAATGAATTCGTTCCTGAAACAGTTGAGGAATATCCGGTTCTCGATCGTTTGCGCCGACATATTGACGAGGGCGAGCGTATGTTGCTGCGCCAGCCGCGAATCGCTCGACGCATCGAGAACGGCGACCAACTCGCCCTGCGGATCGAAAATCGGTGCTGCCGAGCAGGTGAGGCCGATATTCCTGAAAAGGAAATGATCCAGCTGATGTACCACCAACGGGCGTTTTTCAATCAGGCAGGTTCCCATCCCATTGGTACCTTGCTGGCTTTCCGCCCAGACGGCGCCGGCCACCAGCCCCGTTTTTGCTCCCTTGTCCGTAAATGTCGTGTCGCCATTGCAATCAAGGACAACGCCGTCAGCATCGGCAAGGAGTACGGCAAAACCGGACCCGGCAAGCTGCTGGTAAAGATTCGACATTTCCACGCGCGCCGTCGTCAGGACCTCGGCGAGCTTTTGCTGGCGCTGCACCAGCTGTTCCCGGGCGAGGATATCGACTTCATAGTTCCCGAGCGGCGACAGCCCATAGTCCTTCGCGCAACGCAGCCAGGAGCGCGCGACCCGATCGTCGGCGGGTGGCGATGAACATTTACCCGTCCCATCGATAATCGCGTGAACGCGGTCAAGATGTTTGCCGGCAAGGGCCGTGGCTACACTCACCTGCATCCCTCCAGGGAATCGATCACTTGGTCGAGCTCCTCTTCTATTCCGGGCCAGACAAGAAAAACCAGGCTTCTGGCAGAACCATTGAAAGCCAGCAAATCTGCCCCGGGGAATGGATATTAATGATTTTCATGAAAAAGATACAGAATTTTTGGCAGCGCAGTTGACGGGCAAGGAGGGGCTTTGTATTTCCGGAGAGCATTCGGCACGGCAAGTCCGGAGCAGTCCATGCAGTGCAGATCGTGCCTGATCTGGAGGGGAAGCGGGCATCGGGTGTTGACTTCGATCGGCGTCGCGCCAGCGCCGACTCTCGGACTGGCGTGTCTGGACGATGAAGCGGGACGGGGCGAGGCCGGTTAAGATTGGAAGATGAACCCCCACGACCTACGCGAATTCATAGAGAGGCTGGAAGGCCTGGGCGAGTTGAAACGGATTGCGGTGGAGGTGGATCCGTACCTGGAGATGACGGAAATCGCCGACCGGGTGTTGAGAGCGG
>Ga0255338_1001651_pt1 | contig 39742 bp, 38 predicted proteins | sample MeOH1_35cm_T4_19_FD_203715 | JGI IMG/M metagenome (GOLD analysis project Ga0255338, IMG submission 203715) | Sandy soil microbial communities from University of British Columbia, Vancouver, Canada - MeOH1_35cm_T4_195 | ecosystem: Engineered > Artificial ecosystem > Sand microcosm > Unclassified ... | reverse complement strand
GCAAGCCATCCGCGTCCGGCTCGGCCAGACCGAGGTGCTGCACGGCATCAACCTGACGCTGCCGGCCGGCCGCTGGACCAGCATCGTCGGCCCCAACGGTGCCGGCAAGTCGACGCTGCTCAAGGCATTGGCCGGGCTGCTGCCGCATGACGGTGACGTGTCGCTGCAGGGCTGTCCGCCGGGCCATTTCCGTGGCCGCCAGAAAGCCCGGCACCTGGCCTGGCTGGGCCAGAACGAAAGCAGTGCCGACGACCTGACCGCCTACGACGTCGCGCTGCTGGGCCGCCTGCCGCACCAGCCCTGGCTGGCGCCGCCCAGCGCAGCCGACCACGCCGCAGTGGAGCAGGCGCTGCGCGCCACGCAAGCCTGGGACTGGCGTGAGCGGCCCTTGAGCCATCTCTCCGGCGGCGAACGCCAGCGTGTGCTGCTGGCGCGTGCGCTGGCGGTGCAGGCCGAAGTGCTGTTGATGGACGAGCCGCTGGCCAACCTCGATCCGCCGCACCAGGTCGACTGGCTGCTGCTGGTGCGCGAACTCGTGGCGCGCGGCAAGACCGTGGTCAGCGTGCTGCACGAACTGTCGCTGGCGCTGCAGGCCGACGAGCTGGTCATCATGGCCGCCGGCCGCGTGACGCACCACGGCGCCTGCGCTGACGCCGCCACCCACCGTGCGCTGGAGCAGGTGTTTGACAATCGAATCCATATCCAGGCCTTGTCGGGTCAGTGGGTATCGCTCCCAAAACTATAGCAAACGATAACGCATGCAGATCGAATCCCCTCCCACCGAAAAGCGCTACGAGAAGGCCGAGGGCGAACGCCGCGGCCTCATCATCGTCAATACCGGCGACGGCAAGGGCAAGAGCACGGCCGCCTTCGGCCTGGCACTGCGCGCGCATGGCCGCGGCAAGGCGGTCAAGATCTACCAGTTCATGAAAGTGCCGAGCGCACGCTTTGGCGAGCACCGCATGTTCGAGCAGCTCGGTATCCCGATCGAAGGATTGGGCGATGGATTCAGCTGGAAGAGCCAGGACCTGGAACACTCGGCCCAACTGGCGCGTGACGGCTGGGCGCGCGCCAAGGCCAGCATCCTGAGCGGCGAGTTTTTCATGGTTACGCTCGACGAGATCACCTACCCGCTGATCTACGGCTGGCTGCCGCTCGATGACGTGCTGCAGACGCTGCGCGAGCGTCCCAAGCACGTGCACGTGGTGCTGACCGGCCGCCGCTGCCCGCCCGAGATCATCGAGCTGGCCGACACGGTGACCGAGATGACACTCATCAAGCACGCGTTCAAGGCCGGCATTCCCGCACAACGCGGAATAGAGGACTAAAGCCTCCATGCAGCGCGACCCCGCCACCCTGGTGCCCGCCGAACCGTTCAGTGCCACTGACGCGGCGGCGGTGTACCGTGCCATCTTCGAGCGGCGCGACATGCGCCACTTCGCCGGTGGTCAGGTGGCGCCCAAGGTGTTGCGGCGTCTGCTGCAGGCGGCGCACCATGCGCCCAGCGTCGGCTTCATGCAGCCGTGGCGCTTCATCCGCATCACGCAGCCCGCCTTGCGCCAGCAGTTGCACGCGCTGGTGGAGCAGGAGCGGGTGCAGACCGCGCGCGCCCTGGGTGAGCGCGAAGACGCGTTCATGAAACTCAAGGTGGAAGGGCTGCTGGAAGCGGCCGAAGTGTTTGCCGTCGCGCTGGCCGACGGGCGCGAGCGCCATGTGTTCGGCCGTCGCACGCTGCCGCAGATGGACCTGGCCTCGGCCGCCTGCGCCATCCAGAACCTGTGGCTGGCCGCGCGGGCCGAAGGGCTGGGCATGGGCTGGGTCTCGCTGTTCGAGCCGCAGGCGGTGGCGCAACTGCTGGGCCTGCCGCCCGGGGCCGAGCCGATCGCGCTGCTGTGCCTGGGTCCCGTGCAGGGCTATTACAGCGAACCGATGCTGAGCCAGGACCACTGGGCGCAGCGCGAGGCGCTGGCCGGGCTGGTGTTCGACGACCGCTGGGGCCAGGGTGCCAGCCTGTTCGCAGACGAGGCGCCGTGATGCTGTCCATGGTCGACCTTTCCCTGTCTGCGACGCTGCTGATCGTCGGCTCGCTCTGGCTGGCGCTGGCCATCGACCGTTGGCTGGGCGAGCCCTCCGCGCGCTGGCACCCGGTGGTGTGGATGGGGTTTTACCTGGGCTGGATCGGCGCCTTCATCGCGCCGCAGCGCGCGCAGACGGGCGCTGCCGATTACAAGCGTTTTGGGCTCGGCGCCCTGGCCTGGATTGCGGGGGCTGCTCTGGTTTTGATAGTGACCGCAGCACTGCAGCAAGGGCTGCAGCAACTGCCGACACTGCTCGGCCTGGTGTTGCTGGGCCTGCTGCTCAAGCCGCTGCTGGCCTGGCGCATGCTGCGCGGGGAAGTACTGGCGGTGGAGGCCGCCTTGGTCGAATCGCTGCCGGCCGGGCGCACGCGCCTGGCCTGGCTGGTCAGCCGCGATGTGCAGGCCTTGAGCGCGGCCGAGGTGCGCGAGAGCGCCATCGAGTCGCTGGCCGAGAATCTGAACGACTCGGTGGTGGCGCCGATCTTCTGGTTCGTGCTGCTGGGCCTGCCCGGTGCGGCGCTCTACCGCTTTGCCAACACCGCCGATGCCATGTGGGGCTACCGCGGCGTCTACCAGGGGCGCGACTGGGCCTGGGCCGGCAAGTGGGCGGCGCGGGCCGACGATGTGCTGTCCTGGCTGCCGGCGCGGCTGACGGCCTTGCTGCTGGCGCTGGTGAACGGTGGCCTGTCGCTGCGTACCTTGCGCTGGGAAGCCGGCCGTACGCCGTCGCCCAACAGCGGCTGGCCGATGGCGGCCATGGCGCTGGCGCTGGGCGTGAGCCTGCGCAAGCCCGGTGTTTATGTCTTGCATGAACAGGGGCGTGCGCCACTGGCCAACGACACGGGACGCGCAGCGGTTTTGGCATCGAAAGTGGTCCTGGCCCTTGCCATGATTGTGACATCAGCTATTGTTTTGATAGCGTTTTCAGTGCGGGAGTTGCCGCCATGAGTGCGCTGCGTGTCCACGGCGGCCCGGATGCCCAGGGCGTGCCGCTGCATGACTTCTCCACCAACAGCAATGCCTGCGGTCCGTGTCCGCCCGCGCTGGCGGCCGTGCAGGCAGCGGATGCCACACGCTACCCGGACGCGGCCTACACGGAGCTGCGCGCGCAACTGGCGGCCTGGCACGGCGTGGCGCCCGAGCGCGTGCTGCTGGCCGGCAGCGCCAGCGAATTCATCTTCCGCGTCAGCGCCTGGGTGCAGCAGCAGGGCGGCCGCAAGGTCTGGCTGCCGTCGCAGCACTATGGCGACTACGCCGCTGCCGCGCAGGCCTGGGGCCTGAGCCGTGTGGCACAGGCGCAGGACGCGCCGCTGGCCTGGGCCTGCGATCCGTCCAGCCCGCTCGGTCAGGCCCAGCACGGGCTGTCCGAACTGGTGGCGACTGCCCCCGTGGTGGTGCTCGACCGCGCCTACGAGCCGTTGCGCCTGAGCGGCGCGCTGGCCTTGACGCAGGAGCAACTGCTGCGCGTCTGGCAACTGTGGACGCCGAACAAGGCGCTCGGCCTGACCGGCGTGCGCGCCGCCTATGTCATCGCACCGCTCGGCGCGCTGGAGGCAGCGGCGCAACTGGAGCGCTTTGCACCGTCCTGGCTGGTGGGCGCGCACGGTGTGGCCTTGCTGCAAGCCTGGCTGCAACCCGAGGTGCAAGCCTGGCTGCAGCAAAGCCTGGCCACGCTGCGCGAATGGAAGGCACGCCAGCTGGCCGTGTGCGAAGCGCTGGGCTGGCACTGCCTGCCCAGCAACGCCAATTACTTCTGCGCCCGCCCCGACGTGCAAGGCGAGGCGCTGACGCAGGCCCTGGCGGCCTTGCGGGTGCAGGGCATCAAGCTGCGCGATGCGACCTCGTTTGGTTTGCCTGGTCACGTGCGCCTGGGCGTGCTGGCACCGCAGGCGCAGGACGCACTGCAGCAGGCCTGGGTGAGCGTGCGCGCGCAGGAAAGGGCAAGCACATGAGCGCCAAAGCAGTGATGGTGCTGGGCACCACCAGCGGCGCCGGCAAGAGCTGGCTGGCCACGGCACTGTGTCGCTACTACGCCCGGCAAGGGCTCAAGGTTGCCCCCTTCAAGGCGCAGAACATGAGCAACAACGCGCGGGTGGTTACCGGAGGTGAAATCGGTTCCGCCCAATACTTCCAGGCTTTGGCCGCCAAGGCCGAGCCCGAGGTGCGCATGAACCCGCTGCTGCTCAAGCCCGAGCGCGACACCCACAGCCAGGTGGTGCTGCTCGGCCAGGTGGACGAGGCGCTGACGCGCATGGACTGGCGCGGCCGCAGCGAGCAGGTCTGGCCCACGGTGGCACAGGCGCTGGACGAGTTGATGGCCGAGAACGATGTGGTGGTGATCGAAGGCGCCGGCTCGCCGGCCGAGATCAACTTGAGCAGCAGCGACATCGTCAACCTGCGGGTGGCACGCCACGTCAACGCCGCTTGCCTGCTGGTGACCGACATCGACCGTGGCGGTGCCTTCGCCCATCTCTATGGCACCTGGGCCCTGATGCCGGAGGCGGACCGTGCGCTGCTCAAGGGCTTCGTGCTCAACAAGTTCCGTGGCGATGCTTCGTTGCTGGCGCCGGCACCCGAGATGCTGCAAGCCAAAACCGGCGTGCCGACCGTGGCCACGCTGCCGATGTGGCACCAGCACGGTCTGCCGGAAGAAGATGGTGTGTTTGATATGGCCCCCACGCTCGGCACTGGCGTGTCCTCGCTGCCCCCCGAGGGGGCCCTCGCGCCTGAGCATTCGGAGGCTGCGCTTCGCTTGCGTGACGGCCCGGCGGCGCTCACGCCGATGAAAACCATCGCCGTCGTGGTCTATCCGCGCATCAGCAACCTCGACGAGTTCCAGCCGCTCAAGAACATACCCGGCGTGCATCTCAAATGGGTGCGCAGCGCGGCCGAAGTGCAGGGCGCCGATTGGATCATCCTGCCCGGCTCCAAGCACACCACGGGCGACCTGGCCTGGCTGCGCGCGCAGGGCCTGGACCGCGCCATTGCCGCCCATGCCCAGCGGGGCGGGGCGGTGCTGGGCGTCTGCGGCGGGCTGCAGATGCTGGGTGAGGCGCTGGTCGATCCGCACGACATCGACGGCAACGCACCGGGCCTGGGCCTGCTGCCGCTGGTCACCGCCTTCGAGCCGGCCAAGACGGTGCAGCGCACCCGCGCCACCTTTTCATCCGTCATCGGCCCGTGGGCGGCGCTCTCGGGCATCACGGTGCAGGGCTACGAGATCCACCATGGCCAGACGGCGCAGCACCCGGCCATGGCGGCCAAGGGCGACGTCGCTTGCGAGCTGATGCCCCACCTGGCCTGGCAGAACGCGGCCGGCAATGTGCTCGGCCTCTACCTGCATGGCCTGTTCGAAGACCCGGCTGCGTTGCAGGCGCTGTTCGGCCAGCACGGCGCCCAGGTGCCGACGCTGGATGCCGTGTTCGAGCGCATGGCCGACTTCATTGGCGAGCACTTCGAAGCGGGCGTGCTGGACGCGCTGATCCAACGCTGAACGATTTTTCAAACGAGAACAACATGACCTTCACCCTACCGAACATCCCCGACCTCACCGACACCGCACTGGCGCAGCGCCTGCAGCACAAGATCGACCAGAAGACCAAGCCGCTGGGTTCGCTCGGCCGCCTCGAATCGCTGGCGCTGGAACTCGGCCTGATCCTGGGCACGGGCGCCCCCGAGCTGCACGCGCCGCAGATGGTGGTGTTCGCCGGCGACCACGGACTGGCTGCGCGTGGTGTCTCGGCCTACCCGAGCGACGTAACCTGGCAGATGGTGGAGAACTTCCTCGCCGGCGGCGCGTGTGTGAGCGTGCTGGCGCGCCAGCACGGCATCGCGCTCACCGTGGTGGACTGCGGCGTGCGCCATGACTTCGCGCCGCGTGACGGTCTGCTGGTGCGCAAAGTGGCGCCCGGCACGGCCGATTCGGCCGCCGGCCCGGCCATGACGGCCGCGCAGTGCAACCAGGCACTGGCCAACGGCGTCGAGCTCGTCAAGGGCCTGCCGGGCAATGCGCTGCTGCTGGGCGAGATGGGCATCGGCAACACTTCGGCCGCCTCGTTGCTGCTGTCGCGCCTGGCCAATCTGGACATCGCCGACTGCACCGGCGCCGGCACCGGGCTGGACGATGCCGCCATTGCGCGCAAGGTCACGGTGCTGCGCGAAGTGCTGCTCAAGCACCCCGACGCGCACGCCCCGCTGGAGGTGTTGGCGGCCTTCGGCGGTTTCGAGATCGCCACCATGGCTGGTGCGGTGCTGCAGGCCGCGGCCGAGCGGCGCGTCATCGTGGTCGACGGCTTCATCGCCAGCTCGGCCGTGCTGGTGGCCAGCCGGCTGGTGCCGCACGTGCTGCAGCGCTGCGTGTTCGCGCACCGCTCGGGCGAGCGTGGCCATGCGCTGATGCTGGCGCAGCTGGGCGCGCAGCCGCTGCTCGATCTCGGCCTGCGCCTGGGCGAGGGCTCCGGTGCGGCGCTGGCCTGGCCGCTGCTGGCCTCGGCCTGCGCCATGCTGCGCGAGATGGCGAGCTTCGAGTCGGCCGGCGTGTCGGAAAAGTCCGCTTGAGTTAAAACACGCGCATGAACGTCATCCGCCACATCCTGCTGGCTATCCAGTTCTTCACCCGCATCCCGGTGACCGGGCGGCTGGCGGCCTGGGTCGGCTACAGCCCCGAGCTGCTGCGCGCCAGCGCCGCGCACTTTCCCGCCATCGGCTGGCTGGTGGGTGCGGTGGCGGCATTCGGCTATGCCGTGCTGGGCCTGCTGCTGCCCGACAGCACGTTCACGCCGCTGGTGGCCGCCGTGTTCAGCACGGTGCTGACGGTGCTGCTCACCGGCGGCCTGCATGAAGACGGACTGTCCGACGTGGCCGATGGCCTGGGCGGCGGCCACACGCGCGAGCGGGCGCTGGAGATCATGAAGGATTCGCGCGTCGGTGCCTTCGGCGTGTTGGCCCTGGTGCTGGCGCTGCTGGCCAAGGTGGCGCTGCTGGCCTTGCTGGGTGATATCGACTGGGGACTGGCCTGCGCCAGCCTGTTCGGTGCCCACGTGGTGTCGCGTTTCTTCCCGCTCGGCCTGATCCGCCTGCTGCCCTACGTCAGCGAGGCGGCGCGCGCCAAGTCCGCCTCGCTGGCCGGGCAGATCGACACGGCCAGCCTGGTGGTGGCGGCGCTCTGGCTGGCGGCGGCGCTGGTCCTGCTGCAAGTGGCCTACCCCGACATCGTCTGGGTGTCGGGCCTGCTCGGGGCTTTCCTGGCCTGGCTGCTGATGTGGGCATGGCTGGCGCGCCGCTTGCAGGGTTACACCGGCGACTGCCTGGGCGCCACGCAACAGGTGTGCGAGCTGGCTTTCTACCTGGGTCTGGCGATCAGCCTATGAAGCTCTGGCTGGTGCGCCACGCGCAGCCGCTGGTCGAGCCAGGGGTCTGCTACGGCGCCAGCGACGTGGCGGCCGATGCCGATGCCACGCGGGCTTGCGCCGCGCAACTGGCGCACGTGCTGCCGCAGGGCATCCGCCTCGTCACCTCGCCGCTACAAAGATGTGAGCGTCTGGCGCAGGAAATACAAGGGCTGCGGCCCGATTTGATGCTCAATCACGATGCGCGATTGGCCGAGATGGACTTCGGCTGCTGGGAAGGCCAGCGCTGGGACGCAATTCCGCGAGCCGCCTTCGATGCCTGGATGGCTGACTTCGGCGCGCATTATTTTGGTGGCCGCGAGAGCGTGGACGAGTTGATGCAGCGTGTGGCAGCCGCCCGCACTGAGATGGTTCAGCAGGGATTGGATGCGGTGTGGATCACGCACGCCGGCGTGATCCGCGCCATGGACCTGCTGGCGCAAGGCATCGAGCGCCTGGCGCGCGCCGAGCAGTGGCCGCAACACGCGCCGGACTTTGGGGCGTGGCGCCAGCTATCGCTCTGAGCGCGAGCGTAGGCGACCTCAGGCGAACTCGACCCGGTTGCGGCCGTTTTCCTTGGCCCGGTACAGCGCCTTGTCGGCGCGGGCCAGCAGCGTGTCCAGCGTGTCGTCGTCGTGCCGGTGGGTGGTGACGCCGATGCTGAGGGTGCAACGCGGCTCCCCGGGGCTTTGCTCCAGCGCGGCCCGGATGCGCTCGGCCACCTGCAGCGAATCCTCCAACGATGTCTCGGGCAGCAGCAGCAGGAATTCCTCGCCGCCGAAGCGGCCCAACTGGTCCGGCCGGCGCAGCAGCGTCTTGACCCGGGCCACGAACTGCACCAGCACCTGGTCGCCGACCTGATGGCCATGGACGTCGTTGACGTGCTTGAAATGGTCGAGGTCCATGATCAGGAGGGACATGGCGCGGCCATGCCGGCGACAGCGCGCCAGTTCCTGTTCGACGACCTCGTCCATGTGCCGGCGGGTGAAGGCGCTGGTCAGGGGATCGTGCGTGGCCAGATGCTGGAACTCCAGACGCAGCCGCTCCGAAGCCATCAGGATCAGGCTGATGCAGAGCAACTGGAACACGATGGCAGCGGGCGCAAGAAACACCAGATGGGCCGAGGTCGGGTCGAATATGTTGGTGTCGCGGGGGCTGTCCCACGCCGCGGCGAAGCGCAGGACCTGGATCAGGATGGCGCAGAGCAGGGTGAACAGGCACAACCAGGTCGAGAAGGTGCGCGGGCCATGCCGGTAGACGAGGCGGGCATGCAGGGCGTAGATGACGCCCAGCAACAGCGTCAGCAGCATGGCCCGAACCCGGAAGTCGGGTTCCACCAGGGTCGACCAGTAGGCCGCTGCTGCACTGAGGGGCAGCAGGGCGAGCCAGCGGCGCAGGGGCGGCGTGAGACCGAAAAAACGCTGGCTGCCGAGGTAGGCCGCAGAGACGCAGGCCACCGCCAGCACGAAGGGAATGACCACCGTCACCAGCGGGGGCAGATGGTTGCGCATGCCGCTCAGGAGCGCGGCCCCGAGCAGCAGGAGCGGCGAGACCGCCCATTCGCCCAGGCCCTTGATCGAGGGCGGGAAGTTGCGCTGCAGGAAGAACAGCACCAGTGACATCAGGCCGGCCATCACGCCGCTCAGAAAAATGATGGTTCGGGGATCAAGGGAGTTCATGCGCGCAGGCCAATCTGTCTTGTTGTTATGGGGCCTCCGTGCAGGAGAGGCCGTGGACGCACCCCTCAGGGGGCCGGTGTCTTGGGCGTGAAGTCGCAGTACGCGGCCACGCCGCAGCGCCAGCACTGCGGCTTGCGCGCCTGGCAGACATAACGGCCGTGCAGGATCAGCCAGTGGTGGGCGTCGATCAGGTATTCCGTGGGCACGCGCTTGATCAGCTGCATCTCCACTTCGTACGGTGTCTTGCCCGGTGCCAGGCCGGTGCGGTTGCCGACGCGGAAGATGTGCGTGTCCACCGCCATGGTGGGTTCGCCGAAGGCCGAGTTCAGCACCACGTTGGCGGTCTTGCGCCCGACGCCGGGCAGCGCCTCCAGCGCCTCGCGGCTGCGCGGCACCTGGCCGCCGTGCTTGTCCACCAGGATGCGGCAGGTCTGCATCAGGTGCTTGGCCTTGCTGCGGTACAGGCCGATGGTCTTGATGTAATGCTCCAGCCCCTCCAGCCCGAGGGCCAGGATCTGCTGCGGCGTGTTGGCCACCGGGAACAGCTTGCGCGTAGCCTTGTTCACCCCCACATCGGTGGCCTGCGCCGACAGCAGCACGGCGGTGAGCAGCTCGAACACCGAGGTGTATTCGAGTTCGGTGACGGGTTGCGGGTTGGCGGCCTGGAGGGTGGCGAAGAAGGCGGCAATGGCGGGCGGTTTCATGGAGCGCGTGGCAAGAAATGTGGGCGCCCGGATGGCCTGCCCCTGCGGCGAATCTTACAGCGACGAGATGTCGAAGAAGGACTCGGGTGGCGGCATGTGGCTGCGCATCCAGTCATGGTCGAGGTTCAGCTTGGCGATCACCTCGTCCGGCAGCGCGTCGACGATCTCCGGCGTGCTGAAGGCCATGTCGGCCAGCCAGCCGGCCAGGTGCAGCACGCCGCCCAGCGGGCAGAAGGGCGGCGCGGCCAGCGGGTCGGACGCGGTATCGAGCCCGCGCACGATGCCGGCCGGAAAGCGCCAGCGCCGTGCCAGCTCGGCTGTGACCTGGGCCTCGGTGAAGCCCAGCAGGCGCTGCTCGATCTGCCAGCGCTTGCCCGGCAGGTGCGGCTCCTGTTCGAGTTCCGCCAGGGTGTCGGGCGCGGTCTGCACGATGATCAGCTCGCCCAGCCGCACCATCATGCCGGCGAGCCAGGCTTCCTGGGTGTCCAGCCCGGCACCGCCGGCCAGCCATTGGGCATAACCGGCACAGGCCATGCTGTTGGCCCAGAACTCGCTGCGTTTGAGCCCCGCCACCACGGGGAAGGCCACATTCATGCAGGCGGTGAGCGCCAGCGTGCGCACCTGGGCCATGCCGATCATGGCAATGGCGGCATCCAGCGTGCCGACCTCGCGCCGCAGGCCCATGCCCGCGCTGTTGGCGGCGCGCAGCACCTTGGCGGTGAGGGTCGGGTCCTTGGCCACGATGTTGCGTACATCGCCCAGCACGATGTCTTCTTCGTGCAGGGTGCGGATCAGGGCATGCGCCACCTCGGGCATCACGGGCAGCTTGACGGACTGAAAGAAGACGGACAGATCGGACATGAAATTTTCAGTGGTAGCGGACGCTGATACAGATTTCCGGTGGGTCTGCCCGGGGGCGCGGGGCAAGATGGACGGTGCCTATTTTGGCCTACAAAAATGCCGCCGCCAGCGTATCAAGCAGCATTCTTTGAAAGCGATTGTTTTCATGGGATGATCGCCGCCAGTCCGTCTTCTGTTACGTCCATGAAGCCCATTTTCCCCCGGCAAATCCTGCCTTCCCTGCGTTTCTCGGCGGCCTTGCTGCTGGCGGCAGTTCTTGCGGGCTGTGCCACCGGACCCGCCACCGAGCCTGCGGCCAAGCCGAAGCTGCTGGTGTTCCTGGTGGTGGACGGCCTGCCGCAGCGCCAGATCACCGGCTACCGCGACCAGCTGGCCCCTGATGGCCTGGCGCGCTTCCTGGAGCGCGGTGCCTGGTTCGCCGAGGCCCACTACGGCCACGCCTTCACCGTCACCGGCGCCGGCCACGCCACTGTGCTCAGCGGTGCCTACAGCCACCGCAACGGCATCATCGCCAACGAATGGCGCGACGCACAAACCGGCGCGCCTGAGTACTGCACCGGCGACACCGCGTACAGCTACATCGGCCACAGCACCCAGCCGCTGGACGGCACCAGTCCGAAGAACCTGCGTGCTGAAACCGTGGGCGACGTGCTGCGCGCCACCGACCCGCGCGCCAAGGTGATTGCCGTTTCGGGCAAGGACCGCGGTGCCATCCTGCCGGCCGGCAAGCACGGCACCGCCTACATGTACATGGTGCAAAGCGGCCAGTTCGCCTCCAGCACCTGGTACATGCAGCAGCACCCGGCCTGGGTCAACAGCTTCAACGGCCGCAAGTTGGCCGACGGCTATTTCAAGACGCAGTGGAAGCCGCTGCTGGAAGAGGCCGCCTATGCCCGCTCGCTGCCCGACAACCAGCCCTGGTACGGCCCGCGCGGCGGTGCGCTGCCCATGATGATGGGCGCGCCCAACGACGACGCACCCGGCCCGGCCTTCTACAGCCAGTTGCTGCGCAGCCCGTTTGCCGATGCGCTGACGCTCGAATTCGCGCGTGCCGCCATCGCCGGCGAAGGCCTGGGCCAGGACGAGGTGCCCGACATCCTTGCCATCAGCCTGTCGGGCCACGACTACGTCAACCACCTTTACAGCGCCGAGTCGCGCCTGTCGCACGACCACCTGCTGCAGCTTGACCGCCTGCTGCAAGCCTTCTTTGCCGATCTCGACGCCAAGGTCGGCAAAGACAACTACATTGCCATGCTCACCGCCGACCATGGCTTCATGCCGGCACCGGAATACAGCAAGACGCAGGGCCGCGACGCCGGCCGCGTCAACGGCGGCCAGGTGCTGGCGCGCGTTAACGAGGGCTTGCAAAAACGTTTCGGCCCGGGCAACTGGGCCAGCTTCTCCGGCTCGTCACTGCTGATCAACAAACAGCTGCTGGCGCAGACCAAGGCGGACGCCAACGCACTGGCCGAAGAAGCCCGCACCTTGCTGCTGGCCGAGCCCGGCTTTGCCGCCGCCTACACCCGGCGCGAGCTGGAAAGCGGTAGCCAGGCCGGCGCGCCGTACTTCGAGCCGATGCGCAAGTCCTGGCACCCGCAGGTTTCGGGCGACGTGCAGTACATCCTCAAGCCGTACTGGATGTTCGGCACCGCCACCGCCACCCACGGCTCGCCCTACGAGTACGACACCCATGTGCCCATCCTCGCCTGGGGCCCGCGCTGGGTGAAGCCCGGCCGCGTGGACCGCCGGGTTGGGGTGGTCGACATCGCCCCCACCGTGGCGCGCTGGCTCGGCGTGGCTACGCCGGCCGCATCCGAAGGCCAGCCGCTACCGCTGCCGAATTGATGCTAAATTGGCCTCTGGCCCTTATGAAATAAGCGCCAATAGCTATTGAATTGATAGCATTCGAGGCGCCTCGTTTCCCGCCTGCCGGCTTTGGCTACCATTGGTGCCAGACCTTTGTTTCGTATTTGAAGAAAACCATGCAATTCGCCGACCGCCTGAACAACGTTGAAACCTCCGCCATCCGCGAACTCTTCAAGCTGCTGGGCAAGCCCGGCATCATCTCGTTTGCCGGTGGTTTCCCAGACAGCGCCATGTTCGACGTCGACGGCATCCGTGAAGCCGTCAACCTAGCCTTGACCGAAGAAGCCGGTGGCGCGCTGCAATACGGCGCCACCGAGGGCTACAACCCGCTGCGCGAACAACTGGCCGCCTTCATGGCCAGCAAGGGCGCCAAGGACGTGACGGCGGAGGGCCTGATCGTCACCACCGGCAGCCAGCAGGCGCTCGACCTGATCGGCAAGACCCTCATCAACCCGGGCGACAAAGTCATTGTTGAAGGCCCCACCTTCCTCGCCACCATCCAGTGCTTCCGCCTCTATGGCGCAGAGGTGATTGCCGCGCCCATCGACGCGCACGGCGTGAAGGCCGACGAGTTGGAAAAGCTGGTGGCCGAGCACAAGCCGAAGTTCGTCTACCTCATTCCCACCTTCGGCAACCCGAGCGGCGCCACCTTGAGCCTGGCGCGCCGCAAGCAGGTGCTGGAGATGGCGGTGCGCACCCAGACGGTGGTGATCGAGGACGACCCCTATGGCGACCTCTACTTCGGCGAAGCGCCGCCGCCCAGCCTGCTGGCCCTGAGCGCGCAAGTGCCCGGCAGCCGCGACTGGCTGGTGCACTGCGGAAGCTTGAGCAAGGTGTTGTCACCGGGCCTGCGCGTGGGCTGGATGATCGCCCCGCCAGCGCTGCTGGCCCGCGCCACCATGTGCAAACAGTTCAGCGACGCCCACACCAGCACCTTCGCCCAGGCCACCGCCGCGCAGTACCTGAAAGCCGGCCGCATGCCCGCCACCCTGGCCCATGTGCGCCAAGTCTATGCCGAGCGCGCCCGCGTCATGGGCGAGAGCCTGAAGCGTGAACTGGGCGACGCCATCGAATTTACCCAACCCGGCGGCGGCCTGTTCTTCTGGGCCCGCCTTACCGGCGCGAACGGCAAGCTGAAGGACGCCGGTGAACTGGCCAAGCGCGCGATTGAGAAGGGCGTGGCCTTCGTGCCCGGTGCCCCGTTCTTCGCCAGCAACCCGGATCACGCCACGCTGCGCCTCTCGTTTGCTACAGCCGATGTAGCGAAGATTGAGGAAGGGGTGGGGCGGCTGGGGCAGGCGATTTGATCCTGACTTTCTGAGTCATTTCATTACGGAAATGGGCGCCACACGGCGCCCATTTTGTTTTGGACTCCCCCATTTGGGTGATGACAGACTGTCGTTACGACTCTACGATGTCCTTTTTTGCTTTATAGCCCTCGGTATTACATGACCGGAGGGGAGGCAGCGGAGCATCACATGTCAAGTCCCAAATCGTCAGAGCTAACAATAAACTGGACGCGATCAATTTGGATCGACACTGTTATTGATGAAGATTTGGTTAAGAGGCTGACGCCGAAAATTCTTCTTCTCAGGCAAGAAAGCGATGAACCAATTACCGTTGGAATTGATAGTCCAGGTGGATCATTGTCGTCATTGGATACCTTGCTGGGTCTATTAACAGGGCCTTCGCAGACAGCAAGCAGTGGGCGGATTGTGACTGTTGCAACGAACAAAGCATATAGTGCTGCAGCAAACTTTCTTGCATTTGGCACCTACTCTGTCGCCTATAGGCACGCACAAGTTCTCTATCATGATGTTCGTTGGGGGGGGATGGAGGATGTAACTCCAGAGAAAGCGCGCAATGCAGCAAAGTCACTCCAAGATGCAAACGATGCCTTTTCACTTCGCTTGGCAAACCGAATAATCAAAAGATTGATTTGGACATATATAGACATCAGCAGTGAATTCGAAAATATTCAAAAAAAATTTCCGATCACCCACAAGAAGTTCAAAACTATAGTCTCTGCATTTGCTCAAGAAAAAGTCGAAGGTGGACATTCGGCCGATGTGGCTAGTTTTGCAACTTACATTTATGCGAAATTGTCTTCACAGAATGATTACTTAATCAAAAATGTGATGGATCGATTGGCGAGATGGATTAACTTCACAAAATTGGCAGAGACAGCGCCAACATATCGAAATAAAGGGTCTCGCGTTGGTGGGCTTCTTGATGGAGCACAACATCTGCACAAACTGCTAAAGGGAAGCCCTGAACACTTTAAGTCTTCAGAAAAAGATTTAAAGCTTCTGCTTAGTCTTTTAGTTGCTGAAATATCTAGTATCAAGGGGCAAAAAGTTAACTTCATGCAAGCCCTTGAAGACTCAAGCAGGGAGTTTTCTTTGTTGCAATCAATGAACGACTCAAAGCACTTTAAGTCTGCAACAAGTTTGATGCTTGAACACGAGGATATTTTCTTCGGCCGGAAAATAAAAGAAGAATTAAAAGGAAAGAGTGAACAAGAGCAATACGTGATCCTCTCCGCTGCGGCACCTTACGCGCAACTGTTCTGGCATTTTTGTGTGCTAATTTGCCGTGAGCTGTTTGAGGGGGAACACGTGCTTAAGCCAAACGACGCTCAATTGCTCGGCTTGATTGATGAGGTTGCAGGGGGCGGGCCTATTCAAAGTAGACGTGAGTTCAGAGTTGCTCAGGAAAAGAAGGGGGACGGAATAGCTTTATGAAGTGAGGTCCACTCCCAAGTTGTATGAGTCGACCAATCCAAAGCGTAATCTAAGGATCGAGCAAACCGATGGTTTGAGGTATTAGAAGTGATAACCACCAATGAAAAAACAAGCCACCTTGCCATCGCCTGTGCCCTGCTGGGCCTCGCAGGTGTCGTCTCCGCCAAGTCCCCCGACTGCACCGCCCCTGCCATCGAGCAGGCCCGCAAGCTGCTCAGCTTCCATTCAGACGGCGACGACCGCATCGAGATCGACAAGGCCGTGAAAGAGCTGCCCTCGCTCAAGAACCCGGCCGACGCGCAGCAGCGTTTCCAGGTGCTGGAGGTCTGGGGCTACATCTACAAGGCGCGCTACCGCATGCGCTTGATCTATGCGCCCATGGGCGGCAGTTGCACGCTGATGGGGCAAGAGGTGCTGGAGTTCGCCAAGCTCTGACGCGCGGCCTGCGGTGGACGGGTGCGCTGCCGGGGCAAGACGGCCGCGGCCGCTACTCGGCCAACTGAAGCGGGTTGTCTTTCAGCACGGCAACACAGGCATCCACGACCGCCGGGTCGTACAGCTGGCCGCGATGGGCGGTGATTTCCTCCAGCGCCGCGGCGAGCCCGCGGGCGGGGCGGTAGGGCCGGTGGGTCGACATGGCTTCCACGGTGTCGGCAACGGCAATGATCCGGGCCTCGAGCGAGATGGCATCGCCCTGGAGCCGGTTGGGGTAGCCGGAGCCATCCAGCCGCTCATGGTGCTGCAGCACGGCCTGCGCCACCGGCCACGGAAACTCAAGGCCTTTCAAAATCTCGTACCCGACCTCGGGGTGGCTCTGCACCAGTTCCATTTCAATGGCGCTGAGCCGGGTCGGCTTGCTCAGGATTTCGGCGGGGATGGAAATCTTGCCCAGATCGTGCAGGTGGCCGATGACCCGCAGGCCTTCGATGCTTTGCGCCGGCAGCCCCATGCGCAGGCCGATGGCACTGGCCAGTTCCGCGACGCGGTGTTCATGGCCGGCGGTGTAGGGGTCGCGGGTTTCAACCAGTTTGGCAATGGCTTCCACCGTGGCCATCAGGGCACCCTCCAGCCGCTCCAGCGTGGTGGAAAGCTGGCGCGACAGCCGGAGGGAACGAACGCCCACGGCAATGTCGCCTGCCACTTCGACGAAAAACTGGAGGCTTTCGTCACTGGCGCTGACGGGGCGGGCGGACCAGATCACCATCGCGCCGATGACGTCGTCTTCCACCTGGATAGGCACCGAGACGACGGTCTCGACCGCCAGCCGGGTGACGGCCTCATGCAGCGCCGGGCTGGCGCCATGGGTCTCGGCACTGGTGGCCATGACGGGCTGGCGCTCGTGCAGGGCGCGGCGGGTGGGTGCCCAGGGCATCGCGCCTGGGTCCTGGCCGTCTTGCAGCGCCTGCAGCAGGGCGAGGTCGAATCCGGCAGCGGCGACAGGGCGAACCATGGCCTCGGGCGTCTTGAGCCCGATCCAGGCGCCAACAATCCGGTCAACCCCGCTCAGGGCGTTGCACACGAACCGGTACAGCTCGTCTTCTTCCCGTGCCACCAGCAGATGTTCGTTGATGCGGCGTACGCACAGGAGGATGTCGCTGATGCGCCGGTTCTTGCGCTCCAGTGCCCGCTCTGCGCTTATGTCGCGTGCCGTGGCGTAGGTCACACCGTCGGTCTTGTCGAAATAGGCAGTCCAGGACAGGCGCAGTACCTGGCCGTTTTTGCAGACGTAGCTGTTTTCAAAATGCAGGGACGGCCGCACCGCGACCTGCAGCTTCATTTCGTCCGCAGTTTTTTGCCGGTCTTCCGGCAGCACGAAGTCGAGAAAAGGTTGGGAAACCAGTTCGGCCTCGGTATAGCCGGTGAGCTTGGCAAAGGCCGGGTTGACGTGCTTGAAGCAGCCGAACGGGTCCGCAATGCACATGGGGTCGGTCGAGAGCTGGAAAAAACGCACATACTGCTCGCGCTCCTGTTCCAGCTGCCGGCGCTCGCTGTTGTCGCGAATGATCATTGACGTCTTGGTGTTGCCATCCCCGTCATGGAAGATCGCGGAGGTGACTTCTGCGGGGAAGCGGCTGCCGTCGGCCCGAACAAACGTCAATTCCGCGCGTGCCACACCGTGGTGGGCACGTTCTGCCACGGCTGCGGCCAGATGCGGGTCCGAGACATCGACCACGCCGGAGCGGCCCACTTTGCGAATTTCTTCTTCCGTGCGTCCAAGCATCCGGCAGGCTGCCGGATTGGCCGCCAGGATCTGGCCATCAGGGGATGTCAGCAGCATCCCATCTGCACTGTGCAAAAAAATGGATTGATAAAAGTCCTTGTAGAACTCGAAATTCATCAGCTACTCCACATCGCGCCACGTCCGCAACGGTGCTCCCCTGAGCGGCGTGGATTTGTTGAGAGGCAGACAGGCATTCACCGATCTGACCGGATGTTGTCTCGCGCAACCATATTAGCAGCACCTATTCATGCTTGCGGCCAGTGCCGTTGCGGGCGCATATGATCCGGCGATGTTGACCATTGCAAGCGAGTTGCCCTCATGACTTCCCCCCTGACGCTACCCGGCCAAGCCCTGTACCCGCACCTGCTGGCGCCACTGGACCTGGGCTTCACCCAGCTCAAGAACCGCGTGCTGATGGGATCCATGCACACCGGGCTGGAAGATGGGCGCGACCTGAGCAAGCTGGCCGTCTACTGCCGCGAACGTGCCGAAGGCGACGTGGGCCTGATCGTGACCGGCGGCTTTGCGCCCAACATCGCCGGCTGGGCCAAGCCCTTTGCCGGCACGCTGGCTACGTCCGGTGCGGCGCGGCGGCATCAGGTGGTGACGCGCGCGGTGCACGAGGCCGGCGGCAAGATCGCGCTGCAGATCCTGCACACCGGGCGCTATGCCTACCACCCGCTGGCGGTGGCGCCGTCGGCGCTGAAGTCGCCCATCTCGCCTTTCAAACCGTTTGAGTTGTCCGCGCGTGGCGTGGAGCGGCAGATCCGCGCCTTCGTCAACTGCGCGGTCAAAGCGCGCGAGGCCGGCTACGACGGGGTGGAGATCATGGGCTCCGAGGGTTACTTCATCAACCAGTTCCTCGCCGCACACACCAATCAGCGCGACGACGCATGGGGTGGCGACTACAGCCACCGCATGCGGCTGCCCATCGAAATTCTGGCGCGCACGCGCGAGGCAGTGGGGCCGGACTTCATCCTGATCTACCGCCTCTCGATGATCGACCTGGTGCCCGGCGGCAGCGCCTGGGACGAGATCGTGACGCTGGGCAAGGCGGTTGCGCAGGGCGGTGCCAGCATCGTCAACACCGGCATCGGCTGGCACGAGGCCCGGGTACCGACCATTGCCACCAGCGTGCCGCGCGCGGCCTTTGCCTGGGTGACGAAGAAGATGAAGGCCGAGTTTGCGGCCGCCGGCATCGGCACGCCGCTGGTCACCTCCAACCGCATCAACACGCCTGAGGTGGCCGAGCAGGTGCTGGCCGAGGGCTGTGCCGACATGGTGTCGATGGCGCGCCCGCTGCTGGCCGACCCGGCTTTTGTGAAGAAGGCGGCGCTGGGGCAGGCGGAGCAGATCAACACCTGCATTGCCTGCAACCAGGCCTGCCTGGACCATATTTTCAAGAACCAGCTCACCAGTTGCCTGGTGAACCCGCGTGCCTGCCACGAGACCGAGCTGGTGTACCGCCCCGCGCCGCAGCGCAAACGCATTGCCGTGGTGGGCGCCGGCCCGGCTGGCCTGACCGCCGCCGCCATTGCCGCCGAGCGCGGGCACGAGGTGCACCTGTATGACGCCGCGCCCGAGATCGGCGGCCAGCTCAACATGGCCAAGGTGGTGCCGGGTAAGGAAGAGTTCCACGAGATGCTGCGCTACCTGGCGCGGCGCGTGGAGAGCACCGGTGTGCAGCTGCACTTAAACCAGGCCGTGCAGGCGCAGGACTTGCAGGGCTTCGACGCGGTGGTGGTGGCCACCGGTGTGACACCGCGCGACCCGAAGATCCCGGGACAGGACCACCCCAAGGTGCTGAGCTACATCGACGTGCTGCGGCACAAAAAACCGGTGGGCCAGCGCGTGGCCATCGTCGGCGCTGGCGGCATCGGTTTCGACGTGGCCGAGTTTCTGGTGAGCGAGGGCCATTCCACCACGCTCGACCTGCCGGCCTGGCAGGCGGAGTGGGGCGTGACCGACCCGGCCCTTGCGCGCGGCGGCCTGCGCCCGGAGGGCCCGCAGGTGAGCCCGCCGGCGCGCCAGGTGACGCTGCTGCAGCGCAAGGCCGGCAAGCTGGGTGATGGCTTGGGCAAGACCACCGGCTGGATCCACCGCGCCGCGCTGAAGATGAAGCAGGTGAAGATGATCGGCGGTGTGAACTACGAGCGCATCGGCGACGAGGGGCTGCTGGTGTCGTACGGCGAGCAGCGTGAGAACCCGACCTGGATTGCCTGCGACACCGTGGTGCTGTGCGCCGGCCAGTTGCCACTGCGCACGCTGGCGGATGAGTTGCAGGCCCAGGGCAAGACGGTGCACCTGATCGGCGGCGCACTGGAAGCCGGCGAGCTGGATGCCAAGCGCGCCATCGACCAGGCGGCGCGGCTGGCGGCACGGCTGTGACCTGATACCACTCTGTGGCGGCTCAGGCGATGAGCATCACTTTGGCCAACACCTACGACGACATGCCCTGCGCAAACACTAGGTGGTGGATCGCTAGAAGCGGTCTATGCAGAAGTCCTTGGCCTCACCACTGGCCCCACAGAAATGCTTGCGCTGACCGGCCCAGCCGCTACGCGCGGTTGCATGAAAAGAAAAGGCGCGTTGGCAAAAATGGCGAGCAGCCCCCGTGCCAGCTGCAGGCCGAAGCGGGTGATGAACAATGGCATGGGGATAGGTGCGGCGGAACCTAATTGCAGGCCTGTGGAATCCGTCCGCACACAAACTTGCGATTGGCTTCGCTAATGAGGGATGTATATCCTTGTTGATGCGCAATGCAGATCTCATCGCTTGTGCTCAGAGAGCTAGAAAGATATCCACTAGCGAGAGCAATAAGCTCGGGTTTTTTCTGTGAGTTCCCGTCAACCCGGCCAGCAAACAGCCCTCCACCTGAATCGCCGGTGCAGATCCCCCCATCATGCTGGTTATTGGAAGAAACCACTCCAAATATCAGCAAGTTCTCCCCTTTCTCGACGCCATAGGGCCTCGTATCCCGCACGCCCACCATCAGCGTCAAATCTGCACTCACTGTTCCCGTCGTCATGCCGTATCCAATGATACTTAAGGGAGGGTTCGGAGGCGCCCCCTTATATAAGGCTACGTCATTGATCCTGACAGGTAGCTCGTCCACATCCGCTTGCCGAAGACGTAAGAGGGCTAGATCTTGACCTTTGTAGATCATTGACGATATGCCGGATGGGTTTGTCGGGAACTGCTCCTTATTCTCGTCGCCTATCCACGTCGCGTCTTCCACCACCACCTTACGCAAGTTCTTGTTTCTGTACCCTTGCGCGCTATCCAGCGTCTCCTGTCCAAACTGAAACGGGAGAAATACCCAAATTTCACTTGGCCCAAGCCGCCTTTTCCTCCCATCGTCCCAAAGACAGTGTGCTGCAGTAAGAACCCAGTATTTAGCGACGATGGTGCCTGAGCAAATCAGCCGCTTATCAGAAGTACCAATTGCTACAGCGTAGAGCAATCCTGGCCGGCACACTCGCCCGTCTCCCTCGGCATCTCCTGGCTTACAGCTATCTGGAGCGTTCTCAATAGGGTGATAAATCTTGACGCCGATTTTGGCTACGATTGTTCGTCCCTGTTCGTCAATCCCTAGCTTTGAAGACAGCTGATGCAAATCATTCACAGGATCCTTGCTCGTTCGAGCTGACTCTATTACTTTACCTTCATCGACTCCTGCATCGACCAGTCCTCGCTTGATGTCTTCATCGCCAGCCAAGCGCACAACGTCAGAAAGTATTAGCCGGGCCCGGGTCTTCTTTTCAAGACTCTGCGATGAGTCAGTACTTTGGTCGCGAAGGGCCGCCTCAATGACCTGCCGATCTTGGATCTGCATCAATCGTTTCGCAGTCGCTGCGTCAAACGATTGCTGCTCCGTAACATACCGTTTTGTTCGTTGTAGGCGCAACTCCTCCAGCGCTTCTTTTGACTCGCGATTTAGTGATTCTCCAAATGGCAATTGCTGCGCCGTCGCCACAGCCCATAGAATTCCAAAAACCAGAAAGCCAAACTGCTTCATGAAGAGTTCCCCTTCCTTTTAAGCGTCTCATACTGCTGCCTGAGCGTCTCGACATCAATTTGCTTTTGAAGCAACTCCTTGTCTCTGTCTAATGCCTCGGCGCCAGGAGCACGGGCAGACTCCAGTTCCTTACGTTTATTCAGCAACTTAATCTGGGCGTCTATTTCGTCAATTTGTTGCTGCTGAGCCTTCTTCTGTGCTTCGTCGGCTGCTTGCGCCTTTGCTTTGATTGCGTCGGCTCGTAGTTGCATCAAGTCAACCAACGCTTTAGACGTATCCGCGGCTGCTGCTGCCGCCCGCTCGGCCTGTGACTCTGCATGAAATAACAGTTCACTCATCGTTCCGTCTTCATTAAACAAGGCGCTCACGTTATTCTTGTCAAAGGCCTTATTGCGAAGCCAGACTAAGCCTTTTGCTCCAAACTGGGGAAGAGTGACGTTAGGCGTTGATCTGAACACGGTGCCTTCGTTTGTCCCGTCACTTCCCCGCCCCTTAACAACAACACTGCCAAAAGCCGGGAGTCGATAGACAACCCCCTCATGGATTGCCTCAACGCCCACTTCGTCACTCGCTGCAGGCGCCATTCGAGCGTCATCCCGCATCTCGACACATACGTCGGCCGCGAATACCGCCTTTGGATCAGGCGATCTCGTGAGTTCATCTTGGCTAATAGATGCGAGTCGCTGTAAGAATTGAACTTGGTTGACACTGATGGTTTCGCAGATGTCATTCCCCTTGGAACTCTTCCTTGGCGCCCATCCATAGATGCTTACCGGGACGGTCAACTCGTCCGTAAGAGCTGCTAGCCTGGCCTGTAATTTAGGAACCCGCATTGATTTTCCAGAGAGCTTTGCATTCGCAATCTTCCATTGGGCCTGGAGAGCGGCAATTTGCTTCTTGAGACTCGCTGCTTCGGTCGTATTTTTGGCTTTTTCAGCTTCCGCGGCTTTTGTCTTAGCCTCTTCTAGTTTCGCTGCTATCTCGTCCACATCATCTTGAATACCTGTTAATGCTTTGTCGTCAGCTCTTGCCTCCGGTAAACTTTTAATGATCGCGAATCGGTCCTCGATACGCTTGCTTATGAACTCATCGCATCGTTCGGCGCCTTTTGGTAGGGTAGTTGGCACTGCGACGAGAGCTGCCGCTTTGAATAGATTGATCGCTGCACCGGTCAACGACTGCATCACCTGGGCTGTGCGATCCTCTAATTCCACGTTGATCGACTTGATCATGCCGTTTGAATGAAGGCTCACTTTTGCAGAGGTGATCTTCATCGGGGAATTGAGTTCGTCGTATCGGATTCGGTATGTTTCCAGCTCGTCCGAAATCAACCTGTGTCGTACTGTTCCATCAATCAACTCGTGCGTTAGCACCGCGACTGATCCGTTCTGGTACTTGCATCCGGTAATCAAAATCTTCGCGTCGACGTCGAATGCGGCCATTGGCAAGTTGTAGAGGATGCCAGGCACGGGGGCTCGTCCCGTTGAGACGTGCTCCGTGGTCAATACAGTAGTACAACCACCTAGGCAAATAAGTATTGATCCAGCGATGCAAAGGATTCGCATGTTTCCTCCTGTATTTGAGTTTTTCTGTCGAGAAATATAGACAAACTATTTCCCAAATCAAATTCTCCAGAGCAACCTCGGCAGGCATCACTGTTGGCGGGGGCTAGCTGCTACGCCGTCGCGCCCAGGTGGCCTGAGGCCCGCTGATCAGCGGGACCTGAACGCCGCTGGGTGTTTGGCCTTCAGCCGTGCCTGGATGGCCTCGCCCTGCAACTCGCGTAGCGCGTCGGCGGCGCACTGGAAGCCGGTGAGTTCGATGCCAAGCACGCCATCAACCAAGTGGCTGGCGGTGCGGCTTTAGGTGTCGAGTTTCAATTGCTTGTTGCGCTCGCCGTGGGGCGGCGAGAGGTCTCAGGCCTACCGCCCTGGTTCCTTACTTGCCGAACAGCCCCTTCAACTGGTCTTTCAACTGCTGCTCGATTTGGCCCTTTTGCGTGTCGACCTGCTTCTGCACTTCGGCTTCGACTTTGCCTTTGACCAGATCGCCCGCCAGACTGCCAAAGTCGATCTCCCAGCGGATGGCATTAAACGGGCCGGACAACTTGACCGGCACCGTCAGGCCCTTGAGTTGCTGCAACTCAGGCCCGCCCTGGCCTTGCAGGGTCGATACCACGGTGGCCTTGACGGTGTAGTCAAGCCGATTCTCGCCGAGGTTGATGTCGCCGTTGCCGCCGATGCGCAGCAGCGGCGTCTTGGCGGAGAGGTCGTCGTTGTGGGCCACGCCGTTGGCAATTTTGAAGCTGCCGCTGAGTTCAGTGAAGTCGGTTTTTTCCTGCGTCGATGCGGTGCCTTGCTGGGGCGCCGTCTGGCCCTGCAGCATGCCGATTTTTGCCTTGGCGTTGCGTATCGTGGCGGCCAGGTTGATGCCGTTGATGGCGCCGTCTTGCAGCGCGAGGCGTGCCGTGCCATTGAGCGCTTTTTTGAGTTGAGACACCGTGGCGCCGGCGGCGCTGATGTCGAGCGTCACATCGCCTTTGCCGTCGACCGGATTTTTGTCCAAGGCATCTTTCAGCAGCGGCCCGATGTTGATGTTGCGCAAGCTCTGTTGCGCCGCAAAGCGCGGTGATTTGCTGGCGCTGGCCGACAGCGAGCCAGCCAGGCTGCCGCCATACAAGGAGGCCGTCATGGGGCTGATGTTGACCTTGCCGTTGCCAGCATGCAGTTCAAGCCGGACATTGCTGGTCCGGATGTTGGCGAACTTGAGCGAAGCCACTTTCAGCGTGCCGCGGGCGTCCAGTGATTGAAGCGCCGAGAGGTCAAGCTGACTTTCTGGTGTAGGACTCTCGGGCGCCGCGCTTGGCCCCGAGCCCGGGGTAGCCGATCCCGTCTTGGCCGCGGGCGTGCTCTTGGCCATGTAGCGGTCGGCATCCAGATCGTCCAAGGCGATGTCAAAGCTGTAGGCGGGCGGGGAAAATCTGCTCAGGCCGACCTGGGCCTCCACGCGCATGCCGTCAAGCTTGCCGACGAGGCTGGCTTGCACAGCCTCACGGGGCAGGTTCACCGAGGCCTTGCCCTTGGCGCTGAGTGCCAGTGTGCCGCCGGCAGGGTTGGGCAGCGCCGCCTCAAGACTCAGGTTGCTTAATTCGAATCGTTGCGCAGCGAGGTCGCCACTCAAGGCGCAGCCCAGCTTGGCGCTGGTGCTGCGCGTGCCTTGGGTGATGGCGGCATCCAGCGCCAGTGCCGGCGCCTTGAACGCCTGGGGCGAAAGCTCAAAGGAAGGTGCAGACAGGGTTATCTGCAAGTGGGAAATATCTGCCGCTGCGCCCGTGAGGCCGGCGGTGAAACCGTCGAACACATGGCGCTGCTGCGCCAGGTCGAGGGTGAAATTGCTTTTCGCGTTGACGGTCAGTGCGAGTTTGGGTTGGTCGCTGTTGACCTCGGCGCTGAGTTCGAAGTTGCTTTTTTTGCCCTGGGCGATGGGGCCAGTGCGCAGGTTCAGTTTGGAGACTGCAAGCGTGCTGTTCTTGGCGTCGTCGGTCAAGCCCAGGCTGGCGTTGGTGAGGGAAATACCGCCCACGTCGAACTGCACCGCATGCGGTTCTTCTGGCGTAGGAGTGGCCGTTAGTGGCGAGCTGCGGTCACTCTCCTTGGGTAGCAGATCGTCGTAGTTGGTGCTGTGGTCCTTGTAGCGGTGCAGATTGACGACCAACCCGTCGACGTGGATCTGGTCGATGATGAATTGCCGGGAGAAAGCCGGCATCAGCGCTACGGCCACTTGGGCGTGCTCGGCCGAGGCGAATACCCGCGCGCTCTGGCGCTCACTGATCGCTACCTTGCCCAGGTCGGCGCCGATCCGGGGGAAGAACATGAGTTTGATGTCGCCGGGAATGGACAGCGTGCGCTGGGTCTTGTCCTGTACCAGTCTGATGAGGGTGGGCTTGTAGTCGTTGGGGTCGAAGGTCGCGGCAATGATGACCGCCGCCAGCACCAGCAGGGCGATGAGGCTGGTAAGCGCAAGGAGCAGGTATTTCAGGACTTTCGGCATGACACACTCTCCTTGAAAATCGGCAAGCAGAAAGATGAGGGCTTGGGTGCATTCTCCACCTCAGGCTGGCGTCGGGCGACTTTTCCGTTGGCCATGCCCCTTCAAGGGCGCCTGCAGCCCGGCTGCACCGCCTCGCTGTCGTGCTCACGCAGCGCGCTTCCAGGGCCGGTATGGGAGCAGTCCCCGGTGTTCAGGGCCAGTCGCTGAACGGAAACGGCACGTCTTCCGTCGCAAAGCTCACGAAGTCGGCGATCTGTCGCAGGTAGATCCCCAGACTCTGGCCGAAGCTGCACAGGCGGGCGTTGGGTGCATCGGTGATGAGCGCCAGGACGAACTGCACGACGGCCAGGATGCCCAGCAAGGTGGCGGCCAGCTGGAAGCCGATGCCCATCAGGAGCATCAACAAGGCGCGCAGCCAGATGTTGCGCTTGGGGGCTGTGGTTGGTGTATTGGTCATGCGGTCCTCCCTTGGGTAAATGGCGGGTTGGCTCAGGGCGAACGGTGCAGGCGTGGCGCTGAGAGCAGGGCGAGGTTTTCCTCGATGGCCACGTCCACGTCGCGCCAGCGGCCGGTGACCTTGGCGGCGGCGATGGCAGCCTGCAGCTGCTTGAGGTCTCTGACGCTGGGCGCCACCTTGATTTGCGCAATGGCCGCCGCCGTATTGCCGACCTTGAGCAGCGCAAATACCTTGCCGGGCCATTCGCTCGTTTTTGCCATGGGTTTACCTATCGTGTATCACAAGGCCCTCACTGTACACAACCGGGCTTCGTCATGACAGCCTTTGTGAAGGCGGTTAAGCTTGGCCGCTCCATGAGTTACACCCTGACCCTGTTTGATGCCGACGGCGTTTCCGATGCACAGCGGCGCGAGGCCGAGCAACGCTTCCGACGCGTGCTGGAAGAGACGCTGGGTGATGCCAGCCTGGTGGCGCCGGTCTACACAGCGTACTTGCGCATCGTCGCGACCTACGGGGAAGCGCCGTCGCCCGATGCGCTGACCGATGCCGAGCGCGAGATCTTCGAGCAATGGCAAGCGGCCGAGACGGCGGCGGTGGTCGCAGTGTTCGGGCCGCATCGCTACATGGGCGATGCGATGTACGAGATCGGCGTCTAGGGGCTGTTCAGCCCAGCCCCAGCGCGTGGAAGACGCGGATGGCGGCATAGGCGTCATTGGCAGCGTAGATCAGCTGTGCTTCGCTCAGGCGCGGGTTGGCCCAGTTGGAGGTGGTGGCCTTCTTGGACTTGATGAAGCGCTGGTTGAACAGCACCGCCACGGCACCCTTGACGCCCATTTCCTTGCGGTAACCCTGCTGGCAAAACACGGTATTGAGTTCCAGCACGTCGGCCGGCTCCACGCCCAGCTTGGCGGTGATGCGCTTGCGGTCGTCGCCCAGACCGAAACCGGCCTTGGTGACGCCGCGCAGGGCCAGCAGTTCGGCCACCATGGCGCGGCAGGCGGTGTCGTGCAGCTGGAACACCCAGGCTTTGTCGAGGGTGGCGAGTTGCACGATGTGCGGCCCTTCGGATACCTCGTCCTTGCGGAAAGTGGGCTTGGATTCGGTGTCGAAGCCCCAGTGGGCGCTGGCGGCCAGTTCTTCACAGGCTTTTTCAGCCTGTGCGGGTGAGTGGATCAGCGCAATGCGGTCGAGTCCGAGGCGTTCGAAGGGAGCCAGCAGGGCGATCTGCTCTTTGCTCGGGGTCGGCGGAGTAGGGTGCATGCGCCTAGTGTGCCTCTTCGCCAATGTCCTCGTTCCACAACTCAGGCCGGCTGGCGATGAAGCCGCGCATCAGCTGAACGCAAGCGGCATCCTGCACCACGTCCACCTGCACGCCGCGCGAGCGCAGCAGGGCTTCCTCGCCCAGGAAGGTCTGGTTCTCGCCGACGATGACTTTGGGGATGCCGTAGAGCAGGATGGCACCGCTGCACATGGCGCAGGGCGAAAGCGTGGTGTAGAGCACGCTCTCGCGATAGACGCGGGCGGGCTGGCGGCCGGCATTTTCGAACGCGTCCATCTCGCCGTGCAGGATGGCGCTGCCGCGCTGCACACGCCGGTTGTGCCCGCGGCCGATGATGCGGCCCTGGTGCACGATGACGGAGCCGATCGGGATGCCGCCTTCGGCCAGGCCGAGCCGGGCTTCTTCGATGGCGGCTTGCATGAAAGGATCTGTGGTCATTTCTCGGGCGATGGACAATGCGTTGGGTAACGTACGAATGAGTAGGGCGCTCTTTACGGGACTTGGTAACCTTTTTCCCGGAAAAGCCTGAGAGCCGCCTCGACCACCGCAGGATCGAACAAGGTTCCCTTGCCCTTTTCCACTTCGGCCAAGGCGGCGGGGATGCCCAGGCGGGGATGGCTCTGGCGCTGGTGAGAGACCGCCTCGATGGTGTCAGCTACCGCGATGATCTTGGCCTCCAGCAGGATTTTCTCCCCGGTCAGGCCGTTCGGATAGCCAGATCCGTCCATCCGCTCATGGTGTTGCAAGGCGGTTTGCGCCAACGGCCAAGGTAGATCAAGTTCACGCAAGATCTCGTAACCTTCCTGTGTATGACGTTGAAGCTGCTCGCGCTCGTCTTCGGTCAAGTCACCGGTTTTCCGGAGTATTTCCTCGGGGACTTTGATTTCCCCGACGTCGTGCAAAAGTCCGGCAAGGCGGATGCCATAGGCCTGTTCATCCGGCAGCCCCATTTCCAGCGCGATGGCCATGCCGATGTCACCGACAAGTCGCTGATGGGGCGAAGGATAAGGATGGCGCGCTTCGATGACGGTTTCCAGTGCAACGATGATTTTTTCGAGATTGGCTCTTGTCTCATCGCGGTTGTGCACCAGCGGCAGCAAGCCCGGCTTGTCACCGGGTGTGCTGTGAAGTGCTGTGATACCGAAAGAGACACTGGCGCTCAAGATCTCAAGCACGTCGATTTCTTCGTCGGAGAAGGCGAAAGGTTCGTCGGAATATAAAACCAGGCCGCCCCAAACGTCCGCACCCTGGTAGAGCGGCAGACCGACTGCCGATGCCAGATGGTTTTTTACCGCATAGCGCTGGCAATTTCTGAACTTCGGATCGTGGATCAAATCGGGTACGACACACGTCTTGCCGGTGTTGATGGCCTCCCCAACCGGGGAGCGGTTGTCTTCGGTATTGGCCCAAGTGGAGTTCGGTAATTGTCCGGCATCTTGGGACGGACCGTGAAACGCCAACAGTTGCAGGGATTTGTTCTTGTCGTGCTCGGCGTAGGCGATCCATGCAACACGATACAGGCCACTATTCACCACCACTTTGCAGACGGTTTGCAGCATGTGTGTTTCATCGCCTGCCCGTAGCATTTCGTGGGTACACCCGGCGACGACTTTTAGCGCCAGCCGGATCCTTCTTATCGACTTCTCCGCTTGTTTGACCAGCGTCACCTCTTGGAGCGTGTGCAGGGTGTAGCGATATTCGTTGCTTTCGCTGTAGATTGGGTAATTCTTGGATAGAAAAATCTCGCCTGTGGTCAAGCGGATCTCACTGTTGGGAGCGGTTTTTTCTGGATTTTGAGACAGGTCGATGATCGGGCTACCCAATTTGGGAAAGATGTCGAAATAGGGTTTGCCTACGATGTCTTTCGCGGTCATGCCGGCGCGCTCGAGGTAGGCGCGATTGGCCCGGATCAGGCGGTACGTCCGGTCATACACAAAAACTGGAATGGTGATCGCATCAAAAGTGGCCTGCCATTCTTGGAGTACCCGGGCGATTCGTCGTTCCTCATGTTTCAGATACTCCAATGCCGTCAGAATCGATACGCCATTTCTTCCGGCCTTGACGAGAGCTTGCCGGGTGGCGCGTTCACTGGCGGTCATTCCCATCTCGACTTCAGGTGGCGTTTGCCGTAAGCGCTGAAGCTGCTCTTCAAGCAGTTCCAATCCTGCCTTGCGCTCACGGAAGATGGCGCCACTGAAGACGACGCCCGCCAGCAGGAGTGCGTAAGCGAATACCGGCACGGCATCGATAAGGGCCAGATGGGTAAACAGTCCGACTGTCACGCCGCGGTGAACAAGAAGTTGCCCGAAGCTTGACGCGGCCAGCAAGACAAGACCTGCGGCCATGAACAACCAGGCTTTCGCCTTGCCCGTCAGCCGGATGAGCCGTAGCGCCCATAGCGCAGCCGCAACGGCAAGAACAATGCCGGTCGAATGCAACAGGAATTCTTCAAGATGCATGACATTCCCTCTCGCCTGAGTTCACGCCCCCCTGCTGACGTCGTGCACGTTGTGCCCATGACACGCATGGGCGCTGCAAAAAAATGCCCCCTGACGCAAGGGAATCACGGTCAGGGAAATCTTATAGCACTGGCGGCAGCTTCAATCATTGAGTCAAGATCCCCCATTTGGGGGATAGTTGCCTGACCTAAGTTTATTTACCATTAGCCCCGACTATATGGTGCACCGCGGAAATTCGCCAATGATTGTGGTGAAAGTTACCGACGAAGCGTTGGCTGTCACAGCGCCCGGGCATCTCATCACTTGGTCGTTGGAGGTGATTCCATGCATGCTAGTCAGAGAGAACGTCATGAAACCATCAAGGAACTGTTCCATCTGTTCCTCATGGTTCAGCAAATGGGGCAGGTCATTGCCAACACGTCGCATGGTGCCGCACATGACGGCGCCCGCGAGTTGAACGAGCTTTTACATCAGGCGCGGCTGAAAATTGAACTGATCCATGCCGAATTGCCAACCGCCAGCCATCACCACAGGGATCCTGAGGACTCAATGGCTTTGGCGCGGTTCACAACCCCATTGGGTACGTAAGACCCGGAAAATTCGTGCTCCAATCATGGCTTTCTGCCATTAGCCGGCGTGCGAAACTCGATGTCTTCACTTGCGATCACCACGGATACCTACAAGCTTTTCCCCTCACCGCGCAACGTGCACCGCGTGGTTTTCGAGCACGAAGTCTTCGTCCCTTACCCTTATTCCTTGATCGACCTGCCTAGCATGCACCTCAAGGGCCGGTACAGCCTGTTTGCTGCCTGCCGGCTGTCTGACATGAAACAGGGGCAACTGGTGACTTTCGAACTTGACGCTGACGTGGCCACTTTCAACGCCAAGTTCGTGCCTGACTGAGATCATGAAGAACCATCGCAGCACCGGTGGCTTGGTCTATTCCACCGACAGCGGGCGAATGTGCCCGGATTGCCGCCAGCCGGTGGCCCAGTGCCAGTGCCACTTGAACAAGCCCATCCCTGCCGGTGATGGCATCGTGCGCGTTTCGCGCCAGACCAAGGGCCGTGGCGGCAAGGCGGTGACGGTTGTCACCGGGCTGGCGCTCGATGCGCCGGCGCTCACCGAACTGGGCAAGAAACTCAAGGCGGCATGCGGTTCCGGCGGTACGGTGAAGGATGGCGTGATCGAAGTGCAGGGCGACCATTGCGACAAGGTCATGGCTGCGCTTCAGACGCAAGGCTGGACGGTCAAGCGCGCGGGCGGCTGAAGAACATGGACGTGCATCAGCTGCAGCGTCTGGTGACGACCCAGATGCCCTACGGCAAATACAAAGGGCACCTGATTGTCGACTTGCCCGGCAACTACCTCAACTGGTTCGCGCGGGAGGGCTTCCCTCCGGGGGATATTGGCCGCCTGCTGGCGTTGATGCACGAGATTGACCACAATGGGCTGTCATCGCTGCTTGCGCCGCTGCGCAAATAGAATCCGCTCATGAGTTTCTTTGTCGATCCCAGTACTGTCACCCACGGCATCCAGCTGGCTGTGGCCCCCGTATTTTTGCTGACGGCTGTTTCGGGCATGATTGGCGCAGTCGCCGGCCGCCTGGCGCGCATCATCGACCGGGCCCGTGTGCTGGAAGAGCGACTCAGGGATTCGACCGATACCGAGTTCATCAAGGGCGCCTATGTTGAGTTGGCCCGGCTGCGTCAACGCGGCTTGCTGGCCAATGGTGCCATCGGTTTTCTCACCCTGTGCGCCTTCATGATCGGTCTGACCATCATCCTGCTGTTTCTGGGTGAAACCACCGCCTTCCAGGGCGAAAGTGGAGCCATCGTAACTTTTCTGGTCGGCGTGTTCTGCTTCATGCTGGCGCTGTCCTGCTTCCTGGCCGAAACCTGGATGGCGACGCGCATTCTCAATTTCGGCAAACCCAAGTCCTGATCAGCCCCGGGGCCGGGTGCTTTCGCGCTCAGTCCTGGCGGATGCTGCCTTGACGCGCCAGGCGCAGGGCCAGTTCGCTCAAAGACCGATAAGCCTCACCGGCGGCCGGATCCCATTGGCTCACGGCTTGGCCCTGGCGTTGCACAAGGGCGGTGTCACCGCGCGCGGCCGGACCGGTGAGGGCTCCAGCCGGGCCGAGCGCAAGAACGTTGTCCACCGCGTTGCGCAGCAACGAAGCGCGCAGCCGTGGCAGCAATTCGGGGGGCACGCCGCTGTCGCGCCACAAATCTTCTGCTAAAGCCTGCAGCACCGGCAGAAAGTTGGTGCCGAACACGGCGGCGGCGTGATAAAGCACCTTTTTGTCGGCGTCCACGCTAAAACACGCGGCGCCGATGGCGGCAAAGATCGGTTGTAGTGCTTCTCGGACCGAGACATCGCCCTCAAGGCCGCAAGGCGTTCCGGCGAACTGCTGTACCGCCGCTGCCGGCGCAGCAAAGCTCAGAATGCAATGCGCGCTGGCGATGTGCCAGCCGCGCTCGCGCAGCGGCGCCAGCATGGCCGACCCCAGTGCGCCGCTGGCGTGAAAGACGGTGGCGGGCGCCATGCCAGCCAGGGCTTGCGCCATATCGCGGGCGCTCTCGGCAATTTGTCGGTCGGGTACGGCCATCAGCCAGAAGTCGGCCGGCCGCATCTGTCCAAGCGATTCGACGGCACGGCCTGCGCCGATGAAGGTGGTCGCCGCCTGGGCGCTTTCTGATGTGGTGGTCAGTACATCCTGAATCTGCAGCGTCTCGTGCCGGTGCCACAGGTAGCCCAGGGTCTTGCCGACCCTGCCGCATCCCACCAGGTTGAGCGTGCGCATGGCGTTAGGGCCCGTTCCCTTCGGGTTGCGGCCAAAAAGGCCATGCGCGGCGTTGCGAAGCCTTGCCGGAGAAAGACTCCGGCTGCGTATCGCGCCTAGCGCATGACATTTTTGATCCGCAACGCATCTTGCAAAAACAGTGTGAACAGGTCCTAAACCAGCCCGAACCAGCCCAGCAGGCCGCCGGCCGCCAGCAGCCACAACAGGTGCAGCCGGGTCTGCCAGACGATGACGGTGGTCACCACCGTGGTCAGCCACAGCGGCCAGTCGCGCGCAGGGTCGCCATGCGCACTGGCCAGAATCCAGCCGGTGGCAATCAGCAGGGCAATGACGATCGGCGCCATGCCCTGCTTGAAGGCGCGCACCGCGCGCAGCTCGCGGTTGGCATGGCTCCAGCGTGAGGCGAAGTAGGTCAACGAGGAGCTGGGCAGCATGATGCCCAGCATCGACACCAGAACGCCGAACAGGGCCGGCAGCAGGCCGCCGGCATTCAGACCGACATGCCAGCCCATGAGCGCGACGAACAGCACATTGGGGCCGGGCGCTGCCTGGGCGATGGCGATCGAGGCGTTGAACTGGCGGTCGCTCAGCCAGCCCTGTTGCTCAACCAGATAGCGGTGCATGTCCGGTGCCGTGGTGATGGCGCCGCCGACGGCCAGCAGCGACAGGGAAAGGTAGTGGGTGAACAGCTGAAGCCAGTCGCTCCAGGCCAGGTGCAGGACCTCGTTCATGAGGCCAGCCTGCGGTAGGTCATGATGCAGGCAATCGAGCCCAGCCCCAGCAGCACATAGGCCAGCGGCCAGCGCAGCAGGGCCACGGCGACAAAGCACAGGACGCCAAACCCGATGCAGGTACCGAGTCCGAGGGCGCTCTTTTTCAAGGCCGGGAACAGCTTGAGCCCGGTGGCCACAATCAGGCCGGCCGCCACCGCCCCCATGCCACGCAGGGCGCCGATCACGCCGGGGTGCGTGGCAAACTGCGCGTAGACCAGCGCCAGCAGCAGCACGATGAGCATGGGCACCAGCAGCATGCCGGACAGCGCCGCCAGTGCGCCGCGCAGGCCGAAGTGGCGCCCGCCGATCATGATGCACAGGTTGATGATATTGGGGCCGGGCATGATCTGCGCCACCGCCCACTCTTCGACGAACTCTTCGTTCGTCATCCAGCGCTTGCGTTCCACCAGTTCACGCTGTGCCACGGCGAGAACGCCGCCAAAGCCTTGCAGAGCCAGTACGGTGAAGGATACAAACAGGTCGGTCAGGGATTGGGGTTGCGTTTGCTGCGTCGCCGGAGGGTGTTGCATGGGGTGATTATCGTGGTTCGCCGGCCTTGCCGCAGAGAAGGGCGGTGAGCCCTGAACGCATTCGGATCAGACGAATTTCTTGAGCAGCCGGATCATGTTGTCCGCGAGCTTGCCATAGGGCGGCCGCAGCAGGCGGGTGCCCGAGAAGCGCGATTGCGCGAACACGGGCTTGTTGTGGGAGAAGAGACGAAACCCGGTTTCCCCATGGTAGGCGCCGCTGCCGCTGGGCCCCACGCCGCCGAAGGGCAGATTCTCCTGTGCCACGTGCAGCAGGGTGTCGTTGAGGGTGACGCCGCCGGAGATGGTCTCACGCAGTACCTGGTCGCGGTGCGACTGGTTGCGGCCGAACCAGTAGAGCGCCAGCGGGCGCGGATGTGCGTTGATGTAGCCGATGGCCGCCTCCAGGTTCTGGTAGGGCAGCAGCGGCAGTATCGGGCCGAAAATCTCCTCCTGCATGACGCTCATCTCGTCCGTCACGTCAAGCAGCAGTACCGGGGTCAGCTTGCGGGTCTGTGCCAGCTCGGCTTCGTCTGCATGGGTGGGCAGGATGCGGGCGCCGAGCGCGCGGGCATTTTCGACCAGGCCTTGCAGTCGCGCCTGGTGGCGCGGGGCGACGATGCTGGTGTAGTCGTTGTTGTCCGCCAGCGTGGGGTAGAGCCTGCGCGCTGCCTGGACGAAGGCCTGCGCAAAAGCGTCGAGTTGGGCGGCGGGGACCAAGGCATAGTCGGGGGCGATGCAGGTCTGCCCGGCATTGAGCAGTTTGCCGGCGGCGATCTTCTGGGCGGCTTCTTCCAGATCGCAGTCCACGTCGATGATCGCTGGTGACTTGCCGCCCAACTCCAGTGTCACCGGCGTCAGATTGGCTGCGGCCGCTACGCCGACCTGGCGCCCGACCGCGGTGGAGCCGGTGAAGAACAGATGGTCGAAGGGAATGCGGACAAATTCCTTGGCCAGTTCAGCGTCGCCGGTCACGACCGTGCATTCGTCGGCGGCATAGTGCTGGCCGATCAATTGGGCCAGCAGTTCCGAGAAACGCGGCGTGAGCTCGCTTGGCTTGATCATCACCCGGTTGCCTGCGGCCAGCGCTTCTACGGCGGGCTCCAGGGCCAGTTGCAGCGGGTAGTTCCAGGGACTGACGATGCCGACCACGCCCAGCGGTTGCGGCGCAATCCAGCTCGACCCCGGCAAGGAATGAAACGAGGTGGCGACACGACGCCTGGCCATCCAGCGCCTGAGGTGTTTGCGCGTGTGGGTAATCGCGCCCAGGACGATAAAGACTTCCGCAATGGCGGTTTCATGCCGAGAGCGGTTGCCGAAGTCGGCTGAGATCGCATCGGCGATGCGATCCTCGTTTTGCGTCAGCAAGCGATGCAGTCTTTCCAGTCGGTCGTGCCGGATGGCCAGGCTGGGAAAACGTTCGCGGGCAAAGGCGGCTTGCTGCGCCTGGAACAGCGCGGTAAGGTCGGCACGGGCTGGGTTTGACATGGTTGACTCCCTGGATGTCACCCGAAGGATTCTAGGTCGTACTCCATGTACGGGCAGGCTACTGCAGGTAGGGCGTACAGCGCGCTGCTCAGTTGCGTGCGTAGGAAAGGTTGAAGCCGATGACGCCGTCGAAACGCGACATTTCATGGGCCAGTTCGGAAATCGTCACCATTTTCTGCCGGCTTTGCGCCACAGCGACGAAACGCCACTCGATGTGCCCGTCCTTGAGCGCAATGGAAATGCTGCCGCCGGCAATCTCAAACCCACGGGCCGTGGCCATGTTGCGCAGCACGCTTTCGACGGGCTGGAAGCCGGTGCGAAAGCGCAGGGTGATGGCGACCGCCTGGCGCGATGGCAACCACTCCTCAAGCCGGGAAATCCACATCATGCAGATGGCCGAGAGCAGAGCCAATGCCATGGCAGCAGCATAGAAGCCGACGCCGACCAGGATGCCGATGACCGAGGAGGCCCACAGGGAAGCTGCCGTGGTCAGGCCGCTGATGTTGAAGCCCTCGCGCATGATGACGCCGGCGCACAGGAAGCCGATGCCGGTGACGATGCCCTGGATCACGCGGGTGGTGTCACCGCCGGTGACCAGCGGGTTGTGACCGCCGAACCAGTCCGGCGAATAGCCGCCAATGACGGTGAGCGCCGCCGAGGCCATGCAGACCAGGCCGTAGGTGCGCATACCGGCAGCACGGCCGTGGTAGGAGCGCTCGTAGCCCACCAGCAGGCCCAGCAGCAGGGCGCCCAGCAGGTTGAGGAAGACCAGCATATTGGTCGCGACCACCGGGGCGGACCAGAAACTTGAGAGCGTTTGCAAGGAGGGCATGGACGGGCATCCGTGGCAGTGAAGGGCCGCGGCCATTATGGGCGGATTTGCCGCCGGCTCAAGCCGGGGCGGATCGGTAGAAGCCCTCAGGCGGGCGCGAAAAGGCGTAAAACCTTACACTAGCAGGTTGCCCTGAGGTCCCATGAACGCCCCTGTCGACGTCTCTTTTTTTCCGCGTGCCGCCAAGCCGCTGACCAGCTACCGCAAGTACTGGGCAGCGCGTTTCGGTACGGCCCCGTTCCTGCCGATGAGCCGCGCCGAGATGGAGCAGCTCGGCTGGGATAGCTGCGACATCGTTCTCGTCACGGGCGATGCCTACGTCGATCACCCGAGCTTCGGCATGGCGGTGATCGGTCGCGTGCTGGAAGCACAAGGGTTTCGGGTCGGCATCATCGCCCAGCCCGACTGGCAGAGCGCCGAGCCCTTCAAGGCCTTGGGCAAACCGAATCTGTTCTGGGGCGTGACGGCCGGCAACATGGACTCGATGATCAACCGCTACACCGCGGACCGCAAGATCCGCAGCGACGATGCCTACACGCCGGGCGACGTCGGCGGCAAACGGCCAGACCGCGCCGCCATCGTCTACAGCCAGCGCTGCCGCGAGGCCTACTCCGAGGTGCCCATTGTCCTGGGCGGCATCGAAGGGTCACTGCGCCGCATTGCGCATTACGACTACTGGAGCGACAAGGTGCGCCGTTCCATCGTGGTCGATGCCAAGTGTGACTTGCTGCTCTACGGCAATGCCGAACGCGCACTGGTGGAAGTGGCGCACCGGCTGGCGGCCAAGGTGCCAGTGCAGCAGATCACCGATGTGCGTGGCACGGCCTTCGTGCGGCGCGAGTCTCCCCATGGGGGCGACACCGAGTGGTTCGAGATTGATTCGACCGAGGTCGATACCCCGGGCCATGTCGAAGACCACATCAACCCGTATCTGACCACCTCCGAGCAGGCGGCGGCCAAGGGGAGCACGTGCGCGAAGGAGGATGGCGATGAGCAGGTCGTCAATCCGGCCATCCAGCCGCTGACCTTCGTCGCCAACCCGGCACTGCAAGGCAAGACCCGGCGTCCACCGCGCGAGCGTACCGTGATCCGGCTGCCGAGCTACGAGCAGGTCAAGTCGGATGCCGTGCTCTACGCTCACGCCAACCGCGTGCTGCACCTGGAAACCAATCCGGGCAATGCGCGCGCGCTGGTGCAGGCGCATGGCGAAGGCACGACGGCGCGCGACGTCTGGCTCAACCCGCCGCCGATCCCGCTGACCACGGCCGAGATGGACTACGTGTTCGGCCTGCCGTATGCGCGCAGCCCGCACCCGGCTTACGCGGATGAGAACGGCAGCCATGATGGTGCCACCAAGATCCCGGCTTGGGAGATGATCCGCTTTTCGGTCAACATCATGCGCGGCTGCTTTGGCGGCTGCACCTTCTGCTCCATTACCGAGCATGAGGGCCGGATCATCCAGAGCCGCTCGGAGGATTCCGTCATCCACGAAGTGGAGGAGATTCGGGACAAGGTGAAGGGTTTCACCGGCGTGATTTCCGACCTGGGCGGCCCGACCGCCAATATGTACCGCATCGGCTGCAAGTCGCCTGAAATCGAGTCCGCCTGCCGCAAGCCCAGTTGTGTCTACCCCGGTATCTGCCAAAACCTCAATACCGACCACAGCGCGCTGATCCACATGTATCGCAGGGCGCGTGCCCTCAAAGGCGTCAAGAAGATCCTGATCGGCTCCGGCCTGCGCTACGACCTGGCGGTGCAGTCGCCTGAGTACGTCAAGGAACTGGTGACGCACCACGTGGGCGGCTACCTGAAGATCGCGCCCGAACACACCGAACAGGGGCCGCTGTCCAAGATGATGAAGCCGGGCATCGGCACCTACGACCGCTTCAAGCAGATGTTCGAGAAGTACAGCGCCGAGGCGGGCAAGAAGCAGTTCCTGATTCCCTACTTCATCGCCGCCCATCCGGGCACCAGCGACGAGGACATGATGAACCTCGCTCTGTGGCTGAAGAAAAACGGCTTCCGTGCCGACCAGGTGCAGACTTTCTATCCCAGTCCGATGGCCACGGCCACGGCCATGTACCACACCGGCCTGAACACGCTCAAAGGTATCCACCGCGATGCGCGCGGCGAGGGCGTGGATATCGTGCGCGGCGAGAAACGCCGCCGTCTGCACAAGGCTTTTTTGCGCTACCACGACCCCAACAACTGGCCGCTGCTGCGCGAGACGCTCAAGGCCATGGGCCGGGCCGATCTGATCGGCAACGGCAAGCAGCACCTGATCCCGACCTGGCAGCCGCTGACCGACGGCGGCTACACCAGTGCCCGGCGCAAGAACAGCACACCGGTGGCCGCCAAGCCCGCCGGCAAGACACCGGTCAAAGGCCGCATCCTGACCCAGCACACCGGTCTGCCGCCACGCGATACCGGTAGCGCATCACGCCCCACGAAGTCTGTGCGCAAGTCGCGCTGAGCTGCCGTTCTCTTTGTTTCCTGTATTCATTAGGGCGTTAGGCCTTGATGGATAAGTGCAAGCCGCTATTGTTTTGATAGCGTTTGCAGCGGGATGTCCTGTGCTTCTGCCAACCGGTTGAGCTGGCGGCGGGTTTGGGTGAGCAAAAAGGCAGCAATCACCTGTTGCGTGGCCGGGGCCAGCATGCTGCGCATGTCGCTGACAGCCACGCCGGCAGCCTGGCACAGCGCGGCTGCGAAATGCGGCTCGAGTGCGGCCACGGCCACGCGACCGTCCTTGCAGGGATAGACGCGATAGCCGGCGTGGGCCCCGCCCACCGTGCCAGTGGCTTGTGTCAGGCCCCAACGGCGGGGTGCGGCCAGCCAGGCGGCGGCATCCGACAGAGCCACTTCCAGAAAGATACCTTTGCCATGGCGCTGCTGGTGCATGACGGCCTGCAGCACGGCTTCACTGGCCAGAAGGGAACCTCCCATGTCGGAGTAAAGCGTGGCCGGCAGGTCCAGACCGGTGACCAGGCCCTGTTCGGCCAGGTAGGTGAGGTCATGGCCGGGCTCTTCAGCGCGTTCTCCGCCGGTACCGACAATGGCGACCTGGCTCAGAGCCGGGTAGAGCCTGTGCAGGCCTTTCCAGCCCAGGCCCAGCTTGGCCAAGGCCGATGGGCGAAACGAGGTGAGCAGGACATCGGCCTTGGCCAGCTCCTGCTGCAGGCGGCTTTGTCCGCTTGTTGACTTGAGGTCCACTGTCTGTACGCGGATGCCTTGATGAAGCTCGTCGTAGGCCTTGCGCTGGTAGTGGCGCATCGGATCGCCGGATGGTGGCTCCAGTTTGATGCAGTGCGCCCCCATGTGACGGCAACGCAGCAGTGCTGCCGGGCCCGGCAGATTCAGGCTCAGACTGAGAATGCGGATGCCTTGAAGCGACTTTGCTGTTTTCATTTTTACGTTGAGTCAATAAATGCGATTGAAATAGCGCCAATGATCTCAGGCCTGTCGATTTTCGCCCTGCCGGCCTGGGCAAAGCGCCTGTCCGCTCACTATAGC
>Ga0255338_1001650_pt1 | contig 39754 bp, 29 predicted proteins | sample MeOH1_35cm_T4_19_FD_203715 | JGI IMG/M metagenome (GOLD analysis project Ga0255338, IMG submission 203715) | Sandy soil microbial communities from University of British Columbia, Vancouver, Canada - MeOH1_35cm_T4_195 | ecosystem: Engineered > Artificial ecosystem > Sand microcosm > Unclassified ... | reverse complement strand
GGGGCATGAGCTCGTGGAAGATCTCCTTGTCCGTCGCGTACTTGTGGAAGATCTCATTGAAGTCGCGACTGATCATCTTGGGAGGCCTCGGTTCCTCCGCAGTTTACTGGTCTGGGCACGAAAAGGGGGGCCGCTTGGGGCCCCCCTTTTCGTGCCTTGGTGAAAAGCAGAAATCGATTACACCAGCCCCTGGTCGATCATGGAGTCGGCCACCTTGAGGAAGCCGGCGATGTTCGCGCCGTTCACGTAGTTGCCGGGGGTGCCGAAGCGGTTGGCGGCGTCCACGCAGGACTTGTGGATGTTGATCATGATCTGGTGGAGGCGGGCATCCACCTCCTCGGCGGTCCAGCCCAGGCGCATGGAGTTCTGGCTCATCTCCAGGCCCGAGGTGGCCACGCCGCCGGCATTGGAGGCCTTGCCGGGGGCAAACAGGATCTTGTCCGTGTTGGCCTGGAAGAACTCCACGGCGTCCAGGGTGCTGGGCATGTTGGCGCCCTCGATCACGGCCTGGCAGCCGTTGGCCAGCAGCGCCTTGGCTTCGTCCAGGTTCAGCTCGTTCTGGATGGCGCAGGGCAGGGCCACGTCCACCTTCTGCTCCCAGGGGCGCTTGCCCGCGTGGAACTGGGCGGTCTTGAACTTCTCGGCGTAGGGGGCCACGGACATGCGGTCGATGCGGAGCATCTCGGTCATGTACTCGATCTTCTCGCCGCTGATGCCGTCGGCATCATAGATGTAGCCGTCGGGGCCGGAGATGGTCACGACCTTGGCGCCCAGCTGGGTGGCCTTGGCGACGGCGCCCCAGGCCACGTTGCCGAAGCCGGAGACGGCGACCTTCTTGCCCTTCATGCTGTCGCCCTTGGTCTTCAGGGCTTCCTCGGCGAAGTAGACCACGCCGTAGCCCGTGGCCTCGGGGCGCACGAGGCTGCCGCCCCAGTACTGGCCCTTGCCGGTGAGCACGCCGGTGAACTCGTTGGCCAGCTTCTTGTACATGCCGAACATGTAGCCGACCTCGCGGCCGCCCACGCCGATATCACCGGCGGGCACGTCCGTGTCAGGGCCGATGTGGCGGAAGAGCTCCATCATGAAGGACTGGCAGAAGCGCATCACTTCGGCGTCGGACTTGCCGTTGGGATCGAAGTTGGAGCCGCCCTTGCCGCCGCCCATGGGCAGGCCGGTGAGGCTGTTCTTGAAGATCTGCTCGAAGCCCAGGAACTTCAGGGTGTCGAGGGTGACGTTGGGGTGGAAGCGGATGCCGCCCTTGTAGGGCCCGATGGCGCTGCTGAACTGCACGCGCCAGCCCGGATTGACGCGGATGACGCCCTTGTCGTCCACCCAGGGCACGCGGAAGCCGATGGCGCGTTCGGGCTCCAGGATGCGTTCCAGGATGGCGTTCTTCTTGTACTTGGGCTCCTTCTCGAGGACCGGAGCCAGGGAGTGGAGGATCTCGGTGGCCGCCTGGATGAACAGGCTTTCCCAGGGGGCCTTCTTCTTGAGGCCCTCTAGGACTTCGTTGACGTACTGGCTCATGGTTCCTCCGGGAGGAAGGGGGTGTGAAGGCGGAGCCGGAGCTCCGGTCGAAGGATGTCTTGCAAGGGGATGCCGTCGCACCCGTCCCGAGGGTGCCGCGGCGTGGTTCAAGGGCCGAAAACAGGACGACATGACTCTAGCCGCAGGAACCGGGCCGGGGGAGGGGCAGGTATCAAGAGGTGATGCGCAGCACTAAAAAGGGGCGATTCGAGTAGATCTCGTGGTCGTTTCTTGACGATCCGTCAAGGCGTAGGCGGCCGGGGCACCCAGCCTCGCGACGGCCCGCCCTTCTTTCCGCCCCTTGACTTTGTTCGTCTCGTGGCAGGATTCTGAAAGAGAAAAAATCATGTCATGAGCCAACCGACCTGCTTCCACGCATTGGACGGGTCTCCCGCAAGGACATCCCGATGCAGCCACCCCTGCCTCAAGCACCAGATGGGGTCGTGGGGGCTCCAACCAGGGGCATGGAGGCCCGACGGACGTGACGACGAACTCCCACTCCCCCGAGGTGAATCGGTTCCTCTTCCAGGAAGCGCCGGGTGACATCCGCAGGTGTTACGCCGCTGCCATCGGCGAGGCCACCCCATCCTCCCGTCATGCGAACCTGTGTCACCTGGCAGAGGCGAGTCTTGCCAGCCTAGCCTCGATGGCGCTCTCCCTCTACCGTGGCCGGCGCTGGCAGGACCCGGACAGCACCCTTGAGGCGATGCTGGGACGGACGAGGCGCTTCAGCATGGGGAACTTCCTAGAACTGCTCCGGCTCATCCAGGCCCTTCCATCTCCGTCTGAGGTCCGGTCCGCCCTGGACGGAGGGGGCGCGAAGCTGCCGGCCTGCTCGAACTTCGCCGCCACCGTGGCTGGAATCCAGAAGGCGGTCGATACGGGGTCCAACAACCTGCGTCGGGTGGTCGAGGAGCGGCGGGCCATGAACTCGAAATCGATCTCGTGGATGGCCTTCTGGATGTCGGTCGTGGAGTACCGCAACCGGGCGCTTGGCCACAGCCTGTCCTACGACTGGCCCGTCAATCACCCGGACTACTACGACCTGACGGTCGGCCCGCTCGAGGCGGCCTTGGTGGAGGCCCTCACAACCCCGGCATTGGTGCGGTTGTTCGACGAGTACTCCGTGGCCTCCCTCCTCGGGATCCGCTACGAGGCCGGTCGGTTCCTCCACGAGTTCTCCGGTGAGCGCGCCGGCCTCCCCATCCGTATCCACATCGGTGCCGGCGACAGCGTTACCGATCGCTGGGCCGATCCGGCATGGCATGCGGTTGCCGGACAGCCCTTCGTCCTGCACAGGGAGGGAGGCGGTTACGAGGTTTCGGCGCCCTTCTTCAATCTGATGAAGGAGGGCGCCCCGCCCCTCCCGGGGGAGAGCAGCCCCCAGGCGGGCCGGTGCGAGGCTGCCAGGGAGGGGAACGCGCCGTCCACAGAGAAGGAGGTGGCGAAGCCGCCGCGGGAGCGGAAGAAGGTTGCCCTGTTCGGACGGGAAGTCGAATTCCGGAACATCGAGGCCGTGCTGGACCGCGTGGCGGGCGAGGCCTGCGGGGAGGACCCGTCGCATCTCCCCGGGGGACACCTGATCCTGCTCTCGGGGGAAAGCGGCGTGGGGAAATCCGCGATGGCCCAGGAGACCTGCCGGCTGGCCTCCGAGCGCGGGTTCGACCTTGTAGAGGTCGCCTGCGAGCCATTCCACGAGGGGATGTCGTTGTTCCCCATGCGGGAGATCGTCCGGCAGCTTCTGCAGAGGTCCACAGTCGTCGAGGAGATCTCCGACTTCTTCGGGAGGGACTCCTCGGAGGTCGCGACCGCACGCTCATCCGAGCAGGGCGATGCTGACCCGGCCCAGCGGCGCGAGGCGCTGGTGGCGACATTCGCGAACATCGTCTACGGCCGGTTCAGTGCCGTATCCAGGCACCGGGGCCCCCGGCGCCCCCTGCTGATCTTCATCGACGACCTTGAGCGCATTGACGTGGGGACCTGCGATGCGCTGGTCTGCATCCTGGCTCGCCTTCGCGAGGGTCCGGTAGTGATCCTGGGGGCTTACCGCAGTGACCTGGTGCGCGATGCGGATGGCCGAAAGCACACCCTCCTCCACTTCCTGAAGAGGGCGCGGAGCTCTGATGAGCGCCTCCTGTCCATCAACCTCGGGGCGCTCAGCCCCGGCTCCATCAAGGAGGTCACCGCCGCCATCCTCGGGGGTGGTTGCAGGCTGCCATCGCGGTTCTACGCACGCCTCTACCGAGAGACCGAGGGCAATGCGCTCTTCATCCGGGAGATTCTCAAGACCCTCACCACGGAATCCTCTGGTCATCGGGCCTGCCTGACTCAGGTGGACGGGGTGTGGCAGATGAGCGGAGAGGGCGATGATTGGGAGATTCCCTCCAGCATCGAGGACGTGATTGCCGCGCGCCTCGAACTGCTCGATGCGGACCAGCGTCGCGAACTGGAGAAGGCCGCCGTGATCGGGCGCCGGTTCGCCTTCAGTGTGGTCTGCCAGCTGTCGGCCGCCTCGGAGGAGGAGGTGCTCGGCTATGTGGAATCCTTCCTCAACTTCGACATCATCCACGAACTTCGGGGAGGCGACGACACCTACGAGTTCTCCCACGGGAAGCTCCGGGACGTTCTCCTGCAGAGCATGACTGGGCTGCGCCGTCGAAAAGTCCACAGCCAGGTGGCCGACATCCTGATGAAGCTGCAGCCGCGGATCGGGGAGAACTGGGACGCCATGATCGGCGAGCACCTCTACCAGGCACAGCGGTTCGGCGAAGCCTGCCCCTTGCTGCTCCGGGCCGCGCGCCTGTCCCTTCGGGTCTTCGCCGTGTCCGAGGCCGCTAGCCAGTTCCACAAGGCCGTGATCGCCGGGGAGAAGGGCGGCTTCCCCGAGGGAGAGGGGCGCTTCCGGATTCGCATGCAGGAGGCCGAATCACTGAAGCTCGCCAACGAGCACGAAGCTGCGAAGGCGATTTTCGAGGAGGTGGCTGGGGCATCCGACGAGCCCGGGATGCAGGGCTGGGCCCACAACCACCTCGGCGACATCCACCTCCTCGGCGGGAAGGTCCAGGAAGCACTGTTGGCCTACGAGCGAGCGGAGCAGTTCGCCCGGCAGGTGGACGACGAGACGCTCTTGGCCGAAACCTTCGCCGACCTCACCGAACTTTACGACCGCCAGGCGGAGCGCCTGGCCGGCCAGGACGCGGAGCAGTCCCGGCGCTTCCGCGTTCTGCACAGCCGCTACCTCGACCAGGAGGTGGACATGGCCGAGCGTTGCGGGGAGTCCGCCCTCAGGGCTCGCGCCTTCCGCAACGTTGCCAAGCGGCACCGGACCTCGGGCCGGCTCGACGAGGCGATCGCCTGCTATCAGCGGGCTGTGGACCTGTCGGAGGGGGGCGTGGTCACCCACCAGACCCTCATCCCGTTCGCCAAGGCCCTCCGCCTCGTGGGGCGCCGGGACGAGGCCACCGGGCATGTGCAGCGCGTCCTGGACTGGGGTGTGCAGGCCGGCATCCGGCGCACCGAGGCCATCGCCCGGCAGTACAAAGGCCTGCTGCTATGGGAGCTGGGGCGATCCGGGGGCCCCGCCTCTGGCGAGAGCGCCAGGGCCCTGGATCAGGCCCTGGCGGAGTTTGAGCAGGCGCTCAAGCTGCATGAAGAGGTGGGATTCGAGCAGGGTGTGAGGGAGACTGAGATGCTGCTGGCCGAATGGCATCTCGACCGGGGAGACCGGGCCGAGGCACTCGCCCACTTTGAGAAGTCCATCGGGACTGGGTTCGAGCCGAGGGTTCTGCTGAGGGCGGCTGCGGAGCAGCTGCGCGCCAACGGCGAGACGGCCCGGGCGGAGGCCGTCGAAACCGCGTCCAGTAAGCTTCTTGGAGTCGAGGTATGAATACGATGTTCGACTCATGGGAGGCGAAGGTCGCCCTGGATCCGATGGCGAAGCGCGCGCCGGCCGGCCACCTTCTCGTCGGTCTCGGAACCCCGGGAGAGCTCGGCGACGAGGGCGTCATCCTCAACCACAAGGGACTCCCCGCCGGGCGCCGCCCCGTCAGGTCCCTGACCGAATATGTGTTCCATGCCAGCGATGCCACCGTCCGGGCCTGGCGTAGGGCCTTTCCGAAGGGCCTGGACTCCATCGGGAAGCTGATCGTTGAGGACCTGTCCTACGACACCTGCTTCGCAGTCTATGCCTTCGCGGACCGCCTCCTCGGGAAGGAGAGCCTCCGGAACCACCCACGGATGTCCGCCTGGCTGGAAGACGTCGGCGACTGGGAGCAGGGCTACTTCGCAGGGGAGGACATGCTCCATTCGCCCGCCTGCCTGCTGAGCCTGCTGGGTCATGCGTACTTCAGCCGCCAGGCCCCGGCCAAGGATATCGGGGATGGGCTGCGGTCATGCCTGTCGTTCCTGGACTTCATGCTGCATCAGCAGGTCGGCCCTGGCGGCGTCCAGTTCTCGAAGGCAGCTCCTGAGTACCGGTGGGCCCTGGCGCGTCACGAGGTCGAGCGCCAGCGGTACCTCCTGGCCCTGCAGCACGGGACGCGCTGTCAACTCAGTCTTCCGATTCGCCAATCGGGCGAGCGGGTGCTCGTCGACGCCTTGATCCTGGAGGAGATCGAGCTCACCGGGATTCTGAAGGTCATGGCCAGGACGGACCGGCAGCACACCTGGACGAAGAACGGGTTCGGGCTGCTGGCTTTCCACCGCCCGGGACTTGCCGGAACCGGCAACGACATGACCATCTCCGTGGACCCGCAGAAGGGGCTGTGCCTGAAGGCCCTCTGGCAACGGCTGGAATCGGAGGAGAACCGCCGGTGGGAGGGTTTCCGCCCCTCCGACGATCCCCGGTTGATCGAGAGCTACAGGGATCCGGCTGCCGTCCAGGGGACCGTCGCGGGCGCACCGAATCAGCCATGGTGGGATGACCACGGCCACCACACCCTGGTTGCCGCCCCGAAGGCACTGGAGCCGGGGCAGCCTGGATCCAGACTCGAATGGCGGCGGGACGTACTCGCGGCGCTCTGGGACCTCTACCACCCGATCCCCGCGGAGGCCCGCCCCGTCGGCAAGGTGGTGGAGGGGACGGCACCCGCGACCGCATCGGAGGCGGAACCGCTGATCCTGCCGGAAGGGAAACGGCTCCAGGTCATCTGCTGGGAGCGCGAGGCCAACCTCTCCGTTGCCCAGTCGCCCACCTTCAAGGCCTGGCTGGCCGCCCAGTCGATGGATTTGGCGGTCCTATCCCCCATGGATCTCCCCCTGGAGACCGATTTCATGGTTCTGGAGGTGCCGGGGGGCATGGCGATCCCTCACCGTGAGGGCCTGACCCTCTTCGACGATTGGACGAGTCGGTCCCTTCCTCGCCTCGAACTGGAGACCATCGCCTCGGACCTGGCGAGGGCCTGTGATATCTTCGCGCGGTTCCTCGCCAAGCAGCTTCCCCACCGCGGCCTACGCCTGCTGAATCAGCTCCGCCAGGGGACTTTCCGGCGCTCCGACCTGGAGGCCTGGCGGGAGGACTTGGCGGAGGGGAAGGCTGACCTGGTGGGGATCTTCGCTCTGTCCATCGGCTCCCTGGGCCCGGCCCACGAACCGGGGCCACCCAAGGAACTCAATGGTGGCTTCCCCCTGGCGGTTCCGCTCCCGTCTTCCGCGGGGGCGAGGCTCAGGGCGGAGCTCGAGGCCGCCTGGGGCATGGGTCGGCATCGGGCCTTGGTGTCCGAGCTGCTGGACGAACTTGCCCGCCTAAATACCCAGATGGCCGAGGAGATCAAGGAGAAGCGGACGCGTTCCTTCGCCCTCTGGGGGAGCTTCCTGGGTGTGTTCATTGGCGTGAAGGAACTCGGCGAGTCCATCCTGAGCCTGTTCTACCCCGAGCGGGAATGGATGCTGCTGGTATGGCTGGGGAAGGGGACCAGGACCCTCGCCGAGCTGTTCCGCGAGGACCCTTCCCTGGAACCGGCTCGGCGATCCTTCGAGAGCCTTCACCACTGTGAGATCGCCCTCTTCGCAACAGCTGGGGGGGCGGCGCTCCTGGCCGCGTACCTCGCGCGGCGGCTCGGTACGAGCGTGGGGTCGAAGGATTAACCGGAGAGGGTGGCCAGACCCGGTTCGTTGGCCCGGCGCTCAATCCAGGCTGAGTTCGATCCGGCTGCTGGAGGTGGCTGTCCCTTGGGGTCGCCATCGGTCGGCTACGAGGGCATCGGCTCGATGCGAGGGGAGGGTGTAGCGGATCATGCCCCGGAGGATGCGCTGGACGGTCTCGGGATCGCGGGGTACCTCCCAGATCTGGGTCCGTAGGCTGAACGGGGCACTCGCCTCACCGCGGGTCAAGGTGGTGACGTAGGCGTGGAAGTTGGGAAGGTTCAGGAGGTCGTCCCGCTGCACGGACGGAGCGAACTCCTCACTGAGGAGCTCGGCGTCTTTGCATCCCGTCCGGAAGGCGACGACGGTGCCCACGTTGCCCCGCACGGCCTCGATGATGTCGTCCGGAATCTGGTGGAGGTACTGGTTGGTCAGGATGGCATTCAGGCGGTACTTCCTGGCTTCGGAGAGGATGGTGATGAAGCTGTCCGTGGCGACGTTCTGGAACTCGTCGATGTAGAGGTAGAAATCACGGAGCCGCGATTTGTCATGCACCGAGGTCCGGGAGAAGGCCGCGCGCTGGATCTGACCGATGATGGCCATGGCGAGGAATGCGGTGTTCATCTCTCCGAGCCGGCCCTTGCACAGGTCTACGAGCAGAATGCCGCTCTTGTCGAGCACGTCCTTGAACTGGATGGTGGACTTCGGCTGGAGGAGGATCCGGCGGAGCGTGTCGTTGTAGAGGAACCGCGACAGCTTGTTGACGATGTACTGGCCGAAGTTTGCTAGGGATGCGTCGCCCGTGGTGCGCTTCGCAAGGGTCCAGAAGGCCAGGACCAGGGGATCTCCACACTGCTCCAGGCGGCTTTGCCGGTAGTCGGCGTCGGTGAAAATCCGGAGTACGCCGTCCAGCATGGGCGGGGCCTCCGGGTCGGCCATCTCGAGTAGGACCGCGTTGCGGAAGTACTGTTCGAAGGCTGGCCCCATGGATTCCGGGACCGCGCGGTACAGTCGCTGGAAGATCTCCAGGAGGTTGTTGATCACGGCGTCGCGCTCTACCGCGCCCTCGTACTCGAGCATATTGATGCCGATGGTGAGGTCCTGCCGCTCTGGACTCACGTAGTACACGTCGTTCACGCGCTCGGGGGGGATGCACGGGAGCAGATCGTCGATCAACTCGCCATGCGGATCCAGCACGGCCACACCTTTCCCTTCCTGGATGTCCTGGAGGATCATCGTACGTAGCAGCGAGGACTTGCCCGTGCCGGTCTGGCCCACGATGTAGGTGTGGCGGCGGCGGTCGTCGGCGAGCATGTGGATGGGGTGGCGCATGCCCCGGTACAAGTTCTCCCCGAGGAGCACCCCCCCCGCGGGGCTGGTGGGTGGCGGAGGCAGGGCGACCGCCCGCCGAGTGGGTAGGCCAGGAAATTCATTGGCCCTCGGAAGGGGGAAGCGGAAGGCGCAGTTAGCCTCCCTTGCGGTGAACAGCGACCGGAGTCGGCCGTCTGGCCGATCCGGTTGCGCGCGCAGAGAGAGGGTCCCCAGTTGGGTCCTGGCTTCGTGGCTCTCCTCCTCTGCCGCCGCAAGGGTCCAGTCGTAGCCACCCTTCATGACGCCCGGTTGGACGGGGCCCCGGAGCGCGTCGTGGGAGGCCACATGCCCCGTGATGGTGGTACCGAAGGCTTCCACCAGGGAGGCATTCAGGGGATCCCGGCTCGCGACCCGGATCGCCATCCAGAAACAATCGTCGCGCAGGGAGAACATGGTGTCGGTGAAGTGGGACACCAGCAGATCCACCTGTTTGCGAAGAGGCAGCGCGTGGGGGACATCCCGCTGGAGGAAGTGTTCGCAGCGACCGCTCTGCTCAAGAAGGAAGTCAAGTTCGCTGGCCTGGAGGGTCGTCGGCCTCAGTACGATGCTCAGGACTGTGGGCCCCCGCTGGAGCAGCAGGATGTCGAACAACCTGCGGAGGTCCGAGAACGTTGGGACGAACGGCGCATAGACGTGGACCGACTCGGATTCGGGAGGAACCTCTGTTGACGATTCGCTGGAAAATCCGATGGGGCGGTTCCGGGGTAGCGGGTCGATGGCGGCCAGACGGACCTGCGCTTCGCGTCGGAGCACTTCCCCGAAATGGAGGAGGTGGCTGGCGTCGAACAGCAGTGTGTATTCGGGTTCGCTCTGGATGGGAACCCATTGGTAGGTCTCGTGGATGGCGACCAGGTTGGGGTAGAGACCCCGGAAGGCCGACCGGGCCCGGCTTTCGGCGGCTTCCCGGGTGGACTCCTCCACCTGGACCCGCAGCAGTACATCAATCCGGCCGCAATGTTCGGCCCTCGCATTGGGGTGGGCCGAGAACCGCAGCTCGATTGCGGCCTCCGGGCCGACGCCCGGCAGGGCCGCGAGGAAATCGACCTGGGCGTCCAGCATCCGGGCGAGGAAGGGCTCGGAATGCTCGTTCTGCGTCGAGCAAACCCCGATGGATTCCAGGCGCAGGGCGAAACAGGCCGACCAGACGGAGGCCCCCTCCTCCAGGGCCACATGGAGCTGCTCTTCCTTCATCCGGTGGTCCGCCCTCGGTGCCGGACAGCCATGCGAGGTAGGGGTCATCATTGGCCATCTCCCGTGGGTTCTTGCCGATATTTGAGCACAGGCGGGGGCTCCCGGGGCGAGCTCCGCTCTCTGCGCTCCTGAGGCGGAAGGGTCACAAACCAGGACCTCGGTGCCGTGTTCGCACGACGCTGGATTCGAGGTCGGCCAAGTCGTCTTCAATCAGCTTGACCCACGCCGAAAAATGCCTGATCCACCAGGGTTTCATGGCAGGTCACCCCATCAAGCATTCCTTCACCCGGCCCTGCTGCCCCTGGACCAGTGGCCAGGCCGCGTGGTCCATCCTGGCCGCCCCCAGAGGGGGGGATTCGGCCTCGTCTGGCCGAATCCAGACCAGCGGAGCCAAGTTCTCAAGGCTCGGCTTCCCTTCTGCCATCAGCACAGGCCTCATTCGGCCTTGGGTGGTCAGCCCCCGGTCTCAAGGCTGAACAACCTCGGTGGCAACGACACCTAGGGGGCCTCGGTGGGCCAGCCGGCCCGCACGTCCACCCGGTTGTCGTAGAAGGTGCTGCCCCCGCCGCGGTCCGTGAGGCGCTGGGAGGTCAGGGCGTTCACGGTGCGGTCGCCGGGCGCGAAGCGCCGCCACCACACACCCTCCGCCACGGCGATCCCGGCGGGCACCTTGTTCGTCACCTCCAGGGTGAAGGCCACCTCGCCCAGGCCGTTGAAGGCGGTCACCGGATCCCCGTCCGCCAGGCCGCGGGCGGCGGCCTCGGCGGGGTTCACCCGCAGGGCCATCCGGCCCATGCGCCGCCGCAGGTCCTCCCGCTCGTGGAAGGTGCTGTTGAGGCCCTGCACGGCCGGGGCCGTCACCAGCTGGAGCGGGTGCGGATCGTCCGCGCTGTGGGTCGGCAGGAAGCGGGGCAGGGGCTCCGGATCGCGGGGGTTGAGGACCTCCACCTTGCCGCTGGGCGTGTGGAACCGCAGGCCCCCGCCGCTGTCTGGGTCCAGCTCCACGGCGAAGCCTTGGTCCAGTTGCGTGGTGTCCACGCCCTCGCGCCAGGGATGGGGCGCCGCCAGCAGGGCGTCGATGAGGTCGTCCGCGGACTGAGAGAAGACCTCCTCAGTGAAGCCCATGGCCCGGGCCAGGCCCTGGAACACCTCGAGGTTCGAGCGGCTCCCGCCCACCGGGGGCACCGCCGGCCGCGTCCGCTGGATGCAGTAGGAGCCGAAGGCACGGTAGAGGTCGCTGTGTTCCAGGGACGTCGTGGCGGGCAGGACCAGGTCGGCGAAGCGGGCCGTGTCCGTCATGAACCGCTCATGCACGACGGTGAAGAGGTCCTCCCGGGCGAGCCCCCGCAGCACGGCGTTCTGGTCTGGCGCCACCACAGCGGGATTCGAGTGGTAGACGTAGAGCGAGGCCACGGGCGGATCCTGCAGCTCGTTCAGGGCCCGGCCCAGCTGGTTCATGTTGACCGTGCGGACGGGGCCCGGGAGCAGGTCCTCGCGCTCGATGAGGCGCATGGGGAAGGCGCCGCCGGTGTTGGTGGACGCGAAGGCGCCGCCGCCGGGCTTGGCGTAGGCCCCCACGAAGGCGGGCAGGCAGGCCAGCGTGCGCAGGGTCATGGCGCCGTTGCCGTAGCGCGAGATGCCGTTGCCGGGCCGCAGGTGCGGGTCGCGGGCGCGGCCGTAGGCTTCCGCCAGCTCGCGGACCATGGCCGCGGGCACGCCCGTGATCGCCTCCACCCGCTCCGGCGGGTAGTCCGGCAGGATGCGCGCCCGCAGCTCCGCCGCGCCCTGGACGTGGGCCGCCAGGAAGGCCTCGTCGCAGAGGCCGAGCCGGTCCAGCAGGTGCAGGATGCCGAGCGCCAGGGCCCCGTCCGTGCCCGGCCGCACGAGCACCACGCGGTCGCAGAGGGGCGCGGTGGCGTGGGCGTAGGTGTCGATGAGCCAGACCTGCGCGCCCTTCCGCTTGGCCTCCCGCACGGCGTGGAGGCCGTGGACGGTGGTGGCCGCGGCGTTGATGCCCCAGAGCAGGATGAGGTCGCTGGCGGCGCAGGCGTCCGGGTGGGGCGCGGGCGTGCCGCCCATCACCAGGGCCCAGCCTTCGCTCCGGGCCGGCGAGCAGATGGTGCGGTCCAGCTTCGAGGCCCCCAGGCGGTGGAAGAAGGCATGGCCGGCGTTGCGCTGGATCAGGCCCATGGTGCCCGCGTAGGAGTAGGGCAGGATGGCCTCGGCCCCGTGCGCGGCGAGGATGCTCCGCCAGCGCTCGGCGATCTCGCCGATGGCCTCGTCCCAGGAGACCGGCGCGAACGCGCCCCCGCCCTTCGCGCCGGTGCGGCGCAGGGGTGTCATCAGGCGCTCCGGGTGGTGCACCGTGTCCTGGTAGCGGTTCATCTTGGGGCAGAGCACGCCGCGGGTGAGGGGATGCTCCGGGTCGCCGGCGACGGCCACGGCCCGGCCAGCTTCGACGGTCACCACGAGGCCGCAGGCATCCGGGCAGGCGTAGGGGCACACGGAACGGTGGAGGCTGGACGGCATGGGCACCTCCGGCGGAAGGTTCCATAGTCGCCTCGATCAGGCACCCTGTCAGCGCCCGCCAGGTTCGCCTTTCCAGGGCCTTCCACCCTAGGATGGTCCTTACCATGCCCCGGACGCGCCCCGTTCTCCAGCTCAGGACCAGGATCACCCTCCTGGTCAGCCTGATCCTGGCTCTGGCCCTGCTCGTGACGGGTGTCCTGGTGGACTGGAAGATGGAACAGCAGGCCCGGGAAGCCCTGGGCGACAAGGTGACCCTGCTGTCCCGCATCATGGCCGAATCGGAGGTGGTGCACGAGGGGCTGACGGGTCAGCGCCCCCCGGGGCAGGTCCAGGACCTCGCGGAGCGGATCCGGACCGAGGCCGGCGTGGACTATGTCGTGGTGATGGACATGGACGGCCTCCGGCTCTCCCACCCCAACCGGTCCCTGATCGGGGCCCGCTTCGCCGGCGGGGATGATGCGGATGTGTACAAGGGGCGCTCCTATCTCTCCGTCGCCCAGGGGACGCTGGGGGTGTCCCTGCGCGCCTTCACTCCCGTCCGGCAGGGGGACCGGCAGGGGGACCGGCAGGTGGGGGCCGTGGCCGTGGGTCTGCTCCAATCGGGCGTCGACCGGGCCGTCGTGAGTGTGCAGAAACGCATCGTGTTCGGCGGCGTCATCGGCTTCGCGGCCGGAATCCTGGGCGCCCTGTACCTGGCGGGCCGCATCAAACGGATCCTCATGGGCATGGAGCCCCAGGAGATCTCGACCCTGCTCCAGCAGCGCAACGCCATGCTGCATTCCGTGCGGGAGGGGATCATCGGGGTGAACCGGGAGCTGGTGGTCACCATCGTCAACGAGGAGGCCCTGCGCCTGTTCGCGCTGGCGGGGAGCCACGGCGAGCTGGTGGGCCACCCGGTGGAGGAGGTGCTGCCCAGCTCGAGGCTCGGCACGGTGATGGAGACCGGCCAGGCGGAGTACGACCAGGAGGGCGACATCCTGGGCTTGAAGATCCTGACGAACCGGGTCCCCGTGCTGGTGGACGGCCGCATCACGGGGGCCTTGGCCACCTTCCGCGACATCACGGAGATGAACCGGCTGGCGGAGCAGCTGACCGGCGTCCGCTTGTACGCCAATGCCCTCCGGGCCCAGGCCCATGAGTTCATGAACAAGCTGCACGTGATCCTCGGGCTGGTCCGGCTGGAGGAATACGAACGCCTCAAGACCTACATCACCGGGGTGGCGGGAAGGCTGGATGACGAGGTGGGCTTCGTGGTCCAGCGGATCAAGGACCCCGTCGTCGCCGGCTTCCTGCTCGCCCGGTTCGCGTCAGCCCGGGAACAGGACATCCTCATGGAGCTGGACCAGGACGCCTCGCTGCCCCCCTGTCCCGATGACGCGGCCTCCCACGACCTCGTCACCGTGCTCGGCAACCTGCTGGAGAACGCGGTCGAGGCCATCGGCGATGGCGCCCGCCGCGAGATCCAGGTCTCCCTCCGGCCCGAGGGGGCTCTGCTGCACCTGGTCGTCGCGGATAGCGGCCCGGGGCTTCCCAAGGAGATCCTGGCCCAGACCTTCACGCTCGGCTTCTCCACCAAGGGCGAGAACCGCGGCTTCGGACTCTGGCAGGCTGCCCGGGCCATCGAGGCCCGGGGCGGGCGCCTGGCCGCGAAAAACCGGGAAGGTGGTGGCGCCGTCTTTACGACCTCGTTCACCCTGTTCCCTGGGGAGGAGCCATGATCCGGGTGCTTCTAGTCGAAGATGACCCCATGGTGGCCGAGCTCAACCGGATCTACCTGAGCCGCGTGGCGGGCTTCGAGACGGTAGCCTCCGCGCGGAGTGCGTCCGAGGCCCTGGAGCTGCTCCGGAGCCACACCGTGGACCTGCTGCTGCTGGACATCTTCATGCCCGGCCAGAGCGGCCTCGAGCTCATGGAAGCGATCCGGAGGCAGGCGCTGGATGTGGACGTCATCTTCGTGACCGCCGCAAGGGATACGGCGACCATCGACCGGGCCTTGAAGCTTGGGGCGGTGGACTACCTCATCAAGCCCTTCGAGTTCGAGCGGCTCAAGCAGGCGTTGGATCGCTACGGCGAGACCCGCCGCATGATCCGGGGCGGCCAGGCCCTCGATCAGACCGAGCTGGACAAGCGCCTGGCCCGCAGGACCACGGAAGGCCGAAAGGCGGAGGAGCTTCCCAAGGGCCTTGATCGGAACACGCTGGACAAAGTGGTGAAGGCCATCGCCGCCTGGCAGGGGGAGTCCCCCTGGTTCACCGCCGAGGAGATCGGCCAGCAGGTGGGGATCTCGAGGGTCTCCGTCCGGAAGTACTTCGAGTTCCTCTGCACGCTCAAGGCGCTGCGCATGGAGCCCGGGTACGGTACCGGGGGACGGCCGGTCCACCGCTTCCTGCTCCAGAAGGCCTACCTGCGGGAAACCCAGCGATTCCTCTGAGGCCCGCTTACAAAAGTTTCAAATCCAGGAATCAACTTCCAGAACGACCTTCCTGCGGCCGGGTCATCCAGGATTGGGAAAACGACTGGTAGGTCGCGTGAGTAGCACGCCTGCTCGGCAGCGGGGATTCTTCCCCGCCGCGCTTCCACCTCGGCATCTTTCCCACAGCGTTCACATTCGGCCCTTCCAGGGCCGCCCACCTCTCGTGGCTGGAGTTTCTGAAAGGACCAACCGCATGATCAAGCGTGCCGCATCAAAGCTGTACAACTGGGTCGCCCTCATGATCGTTCTCGGCGCGCTGCTGGGGCACTTCTACCCCGGCGTGGCCGTGAAGATGCAACCGGTGGCCGACGGCTTCATCGCCCTCATCAAGATGCTCATCCCGCCGGTGATCCTCTGCAGCGTGGTGCTGGGCATCGCGGGCTCCGGCAGCATCAAGAAGGCCGGCCGCGTGGGTGGGAAGGCCATCCTCTACTTCGAGATCGTCAGCACCCTGGCGCTGGTGATCGGCCTCGTCATGGCCAACGTGTTCGGGCCCGGACGGAGCTTCCATGCGGATCCCACCAAGCTCGATCCCAAGCTGGTGGCCAATTACGTGACCCAGGCCCAGCACCTGACCATCTCGGATCACCTGCTGAAGATGATCCCCAAGACGATGTTCAGCGCCTTCACCGATGGCGACATCTTGCAGGTGCTGCTGATCTCCGTGCTGCTTGGCTTCTCCATGGCCGCCCTCAGTGAGAAGCACAAGGCGCCCCTCATCGGCTTCCTGGAGAACGTCAGCAAGATGTTCTTCGGCGTCATGCACCAGATCCTGTACCTCGCCCCCCTGGGCGCCGGTGCGGCCATCGCCTACACCATCGGTAAGTTCGGCCTGAAGTCGCTGATCCCCATGGCGCAGCTCATCTTCCTCTTCTACGCGACCTGCGCCGTCTTCATCTTCCTCGTGCTCGGGCTCATCGCGCGGCTGGCGGGCTTCAACATCTTCAAGGTGGTGGGCTACATCAAGGACGAGCTGCTGCTGGTCATGGCCACCAGCTCCTCCGAATCCGCGCTGATCCCCCTCATGGAGAAGATGGAGAAGCTGGGCCTCTCCAAGTCCATCGTCGGCCTGGTGATCCCCACGGGCTACTCCTTCAACCTGGATGGCACCAACATCTACATGACCCTGGCGTCGCTCTTCATCGCCCAGGCCCTGGGCATCGAGCTCACGCTGGGCCAGCAGCTCGGGATCCTGGTGGTGGCGATGATCACCAGCAAGGGCGCCGCAGGCGTCACCGGCTCCGGCTTCATCACCCTGGCCGCCACCCTGGCCGTGGTGCCCGGCATCCCCGTGGCCGGCATGGCGCTCATCCTCGGCATCGACAAGTTCATGTCCGAGGCCCGCGCCATCACCAACCACATCGGCAACTGCATCGCCGCCGTGGTCATGGCCAGCTGGGAGAAGGAACTGGACTGGGACCGGTTCCACGCCGTCCTGGGCAAGTCCGCAACGGTAGAGGTCGCTCCCGTGGTCGAGGTGCCCGTCCTGGCGAACGAGATGGAATAAGGTTTCAGCCACCACGGAAACGTTTGTTTCATGCCACAGAAAAGCCCCCGCAGCGCGGGGGCTTTTCTGTGGATGGAGGCAGTGGGGGGCACCCACCGGCTCCATGGAGATTCGGGCTAGAAGTTCGGAGTAATGGGCAAACGCGTAGGCCCGCTGCTCCCTAGACTTCCTTTTGTCGCCTGGTTGGTCGTGGCTCCCGCGGGGACACGAACTCACGGATTGGGTCAAAACCTGATCTCACCCCGACATGGAGGAAGCAATGACCATCAACGTCCTTGGTTACGCCGCCCAGTCCGCCAAGGAGGACCTGGCGCCTCACCGCTTCGAGCGGCGCGACCCGCGCCCGGACGATGTGGTGATCGAAGTCCTGTACTGCGGTGTCTGCCACTCGGACCTGCACACGGCCCGCAACGACTGGGGCTGGACCACGTATCCCATCGTCCCCGGCCACGAGATCATCGGCCGCGTCCTGGAGGTGGGCGCCAACGTGACCCGCTTCAAGGCGGGGGATGCCGTCGGCGTGGGCTGCATGGTGGATTCCTGCCACCACTGCAAGCCTTGCGAAAAAGGCGAGGAGCAGTACTGCAAGGAAGGCTCTACCTTCACCTACGGCGGCCAGGACCGCCACGACCACACCACCACCCAGGGCGGCTATTCCGAGCAGATCATCGTGTCGGACCGCTTCGTGCTGAAGGTCCCCGAAAGCCTGGACCTCCAGGGTGCCGCGCCTTTGCTCTGCGCCGGGATCACCACCTGGTCGCCCCTGCGGCACTGGAAGGTGGGCCCGGGCAGCCAGGTGGCCGTGGTCGGGCTCGGCGGCTTGGGCCACATGGGCCTGAAGCTGGCCAAGGCCCTGGGCGCCGAGGTGACCCTGTTCACCCGCTCCAAGGGCAAGGAGGCCGATGCCCGCCGCCTGGGTGCGGACCGCATCGTGCTCTCCACGGACGCTGCCCAGATGGCCACCGTCCAGGACCGGTTCGACCTGATCATCGACACAGTGCCCTACGTCCACGACCTGAATCCTTACCTTCCAACCCTGGCCACGGACGGCACCCTGGTGCTGGTGGGCTACCTGGGCGGGCTGGAGCCCCTGCTGAACAGCACGCCCATGGTCCTCGGGCGCAAGTCCGTGGCGGGTTCCCTGATCGGAGGCATTGCCGAGACCCAGGAGATGCTCGACTTTTGCGGGGAACACGGGATCACATCGGACGTGGAGGTGATCCGGATGCAGGACATCAACGGAGCCTACGAGCGCCTGCTCAAGAGTGATGTGAAGTACCGCTTCGTCATCGACATGGCCTCCCTGAAGGCCTGAGGGAAGGAGGTGCACCTTGACCAAGGTCCTGATTCTCGGTGCCCACGGCCAGATCGCCCGGGTGGCCACGGACCTGTTCCTCACGGAGACCGACGTCCAGCTGACGCTCTACCTGCGCCATGCCAAGCGGTTGAAGGCCCTCGGCCAGGCAGGCCGGGTGCGCGTGGTGGAAGGCGATGTGCTCGATGGGAAGACCCTCACGGCGGCCATGACCGGACAGGATGTCGTCTACGCGAATCTGGCAGGCCCGCTGGACCAGCAGGCCCGATGCATCATCCAGGCCATGCGGAACTCCGGAATCAAGCGCCTCATCTTCATCAGCTCGATGGGCATCTACGATGAGATCCCGGGCGAGCGCCACGGCAGCATCCTGGATCCCTACCGGAACGCGGCCCGCGTGATTGAGGCGTCCGATCTGGATTTCACGATCCTGCGGCCGGCCTGGCTGGACGACCGCGACGAGATCGCCTACGCGACCACGCAGAAGGGGGAGCCGTTCCAGAACGCATCTGCCACCGTCTCGCGCAAGAGCGTGGCCGACCTCGTGGTCCGGCTGGCGACCACGCCAGGCCTCGAAATCCGTCGCAGCCTGGGCGTCCACAAGGCTGTCTGAAGCCTCCCATCCACATAACTCACACCTGAAAGAAGGAGATCGCCATGCAGAAACGAATACTAGGAACCAACGACCTCAACGTCTCCGCCCTCGGCCTGGGCTGCATGGGCCTGAGCTTCGGCCTCGGCCCCGCCGTCGACAAACAGGAAGGCATCGCCCTGATCCAGGCCGCCGTGGAGAAGGGCGTCACCTTCTTCGACACGGCCGAGGTCTACGGACCCTGGATGAACGAAGAGCTGGTGGGTGAGGCCCTGGCGCCCTTCCAGGGCCGGGTGGCCATCGCCACCAAGTTCGGTTTCGCCATCGACCAGGTGACCGGCCAGAATCCGGGTGGTCTGAACAGCCGGCCCGAGCGCATCCGGGCCGTGGCCGAGGCCTCCCTGAAGCGCCTCCGCGTCGATGCCATCGACCTCTTCTACCAGCACCGCGTGGATCCGGACGTGCCCATCGAGGACGTGGCCGGCGCGGTCAAGGACCTCATCCGGGAAGGCAAGGTCAAGCACTTCGGCCTTTCCGAAGCCGGCGCCGCCACCATCCGCAAGGCCCACGCCGTGCAACCCGTGGCCGCCCTCCAGAGCGAGTACTCCCTGTTCTGGCGGGAGCCGGAGGTGGAGGTCATCCCCACCCTCGAGGAGCTGGGCATCGGTTTCGTGCCCTTCAGCCCCCTCGGCAAGGGCTTCCTCACGGGGAAGATCGACGAGACCACCACCTTCGATCCCACCGACTTCCGCAACGTCGTGCCCCGCTTCACCCCCGAGGCCCGCAAGGCGAACCTGGCCCTGGTCGATCGGCTTCGCGGCATCGCCGCGCGAAAGGGTGTGACGCCCGCCCAGGTGGCCCTGGCCTGGCTGCTGGCCCAGAAGCCCTGGATCGTCCCCATCCCCGGCACCACCAAGGTGCACCGCCTGGAGGAGAACCTGGGCGGCGCGGCCCTCGAGCTCACGCCCGAGGATCTGAAGGAGATCCACGCCGCCTCCGACCAGATCCAGCTCCAGGGCGCCCGGTATCCGGAGCACCTGCAGAAGCTGGTGGGCCGCTGATCGGAACCGGCCGGGCCGGAGCCAGGGCGCGGATCGGATCGCCCTGGCCGCCGGTACCGGCAGTCATGAACCAGGCAAGGAGCGCGTGATGGGCCTTTCAGAACCTGCCAACCGGAACCACGAACGCTGGTTTCCGGGCCATAAGTCCACCCTGAAGGTCACCGACCCAGAGTTCATCGAGCTGTTCGACAACTTCGCCTTCGACGAAGTGGCCTCCCAGGTCACCCTGGACGACCGGACCCGCCTGATGGTCATCCTGGCGGCCTTGATCGCGAGCCAGGCGCTCGGGGAATACAAGGTCATGCTCCGGGCTGCCCTGACAGTGGGCGTCACGCCGGTCGAGGTGAAGGAGCTCGTGTACCAGGCGGTGCCTTATTGCGGCATCGCCGTGGTCTTCGACTTCCTCCACGCCACCAACGAGATCTTGGAGCTCGCGGGTGTGAAGCTGCCGCTGGAGGGCCAGTCCACGACCACGCCTGTGACCCGGGTGGAGCAGGGACTGACCCTCCAGAAGGCGATTTTCGGCGAGGTGATCGACCGGATGCGCGAGGCCTCGCCCGCCGACCAGCGGCACATCCAGGACTACCTTTCCGGCAACTGCTTCGGCGACTACTACACGCGGACGGGCCTGGATCTGCGCATGCGGGAACTGCTCACGTTCTCGATGCTGCTCTCGCTGCGGGGCTGCGAAGCCCAGCTGAAGGGGCACATCCAGGGCAACCTCCAGGTCGGCAACGACAAGAGCACCCTGCTGGGCGTCATCACGCAGCTGCTCCCCTACCTCGGCTATCCGAGGACCCTCAATGCCCTGCGCTGCCTGAATGAAGTCCTACCGGAAGCCGACCAGGTGGGCCGCTGAGCGACAGGAAACCAGGAAACGATGGAGACAGACCCATGAACGTTCTCATCATCAATGCCCACCTCTCCTATCCCGGATGGTCCGAGGGCAAACTGAACCTCGCCTTCATGGACCTGGCGAAGGCCTTTTTCGTAGCGCGTGGGCATCAGGTCGCTGAGACATTCGTCGAGCGCGGCTATGACGTGGAAGAGGAAGTGAACAAGCATGTCTCGGCCGACCTGGTCATCCTCCAGACGCCGGTGAACTGGTTCTCTGCGCCGTGGATCTACAAGAAATACGTGGATGAGGTCTTCAACGCGGGACTGGCCACGAAGGCCCTGCTCGAAGGCGATGGCCGCACACGCCAGGATCCAAGCCGGCAGTACGGAACGGGCGGCCTCATGCAGGGGAGGAGATTCATGATCTCCGCCACCTGGAATGCCCCCAGAGAAGCTTTTGATAACCCCAACGGCGTGTTGATCGGCGGCAAGGGAACAGCTGACCTGTTCCTTCACATCACCTCGAACTACAAGTTCACGGGGTTCGACATCCTCCCAGATTTTGGGGTGTTCGATATCTTCAAGACGCCTGATATCCCGCGTGCACTCGAAGACTACCAACGGCACCTGGAGAAGCACTGCCTGTGAATGCTTCCACCTCGCCGCATCCCGCGCCCCAGGCGTGAGATCCTGTTCCGGGACCTTTCCATGAGCCGAACGCCCATCCCTTCTCCGGCCCCGAGCCTCGCTTCCGGCTCACCCGATCTGGCTCGGCTCGCGGGCCTGCTGCTGGCCCATGCGCCTTTCGACGGCACCTTCGAGCTGCGACTTCCGGGTGTCCACGTCTCCCGGGCCTCCCGCGCCCATAAGGACTTCCACCACGCCGTGCAGCGGCCGGCGCTCTGCCTGGTGGCCCAGGGCGCCAAGCGGGTGATGCTGGGACAGGAACTCTACGAGTACGACGCCTCCCGAGTGCTGGTCTATTCCGTGGATGTCCCCGTGTCGGCCCAGGTCACCCAGGCCAGCCTGGACGCGCCTTACCTCGGCGTCCGGATCGACCTGGATCCGGCGCGGATCGCCGACCTGACGGCCAAGGTCTACCCTCTCGGTCTGCCCCGCCGGGGCGAGGGCCGCGCCATCTGCGTGGACCAGCTGGACGGCCCGGTGATCAACGCGGTGGTGCGGCTCCTGGAGCTGGCCTCCCGGCCCGACGAGGCGGAGCTCCTGGCCCCCCTCGTCCTCGACGAGATCCTCATCCGCCTCCTGCGGAGCCCACTGGGCCTGCGGGTGGCGCTGATCGGCCAGGAGGAGAGCAAGCTCCACCGGGTCTCCAAGGCCGTGGCCTGGGTGCGCGCGAACTTCGACCAGCCCCTGGACGTGGAGCGCCTGGCCACCCTGGTCCACATGAGCCCATCTTCGTTCCACCAGCACTTCAAGGCCGTCACCGCCATGAGCCCCCTGCAGTACCAGAAGGCCATCCGCCTCCAGGAGGCGCGGCGCCTCATGCTGCTCACCCGCCTCGACGCCGGCACCGCCGGCCGCCGCGTGGGCTACCAGAGCCCCTCACAGTTCACCCGGGAGTACGGACGGTACTTCGGGAATGCGCCGACCAAGGACGTGGCGCGGTTGCGGGAGGAGGCGGGAACAACAAACCCTGTTTCTGCGGAGTGATCGGATAGCCAATGCGCGGGACTACTGGGTGTCGAAAAACGGACAGCTTCCTTTTCCAATCCGAAATAGTGATGATCGTTCGATTTCGGAAGCTCCTTAATTCTCTTCAGAACTGAACAAGTAGCTCAACCCTGCCGAAATGCCCTATTGCAACTGCCCTAACTATGGGCGAATCTTTGGGCTGGAACTTGGACACGGTAAATCCGCCTGCCGTAGCACGGGGAAACTCGGAGCGCCATCTAGGGAGAATGGGCGGTCCCTAGCAAGTTCCCAATACTTCACAGGACCCGTCGATATTTCCGACGGGTCTTTTGTATCCGGCCCCGCTTGGCCCGAAAGAACGAAACCAAGTAGATTTCACCCTTGGCTGTTCTCTTCACGGTTGCTTCGAATCCAAAGCCCCCAGCTTCCCAGACGAATTGTACTTTCGTTTGGGGTTCCTGTTCGTAGGCTTCCCCTTGTTCGAAGATGACGGGAACAACTGCATAATAGTCGGGAGAAATCTCAGGGTGCCTGTTCTGCTGCTTTTGGAATGTTTCGGGAGAGAGTAGAACCGTTTGAGAGGTCGCCTGAAGAAGGTCAGCGATTTCCAGGGGAACCGATCCAATTTCGAAGGGAGAGAAATTCTCCTGGGTCCAAGAGAGAAAGACGATGGAAAAGTCGGATCCATCAATTAGAACCTTTTTGAAATCGGGATGCGTGCGCCATTCGAAAGTAACAACCTCGACCCTAGACTCGTTTTCTTCAGTCATCCCATCTCCAGACGGTGATGAGGTTTGCGCCCGGGAGAAGTCATGTCAATACGCAACTCAATTCTACTGGTGAGATGCAAAACCAAGTCCGGTGCGGAGAAGCATTACCTTCCGGTCCTGAAATCTCAGACATGATCCATCCTATGGGGACTCTGATGACTGAAGAGAAGAAGAAAACTCATCCGGGAACTTGGCTGGTCTTAATCCTGATCGTAGGAATCGGGTACACATACAACCAAAACGTTGTGAGAGAAGCAGACCAACGCAGGGAAATGGCCCCTCAACTTGAGCGGGCTGTGGCTGCTAAGAAGGTCATGATTGGTATGTCGAAGGATCAAGCCATCCGGGCTTGGGGAAAGCCCCAAAAAATCAACTCCACGACGACTTCAAGAGGGACCCGAGAGCAGTGGATCTACCCAACGCACTCCTACATCTATTTCGACGAAGACGAGAAACTGACCACGATCCAGAACTAGGTGAGGCCTCATCTACTGTCCAATTCGCCGGACTGGGCGGGATAAGCTGTCCAAATCGCTAATTTATGGACACATGCTAAAAAATAAATATTTATTTATCAATAATTTACATGCATTTCTAATAGAGGTGGTGGGAGTCCCTCCGCATCACCCCTGCGGGGTGACGCTCCGGCCGCGCGAAAGGCTGGCACGCCGCTTAACGCCTTCGGCAGTCCCCCGGACTGCCTTCGGCTACGGCTACCTGCCAGCCTTTCAGCGACTTCGACTCCCACCTCCTCCGCCACGCAAGAAGCCCCGCGGATGCGGGGCTTCGCGTGGTGGAGGTGGTGGGAGTCGAACCCACGTCCAAGACATGCCGGATGGCGGCTCTTCCACAGGCTTGGTCCGCTCTTGAAACCTCCCGGCGGGGAACGGACGAGCCGCTCGGGACGTGTGCCCCGGCAGGCCGAAGCCACCCTTTCGGAGGTTTAACGAGCTCGGTACCCAGAGATCCCGAGGACTCGCTCGGAGCCTAGGTTGCCCTAGGCAGCGAGAGCCAGTTCGAAGTTATCGTTGGCAGTTTGGTTTGGGCGGCTTGATAAGGGGGCCAGCCGTCCAACCCCCGCCTGCACCGAACACCTGGATCACGACCTGTCGAAACCGGTCACCCCCATGTGTGTGGCGTCGCTGTCTCGGGCCCCCGCAAGGGCGCGAATCGAGCGGATCCTGAGTATGGAGGGGGCGCCTGGGATACACAAGGCCAGAGGCTACTTCCCCTGCTTCCGCCGCGCGGTGACGGTCTCGCCCCCGATGCCCCAGTTGTCGGTGTCCACCTCGTCGATGGTCACCACGGTGGTCTGGGGGTTCTTGCCCAGCACGTCCACCAGGAGCTGGGTGGCGCCCTGGATGAGGCGGGCCTTCTGCTCGGCGGTGGCGCCCTCGCGGGTGATGCGGATGTTCACGTAGGGCATGGCGGCCTCCCGGGAGGAAGCATAGACGGATTCAGAGGGGGCCGAGGGCCTTCTGTTGCAGCACGGCCCGGCTGTCGCCGTCGGCGAAGCGCCAGGGGCGGGCCTGGTCCTCCGCAGTGGCGAAGGCGATGCCCAGGCGCGGGCCGGCGAGGAGGCGGGCCGGCGGGGATCCCGGCCGCAGTTCCAGGCCGCCGGGGGCCAGCAGGTCGTGGCCGTCGAAGGCCCGATCGAGGCCCAGGGCCTGGGCCACCTTGCCGGGGCCCGCGCAGAGCTGGGGCGTGAGCTTCACGGCCTTCCGCCGTTGCAGCACAGTCTCGAGCCCCGCCACGACCTCGGCCCCGCGGATGAGCACAGCGGAAGCCTCGCCTTCGGGTCCGGTCACCACGTTCAGCATCCAGTGCATGCCGTAGCAGAAGTAGAGGTAGGCGTGGCCCGGCGGCCCCCACATGGGCGCGTTGCGGGCGGTGCGGTTGTGGCGCGCATGGCTGGCGCTGTCCTCGGGGCCGCCGTAGGCCTCCACCTCCGTGATGCGGAGGACGACGCCCTCACGCACCAGCCGCATGCCCAGCAGAGCCCGGGCGGCGTGGTCTGCGGGGGCTTCGAGGTTCATGGGCGCAGCAGCTTCCGGGCCCGGAGGAAGGTCTCCAACTCGGCGCTGGCGGCGACCTCCAGGGCCCGCTCGGGCAGGAGCACGGCCCGGGAGGGGGTGGTGCGGAAGATCCAGAAGCCGCTCTGGCGCTGGATCTTTGCGAAGTCCGACCAGGGCAGGCCGCCCTCACTGGCTTCGGTGCGCAGGGTGAGCCCCTCGTCGTCGAAGACCACCTCCACGGGCGTATAGGCATCGGCCCCGCGCCGGCGCCGGGCCAGGCGGAGGACCACCTCCGGCAGCCCGGCGAAGAGGAGGCCGTTCAGGATCAGGAACAGGCCGGGGACCCGCGGCCCCGAGGTGAGGCTATAGGCGCCGATGAGCATCAGCCCCACACCCGCGCCCACGGAGACCTGGTACCAGATGCGCTTGAACGTCCGCGCGCCCCGCAGGGCCTCGTCGGCGGTGAGGGTGTAGTGGGCCGTGATGTGCATGGTCGTCCCGGAAGGCTCGGGCCGCTTGCGACCCGAGACAGAAAAAGCATTTCACGAGAAAGGGCCCGCGAGCGGGCCCTTTCTCTAGCTCGAATCGCAAAGCGATTCGAGCCTGCGAGCGTGGCGACCCACGCCGGCGTGATTCTGATCCGTGTGGGGCCCCGCTTCGTGAAGTCCCCCGGACTTCACTGCGCGACCCACATCGAATCAGACTTCGTCGAAGAAGTACGGCTTGAGCACCTGGATGCGCTGCTCGAAATCATCCGGATGGATGAAGCGCAGGGCGGCGGCCACGCTGGAGAGCAGGCTGTTGCCGTCCTGGGGGGTGAAGCAGAAGCCCACCACGCGGTTCTCGTTGGGCATGGTCATGGTGCTGACGGGGATCACGGTCTGGTTGAGGATGCGGCCGTAGTGGCCCTGGTCGCGGCCGAAGGAGAACACAGTGTTGGCGTCCTTTTTGTCAGTGATGGCGATGCGGTCATTGGCCTTGATGCGGACCTTCAGGGCCTCCAGGGTGGTGGGGCGCTTCAGGCGCAGGTCGAACCAGAGGCTGTGCATGTACTGGGTGGGCAGCTTGACGGCGCTGCTGAAGAGGTTCAGTTCCAGACCCCGGGTCTGGAACAGGTGGTAGGCATCGCGGGCGTGGTGGGTGCCGAACTTGCCATCCTTATGGGTGCCCACCTGGGGCGCGGGGCAGAAGTCCTTCACCTGGCTGATGTCATTGGCGCGGCGCATGCAGACGAAGCTGCCTTCGATCAGGTTGTCATCGCCCTCGGCCAGGGCCAGGGTATCGATGATGCAGGAGAGGTTGTGGGTGTTGCAGCTCACGACCTGCACGTACTGGCCGCTCTTCTTGAGCACGTCGTCGTTGATGCCCCGGGCATACATGGTGCCGAAGCCGAACTCGCTGCCCTGGGCGATGAAGCCCTTGGTGTTGTGCTCGTAGTGCGTGTAGAGCTTCTCCTTCATGTCCATGCCCTTGGGGCTGCAGTCGATGACCACCGTGGCCTCGTTGAGGGCCTGGTCATGCAGCATGGCGGGCTCGACGCCCATGGCCTTGAAGCCCTCCACCTTGTCGGCGTCCACCACGAGCTTGGCACCGCGGCGTAGCAGGGCCTTCACCTTGGGCCGCTCGCTGACGGTGTTCTTGTGGAACGTGACGTCGTCGATGCCCAGTTCCTTCTTGTACTCCGTCAGCAGGCCGATCAGCGGTTCGCCGATGGTGCCCGTGCCGACCACATGGACGACGTTCTTCGTGGACATGAATCCTCCGCGGCTGGTGTTTCGGGACGCCCCGCCAGCCCAACTAGTGATTTTCCCAGGCGTCAGAAGGAAAAGCCACCCGCAAAAGGCGGGAACGGCCTTCTTGTGACGGGAGGCCTACTAGCCGCGCAACTTCACCTTCTCCTCCAGATGGAACTCCCTGCCTTCGCCTGGCCCTGGGCTGGGCTGTACATAGCGCGCCCCGGGAAACCAGAGGCCTCCCGGGGCGGAAAAGCGGAGTCGGGGGGCTACTGCTTCAGGCCCTTGAGGGACACCAGGTAGCGCATGAAGGAGACGCCATAGGTGCCATCGGGCTTTTTGAGGCAGCTGACGTTGAGGATCTTGGTGCCGTCGAAGCCGATCGCCATGTCCTTCACGACGGTCTGGGAGCCGAACTGGCGGGCGGCCGCGTTGTCCGTGATGCCCATGTGCCGCATCTTGCCCCAGGACTTGGCGGAGAGCCCCTTGGTCAGGCGGTAGATGCCGGCGTTGTAGGCCAACCGGGCATCCTTCACGGTGTAGTCGGGGAAGTTGACCGCATCAGGGCCACCCGGCAGCTCGTCGAGCTTGGCGGCGAGGTGCTCGACGCCCAGGCCCTTCAGCTCCTCGGGAGTGAGGGTGATGCCCAGCGCCTTGGCGTCCATGTGCATCTGGCGGGCCGAGGGGAACACCACATCCGGTGTGATGGGGGCGATGAGGGCCGCATGCTTGTAATCCTTGCGGACGGCCAGGTACTGCAGGTGGTAGAGGATGTCGGCCGGCTCTTTCGCTGCAGCAGGAGGCGCGGTGGGGATCTCGTCGCCGCCGCAGCCCACGAATGCGGGCACGAGGAGCAGGCTGGCGAGGGGCAGCAGCAGGGAACGTCGCATCTGGAAACCTCCGGAACGGGATGGTCTGAATGTAATGGATGGTGGAGCCTTCCCGCTGCGCTGCCAAGGGAAATTCATCACAATGGGATCATGTATCCCATCGGGTTGATCGCCTTCGGCCGCCTGCGCCTGGAACCCTGCCGGGGGTTGGAGCGCCACTACCTGGACATGCTCCGCCCCTATGCCCGGATGGAGGTGACGGAATTGACCGAGGGTAGGGGCGACCCGGCCCGCCAGTTGAAGGAGGAGGCCGAGCGCCTGCGCCCCAAGCTGAAGGCGGTCGCCTGCCCTGTGCTGCTCACGCCGGAAGGAAAACTCCGGGACAGCGAAGCCCTGGCCCGGTGGCTGGGCGAGCGCATGGACCGGGGGGAGAGCCTGGCCTTCATCCTGGGCAGCAGCCATGGTTTCGACCCGACCCTCAAGGCCGAGGTGCGCGAGCAGCTGAGCCTGTCGCCCCTGACCTTCCCCCACGAGCTGAGCCGGGTGATGCTCCTGGAGCAGCTGTACCGGGCCTTCACGATCCTTCGCGGCAAGGACTATCACAAATAGGCCATTCGCCCTTTTTCCGCCTTTGCCCCAGACTGGAGCGATGGCGCATCCCATGGACCGCTTCTTCGCCCCGCCGGAGGGACGGATCTTCGCGTGCTTCCCTGGCGCCGAGGACCGGCCCGGCCAGCGGCGCATGGCGGAGCTGGTGCATAACGCCGTGGTGGACGGCACGGCCCGGTTCCAGAAGTGGCGGGACGGCGGCGGGGAGCCCGACTCCCGGCCCGAGGCCGTGATCCAGGCCGTGGAGGCGGGCACGGGCACGGGCAAGAGCCTGGGCTACCTGGTGCCGGCCCTGGCCGCGGGCCGCCATCCCATCCTGGTGGCCACCCGCACGAAACAACTCCAGCGCCAGCTGCTGGAGGAGGATGTCCCCCGGGCTTCGGGCATCCTGGGCCGCCCAGTCAAGGCCGTGCTGGCCAAGGGCCGCGCCAACTACCTTTGCCGAACCGCCTGGGAAGCCGTGTCGTCGGATGCCCACCTGGAGTTCACCCGCGCGGATCAGCAGCTCTGGCTGGCCCTCCAGCGCTGGACCCGCGAGACCCAGGATGGCGACCGCGAAGGCCTGGGCCGCTTCGGGGAGGGCGAGTCGCCCCTCTGGGACAAGATCAACGCCCGGGCCGAGCGCTGCACGGGCCGCCAGTGCCCCCGCTACGAGGACTGCTTCCTCACGAAGCTGCGGGCCGAGGTGGCCGAGGCCGACCTCATCATCGTGAACCACGCGCTGCTGCTGGCGGACCGGGTGCTGCGGGAATCCGCCTTCGGTCAGGTGCTACCGGACGCGCCCGTGCTCATCCTCGATGAGGCCCACGACCTGGAGGAGCAGCTCACGGAAAGCTGCGCCGAAGCCTGGTCCAGCCGCGCCATGAACCTGCTCTTCACGGATCTGCGCGACGCCACCAAGGGCTCCGGTGCCGGCCTCGCGGCCCTGCTGGAGCCCTGGGAGCGGGCCTGGGCCGACATCCTCACCTGGGTGCCCCTGGAGGGCGGCGTGCTGCCCCTGCTGAGCCCCGGCCCCGAGATGAAGGCCCTGGCGGACGCCGTGGGCGCCTGGGTGGAGGCGGGGCACCCACTCTGGATGGAGGCCCGCCGCCTGGGCGCCGCCGATCCTGAGAACCCCCTGTGGATGCGGCTCGCCGAGCGGGTGGGCACGGCCTTCTCGCGCATGGAGCAGATCTTCGCCCAGCCCGAAGGCTGGGTGTCCACGGTGAACCGGGAGGGGGCCCACATCGTCCACTTCAAGTCGAATCCGGTGGACGTGCGGCCCTTCTTCCACCAGCACGTGCGGCGCGGCTTCGAGAGCGTGGTGCTCACCAGCGCGACGCTGCGCGACGGCCGCGGCTTCAACGGCCTGGGCCTGCGCCTGGGGCTCACGAAGCCCGAAGTGGAGGCCGCCGAGCACGTGGAAAGCCCCTTCGATTTCGAGGCCCAGGGCCTGCTCTTCGTACCCCCGAATCTGCCGGAGCGCCGCGCGGGTGGCGGTGGCGTGGGCGATCCCGCCTGGATCGAGGCCTCCCTGTCGGCCATGGAGCGCATGCTGCGGGCCAGTCGCGGCAGGGCCCTGCTGCTCTTCACCAGCCGCAAGATGCTGGCCACCTTCCGCCCGAGGCTGGAGGAGGCCCTGCCGGAGATGACCTTCTTCGTGCAGGGCGACGGCTTGTCGCGCACCCAGCTCCTGGACCGCTTCCGCGCCACGCCTTCCGCCGCCCTGCTGGGTCTCGCCAGCTTCTGGCAGGGCGTGGACCTGCCGGGCGATGCCCTGAGCCTGGTGGTGGTTTCCGCGCTGCCCTTCGCGCCGCCGGACGATCCGGTGCTCCAGGCCCGTATCCGCGAAGCGGATGCCCAGCGGGATGGCCTCGGCTTCATCGGCATCCAGGTGCCCCAGATGACGCTGAAGCTCAAGCAGGGCATCGGCCGCCTCATTCGCACCCGCAGCGACCGCGGCGTGGTGGCCGTGCTGGATCCGCGCCTCATGCTGCCCAGCGAGGACCGCCTCGGGAAGCGGTATGCCGCCCAGGTGCGCGCGGCGCTGCCGCCCTTCCCGGTGACCCGGGATTGGGAGCGGGTCGAAGCCTTTCTGCGCCTGCTGTGAAAGGGGCCCGCAGCGCGGGCCCCTTTCACAGGTAGAGGGAAGAAAGATCAGCTGCCGGGTTGCTTCGGCGCGGGAGGGGGCGGCGGCGGAACGGGGGCCGCCTTGGGCGTCGGCGGGGCCTTCGGTGCCTTGGGCGCCTTGGGTGTCGTGGCCATCTGCTTCTGCAGCTGGTCGAGGCGGGTCTGGAGGGCCTTCAGCTCGGCCTTGATCGCGGCCATCTCTACCTGGGGATCGCCGCCGGGGCCCATCGAGGGCAGGTGGCGGAAGCGCATCTTCGGGAGGTGGATCGGCGGGATGCGGATCTCTTTATCCAGCCCCTCGACGATCACCTCGTCGCCCTCGGGGGCCATGACCGCCCAGGCTTCGCCCGGCTCGGAATCGGTCCCCTTCCGGACCACCTTCACCCGCTTCTCGATAACCTCCTTGCCGTCCTCATGGCGCCGGATCACCACGGTCTCGGGAGCACCGTCCCGGTGCTTGCGAACTTCCACGCGCACCCTGCGGCCCTCTTGCTCCGCCTTGGCGATGAGGGCCTGCATCTCGGGGTCGGCCTTGAGGCGTTCGGCTTCCACCTTCCAGCGTTCCCCTTCGGCCTTCAGTTTCTCGCCCTCGGCCTTCAGCTGATCGGCCTCCGCCTGAAGCTTGGCTCGGTCTTCCGGCGTCAGGCTCTGGGCGCGGTGTTCCAGGTCCTTCATCCTGCTTTCCATGGCGTGCGAACGGGCATCCAGCTCCCGCTCGCGGGCTTCCATGTCCCGGGTGTGGTCCTCGATGCGGCGGGTGCGGATCTCCACCTTCCGCACTTTGTCCCGCCCCGCCTGGGCTTTGGCGGCATCCTTCACGACCGCGCGGACCCAGGCCTCGCCCTCGGCGTCCAGGGGTTGCTCCTGGCCGTCCACCGTGTAGGTGCGCTTGTCCTTGGTGGCGGTATAGGTCCGGGCCTTCCCGGCCTGCTTCTCCTCGATGCGGAAGCTGCCATCGCCGGGGATGGCCACAGGATCCTTGGCCGCCGGATCGAGCTGGACCTCGCCCTTCACCTGCACATCCATCTGGCGCTCGCCGTCGATCACCTTCATGCGGGTGTGTTGACCCGGCTTGGGGGTGGGTTCCTTCGCCTGATCCTGGAAGGCCACGCCCGCCGCGCCCAGGAGGGAGGCGGCCAGCAGGGCCAGGGCCGCGGCGCGGGCGCCGCTGGTGATGGGCATGGCGGGGTGGAGCAGGTGGCGGATGCGGTGCATGAGGGAACCTCCGTTGGCGGCCAGGGCCAGGTGGGTGGAAGAGGAAGGCAGGGGTTCGCGCAGGCCTTCGAGGTCGGTGAGGGCACGGGCCAGGATGAGGGGATCGCCGCAGAGGACCGCCGCCACGTCATCGCAGCAGAGCTCGCGCTCGGCGCGGATGCGGCTGGAGAGCCACCACACGGCGGGGTGGTAGAAGAGCACCACCTCGACCAGGGACTGGAGGAGGTTCACCAGGAAGTCGCCGCGCCGGATGTGCGCCAGCTCATGGGCCAGCACGGCCTCCAGCTGGAGGGGTGCCAGGCCCGTGAGGGCGCAGGCGGGCAGCAGGATGATGGGGCGCAGCCAGCCCAGGGCCGTGGGCACCTCCACGGCGGCGGACTGGAGCAGGCGCACGGCGCGGGAGAGCTTCAGCTCCCGGCAGAGCCGGGACAGCACCAGGTGCCATTCGGCGGGCACAGGCGACGCGCTGCGGCGGCGCAGGCGCTGCACGCGGATCCAGCTGCCGAGGAAGCGGGTGGACAGCAGGAGCACGCCCAGGGCCCAGCTGCCGAGCAGCCAGGGCAGGGCCGTGTCCAGTGCGGTTTTCACCCGAGCGGTCAGCGGTGCCTCCGTGACGGTGGTTCCGGCTGCGGCCTCCACGGTCAGGCGCAGAGGCCCCGCCAGGGCGGCGGCCTGATGCTGGAGAAGGAGGAAGGTGGCCACCGGCGCCGCCGCCATCAGCAGGAGGAAGGTGCAGGCGGTCCCGTAGCGGGCCTTCGCGCTGGCGCCCCGCAGCAGGGTCAGCAGCAGCCAGGCCAGGAGGCCCAGGGCGGCGCCCTGCCAGAGGAAGTGAAGCAGAGTCCAGCCCAGGGCCTGGGCCCAGGGTTCGCGGACGAGCGACAACGCGGAGCTCATGGAAAGGGGGTTCATCGCTTCCCTCCTTCGGCCTGATCGAGCATCTTCCGGATCTCCGCCAGCTCCTCGCGGCTGGTCTTGCGGGTGGCCAGGGCCTGCATGACCAGGCTCAGGGACGAGCCGCCGAAGGCCTTGTCCAGCAGGTCGTCCAGCAAGGTCCGCTGGGTCTGCACCTGGGTCTGCGTGGCGGCGAAGACATGGGTGCGGTCCGTGACATCCCGCTGGACCAGGCCCTTCTCGTGCATGATCTGGAGCATCTTCAGCGCGGTCGTGTAGCCCAGCTCCCGCTCAGCCGAGAGCACCTCGAAGACCTGCCGCACGGTGCTCGGCCCTCGGTCCCAGAGCACCCGCAGGATGGCGAGTTCGGCGTCGGTGGGACGGGGGGAAGGCGACATGGGATCGGGCTCCGGAAGAGGAATGCCGAAAAGATACGACAGGTTTCGTAGTCGTCAACGAAAATCTTCGTAGTCAGTTTAGTGCTCCGGTCCCGGGAAAGAAATGCGCCTCCGGCCTGTCCCCTTCCCGCTTCAGGCGCGCGTGGGCAGGAGGGGCGGGCTGGGGGGGGGCGGGATCAGGCTTGCAGGGCGGCGAGCAGGTCGTCCAGGGACACGCTGGCGATGGCCGAGACCTTGTCGCTCATGGCGTAGGGGAGGATGAGCTCGCGGCCGTGGAGCAGGGAGCCACAGCTGTAGACGACATTGGGCACGTAGCCCTCCCTTCCCGTGCCCTCGGGCACCAGGAGGGGTTCCCGCAACCGGCCGAGGACCTTCGTCGGATCGTGGAGGTCAAGCAAGGCGGCTCCGATGCAGTACTTCCGCATGGGCCCGACGCCGTGGGTGACCACCAGCCAGCCGGCCTCGGTCTCGATCGGCGAGCCGCAGTTCCCGATCTTCACGGACTCCCACATCTCGGCCGGGCGGAGAAGCACGGTCGAATCGCTCCAGTGGTGGGGGTTGTCCGAGGACATGATGAAGAGGTTCTCGTCATCCTGGCGGGACAGCATCACGTAATTGCCGTCAATCCGCCTGGGGAAGAGCGCCATGCCCTTGTTCTGCACGGCCGAGCCGTTGAGCGTGAGGATGCGGAAGTGGAGGAAGTCCTTGGTCTCGATGAGCTGGGGCAGGATGGCGTGCCCGTTGTAGGCCGTGTAGGTGGCGTAGTACATCGCCGATCCGTCGTCCTCGACGAGGCGGACGAAGCGCGCATCCTCGATGCCGTGGCTCTCGTTGGTGGACACGGGGAAGATGATCCGCTCGCTCATGGCGAGTTTGGGGGAGAAGTGGAGCTCGTAGTTGGAGTCGGCGAGCCACTGGATGCAGCGGAGCGTGTTGTTGAGGTCCTGGGTAAGGGGCCGGGTCTCGCGCCGGATGCGGAGGACGCACCGGTTCAGATCGCTCCGGGTGAAGGTGTCACCGAGGGCATCCATCACGGTGGTGGCATTTCCGTTGTTGAAGCCCATTTCGTGCAGCTTGACGATGAACGGCAGCCTCTTGTAGCTGGGGTTGGGGTTGATCTCCGGCAACGCGACGTAGCGTGAGATGGGGTCGAGATGGATGTTCCCCTCGGGGTCGATGAGGCCGGTCCGGAACTCGATGGAGGAGATGTGGCCTTCCCCGGTGGCGCGCAGGCTCATGATGAACCGCAGTGCGCCCGGGGGGACGCCCTCCTGGTCGGGATGCGGAACGATCGAGGGGTTGAAGAGGGCCGCGGACTCGAGTGCGTACTCCCCGGAGAAGAGGGCGCCGATGAGGAGCTTGCGTGTATGGGTGAGGGGGCGGTGGGTGAAGATGTGGGGCAGCACCCTTTCGAAATTCGCAAGCAGGGGCATTTCGAGGTCGAGGTGCCGGGAGGCGAATTCTTCCAGCATGGCGTCCAGGTCGCGCATGGCCTCTTCCTCACTCAGTGCGAGGACCCGCCCGAGGATGGTGGTGATGCGGTGCGCGTTGGATGGAATGAAGGGGCGGATGATGACCCGGGCGCTCTGGGGATCGAGCGTCACATCGTGGTGGCGGAGTCGGGGGGAGGTCATGGGGCGTAGCTCGGCGCAGGTGTGATGGTTTGGGCGGCGACGTTCATCTCGGCGAGAGACAGGTGGAAGGCCAGGGTCGATTCCGCGCCCTGGTTCTCGCTGACCCGATCCGCGTGCAGGCCGTCGCTGCAGCCCCCGCTGTTGGAATCGTACAGGGGCAGGCCGAGATCGTTGCGGCCCAGGAACCACTCGAAGGCGCGTTTCGCCTCCCGCAGCCACATGTCCTCCCGGGTGGCGTGAAAGGCTGCGAGACAGGCGGAGATCATGGATTGCGCCTCCACCGGCTGTTGATCGAAGTAGGCGTGGGCGCCTCCCTTGACATAGAAGCCATTGCTTCCGATGGGGCGGAAGTGGCCCTTTTGCGTCTTCTGCACGGAGATCAACCACCCCAGGGATCGGAGCGCGATGTCTTGGGCCTCGGCGTGGGGCATCTCCTGGCTGCTGAGCAGCAGGGCCTGGCAGAGCCGGGCGTTATCGTACGTGGCGCTCGATTCGAACCAGGGCCAGTCTTCCGTGGCACAGCCCTTCCACAGTCCGACGAGCCTGGCCGTCAGGGTCTCCCGCAAAGCCTTCGCTTGCGAATGATCCGGGAAGGAGCGCAGGTACTCGTGGATGCCCAGCAGCGTGAACGCCCAGGCGCGAGGGGACGAGAAGGCTTCCACCACGGGCAGGCCACGTTCGAAGAGCTGGGCCGAAAGCCTTTGATGGCCCGGGTTGCGCGAGCGGCCCGTACCGGTGCCCACGGCCCAGAGGGCGCGTCCATGGCTGTCCTCGCTGCCGGATTCCTCCAGCCATTGCCGCCCATGGCTCATGAAATTCCGGAAGCGGCCCATGACGGGGTTCAGGGCGGCGGCCAGGAAGGCGAGGTAGCTCGTGGTCAGACGGTCGATGTTCTCCGAGGGCGGGTGGTCCCCGAGCTCATCGAGCAGGCTGCACAGGACGAAGGCCCTGGCGTTGTCATCGGTACAGTAGCCCTCGTGGAAGTTCGGCACGTTGAACGTGGCGTGCTGGAGGATGCCCGTGCCGTCACTCATGCGCATGATGTGATCGAGCCGGAGCGGGGGGAGTTCATAGGGTCGGCTGGCGAGCGTCCATCCGGCGAAGGCCGATCGCGGGGTGGCCCTCCGTTCAGAGCGGGCCTGCTGGAATGATTCGAGGAAACGCAGGGCCACGGCGGGCCAGATCATCGCGCGCCCCAGCCGGTAGGCTTCGTCCCGCGTCGCCTTCAGACGGTCCGGGTCGTCGAGGAAGGCGCATACGCCCTCGGCGATGGCGTGTGGATCCCGGAACGGCACGAGGATGCCGCGACCATCGGCGAGCAGTTCCTGCGCGTGCCAGTACGGGGTGGAAACCACCGCCTTGCCTGCGCCGAAGACATAGGCCAGGGTGCCCGAGGTGATCTGCGCCTCATTGAGATAGGGGGTGAGGTAGATATCTGTGGCGCCGATGAACTCCTTGAGGTCGTCCAGGGACACGAAGCGGTTGTAGAAGATCACGTGTTCCTTGACTCCGAGATCCTCGGCCAACCGCTCCAGGCCCAGGCGGTAGCTTTCGCCTTCGCGGGCCACAAGATGGGGATGGGTGGCGCCCAGCACGAGGTAGACCACGTTCGGATGCCGCTTCACGATCTCAGGCAGGGCTTCGATGGCGTACTCGATACCCTTCCCCGGCCCGAGCAGCCCGAACGTGAGCAGCACCATGCGGCCTTCCACGCCGAGTTGCTCCTTGTAGAAGTTGGAGCCGATGAAGGGCATGTCCGGAATGCCGTGGGGGATGAGGTCCACCTTGGCATCCGGCACGGCGTAGGTATCGCGCAGGATCTCGGCGCCCTTTTCGGTCATGACCACCAGGCGGTCGCTGCGGCGGACCAGTTCCTCCATCACCCTCCTCTGCGCCGGGCCCGGATCACGCAGGATCGTGTGCAGGGTGGTCACCACCGGCATCCGGACTTCCTTGAGCAGGGCCAGCAGGTGGCTTCCGGCCGCACCCCCGTAGATGCCGAACTCGTGCTGAACGCAGAGGACGCCAGCATTGTTGAAGTTCAGGAAATCCGCCGCGCGCCGGTATGAATCCAGATCCTTCTCGTCCAGTTCGAAGCGCACGCGGGCGGGATACTCATAGCCTTCGATGCGGTCATTCATCGCCCCGGCGAAGCATTGAGACTCGGGGGCGGCCACGGCCACCGCTTCACAGAGGTCATGGGTGAAGGTGGCGATGCCACAGAGCCGTGGAAGGTAGCCGCCCAGGAAGGCGATGCGGTCGGGCAGGGGGTGCGGCATCTCGATACCCCTCTCAGCGGGACGGGGGAACCGTGGCTCGAACGGGCCTGGCATGGATGTTCATGAGGCTCCCCCAGGTGGCTCCCGGAATGGGAGGACCGGTGGTGTGCCGGACAATCCCGCACACCTGTCCGGGACATCTACCTCTCTGATCCTGCGCTTGAAACACCCCGCAGGCCAGGGGATTTGATGGGGAAAATACGATCAGAGTAGGATCTCCTTGGGTGACCGAAATTCCCGGGAACCGGACTACACTCCCAGGGACCAGGAGGGTGCCGCCATGGCGCAGATCGAATCCACTCCCTCGTTCGTGAAGGCGGTCTATGACCGCATGGCCACCAACCTGAAGGTGGTGCGCCAGCGCCTGAACCGGCCCCTCTCCCTGGCGGAGAAGATCGTCTACGGCCATCTGGACCACCCGGACCAGGCCGAGCTCCTGCGCGGGAAGAGCTACCTGGACCTGCGGCCCGACCGCGTGGCCATGCAGGACGCCACGGCCCAGATGGCCCTCCTCCAGTTCATGACCTCGGGACTGCCCGAGGTGGCCGTGCCCTCGACCGTCCACTGCGACCACCTCATCCAGGCCGAGGTGGGCTCCAGCCCGGACCTGGTCCGTGCCAACACCGAGAACAAGGAGGTCTACGACTTCCTGTCGACGGTGTGTGACAAGTACGGCCTCGGCTTCTGGAGGCCCGGCAGCGGCATCATCCACCAGGTGGTGCTGGAGACCTACGCCTTCCCCGGCGGCCTCATGATCGGCACCGACTCGCACACCCCCAATGCCGGAGGCCTGGGCATGGTGGCCATCGGCGTGGGCGGGGCGGACGCCGTGGATGTCATGGCGGGCCTGCCCTGGGAGCTGAAGGCCCCGAAGCTGATCGGCGTGAAGCTCACGGGCGCGCTCCAGGGCTGGACCTCCCCCAAGGACGTCATCCTCAGGCTGGCGGGCATCCTCACGGTGAAGGGCGGCACCGGCGCCATCGTGGAGTACTTCGGCGAAGGCGTGGACTCCATCTCCTGCACGGGCATGGGCACCATCTGCAACATGGGCGCGGAGATCGGCGCCACCACGAGCCTCTTCCCCTTCAACCACCGGATGGCGGAGTACCTGCGGGCCACGGGGCGCAGGGAGATCGCGGATCTCGCCGAAGGCTTCGCCGACCACTTGAAAGCCGACGAGGGCTGCCAGTACGACCAGGCGGTGGAGATCGACCTCAGCACGCTGGAACCCCACATCAACGGCCCCTTCACGCCGGATCTGGCCTGGCCGCTGTCCAAGTTCGCTGCCGCCGTGAGGGAGAAGGACTATCCGGAAGAGCTGAAGGTGGGCCTCATCGGGAGCTGCACCAACTCCAGCTACGAGGACATGGCGCGGGCCGCCAGCGTGGCGAAGCAAGCCCTGGACCATGGCGTGAAGGCCCAATCCGCCTTCACCATCACGCCGGGCAGCGAGCAGATCCGGGCCACCATCGAGCGCGATGGGCAGATGGACATCTTCACGCAGGTGGGTGGCCTGGTGCTCGCCAACGCCTGCGGTCCCTGCATCGGGCAGTGGAAGCGGCACGACATCCAGAAGGGCGAGCGGAATTCCATCATCACGAGCTTCAACCGGAACTTCGCGGCGCGGAACGACGCCAACCCGGAGACCTGCGCCTTCGTGGCCTCGCCGGAGATCGTCACGGCCCTCGTGCTGGCGGGACGCCTGACCTTCAATCCCGAAACGGACACCCTCAAGGGGGCCGACGGCAAGCCCTTCAAGCTGGTGCCCCCCAGTGGCGACAGCCTGCCCCGGAACGGCTACGACAAGGGGCAGGCCACCTACCAGGCCCCGCCGCAGGACCACCACCTCATCGAGGTGAAGATCGATCCGGTCAGCCAGCGCCTCCAGAAGCTGGAACCCTTCAAGGCCTGGGAAGGCGCGGACCTCACGGATCTGTACATCCTCATCAAGGCCCAGGGCAAGTGCACCACGGATCACATCTCCGCCGCCGGGCCCTGGCTGCGGTTCCGTGGGCACCTCGACAACATCAGCAACAACCTCCTCATTGGCGCCACCAATGCCTTCAACGGAGCCGTCAACCGGGTGAAGAACCAGCTCACGGGCGACTACGACGAGGTGCCCAAGGTGGCCCGGGCCTACAAGGCCGCGGGCATCGACTGGGTGGTCGTCGGTGACGAGAACTACGGCGAAGGTTCCAGCCGCGAACACGCCGCCATGGAGCCCCGGCACCTGGGGGGCCGCGCCATCATCGTCAAGAGCTTCGCCCGCATCCACGAGACCAACCTCAAGAAGCAGGGCATGCTGCCCCTGACCTTTGCGGACCCCGCCGACTACGACAAGCTCCAGGAGGACGACCGCCTCTCCATCCTCGGCCTGGCCACCTTCGCGCCCGGCGTGCCCCTCACGCTCGTGGCCCGGCACGCCGACGGCCGCGAGGACCGGATCAACCTGAATCACACCTTCAACGCGGGCCAGATCGCCTGGTTCAAGGCCGGCTCGGCGCTGAACCTCATGGGGAGCCACGCGAAGAAGTAGCCGCGTTCAGCCCCCGGAGCCCGCCTCGCGCCGGCCGAAGCGGGGCATGTTCCAGCCGTACCGGAGCGACAGGTAGCGCAGCCCGAAGCAGGCCAGGAGACCGGGCCAGGTGGTCCCGGCTTGGCCCCAGTGGAAGTGGTCGCCCAGCACCACCAGCAGCGATCCCAGCAGGGCCGCGGAGGCGTAGATCTCCCGCTCCAGCACCACGGCCACCCGGCTGAGCAGCATGTCGCGGAGGATGCCGCCACCCACGGCGGTCATCATCCCCAGGAGGATGGCGGTTTCGGCGTTGCGGCCCATCCCCAGCGCCTTCTGGGTGCCGGCCACGGCGAACATGGCCATCCCCACCGCGTCGAACAGAAGCACCGGATAGCGCAGGCGCCTCACCCAGCCGTAGGCGCCGATGGTGGCCAGGGCACCCAGAGTGGCGCAGGCCAGGTAGCGCCAGTCCGCCAGGCCCACGGGGGGCAGGGCCCCCAGGCAGAGGTCGCGCACGATGCCGCCGCCGCAAGCGGTGACGAAGGCCAGGGCGACGATGCCGAACAGGTCCAGATCCCGCTCCCGGGCGGCCGCGGCACCGCTGATGGCGAAGACGAAG
>Ga0255338_1001649_pt1 | contig 39757 bp, 47 predicted proteins | sample MeOH1_35cm_T4_19_FD_203715 | JGI IMG/M metagenome (GOLD analysis project Ga0255338, IMG submission 203715) | Sandy soil microbial communities from University of British Columbia, Vancouver, Canada - MeOH1_35cm_T4_195 | ecosystem: Engineered > Artificial ecosystem > Sand microcosm > Unclassified ... | reverse complement strand
TCGGTGGCGCCGAGCTTGTCGAACAGGTCGAATGCGGCGTTGACCACGTAATCGGGGCGCGCACCCGGCTTGTCGACCTTGTTCACCACCAGAATGGGCTTGAGACCCAGGGCCAGCGCCTTTTTGGTCACAAAGCGCGTTTGCGGCATGGGGCCTTCCTGCGCATCGATCAGCAGCACCACGCCGTCCACCATGGACAGCGCGCGTTCCACTTCGCCGCCGAAGTCGGCGTGGCCGGGGGTATCGACGATGTTGATGTGCGTGCCTTCCCAGGTCACGGCGCAGTTCTTGGCCAGAATGGTGATGCCACGCTCTTTTTCGATGGCGTTGTTGTCCATCACGGTGTCGACCACTTTCTCGTGCTCGGCAAAGGTGCCGGACTGGCGCAGCAATTGGTCAACCATGGTGGTTTTGCCGTGGTCAACGTGGGCGATGATGGCGATGTTGCGGATTTGCTTATGACTCATGGTTCGCTTTCTAAAAACTTCAAATCGGTGGCACTAAGCCGTTGCGGCGCTTGCCGCAGGGTTGGAAATAACAGGCGGACGCGGGGCCAGCATGTCCTGGATTTCAATCGGGCTGAGCAGACGACCCGGAATCAGTTCGTCGGCCGTGACGTGGGCCGAGCCCAGGAAGGCCGACGGCTCGCTACCGTACACCTGCACCAGCGCCGCGTCCGGACCCCACTGCCCGGGGCTGCCGCGGCGGCGCAGGCCGCTCAAAAAGCGCCCTGCATTATCGACATCGAGTGTGACAACCGGATAGCTGGCGACGAGTGATTGAACCGGCAGCAGGCAGGCTTCGCGCTGCTGCTCGCTCATGGCTTCCAGCGCCGGCAGGCCCACGCACTGCGAAGCGACGTAGCCACCGGTCTCCACCCGCCGCAGGGACCCGAGGTGAGCACCACAACCGATCGCCTCGCCAATGTCTTCACCGAGCGTGCGAATGTAGGTGCCCTTGCTGCACGTCACTGTTATTTTGATAGCTGCTGGCGCCCGCTCGTCATGGGTCGGCTCCATATTCAGCTTGTAAATCGTGATGTGGCGCGCTTCCCGCTCCACGTCTTGGCCTTTGCGCGCGTATTCGTAGAGCGCCTTGCCGTCTTTCTTGAGCGCGGAATACATGGGCGGAATCTGCGCCAGCGGGCCGGTAAAGCGCCTGGTCAGGTCGGCGAGCAATTCAGCGGTGATTTCGGGAACGGGACGCGTCTCGATGACATCGCCCTCGGCATCGGCCGTGGTGGTTTTCTGGCCAAGGAGAAGAACCGTCTCATACGTCTTGTCGGCATCCAGCTGGATCTGGCTGAATTTGGTGGCCGCCCCGAAACACAGTGGCAGTACGCCGGTAGCCAGCGGATCCAGCGTGCCGGTGTGCCCGGCCTTATCGGCGCGCAGCAGCCACTTGGCTTTTTGCAGCGCCTGGTTGCTCGACAGGCCCAGCGGTTTGTCGAGCAGCAGCACGCCGTGCACGGGACGTCGCTGAATCTTCTGGCGATGGGGAGAGGTTTGCGTCATAAAGTTTCGACAGGCTCAGCGAACGGGACTCACCCGGGCGCTCCGTTGGCACCGTTGTCCCCGAACCTGTCAAGGGGAACGGCGCAAACTCAGTCGTCTTTTGCGCGGGAAGAAACCGCCTTGGCAATCAAGGCGTTCATGTCTGCCGCACGTTCGGTAGTACGGTCAAAGTGGAAATGCAGGGTGGGCACCGTGTGCGTCATCAGGCGCTTGAACAGGCCGTTGCGCAAAAAGCCGGCGGCCTGATTGAGCGCTTCTTCGCACTCTTTGGGATCACCAACCAGTACGCTGAAAAACACCTTGGCGTGCGCATAGTCGGGCGTGACTTCAACCGCCTGAATGGTCACCATCCCGACCCGCGGGTCTTTCAGCTCGCGCGCGATCAGCTCCGTCAGATCCCGCTGGATCTGATCGGCAACGCGGAAGCCGCGGTTGGGGGTGGATGATTTTTTACGCATGGAACAAAGGTCTGGGCTTGTAATGATCAATCAGGACGCCCGCCAGCCCCGAAGGGCCGGCCGACTGCCGTATTTTTCTTACAAGGTACGAGCCACTTCCTTGATCTCGAAGAACTCCAGAATATCGCCTTCCTGGATGTCGTTGTAGTTCTTGATGTTCAAGCCGCACTCGAAGCTTTCCTTGACTTCCTTGACGTCGTCCTTGAAACGCTTGAGCGAGTCGAGTTCACCCGTGAAGATGACCACGTTATCGCGCAGCAGGCGCAACCTGGCCGTGCGGCGAACAATGCCCGCCGTGACCATACAGCCGGCGATCGAGCCGATCTTGCTGACCTTGAACACCTGGCGGATCTCCGCGGTACCAATGACTTCTTCCTTCTTGTCGGGCGTCAGCATGCCGGACATGGCGGCCTTGAGCTCGTCCACAGCGTCATAAATGATGTTGTAGTAGCGAATGTCGACGCCATTGTTCTCGGCCTGTTTGCGCGCCTGCGCGTCGGCACGGGTATTGAACCCGATCAGCACGGCCTTGGACGCAATGGCCAGGTTCACGTCGGATTCGGAAATACCGCCGACGCCGGAGTAAACCAGCTGAACCTTGACCTCATCGGTCGAGAGCTTGAGCAGCGACTGCGCGAGCGCCTCCTGCGAACCCTGCACATCGGCCTTGATGATGATGGGCAGCATCTTGACCTCGCCGGCCGAGATGTCGGAGAACATGTTCTCCAGTTTGGAAGCCTGCTGCTTGGCCAGCTTGGTGTTGCGGAACTTGCCGGCGCGGTAGGTGGCGATTTCGCGGGCGCGGCGCTCGTCCGTCATCACCATGAATTCGTCGCCGGCCTGTGGCACTTCGGTCAGACCCTGGATCTCGACCGGAATGGACGGACCCGCGGTCTTGATCGGTTTGCCGTTTTCGTCGAGCATGGCGCGCACGCGGCCATAGGTCGAGCCGGCCAGTACCACGTCACCGGTTTTCAGCGTGCCGGATTGAACCAGCACGGTAGCGACCGGACCCCGGCCCTTGTCAAGCTGGGCTTCAATGACCAGGCCCTTGGCCAGCGCCTCCACCGGTGCGCGAAGTTCAAGCACTTCAGCCTGCAGCAGCACCTGCTCCAGCAATGTGTCGACCCCTTCGCCGGTACGGGCTGATACGCCCACGAACGGAGATTCACCGCCAAACTCTTCCGGAATGACTTCTTCTGTGACCAGTTCGCCCTTGACCCGGTCCATGTTGGCATCGGGCTTGTCGATCTTGTTGATCGCCACCACGATGGGAACACCGGCTGCCTTGGCGTGCTTGATGGCTTCCTTGGTCTGCGGCATCACGCCGTCATCAGCGGCCACTACCAGAATCACGATATCAGTCGCCTGGGCGCCGCGGGCACGCATGGCGGTGAACGCCTCATGGCCCGGCGTGTCCAGGAAGGAGATCATGCCGCGCGGCGTTTCCACGTGGTATGCACCAATGTGCTGGGTAATGCCACCGGCTTCACCCGCAGCCACTTTGGCACGGCGAATGTAGTCCAGCAGCGAAGTTTTTCCGTGGTCCACGTGACCCATGACAGTCACCACAGGCGCGCGCGGCAGCGCTTCTGCCTGCTGGCCCTGCACGTCGTCGTCGGTGAATGCTTCCGGATCGTCCAGCGCGGCGGTAATCGCCTTGTGGCCCATTTCCTCCACCACGATCATGGCGGTGTCCTGGTCCAGCGGCTGGTTGATCGTGACCATCTGGCCGAGCTTCATCAGGTGCTTGATCACCTCGGACGACTTGACGCTCATCTTGTGCGCCAGTTCCGCCACAGTGATGGTTTCGGGCACATGAACCTCGATCACCTTGAACTCTGTGGGAGCGACGAAGGTCGACTCGGGACGGGCATCGCGATCGTTGCTGCGGCGGCCACGCGGGCCGCTGCGGAAATTGCCGCGTCCGGGAACCACCGGTGCGCCGCGGCTCGGAATGCCCTTTTTCTTGGCTGCGTCGTCTTTCCAGGTCGAAGAGAGGTTCTCCGACTTGACTTCCTTTTTACCGGCTGCACCGGGCGCGGCGGGCGCACCTGCAGCGGCTGCGGGCTTGGCGGCACCTGGTGCAACAGCCGGCTTGTGCAAGGTACCCTTGATGGCGGCCTTGGGGTCCACATGGGGAACCAGCACGCGCTTGGGCGCAGACATCATTGCCCGGATACCTGCGGCTTCTGCCTCGGCCTTGCGGCGACGCTCCTGCAGGTCCTGGGCTTTGGCGGCATCCGCCTGAAATTCTGCCGTGGCCTTGGCCTTGGCTACAGCTTGCACAGCTGCCGTATCGGCCGCTTTGGTCGCCTCTTCCGCCGCAGCCGTCTCGGCGGCCCGGGAAACTTCGGCGCTGGCCGGCTGGGCCACTTCCTTGGCCTTTCCGGTCGCGGGTTTGGCTTTTCGGGCGGCCTCTGCCGCTTCGGCGGCAGCTTTGGCGTTTTGCGCCTCTACCTGACGTTCCAGTTCGCGGGCGGCCTCTTTGGCGTCCTGCTCTTCACGCAGTCGGCGCTTTTCTGCCAGTTCTTCTTCCTGGCGGCGCAACAGCTCGGCATGGCGGCTGGCTTCTTCTTCGCGGCGAATCAGTTCGGCATCATCGATCACGGGGGCCTGTGGAGCAGCCGCTACTTCTGGCTGAACTTCCTCGGCAGGCAGGTCGGAGCCGTCCTCGCGCTTGACGAAAGTGCGTTTTTTACGCACCTCCACCTGGATGGTACGGGCCTTGCCGGTGGCGTCAGCCTGCTTGATCTCCGTGGTGGATTTCTTCACCAGCGTGATTTTTTTGCGTTCGGCCGTCACGGTGCCATGGCTAGCCTGCAGGTAGCCGAGCAGTTTTTGCTTGTCAGCTTCAGACAGGTGATCGCCGGCCTGCACCTTGGCGACGCCCGCGCTGGTCAACTGCTCGATCAGGGTGGCGGTGGATTTATTCAATTCAGCTGCGAATTCAGCGACGGTAGTGGTACTGGACATATTTGGTTTTCCTGGCTGGCCTCCATGATCATTGCTCTTGGGCCGTTGCAGGTGCAGCGGTGTCACTTGCGTCATTGGTAAACCAATGGGCGCGAGCAGTCATGATCAGGGCCTTGGCTTCGTCCGCAGACTGGCCGGTGATATCGGTGAGTTCGTCCACAGCCAGATCGGCCAGGTCGTCGCGGGTATGGACACCCGCTTCGGTAAGTTTGGCGATCAGCTCGGGTGTAATGCCTTCAACGTCACGCAGGTTCTGCGAAACACCTTCGGCATTTTCTTCCTTGGCGATTTCCATCGTCAGCAATGCATCTTTGGCGCGGGTGCGCAACTCATTGACCGTGTCTTCATCAAACGACTCGATCTCGAGCATTTCCTGCAGCGGCACATAAGCAACTTCTTCCAGGCTGGTGAAGCCTTCGGAGATCAGGATGTCGGCGATTTCCTCGTCCACATCGAGCTTTTCCATGAAGAGCTTGCGGCTGGTGTCGGTTTCGGTCGCCTGCTTCTGGGCCGACTCATCGGCCGTCATGATGTTGATCTTCCAGCCGGTCAGCTCCGCGGCCAAGCGCACGTTCTGGCCACCGCGGCCGATCGAAATGGCCAGGTTTTCTTCGTCGACCACGACGTCCATGGCGTGGCGCTCTTCGTCCACCACGATGGACGACACATTGGCAGGGGCCAATGCACCAATCACGAACTGGGCTGGGTCTTCGCTCCACAGCACGATATCAACGCGTTCGCCGGCGAGCTCATTGGTCACGCCATTGACACGGGTGCCGCGAACCCCGACACAGGTGCCAATCGGATCCACCCGCTTGTCGTGCGACAGCACGGCAATCTTGGCGCGCGAACCGGGGTCACGGGCGCAGGACTTGATCTCGAGCAGGCCCTGCTCGATCTCGGGCACTTCCTGGCGGAACAGCTCGATCATGTACTCCGGAGCAGTACGTGACAGGATGATGGGGGCACCGCGCAGGGTGGTGTCCACCTCCATGATCATGGCGCGGACGCGGTCTCCAGCGCGCAGATTTTCCTTGGGGATCATGTCGCTGCGGCGCAGCCGCCCTTCGACACGGCCAGACTCGACAATGATGTCGCCCTTGTCCATGCGCTTGACGGTGCCGACAAAAATCTTGTCGCCGCGCGACATGAAGTCGTTGAGCAGCATTTCGCGTTCAGCATCGCGGATTTTTTGCAGGATGACCTGCTTGGCGGCTTGCGCGCCGATGCGGCCGATGGGCAGGCTCTCCACCGGTTTTTCGATGTAGTCACCCTCTTCAATGTCGGGAATTTCTTCGCGAGCGTCGCTCACCAGCTCTTCGGCTTCCGGATTTTGCAGGCCGGCTTCGTCAGGCACCACCAGCCAGCGGCGGAAAGTCTCGTAATTGCCGCTGTCACGGTCAACCACCACACGGATGTCCACGCCGTCTTCGTACACCTTTTTGGTGGCCGACGCGAGCGCAAGCTCGACGGCCCCAAAAACGACGTCACGTTCAACATTTTTCTCACGCGAGATGGCATCAACCAACATCAACAGTTCGCGATTCATTTCACAAGCCTGCCTTTCTAAATTATTTCTCTGTAGATTTATCCGCACTGGGGACAATTTTGGGTTTCCGGCCCTTGAAATCAACCACCGGCGCCAGACGCGCCTGGTGAATTTCATCGAGCGTGAAACCCAGCGCCTGCAGGGGTGCGGGGACCTTCTTTTTGCTGACTTTCTGACCGGGTTTGACGGCGGGCTCATCGCTCCACACAATCTGCCATCCGGTCACGCCATCCCTGGACTCGGCCCGCTCCAGCGTGCCGCGAAATTTCTTGCGGTTGGCCGACACGACCGAACCGGCGCTGGCCGCCACACCGATGGGTGCCTTGAGGGTGATGTCAACCAACTCACCGGCAAAACGCTCAAAATCTTTTTCGTTGCGCAGAGGCCTGTCAATACCCGGCGAGCTGACTTCCAGCCGCGAATAATCGGCACCCTCGACTTCAAGCACGAACTGCAACTGGCGCGTGACCTTCTCACAGTCTTCCGCATTGATGAACTGCTCGGTAGCACCTGAAACGTAGGGCATGTCAATCGTGACACGCAGCAAACCACCGCCGGTACGCTCGACTTCCACCAGCTCGTAACCCAGTCCCGTAACAGTTTGCTCAATCGTTTCTTGCAAGGCCATTCAGTTGTCTTAAAACCAGTCTGTAAAAACAAACGCCCAAAAAAAATGGGCGGTGAAAACCCGCCCATTTGGTCGTGAAGGACATATTGTAACGCTTACCGTCCGTCCATGCAAACAAATTTCGTGCCTGGATTGATCAGGACAACCCCTTATGCTGGGCGGTACCTAAAGCAAAGCAATGGACTGCTCAGGCCTGTTTGGGCCACTCGGGCTCTTTGCGAGAGTTCCACTTGCCGCAAATATCGTCCCCGCGTCAGGGGCCATTTACCCATTCTCGCTTGCCTGGCCAGGCCTCACGCCTACGCGCATGAAGAGATCAGCATGCAAGGATGTAATGGGGTTCCGATTGTAAATTTCTATAAATATCAATTAGTTATTTTTAATATTTAAAGTAATTTATCAAGATATATTTCAGGCTTGCGCCACCAGCACGCGGGTGTAGGGGTGGCGTGGTCCATCCAGAACCTCACGGACCGTGCCGGACTCCACCACCTCGCCGTCTTTCATCACCATCACTTCGTGGGCCATCGCACGGATCACGTCAACGTCATGGGTGATCAAGAGGTAGCTCAGTCCCCGTTCGCGCTGCAGCCGCTGTAGCAGCGACAGCACCTGTTTCTGGATGGTCACGTCCAGCGCGCTGGTGGGCTCATCCAGCACCAACAGGCCCGGATTGATGATTAACGCCCGTGCAATCGCCAGCCGCTGTCGCTGTCCGCCCGAGAACTCATGCGGGTAACGCTGCAGCAATCCCGGAAACTGCCTCTCGCTCATGCCCACGTCTATCAGCGATTGCGATACGCGCTCCCGCATTTCAGCCTCGCTCAACGAGGGTTCATGGACCCGCAAGCCCTCTTCCACGATCGCGCCTACCGTCATGCGCGGGGACAGGGAGGAAAACGGGTCCTGAAAAACCACCTGCACCGCGCGGCGAATCGCCTTGTTGCTGGCGGCATTACGGCTCCAGGACTGGCCGGCTGCCTGCAGCGTGCCGGAAAAGGGCAGCAAGCCCAGGCTGGCCAGGGCCAGGGTTGATTTGCCGGAACCTGATTCGCCTATGACACCCAGCGTCTGGCCCGGCGGAATATCGAAAGTGGCCTCTTTCACGGCTACAAACCCACCGCTTCTGAACCAGCCCCTGAAGCCTGGAATGGCCACCGGGTAGGTCACCGATACACGGCTGGCCCGCATCATGAAAGCTCCGCCCGGACTGGACCCCGTGCCCTCCACCACGTCACGCGCCGGTTTGCTGTCGATCAATTTTCGGGTGTAGGCGTGCTGCGGGTCTGCAAACACGCTGGTGACCGTGCCCTGCTCCACCAGATAGCCGTTTTCCATGACCGCCACCCGGTCCGCAAAGCGGCGCACGAGATTGAGGTCGTGCGTGATCAGGAGCACTGCCATGCCGTTTCGCTGCTGCAACTCGCTGAGCAGGTCCAGAATCTGGCCACGCAAGGTGACGTCCAGTGCTGTTGTCGGCTCGTCAGCCAGCAGCAGCTTGGGCTGGCAGGCCAGCGCCATCGCAATCATGGCGCGCTGGCGTTGCCCGCCAGAGAGCTGGTGGGGAAATGAGCGCGCCCGCCTGTCGGGCTCCACAATGCCGGTATCAGCCAGCAATTTGACAGCGATCTCCACCGATTCCGCCGCGGACAGGCCGCGTTTTAACTGGACAACCTCGGCAATCTGGTCGCCAACGTTGAACAAGGGGTTCAGGGCCGTCATCGGCTCCTGGAAGATCATCGCAATATCGCGGCCGCGAATGCCGCGCAGCTCGGCTTCAGGAAGGGAGAGCAGATTCACCGGCGCTTGCGAGCCCTCTGCTGCGGCAAACCGGGCCTGCCCGCTGATGCTGGCGTTTTGCACCAACCGCAGCAGGCTCAGGGCCGTGACCGTTTTGCCCGAACCGGACTCTCCTACCAGGGCCAGTTTTTCTCCGGGCGCGATAGAAAAATCAATCCCATGCACGACTTTCTTGCCGTCAAAGGAAACGCTGAGGCCGTCGACTTTCAACAGCGGACGGGCAGGCGCGGAAGATCCGCTAGCCCTGAAGCCCCCCTCGGGCGGCAGCGCCGCATGCGCCGCGACGGGCGTGGAAGTCATAGCTCGGCCTTTCGGGGATCCAGGGCATCGCGCAGGGCATCGCCCATGAAGGTCAGCAGCAACAGCGTGACGACCAGCACGGCAAAAGTCGACATCGAAATCCACCAGGCATCGATGTTCGCCTTGCCCTGGTTGAGCAACTCGCCCAATGAGGGCGTACCCGGGGGCACGCCCAGGCCCAGAAAATCCAGCGAGGTCAGCGCCAAAATCGCCGCGCTCATGCGAAAGGGCAAAAACGTCACTACGGGCGTCATGCTGTTGGGCAGGATGTGCCGCCACATGATCTGCAGGTTGCTGACGCCCAGGGCCCTGGCTGCGCGCACATAGTCCATCTGGCGGTTGCGCAAAAATTCGGCGCGCACATAGTCGGACAATCCCATCCAGCCAAACAGACTGAGGAGAAACAACAGCAGTGCCACGCTGGGCGCAAACACCGCGCTGAAGATGATCAGCAGGTAAAGCTCGGGCATGGAGCCCCAGATTTCCATGAACCGCTGGAACGTGAGGTCTGTCTTGCCGCCCACATACCCCTGAATGGCCCCCGTGATCACGCCGACCACCACACCGATCACCGTCAGCGCCAGGCCGAACAGCACGCTCAATCGAAAACCATAGATCAATTGCGCCAGCAGGTCGCGCCCCCGGTCGTCCGTGCCCAGCAAGTTGTCGCGAGAAGGCGCGGAAGGATTGGGTTCTTTTGCGAAATAGTTGATCGTGCGCGGACCATAGGGATTTGGGGGATACAGCGCCCAATTGCCTCCCTGCCCCAGCTTGTCGCGGATGAAGGGGTCCAGGTAATCGGTGGGCGTTTCGAAGTCGCCGTCAAAGGTCTTTTCCGAATAGTCCTTGACCAGCGGAAAGTAATACTCGCCCTTGTAATAGGCCACCAACGGCTTGTCGTTGGACAGCACCTCGGCGAACAGGCTAAGCACCACCAGGGTCGAAAACAGGATCAGACTGTAAAACCCAAGCTTGTTGCGGCGAAACCGCTTCCACGCCCGCCGACCCGGACTAAGACTGACAAAAGACGTGTTTCCTTCAAGGCCGCCGCGGACCGGGCTCCGCCCGTCCGCAGGAGGCGCCCCCTCGGGGGGGAGGCGGCCAGAGGCCGTTTCAGGGGGGTTAATCAAACTTGACACGCGGATCCACCCAGACATAACAGAGATCGCTGACCAGCTTGGTCACCAGGCCGATCAGCGTGAAGAGGTAGAGCGTGCCCAGGACCACGGGGTAGTCCCGCCGGATCACGCTTTCATAGCTGAGCAGCCCCAGGCCGTCCAGCGAAAACAGGGTTTCAATCAGCAGCGAGCCGGTGAAAAAAGCACCGATGAATGCGGCGGGAAACCCGGTGATGATGGGAATCAGTGCATTGCGAAACACATGCTTCCAGAGCACCTGCCGTTCGCTGAGTCCCTTGGCCCGGGCAGTCAGGACGTACTGCTTGCGAATTTCTTCCAGGAAGGAGTTCTTGGTCAGTACTGCCGTCACAGCAAAACTGCCCAGCACCATCGCGATGATGGGCAGGGTGATATGCCAGAGATAGTCGGTAATCCGTGCGCCCCACCCCAGGGATTCCCAGTTGGGCGAGGTCAGCCCGCGCAGCGGAAACCATTGCAGTTGTCCGCCAAACACCACCAGCAGCGCCACGCCGAGCACAAAGCCTGGTATGGCGTAGCCGACCAACACGATGAGCGTGGTGACAAAGTCAAAGCGCGTGCCCGCCCGCACCGCCTTGGCCACGCCCAGCGGCACGGCTATCAGGTAGCTGATGAAAAAAGTCCACAAACCCAGGCTGACGGAAACCGGCAGTTTTTCCTTGACCAGTTGCCAGACATCCTTGTGCTGGTAGAAGCTGTTGCCCAGGTCAAAGCGGGCAAAACGCCCCAGCATCTGGAAAAAGCGCTCGTGCACCGGTTTGTCAAAACCGTACAGCGCCTTGATTTCTTCAATGCGCTGCGCATCGACGCCCTGCCGCCCGCGGTAACCAGCACCCGAGGCAGCCGCGCGCTCGCCGCCCGAGTCACGGCCCTGCAACTGCGCCACCATTTGCTCCACCGGCCCACCCGGCACGAACTGCACCATGACAAAGGTCAGGAGCAGCACGCCCAACAGGGTGGGAATCATCAGCAGCAGGCGCTTGAGAATGTAGCTGGCCATCGGTAGGTCTGCCTGTTCTTTATTGGGGGGCGGACAGGTTGGCAGGCGAGGCCCACCAAGTGCTCATGGCCCAGGTGTCCGCCTGGTAATAGGGCGGAATCGTCTGCGGCAAAACAAAACGGCCCGGGCGGTAGCCAATCAAAAAGGCATCGCCGTAGTACTGCGGCACCGAGTAGTAGCCATGGGTCAGCACGCGGTCCAGCGCGCGCATGGCGGCCGCCAGTTCAGGCCGGGTTTTGGCTGCCACGACTTTTTGCAGCAGGGCATCGACTGCCGGATCGGCAATGCCCCAGACGTTCGAGGAGCCCGGTGTCTGGGCCGCCTTCGAGCCGAACAGCTCCAGCAACTCGCCGCCCGGTGCGGTACTGCCGGGCAGCCGCAGCGTGGTGACCTCGAAGTCAAAAGCATCCATCTTCTGTTTGGACAACGAAAAATCCACGACCCGATACGTCATGGTGATGCCCAGCTTTTCCAGTGCCTTCTGGAAAGGCCCGACGATGCGAATCAACGAGGGCTGGTCGTTCAGAAACTCCATCGTGAAGGCCTCGCCCCTGGCATTGCGCAGCGCACCGTCCCGGTAAGTCCAGCCGGCCTCGCGCAGCAGCGCCTGGGCCTGGCGCAGGTTCTCTCGCAGGCTGCCGGGCGGTGTGGTGCTGGGCGACACGGGCACCGCGCCGAACACCTCTGGCTTGAGCCGCGCGCGCAAAGGCTCCAGCAAGGCCAGTTCATCAGGCTTGGGCAGGCCCTCCGCATGAAACTCACTGTTGGGAAAGTAGCCGTTCACGCGTTTGTAAATGCCGTAAAACAGCTGGCGGTTCATCCACTCGAAATCCAGAGCCAGGCCAATCGCCTTGCGCACCCGAATATCCTGGAACTTCGGATTGCGCATATTGAACACATAGCCCTGGAAGTCGCCGGGGTTGCGGTTTGGAAAGGCGCGCTTGACCAGTTCGCCCGAGGTGAACTGTTTGCCGGTGTACTGGCGCGCCCAGTTGCGCGAGATGAACTCGCGCAGAAAATCGAACTCACCGGCCTTCAGGCCCTCGAAGCGGGAGGTTTCATCCAGGTAAATCTTGAAGCTGATCCGGTCAAAGTTGAACTGCCCCTTGCGTGTCGGCAAATCCGCCCCCCAATAGGCCGGGTCCCGCGCATAGGTGATGTCACGGCCCATGGCCGGGTTGGCGATCTTGTAGGGCCCGGAGCCTATGGGTATTTCCGAAACAATCTGGTCGAAAGGCTTGCTGGCCCCGTCGACCTTGCCTCCTTCCCGGCCCCAGCCCCGGCTGAACACCGGCATTCCGCCGACAACCAGCGGCAACTCGGGGTTAGGCGTCAGAAACTCAAAGCGCACGACGCGCTCCGAGACCACGGTCGCCCCCTTGACTTCAGCGTAAATCGTGCGGTACTGGGGCGCGGCAAGTTTGCTGGTGAGCTGGGTGAACGAATGCAGCACATCGGCTGCCAGCACCGGCGTGCCATTGTGAAAATGCGCCTTGCTGTTGATGCGAAACGTGGCTGACAGTCTGTCGGCCGCCACCTCCACGTCGTCGGCCAGCAAGCCGTAGGCGGTGGTGGGCTCTTCGGAGTTACCCGTCAGCAGGCTTTCAATGAGCAGGATTCCCAGACCATAAGGAGCGGTACCGCGCAGCGTGAAGGGGTTGAACTTGTCAAAGTTGGTGGGGCGGGTGGGCGGCACCATGCGAATCTCGCCGCCCTTGGGCGCGGCCGGGTTCACATAATCAAACTGGGTGAAGCCCGGCGGGTATTTGATGTCGCCAAACTGGGCGTAGGCGTGGGCGGCCCGGGCGGGTGGCGCAAAAAAAGCAGGAATGGCCAGCAGGGTCGTCATCAAAGCAATCACCAGCGCCCGCAAAAAAGACAAATCCTGCATGCGACAATTCTGCACTACTTCACGTCGGCAACGGTTGGCGGCCAGCGGGTAAACCACCTGCTCCGTTCAGCGCCACCAACCGCCAGCCGATCCACTCGTACACACTGGAGCACAAGCATGGGTTTTCTCACCGGCAAAAAACTGTTGATCACGGGCGTGTTGTCCAACCGGTCCATCGCCTACGGCATTGCCAAGGCATGCCACGCACAAGGCGCCGAGTTGGCCTTCAGCTATGTTGGCGAGCGGTTCAAGGACCGCATCACGGAATTTGCTGCCGACTTTGGCTCCAAACTCATCTTTGACTGCGACGTGGGTGACGATGCGCAGATCGACAAGCTGTTTGCCGACCTGTCCAAAACCTGGCCGACGTTTGACGGCTTTGTGCACAGCATTGGCTACGCGCCGCGCGAAGCGATTGCCGGTGATTTCCTCGAAGGCCTTTCGCGCGAGGGCTTCAAGATTGCCCACGACATCAGCGCCTACAGCTTCCCGGCCATGGCCAAGGCGGCCTTGCCCTATCTCAACAACAAGTCGGCCCTGCTGACCCTGACTTACCTGGGCGCCGTACGTACCGTGCCCAACTACAACACCATGGGGCTGGCCAAGGCCAGCCTGGAGGCTTCGGTGCGCTACCTGGCCGAATCGCTGGGCCCCAAGGGCATGCGCGTCAACGGCATCAGCGCCGGCCCGATCAAGACCCTGGCCGCCAGCGGCATCAAGGGCTTCGGCAAGATTTTGAGTGTGGTCGCCGAAGCCTCGCCCATTCGTCGCAATGTCACGATTGACGACGTCGGCAATGTCGCGGCCTTTCTGCTGAGCGATCTGGCCGGCGGCGTGAGCGCCGAGATCACGTATGTCGACGGCGGCTTCAGCCATGTGGTGGGTGGCATCGCCGAGCCGGCTGAGGCCTGAAATCAGGGTCGGGGCGAAGCAGGTTGATGTGATGGCGGCGAGGTGATTTCAGCCTGCACAGCCTGATTTATGCGCCGGCCTCACGCTGTCGCTGTTTAATTGATGGCTGCCGGCTGATAGGCTGCGACCAGTAGCTGTAACTCCAGGCCGTTTCGAAACCCGCACGCCGGTAAAGCGCCAGTGCAGCGGCATTGGTGTCGTCCACCTGCAAAAACGTGCGCCCAATCCCCCGCTGTATCGCGACGGCGGCGATACCTGCCAGCACCCGCCCGGCCAGTCCCCTGCCCCTGCAGGCCTGATCGGTGCGCATGCCGTGCACGCTAGACCATCCCTGGTGGAAGGCGCCGGCCCCAGCGGCCACGGTTTTGCCGTTTTCGCGGACGCTGGCGTACACCGAATCATTGGCGCGGCTCAGGGCCTTGACACGGCTGGCACCGTCAACCGGGTCAAAACCTTCGGCTAAAAATAACGCGGCCCACGCTGCGTCGGGTGAACTGGCGGTTTCAGCGGGCGGCTCCACCGATGCCTTGCGCACGGCGTCCACAGGCGCCACCTGGACCAGCACCGGCCGCCCTGACCGGTACCCGCGTCGTATCAGCTCCTGCCGCAAGCCGTCAAAGCACACCTCGTTTGCCAGCCGGAACACAGGTGGCAGGCCACGCGTCTGGTAGCGCGCTTCAATCCGGCCGACCGAGGAGGCCTCCACCGGACGATGACACAACGGTACGGCGCTGCGGGCGCGGCTGACCGTTCCGCTGTCAAAGGGCAGTATCCAGCCCTCCAATTCCTCAAAGGTTTCTGGGGATACGGCTGCAATGGTGGCCCGCTCCACGGCTTCAATGTCGCTGGAGGTCATGGTTTGCATGAGAAAGGCCCTTGGCGCCCGGAGTTGTGGATGGGTGGGATATATCGGTGATAGTCGCGCACATTTTCATGTGTCTTTGAGCATGGGCTTCAGGCCGCTTGAAAGGCATGGCACTTGCGCCACCGCATTTTGAAATATAGACTGTACGTTCATACAGTTAAAAATAAAATCCATGGCAATTCAAATCCTGACACACATTCCGGCCCGCAAGGCGCTTTTTCGGCTGAGGACGCTGCACCTGCTGATGATTTTCGCAGGCCTGCTGGCGCCGGCTCCGCCCCTATGGGCCGCGCCCGATGCTCCGCCACTGATGCTGGCCAAGGTGTACCGCCCGGGTATTTCACTTCCGGACTACTGGGCCAGCGAAAAATATGATGGTGTGCGTGGCTACTGGGATGGCGAAAAGTTGCTAACCCGTGGCGGCGAGCGCGTTGCAGCGCCGGCATGGTTCACGGCGGGCTGGCCAAAAGTCCCCATGGATGGTGAACTTTGGGCTGGCCGCGGGCAGTTTGCCAAAGCGCTTTCGACAGTGCGGCAGCAAACCCCGGACGATGCAGCGTGGCGCACGATGCGTTTCATGGTGTTCGACCTGCCCGCGCAAGGTGGCCCCTTTAACGAGCGAATTCCGGCGCTCAACGGCCTCGTGAGCCAGATTGACCAGCGCTGGGTGCAAGGGGTGACACAGGTCAAGCTGGCAAATCAGCAGGCCTTGCAAAGCCTGCTGGTTAAAACCGTCAACCTTGGTGGCGAGGGCCTGATGCTGCATCGCGGCGCATCGCTTTACAAGGGCCAACGCACCGACGACCTGCTCAAGGTGAAAACGCATGAAGACACGGAGGCCCGCGTGATCGCGCACATCCCGGGTCAGGGGAAATATGCGGGTACGCTGGGCGCGCTGCTGGTGGAACTGCCGGAAGCAGATGGCAAACCGGGCCAGCGTTTCAAGCTCGGCAGCGGTTTCAGCGATGCACAGCGCCAAAACCCTCCAGCGCCGGGCAGTGTCGTCACTTTTCGCTATCGCGGCCTGAACGACAGTGGAATTCCCCGCTTTGCCAGCTTCATGCGGGTACACGAAAACATGCCAAAGCATGCCGGCAGCTAATCAATCAGCAAGGTCAACCAGCAGGCTAAAGGATAAGCAACAGGGGAAGCGACAGGGCTGGCCGCAGGTGTCCGTCAGCGGGACGGAACACCCCACCAGAAGGGAACTCCCTATTTCTGATCTTTCTTCACGCAATCGGCGTAGTACCGCACTTTGCCCTTGGCATCCACCTGCTCCACCAGACCATGGATGTCGGTCTCGAAACCCGGGCATTGCGCATTGAACTCGCGGGCAAACTTGAGGTAATCAACGATTTTCTTGTTGAACACCTCGCCGGGAATCAGCAACGGAATGCCGGGCGGATAAGGCGTGACCAGCCCGACCGTGATGCGGCCTTCCAGCTGGTCGATCTCGACGCGCTCTGTCGTGCGGTGGGCAATATGCGCATAAGCATCGCTGGGCTTCATCGCCGGAGCCAGGTCACTCAAATAGACCTCGGTCGTCAGGCGCGCAATGTCATATTTGGCGTAGAGGGCATGAATGTGCTGGCACAGGTCGGCCAGGCCCATGCGCTCGTATTTCGGATACTTCTGGCAGAACTCGGGCAGGATGCGCCACATCGGCTGGTTCTTGGCGTAGTCATCCTTGAACTGCTGAAGCGCCGTCAGCAGGGTGTTCCAGCGGCCTTTGGTGATGCCGATGGTGAACATGATGAAGAAGCTGTAAAGCCCGGTTTTCTCCACGATCACACCATGCTCGGCCAAAAATTTGGTCACGATGCTGGCAGGAATACCGGTTTTGGCGAATTTGCCATTCAGATCCAGGCCTGGCGTGACAATGGTTGATTTGATCGGGTCCAGCATGTTGAAGCCCGTCGCCATCTGGCCAAAGCCATGCCAGTTATTGGCACCATTCCTGGCTGTCTTGGCACTGCGCGACTCGCCCTTGATGATCCAGTCCTCGGCCAGGCCAATGCCCTCTTCCACCAGCTTGTCCGGCCCCCAGACCTTGAACCACCAGTCGCTGCCGTACTCATCGTCGATCTTGCGCATGGCCCGGCGGAAGTCCAGCGCCTCGGCAATGCTCTCTTCGACCAGCGCGGTGCCGCCAGGTGGCTCCATCATGGCCGCGGCCACATCGCAACTGGCGATGATGCTGTACTGAGGCGACGTCGAGGTATGCATCAGGTAGGCCTCATTGAAGAGGTGCCTGTCGAGTTTGGTGTTTTGCGAGTCCTGCACCAGCACATGGCTGGCCTGGCTGATGCCGGCCAGCAGCTTGTGAATCGACTGGGTGGCGTACACCACGGCATTTTTCGGCCGGATGCGGTTTTTGCCCATGGCGTGGTAGCTGCCGTAAAACGGGTGAAACGCCGCATGAGGCAGCCAGGCCTCATCAAAATGCAGATTGTCCACGTAGCCATCAAGCATGCCCTTGATGGTTTCAGTGTTGTAGAGCACGCCGTCATAGGTCGATTGCGTGAGCGTCAGCACGCGTGGCTTGACCTTGTCCGCATCGACACCCTTGAGCAGCGGGTTGGCCCTGATCTTGGCCTTGATGGCTTCAGGCTCGAATTCGCTTTGCGGGATCGGGCCGATGATGCCGAAGTGATTTCGCGTTGGCTTCAAAAACACCGGAATCGCACCAGTCATGATGATGGCGTGCAGGATGGACTTGTGGCAGTTACGGTCTACCACCACCACATCGCCCGGTGCCACCGTGTGGTGCCACACCATCTTGTTGCTGGTGGAGGTGCCATTGGTCACGAAGAAACAGTGGTCCGCGTTGAAGATACGCGCAGCATTGCGTTCGCTGGCGCCAATGGCGCCGTCGTGGTCAAGCAACTGGCCCAACTCCTCGACTGCGTTGCACACGTCGGCGCGCAGCATGTTTTCGCCGAAGAACTGGTGAAACATTTGCCCGACCGGGCTCTTCAGGAAGGCCACGCCACCCGAATGGCCGGGGCAGTGCCAGGAGTAGGAACCGTCCTCGGCGTAGTCCAGCAAGGCCTTGAAAAACGGCGGCTGCACTCCTTCCAGATAACTCTTGGCCTCGCGCAGAATGTGGCGCGCCACGAACTCGGGCGTGTCTTCAAACATGTGAATGAAGCCGTGCAGCTCGCGCAGGATGTCGTTGGGGATATGGCGCGAGGTCTTGGTTTCACCGTACACGTAAATCGGCACATCAAGGTTTTTGCGGCGTACCTCTTCAATGAAGTTGCGCAGGTTCAGCACGGCAGGATCCAGATCCGGACCGGGCGTGAATTCCTCGTCGTCAATCGACAGGATGAAAGCGCTGGCGCGGCTTTGCTGCTGGGCGAATTGCGACAGGTCCCCATAGCTGGTCACACCCAGCACCTCAAAGCCTTCGCTTTCAATGGCCTGGGCCAGCGCACGAATACCCAGCCCCGAGGTGTTCTCGGAGCGGAAGTCTTCGTCAATGATCACAATCGGAAAGCGGAATTTCATGGGAATGGCTGCAGTTCATGGGCGCCCTGAACCTGTCGGAGGGCATGACGGAAACGCTCAAATGGGCATAGACAGGTTGAGCCCGAACGGTTTGGCTGGCGACTGCGAAGTGTAAGGAAATATTGTTGCTGTACGCTTGCGCGGCGGCCTATTTGCCCCAAAATGTAGCGCATCACCGACAAAAGGAAGAAACATGAGTGAATCGACCATCTGGTGGCTGCTGGCAGGTAGCGCGGTCGCGGTTGAACTGGTCACCGGAACTTTTTACCTGCTGATGCTGGCCGTCGGGTTCGTCGCAGGCGCCATCGCCGCTCATTCGGGCTTTGCCATTATCGGCCAAATGGTGATCTCTGCTGCCGTAGGGGGTGGCGCGGTCGCCGCCTGGCACTGGTACCGCGGCAAAACCCCGGCCCCGCTGCCTGCAAATGCCAATCGCGATGTCAACCTGGATATTGGTGAGCCGGTGCAGGTCGCGCAGTGGAATGCCGACGGAACCACTACCGTGAAATTTCGCGGCGCCCTCTGGACAGCCATACCTGCCGACCTGGCGGAAGCTGCCACTACCGGCAATTTTCGCATCAAGGAAATGCAGGGCAATCGGCTGGTGCTCGAAAAGCTGTGAGGCATCCCCGGACTATCCAGGAGCCCGGGCTTTCATTCCCTGCTGCCGATTCCCGCCAGCCTTGCAGGCTTTGCAGGCACTCAACACGCTAATTTGAACTAATCAACAATCAACGGAGGAACCATGGAAATTGCACTCGTCATCCTGATCGTGGCTGGCATCTTTATCGTACGCAGCATCAAGGTGGTGCCGCAACAAAATGCCTGGGTGATCGAGCGGCTGGGCAAATACCACGGCAGCCTGACGCCGGGCCTGAATTTCCTGGTGCCTTTTGTCGACCGGGTGGCTTACAAGCACAGCCTGAAAGAGATCCCGCTGGACGTGCCCAGCCAGGTGTGCATCACCCGGGACAACACACAGCTACAGGTTGACGGCATTTTGTACTTTCAGGTCACCGACCCCATGCGTGCCAGCTACGGCTCCTCCAACTACATCGTGGCCGTAACGCAGCTGGCCCAAACCTCGCTGCGCTCCGTGATCGGCAAGCTTGAGCTCGACAAGACCTTTGAAGAGCGCGACATCATCAATGCACAAGTCGTGGCCGCCATTGACGAAGCCGCGCTCAACTGGGGCGTGAAGGTTTTGCGCTACGAGATCAAGGACTTGACGCCGCCCAAGGAAATTCTCCATGCCATGCAGTCGCAAATCACCGCAGAGCGCGAAAAACGCGCGCTGATTGCCGCCTCCGAGGGTCGCAAGCAGGAGCAGATCAACATTGCCACGGGTGAACGCGAGGCCTTCATCGCCCGCTCGGAAGGTGAAAAACAGGCGGCCATCAACAATGCGCAGGGCGAGGCTTCAGCCATCATGGCCGTGGCGGAAGCCAATGCCAGAGCCATCGAAGTGGTTGCTGCGGCGATTCGCCAGCCCGGAGGTGAGCAAGCCGTACAGTTGAAGGTCGCCGAAAAAGCCGTTGAGGCCTATTCCAGCGTAGCGGGCGACGCCACCACTACCCTGATCGTGCCAAGCAACATGACCGAGGTGTCGGCACTGATCGCGTCGGCCATGAAGATGGTGCAGTCCAGCAAGGCATGATCAATATCGCTTTACAGGTACAGCCATGAGTGCAAAAAATGTTTTGGGCGGTGAGCTGGTCCCCTGCTCTTACGATCCGCTCACGGGTTACTTCCGGGACGGCTGCTGCAACACCGATGCGTCCGATCTCGGCTCCCATCTGGTCTGCGTGCGGGTCACCCCGGAATTTCTCGCATTCTCCAGCGCGCGCGGAAATGACCTCGTCACGCCGCAGCCGCAGCACCGGTTTGCCGGGCTCAAATCAGGCGACCGCTGGTGCCTGTGCGCCCAGCGCTGGCGGGAGGCCCTGGAGGCAGGCACTGCCCCGCCGGTGATACTGGAGGCCACCCATATCAACGCGCTGGAATTTGTCACGCTGGCACAACTGGAAAAGCACCGGTTTCAAGGCGCTGTTCATTAAGCGCGGTTTTACGAGCCGGCAGATTTCGACAAGTCTTCTGGCACTGCTACAATCAAAGGCTTCGCGGAAAGGTGGATGAGCGGTTTAAGTCACACGCCTGGAAAGCGTGCGTGGGGTTATACCCACCGCGGGTTCGAATCCCGCCCTTTCCGCCAAAATTTGGCTTCAGATCACTTCACGGTGAATCAAAAAGTCCCTAAGAGCCCCGCCAGTCGGGGCTTTTTTGCGTCTGATCGCTTCAGATCACGTTTTGACATTGCATGTAGTTTGGGGGCATAGTTGGGGGCACGGAAAGGGAATTTCTCCCCTTCCCGTCTGAAAGTCCCCCAAAATGGCCTTGACCGATACAACATGCAAGAACGCCAAATGCCCTGAGGGCAAGGCCCGAGAGCGCTACTCGGACTCTGGCGGTTTGTACCTTGAGGTAGTACCCACCGGTGGCAAGCATTGGCGTTGGAAGTACCGCTTTGGGGGCAAAGAAAAGCGCTTGGCGCTGGGCACATACCCCCATGTGACCCTGGCCATAGCGCGCCGGGCCCGTGACGACGCCCGCCTCCTGCTGAAATCTGGCACCGATCCCGTCGCTGCAAAGCTAGATGGCAAGCGCGCAGCAAAGGTCAATCTGGAGACGACCTTTGAACCGGTTGCCCGTGCCTGGCATGAACACTGGAAGAGCTCCAAGTCCCAGCGCCACGCGGAATACGTGCTGCGCCGGCTTGAGGCCGATGTCTTTCCGGAGATCGGTAAGCGCCCTATCGCCGACCTCACCGCACCGATGCTGCTGGCCGTCGCAAAGAAAATCGAGGCCAGGGGCGCGGTGGACATCGCAAAACGCTCGTGGCAAACCTGTGGCCAGGTCTTTCGGTATGCAGTGGCCAACGGGCTGCTGGAGCGCAACCCTGCCACCGATGTGAAGCCCTCTGACGCCCTGAAACCCCGCGTCAAAACTCATTACGCACGGCTTGAGGCGAAGGAAATGCCGGAGCTGCTGCGCAAGATCGAGGCTTATCAGGGTACGCCGGCCACGCGGTTGTCCATGAAGCTGATGGCCCTGACGTTCGTGCGCACCGGGGAGCTGATTGCCGCTCATTGGGACGAGTTTGATTTGGAGGCCGGGGAATGGCGCATACCGGCCGTGCGCATGAAAATGAAGACGCCACATATCGTGCCGCTCTCCAAACAGGCACTTGAGGTACTGGCTTCAATCCATGAGTTGCGTGGCCTCAGCGGGCTCCTATTCCCCGGGGAACGCGATCACGACAAGCCCATGAGCAACAACACCATCCTGGGGGCGCTCAAGCGCATGGGCTACCAGGGCAGGATGACCGGCCACGGCTTCCGCGGTGTGGCCTCCACCATCCTGCACGAGCTGGGGCACCGTCACGACATCATCGAACTGCAGCTGGCCCACCAGGAGCGCAACGAGGTCAGCGCCGCCTATAACTTCGCCACCTACCTGCCGCAGCGCCGCAAGATGATGCAGGAATGGGCCGACCACTTGGACGCATTGCGAGCAGGCGCCAAGATCATTCCACTGAAAGCAGCGTAATGGCTGACGGCATCGAAGAGATCCGCAAGCGCCTCGACGTATTGGAAGCGCAGCACGCAATCACAGTCGGCTTTACACGCTTCCTTCTCATGGCATTGCTCAGTGAGCAGCCGGAGTCCGAGCGTTCAGCGCTCCAGGCATCGCTGGAAAAGACGTTTGAACACACCATTGCTGGCCTGCTTGCGAGCGAGCATGCCTTTCCTGATATCAGCATCCAGGCTGTGGAAATGATGCGGGAGCAGATGTTCGGCAAGAGCGGGGCATAAGGAAATGAAGCGACTCCAACTCGTCCAGCCGTCCCCGCCCGACCCCGTTGAGGCGGTGCGCCAGCGCGTCAAGCGGATGGTCAGGCCTGATGGTGCTCTGCAGTGCAATAGATGCGGCTGCCGCACCAGCCTGACGACGGTCAACGGAACGGCGGTCATCAATGGCCGCAAGCGCCGCGGGACCGTGATCGATGAGGATGTATGTGCCATGTGCTGGCGCCGCGGGATCATCAGTCCGATGATGCCGGAGTTGGTACCGGTCAAATAATTCTGACCGGAAAACCATGGTGATTCCTGATGTGGCCAGCCAAGACGTCAGGCGGGACCAAGCAGCTGATCTGTGCGTCCTATTTTCTTAAAGGTGAAAGGGTGGTGGTTGCATGAATAAATTTGATAGCCTCTTGGCTGACTGTGCGATTGGGAGTTCTTTCTACATCAACCCCCATATATTAGGAATTGATGGCGAAGGCTTTCATAAGCTTGTTGATACTTGGATCGCAGCTGGCGGTGGAGATGGTTTTACTATTTCCGACGCGCGCGAAGAAAATATGAGCGGTGGCCGTCGATATGTCATCGCCAAGATCACCCGAACCGAATAAGCTTGAAAAGAAGTGGCGCGGACACATCACGAGTGTCGTTAAGTACATCGGCAATGAGCGCGAAAAGGCTATAAAGGTCTTGAGGGATTCAGCCGTTGGCACCGTGTCTAAGTGAAGCCAGCTTTGCTGGTATGGGGTCTTCCGTTGCAGCCACTTGCAGCGCCCACTTTGCCCACTCCGTTATCGCTGGGGTAGGACCGGGGCCAGCGAGCCGGAGGATTTCGGCAACATATCCTCGAATCTCTTGGGCATGCTGCCACTTAGCGGCTTCAGCCAGAAGCCGCTCACCTTCTTTTGCCTTATCCGCAATCGCCGCCCGTTCCTCGTTGCGCTGCTGCGTCAGTTTTTCATATGCTGCCCACTGGGCAAGTTGAAGCGGAGATTTCATGCGGGATTTTCACTGCCAAATAGGATTGAGGACATCAGCGCGTGACCGTATTTCGGCTCTTGGAAGTCACAAGCGAGGTAGCGCAGATTATTGGTCGTGACCAGGGCAAGTAGTGTTTGAAATTCTATCGGCGCCAGGGTGACATGACCCTCAATCGCCGGCTTTGCTTTCAAGATCACGCCTACACAGGGAATCTCCGCATTTCCGATATGTGGCGCGCCAGGCGTAAACGTGATATCGAATTGCGTCACGCCCTTCACCGGTTCGACAAACGCGCCCAGCACACTAATTGAAGGAATTGCCCGGCGCTCTCGTCTGGTCGAACCCACCTCGAATGGGTACGCCATAACCTCTGTGCGCCAACCGGTCACTTGGCCTTCACGGCTCAACATCTCTCGCCCCTTAGCCTTGGCTTTTTTCTTTGCCATAGTGGACTCCTACCGTTCGTCGGATTGCCTAAAAAAGCAGTTGTACAGATTGATTTTAAGGAATACCATAAATCAATGGAAGCAAAGAAACTAACGGGAAGAGGCGGCGCTGGACGAGGCCAAGGGCGGAAGCCCAAAGAAACTAGCGAAGCCATGCTTCCGGTTTCGATCAAGATGAGTGTCGAGCAAAAAGACAAACTGAGTCAACTTGGCGGCGCGCCTTGGGTGCGCAGCAAGATCGACAAGGCGAAGCTTCCGAAGGAATAACCGCACCGCCCTGCAGCGGTATATGCAGGGCAAAAAGACGAAGGCCGGAAGCGCTTGGACCCGCTACCGACCTTCTAACCATAACCCACTAAACAGGAGTGAATCATGGCTAAGACAGATTGTCGCACCAGCAACGTAATCGACTTTCAGGCCGCCAAGGCTGCGCGGCAGGCCCGGCCGTTCCAGGGGCGCCTTCTCAAGGCCGTAGCGGCCCAGATGGACCCTGACACCCTGGCTGCCGTTCGCAAGGCCGTGGCGGCCGGCTACGTCAACGGCCAGACCACCCAGGACATCGCCCGCATCATCAAACGTGATGCCGTTCGTCAAGCTGCACGCGCGGCGCTGTGAGGGGGCATCATGACTGAAAAAGCTGTACTCCAAACCCCGCATGTAGAAACCGTGATACTGGGGATAAGTGTGACTATCGAGCGTGACTATATTCAGCGTGGCGTCTTCCCGGCGCTACGTAATCAGAATGCTGTCAGCTGGAGCGGGTCTACAGGCTTTCACCACTTGACCATCGATGAGGCCGAGGCGCTTTTGGAAGACGCACGAGCATGTCGAGAGTCCGCGGTCAACGGGGGCACCACAAATGCCTATTCCTCCCATGTGCGGGCGCTGGAAAATACGATCAAAGAGGCGAGAACGCGAAAAGCAACACTCGAAGCGAAGGAGCCGGTGTGCGAAAGCAAGAGCGAATACAGCGAACACTGGCACGGCACCAAGGAGCAACTGCTGGCGATCGGCATTTGTCTTGATGGCCCATGGCCCGGAGAGCCAGGAGGAAAACTGAGGTGGGCCAAGACGACAGACAAACGCGGCTACCCGGTGAGCCTCTCTCGCTATTCAGCCACCTGGGGGACATACAGGGTGCGGATTGAGATTCCGCAGGAGGAACGCAGAGGGAAGGAAGACGAAGAGCAACGGGCTAAAAAGCGTCATGAGGCGCAAAGAAGTCTCAAGGGCATGCCCAGCTCTTCAGATGGCTTTCGTCGGGATCTTGTTAAGAGCATCCGCCATATGCTGCAGTGTTTTATTCCTGCGAAGCCTTCAGAGTGGCATGGTTACGCCCTCGATGATGAATCCGTTACAGCGATTCTTGTGAGCGGCGATGCGGTGGTGGAGGCCATCATGGCGGCAAAAGTCAACTTTGACGCCAAGCGGCATCAGGAAATCGCACTCGGCTACAAGAAGGCAATAGCGGAGGCCGACAACGCCTTCCAGGACAAGCTCTCCTTACTGACGAAGCCCAATGCCAAGATTCTCGAAGGAGAAATATCATGACCCGCCGCTGTAAGCCTGGGCAGCGAGCCCGAGTTATTGATGGCGTGAATCGCGGGAAGATAGTGCTGGTTGTCCGTCATTACTTCGGCGAGCTTATCGGTGACGCATATTGGCCTGAAGCCTTATATCCGTGGGTCGTGACATCACTCGGTTCGCCTCTCCGTAGTGTAAAAATCGATACGGGTGTCGAAGGTCCGCCTCTAATGACGATTGTTGTCGATGACTGTGATCTGGAGCCCTTGCTCGATGATGACGACGGCCTTGACGAATCGACGCGCGTTGACAAGCCAGTGACCGAGTCCCTCACGTCATGACCTTGACCGGAAAGCCGCGCCAGCCAAAATTCTGGGCAAAGGAAGCGCCCAACATCGGCGGCCTTATTGTGATGACGGGCGGCAAGGGCCTGTTGATGCTGAGCGTGGTTGTGGAAACGCGCGACCGGCTGATCAAGCATCTGGAGGCGGTGGAGCCAACATTTCCCGTGAAGGACTTGGGCAACGGTCACCACTATTGCTTCATCATGCCGCCCGGGCACCCCCGACGCTCGGACATTCGTGATCCAGATGTAGGCGTGCCCTACTATTTCCAGCTCAAGGACATCCACAAGGGCCGCGACCTGGCCGCCCTCAATCTGTTCCTTCGATGCCTGCACATCATCGAACGCGGTTCGATGAGCGAGCAGGACAAGGTCGTGTTCATGTCTGAGTATTTGGCAGTCGCTGGCGTTGAAGCGGAGGCCCGCCAGAGCGCCGGGAAGAAGCCCAAGAAGCCGCGAGTAAGGACCGCCCTTGAGACTGACCTCATTGCAGCCAGGAGGACTCACCCAGGCGAGACCTTTGATGCGCTGCTCACTGGCATGCAGGGAACCGGCCGTGTTTCTAAATTTCACAGCGGGCAGGTTGATGGTGGCGTGATCTTCTGGGTAGATGAAGACGAAATCGAACAAAGGACGCCTCGGAAAACAGTGGCGCGCTGGTTCACAAAAGCAGGCAAGACGCGCACTTAGCTAGTTTTCTGCGTATTCGTCTGGAAACTGCTTTGCAACTCGATGTGAGTTGCACCGGAGCTACCAGATGCATCATGGACTACCCCAGAAACTACGCCCCGGCACGGCCTGCAAGATGCTCGGCATCAGCAAAGCCACCTTGCTGCGCTGGGAACAGACCAAACCCGGCTTCGAAAAACCGAGCCGCCCATCCCCGCGGGTAACGCTCTACGACCGGGACAAGTTGCTTGCTTTCCTTGAGGCGCACACTGCCCCTGAGGGCAAGGCAGCATGAGCGGCCTCACTCGCCCAGACAAGGCATTTGCCACCTTGCAGGCTCGCGCGGCCCTCGCTGGCGTGGTGCTGCATCGCTTGGAAGACGACCGGGGTCGCGAGGTGTTCGTCGTTTCCAGGTGGGCAATGACACGGCAGCTCGATAGCTTGCAGGAAGTCGACGCCTGGCTTACCCGCGTGACGGGTAAGGCTTTGGAGCCTGCCGCATGACCTTCATTCGCGACAGCCTCCCGGACCCAGCCGCTTATTTTGAGGCTGCGGGGCTGGTTCTGCAGCGCGGTGGCACTTGGCGCACCACGAGATGTGCATTCCACGGCGGCAGCGACAGCATGCGAGTCAATATCAAAACCGGCGCATGGGTTTGCATGGCTGGCTGTGGGGCCCGTGGTGGCGATGTTCTCGCCTACCAAATGACCGCCCATGACCAGGATTTCATTACCGCCGCCAAGTCGCTGGGGGCCTGGCGCGACGATCCGGCCGACCAGAACAGGCCACGCCGCAAACCGCTGCCCTTCCCCGCCCGTGATGCCCTGGAGGTGCTGGCTGCAGAGGCCATGCTAACCGCGGTGGCCGCCGGCAATCTGGCGCGTGGCGTTGCTCTGAGCCAAGACGATCGTGACAGGCTTATGCAAGCTGCCGGCCGGATCAATGTGATTGCGGAGGTATGCGCATGACCAAGGCCGATGTCCTGATGGCGATTGACGCCAAGGCTGCGAAATACGCACCGCGTGCGCTGTCCTACGAGCTCGCGGAGCAACTTGACGCCGACGCCACAGAATTTGCCGATGAACTGATTGAGGGGTTGATCGGACGCATCAGCATGGCAGTGCTGTATGGCGACTCAAACAGCGGCAAAACATTCCTTGGCATCGACATGGGCGGCGCGGTCGCACGAAAAATTGAGTGGATGGATCGGCAGGTGGACGGCGGCATGGTGGTCTACCTGGCCACCGAGAGCCCGGCCAGCGTGCGCAATCGCCTGCGGGCCTACCAGCGTCACCACGCATGCATCGTGCCCAACTTCGTGATTGTCAGCAGCCCGATCAACCTGTTTGATGGCGCTGCGGATACAGCTGCCGTCATTGCCTTGATTCAGCAGCTCGAAAGCGATCTCGGGGCAAAGTGCGAGTTGGTGATCGGCGACACGCTGGCCCGCCTCAGCGCGGGGGCAAACGAGAACAGCGGCGAGGATATGACCACGGTTCTGGCCCACCTGGACCGCATCAAGGACCAGGCGCGCACCGCCGTCCTGCTGATCCATCATTGCGGCAAGGATGCCGCCAAGGGCATGCGTGGCTGGTCTGGGCTGCGGGCGGCGGTGGACACCGAGCTGGAGGTCACGTCAGACGATCTGACGGGCACACACAGCCTGGAAATCACCAAGCAGCGCGATATGGCCGGCAAGGGCAACCGAATTGGTTTCCGGCTGGCGCCGGTTCAGATGGGCCTCGGCAAGTGGGGCAAGCTGCAAACCTCCTGCGTGGTGGTGGCAGCAGACGCACCAGCAAAGACAGGAAAGTCAAAACGCCCCAGCGAGATTGCAGGCGCGATTGTCGAGATGCTCACGGCGCATGGCACCGGGTGCCTCAAGGGCAGGATCGCCAAACACTTTGAGGGCCGTTACGACAGCAGTGCGGTCTACCGTGAAATCAAGAAAATGACGGGCGACGGCCGGTTGGTCGAATCTGCCGGCGTTGTTGCCCTACCCGGGCGACCAGGGGGCAGCGCATGAATAGGCTAAACCCCGCATCAGCGCTTAATTCTGTGCTACTGTTTTTGGAGTGCCGACTGGTGCCAAACAGTGCCAATGCACTAATTGGCGCTCCGGTTTTTGTAGTGCCAACTGGTGCAGCACCCTTTAGGGGTGCACCAATCGGCACCAACCGCACCACCAGCGATTGCTCACGCTACCCGAAGGTGTGGGGAATGCGCCTCGGTCACTTTCCCGAATGCCAAAAAAAGGCGGCCGTTCTGATCGCGAGGGCTGGTCAATGACTGCCGTAGCCACTTTGACCCGTACCTGGCGCGTTGGTCAGTTCACCGTGACCCTGAGTCTGCCGCGGGCAGGTTATGGCATCGCCGCTTGCGAGTGGGCGCCTTACATGCCGGCCAGCCTGACTGATGCCGAGCGCCAGCAATACCAAACCGGGATGAACGACGCGCTGGTCGACTTACTCAGCAGCGGGGAGTTCACGCCATGCGAATGATCCCTGAGCAATCACATTTCCTCTGCCAAGCCAGCAATGGCACGGCTTTCACTGCGGCGCAACGTGGCTTTGCCCCCGCGCGCTTCCCCCAAACCATGAAAACCTGAAAGGTACTCACCATGGCAACTCTCTCCGATTTCCTCACTGACCGCACCGCCGCTGGCGCTCGATATGCAGCTGCGATCGCAGAGCTCCGCGATGCTTATGTGGAACTTGCCGCACTCGATCTTGTTCTGATGAACAAACGTGTTGGCTATCCGCCACCGGTGCGCACCTTTCCGGGTTTCCCGCCGGCGCTCCCCCAAGAGTATCGACACGACGTCTACGCGCTCAACATCGAAGAGCCCGTCAATCTGCACACCCGCGCTGAAGAGGCTGCGGCGGTCAAGCTCGCTACTTTCTCAGGAGGCTGAAGCATGTCGTTCGCCCAAATCCTCGAACCCAATGGAACCATCTCGTTCCAAATGCCTGGCCGCAATGTCGTCTTCACGATGCCGGCCATTTCCGAAGTCGACGCCGCAGGCTACTCGGGCAGGTACTTCCTCGACGCGACCAACGCCCTCGGCGCCATGATCGAAGTTGCCGAGGAGATTGCTCGAGATCCCGATCTCTCGGACCTCGGCAAGACCAAGCGCCTGGAGCCGAAGCAGGCTGCTGTGATCGAAACGATTGCGAACCGCTGGGACGCCATCAACCAGCAAGAGCTGCAAATAGCCGCGCGTGAAGAGGCGTTGTACCAAGTCCCGAAGCTTGATTCGACGCACACCGCAATGGCGATCGAGGATCGCGAGATTCGCGACTACCTGCGGTCGGTTGGCGATTCGCAGGCGATCCAGCTCGCACTGCATCCTGAGAACGAACGTCTGCGAATCGCAATCCTGCGATCACCGATTCCGCAACACGATGAACTGAAGAAGGTGACGCTGGAAGCCTGGAAAGAGGGCAAGCGCCAAACGAACCCCGCGGAAGCGGCTTCGATCGACTCCGAAAGGGCCGGCGTGGAGTGGTCGAGGCGGGGCCTGGCGCAGGTGGCCGGCATCAGCCGGACGTTCCTGGGAAAGGCGTGGACTACCGATCGAATGGTCAAGCAGATCATCACCAGCAGCAATGACTTCACGAAGCGTGGCTATGGTGCCTTCGGGTTCAATGAGCTAACCGTCGCTCGCGTCCAGCGCGAGCTGCACTTCAAAGCAGGGCGGAGGCAGGCATGACCACCGCGCCCACGCTCGCGCAGGCCTGGCGGCTACGGGCGCTGGCCCCGACCGGGGCGCGCCTATTGGTACTACCCGATTTCCCTCGCTCTGCCGTCTCCGCCGCCGCGCGGCGCAGCGTCCTTGATGCGCGCGTGTCGGCGGTCATCGCCGCTACACAGGCCGCCGCCATCGGCTAGGGCGAGGAACATCTGATGCCAAACACCAAGACCCCTCGCACTGGGCGACCGCCGATAGCTGTGCCGCAAGACGCGGCCAAGCGCATTAGCAATCTCGCGGCAGATGGATTTTCCGTGCGGGGGGTGGCAAGGGGGATGGATGTGTCTTACGAAACCCTGCAGCGTTGGCTTAATGAGAGCCCTGCGTTGAAAGAGGCATTTGAGGCCGGGCGTGAAACGGAGCGGCAGATCTTGCACAACGTGCTTTACAGGCAAGCCACCGAGAAAAGCAACATCGTGGCAGCGATGTTCCTGCTAAAGGCGCGCCACGGTTATAGGGAAGGTGATCAAGGCGAAACGGCAAACCGCGTATCCATCAACTTCACGCTTCCAGGCGCAATGCGACCTGAACAATTCACGATTGAAAACCATGACTCAACAAGCAATCCAGTTAAGCAGCTTTCAGGAAAAAATCTTACTCGTTCCTGAAGAGTTCGATCTGTTCTTGGGTGGTGGTCGTGGCGGCGGTAAAAGCTATGCCCTTGCACTGCTGGCGCTTCGCCATGCTGAGCAATATGGTGACGGTGCGCGTGTCTTGTACCTGCGAAAAACCTATAAAGGGCTGTCTGATTTCGAGCTGGTGACCCGTGAATTGTTCGGACTGGTGTACGGTGCCGCCGCTCGATACAACGCGGCAGAGCATGTCTGGAGGCTTCCTAATGGCGCATATCTGGAGCTGGGCCAGCTTGAGGGACCAGCAGATTATGCGAAATATCAAGGTCGTAGCTTCACCCTGCTGATGATCGATGAAGCTGGGCAGTTCGCCATGCCTGACACATTGGACATGATGCGCAGCAACTTGCGCGGTGCAAAAGATATTCCAATCCGTGTGGCCGTGGCTGGCAACCCCGGTGGGCCCGGGCATCACTGGTTGGCAAAGCGTTACGTGTTTCAGGCTGGGCCGTGGAAGCCCTTCCTGGAGCCAAAATCTAAGCGTCAATGGGTTTACGCACCCAGCACGTTCATTGAAAACCAGTTCATTGATCGAGACCAATACAAGGACCAACTAGAGAGCGCCTGTCCTGACGATCCGGAACTACTCAGGGCCTGGTTGACGGGCGACTGGGCCGTCAATCGCGGCGCTTATTTCGCCTCAAGCCTTGATGAAAGCCGGAACGCGGTCACCCCGTGGAAGGCTCTTCCTGATGGAAATCGGCAATATGGCTGGGATTATTACCTTGCGCACGACTTCGGTAGCTCGGCGCCCTCGGTGACCTACATTTTTGCCAAAAGCCCCGGCGCAGAACATGAAGGCAAGTTTTACCCGCGCGACAGCCTGGTGCTGATTGACGAGCTGGCAGCGGTGCGCAGGGACAGTCTGAATATGGGCCTTGGATGGTCAGCAAACACCACCGGTGAGGCGATCCGGGAGATGTGCGACCGCTGGAAGATAAAACCCGTGGGCGTGGCTGATGATGCTTGCTTTGCCCGAACCGGGCACGGCTCAGGCTCCATTTCCGATGAATTTTCCCGGGCTGGCGTGAGATTCAATCCAGCGAAGAAATCAGACCGCATCAGCGGATGGCAGCTCATGCGCCGGCTGCTCGCCGATGCTGGACAGCTCGACAAACCGGGCCTTTATGTCAGCCGGAGCTGCGAGTACTTTTGGGCGACGGTTCCCTACTTGGCAAGGGATCAAAAGCGTGTGGAGGACGTGGACAGCTCAGGTCCAGACCATGCCGCTGATGCTGTGCGCTATGGCTGCCTGCGCCAGGTGCGCACCGCGGAAGTGATGCCGTTTCCGAAAATGTGAAGCCATTGATGGCTAAGAGAGACCGCGAGCAAGCTTTTCTACTTTCCAGGGAAATTGATGACCATGGCGCTGGGCCGCTCAGGCTCAGGTGGCACGATCTTCCAGGGAGGCAATCTAGGGCCAAGCCATTCCCAGTTTGGCCCCCGGTAACCCGGCTTGGCTTTCTCCGCTGTCTTCTCAAAACACTGGTCGACGGCAGCGGAGAACACCTCACACCGGCGGCTACCATGTGAACCTTCAAGATGGCGCCGCAAGCCGGTGGGCATCGCAAAGCCCTGTGAATAGGGGCTTTGTGCTCCACGCTTGCACAGCGGGCAGTAAGCGCGGGGCGTGCCAGCGGTACCATACATCTCTTCACTCGGCCGGCTTTCAGCTAGCGTGATGATTCGTTCAATAGCCCAAGCCTGCCACTCATAAGCCTCATCCTTCGAGTCGCACCAGATAGCGGCCTTCAAGGTCTCGCGCAACGCCTCGGGCATGAGGTCAATGATTGTTCGCCTTGCCAAGTACAACGCATCTTTGAGGCGGCGGATTTCCGCGTCACGGGTATCAGGAGGAATCGACTTTTTTTCCATCACTGCTAGTTCTCACGCTGGACTACCGGGGTTCCGCGCACCGCTGGATCCTGAAGCTGCCGGCGCAGCAGATCATTTGTTTCCTTCTGCCTTGCAATGAGTTCGCGCAATAGTGGCTTCGTGCCGATCAATGCGAACGGCAGAATTACCCAGCAGATTGCCAGAACGAACAAGAAGAGCCAGAAAATAACGCCAATGCCAGCCAAAAAATCCATGATCCACTCCCTTTTTGATTGATACGCATCACTGTAGCGTGGCGTTTGCGCGACGTCTATGCAGATCCAAGGCCGGGTGGTGAATAGCCTTGGGGCCAGGCCGGCAGAGCCTAAGGATTGGGGGAATAGACGGGGGAAGAGAGGTGCTTCTACCGTCACGAAAACAAGCATTCATGCGGCCTGTGGAAAGATATGGTAACGACGCCCTTCCAGAGAACAAGTAAACACGGGGCTTAATGCCCCGTTTTGCTTTCCGTTCCCATCTACATGCCCACAATCACGGATTGTCTTTGGCAAACTCGTCCTTCGCGACCTCAACGGCATCCCGTGCACCGTGCGTCGGCCAAAGTTCATGGCCCCTGTCAATCAGGCTATGGATGTCACCCTCGCCCTGTGAGAGCGAAAGGTACATGCTGGCGAAGACCTCGGCCCAGATGATTTCGGGCGTCTGACCAGGATGGGTGCCGGTGCTGGAGTCCATGGCTAAAGTATGACCGAAATGACTATCGTGAACCAGGCTTGACAGGAATCCTCGTTCAGCCAGAAATAAAGCGAATACGGGTCCTTGCGATTTTTGATGTCCGAGCCCTCGCCCTCGCCTCGACTACTGGACACCTTGGGTGCCGGACGGTTAATTCGCAGCTCCAGCTGGCTGGCGTCCACCGCTCTGGACACAGTTCAGACACCGTTCAGTCAACCGCCTTGTCGAAAAGAGTTTTCTGACGCGCCTCAATGGCCTTGAGCTGTTCGTCTCCAGGATTGATGCCGTGGCGGCCCAGCAAGGTGCGGATGTCGTTATAGGTGAGCCAGACCTTGCCCGATGCGTCTTCCCAAATGAGCACGCGGTTCGGCAGGTCAAGGCCCAATGTCGCCGAACTTTGCAGCAGAACTGCACCGCCTTTTGGGTTGCCAAACAAAATCAGCTGGGATGGACGAAGCTTCATGCCCGCCTCCTGCTCCGCGTTTGCGGCGTGGTCAAGCCGAAAAAACACCTTGTAGGCACCGCTGGATCTGATTGCGGCATCCATCCGTTCAGCCGTCTCAGCCACCGAGTATTTGCTCGGTCGTGTCAACAAGCCGGAGTCATGCGCCAAAGCGGCGGGCAATGTCAGAAATACGGTGGCGCAAAGAACTAATGCATTCTTCATGGTCATCTCCTCCAAAGCAGAACCAAAGCAGAAGAAACATGGAAGCACAACGCGGCGATACGGCAAAACCTGCTACCTGAAACGGATGCCAAGGGACATGAGGGGCATGCGGGCCGGGCAATAGCTTACGACGGGACCATAAAAAAAGCCACCTTGCGGTGGCTTTTCATGCGCATGAACCTATCAGTTCAGGGCAGATTTCTTGCCATCCTTGTAGACGTACAAGGTAATGGCGGGGTTTTTCAACTCGCCATTCGGCTCGAAAGCGATCGTGGTGGTCACGCCTTTGAAGTTGGTTTTTGGCAGTTCAGCCGTGTAGACCTTTGGATCGGTCGAACCTGCACGCTTCATGGCGTCAACCAGAACGAAGGTCGCGTCATAGGTGTATGGGCTGTAAACCTGGAACTGGTTGGGGTACTTGGCGTCGTAACGTTTTTTCCAGGCTTCGCCGCCAGGCATCTTGGCGAGCGACGCACCACCCTCAGCGCACACCACATTGCCGATGGTCTTGGCGCCGGCAGCCAGCTTGGCCAGTTCAGCCGTGCAGATGCCATCACCACCAAAGTACTTCACATTGCCCATGCCGAGTTGCTCCATCTGGCGCAACATCGGGCCGCCTTGTGGGTCCATGCCGCCGAAGAAAATCGCATCGGGGTTTTTCGATTTGACAGCCGTGAGGATGGCCATGAAGTCGGTGGCCTTGTCGGTGGTGAACTGCTCGTCTACCACGGTCATGCCTTTTGCCAACGCCGTCTTTTTGAAGACTTCGGCAACGCCCTGGCCATACGCCGTACGGTCATCAATGATGGCCACTTTTTTCAGTTTCAACGCGTCAGCTGCGTAGAAAGCCAGACCGGCGCCAAGCGCATTGTCGTTGGCAATGATGCGGTAAGTGGTTTTGTAACCGGGCTTGGTCAGGTTGGGGTTGGTCGCGGCACCCGTGACATGAGGAATACCGCAATCGTTGTAAACCTTGGAAGCGGGAATCGTGGTGCCTGAATTGAGGTGACCCACCACACCGGCCACTTTGGAGTCGCACAGTTTCTGTGCAGCAGCGGTGCCCTGTTTTGGATCGGCGGCGTCGTCTTCCGCAACGATTTCAAACTTGACCTTCTTGCCGCCGATGACTACGTTCTGCGCATTCAGGTCTTCAATGGCCATACGCACGCCGTTTTCATTGTCTTTGCCGTAGTGGGCCTGTGAGCCCGACAGCGGCGCGACGTGACCGATTTTGACCACTACATCTTGTGCAGAAGCAAAACCCGCCACAACAGCGAGAGCAGCCACTACTGTGAGTTTTAATTTCATTTGCATAAAAACACTCCGATTAGGAAATTACCGTTAAAGGTTGAGAACAATTTTTATAACTCAACGGGGCCGAACATAACGCAATTTTCGGGCCCGCACCATAGCAACGGCCCTAGGTTCATTTGGATAAGGGGGTTTACCCGGGGAGCAGATTGTCTTATGTGAGTTTCCGTTTTTGCCAGCCGACCCTCCCTGTCGCGCAAGCGCAAAAACAGGGCTCGTCAGCCGATATCCGGACAGGGCCGAACCCTTATTTGGACGCTTCCTGTTCAAAGGCCTGGCTCACCGATTCGCGCACCACCATTTCGATTTCTTCGCGAAGGCGGGGGGCAAGTGTCTGGGTATGCTCCAGGATCAGTTGCCCGACCACCTCACGCAAGCGCCGTTCCAGGATCAGATCGACCCGTTGCATGACGCGTTGCACCATCTGGTCTTCGGGGCCGGAAATATCGGACCAGGGCGTCGCCTTTGCGACAGGCCTGCCCGGGGCGGTCGTGGGCGGCGCCGCAGGCCGGACCACTTCGGTGAGCGTCGGCACAAAACGGGGCGGGACCGACGAGCTCTTCATACGCCGTCCCTCGCCGTTGCAAGGTCGTGTCGCTTCATGGCGTACCCTCTGTCGGTGTAATGCTTCCAGCGGCTGCGCGCCGCCAGGCGGTCGTCGTCATCCTCTGCAACCACCTCGATAAAGCGCTCAAAGCGTTCAAATTCAGCGGGAATGCCCTGCCCCAGGTTGACCAGCACGCCGTGATGAGCACAGTCCTGCAGCGACTCGGCAAGCAGCACAGGCGTGACCGCCACGCTGTCTTCTCCGGCATCGGCCCGGCAATGCGGCACAAACTCCGTGGGGGAAAAACTCCACAACCATTGATCAAGCTGTGCCAGCACCTCCGGCTCGGCCGTTACCACCACGCGGGCGCCACTCAGATAGGCTTTGCGCAGCAGACGGCAGCTGTAGGCCAGCTTGTCGGGTACGTTGAAATGAAAAGCGATCTCGGTCATGCCCGGGTTCTGGCAACAGGTTTGCTTCTTTTGGCCGGCCTGGCTTTGGGCTCTGCCTTGCGCGGGACGGCTGCGGCAACCTGGTCCAGCAAATAGTCCACCAGCAAGGGCACCGGCCGGCCGGTCGCACCTTTGGCCGATCCGCCTTTCCAGGCCGTACCGGCGATGTCCAGGTGCGCCCACGGGAAGCTGGCTGCAAAACGCTGCAGGAATTTCGCCGCGGTCACGGCGCCACCCGCCCGTCCCGCCACATTCGCCACATCGGCAAAATTTGTTTTCAGACCTTCCGCATACTCGTCATCCAGCGGCATTCTCCAGCACAGGTCGAGCGATGACTCGCCCGCTGCTGCCAGCGACCCGGCCAGCTCGTCGTTGCTCGAAAAGAGCCCGCTGCGAACGCCGCCCAGGGCCACCACGCAGGCACCGGTCAGCGTGGCGATGTCGACCACTGCGCTCGGCTTGAAGCGTTCCGCATAGGTCAACGCATCGCACAACACCAGGCGCCCTTCTGCATCGGTGTTCAGAATTTCAATTGTTTGCCCGCTCATGCTGGTGACCACATCGCCCGGCTTGAGGGCCCGCCCGCCGGGCATGTTCTCGGAAGCCGGGATCAGCCCCACGACATTCAGCGAAGGCTGCAATTCGGCAAGTACCCGGAACGTGCCCAGCACGCTGGCTGCGCCGCACATGTCGAACTTCATCTCGTCCATCTCGGCGGCCGGCTTGATGGAAATGCCGCCCGTATCGAAAGTGATCCCTTTGCCGATCAGCACCACGGGCGCCACCGACTTGGCCGCGCCGTCATAACGCAGCACGATGAAGCGCAGGGGCTCGGATGTGCCCTGGGCCACGGCCATGAACGAACCCATGCCCAGCTTCGCGACTTCCTTGGGGCCCAAAACCTCCACCTTGATGTTGCGTAATCTGGCCAGCTCCCGTGCTGCACCCGCCAACAGGGTGGGCGTGGCGTGGTTGGCGGGCCGATTCGCCCACTCCTTTGCAAAGTCAATGCCTTTGACCAGCGCAATGCCCTTGTCGAACCCCGGTCTGGCGGCCGAAAGATCGCTCACGCCGACCACAATGCGCTGCAGCTTTACCGGACTTGCCTTGGATTTGGTGGTGCTGTAGACGTAAGTGGCGTCGCTGCAGGCCACCACCGCGGCCCGCACGGCGTCCGGCTGCGGGCTGTTCAGGGCACCGAGACTAAGCACGACCCGTTGCGTATTGCCGTTTTTGAGGGTTCCCAACGCAGCATTCACGGCAGTACGGACATTTCGGGGACTTGCGTCACCGGCACCCACCAGCAACACGCGCGTTGCCGCTATGCCCGGCGTACGGTAGGCGCTCAGCAGTTTGCCCGGCTTGGCTTCCAGGTCCCCCGCCTTGAGGGCAAGCGCGGCCAGTGTGGACAGGGGGTCATCGCCAGGGCTCAGATCCTGGGGTATGAGGACCACCAGCGCATCGCATTTTTCGCTGCAAAGGCGGGCACGGGGAAGCAGTTTGAGTTCAAAGTCCATAATTCAGGGTTGAGCAAATAAAACAACAATAAAGCAGAGCAACGGCAACAGTCAGTCATGTTATTCCAATCTTCGATACGCAAAGAGTTGGCGCGCAGTTTCGGCGCAACACTGGTGGTGCTGGTCACCATCGTGATGACCATTGTGCTGATCCGCACCTTGGGCCAAGCCTCGCGCGGCTCCATCAGTCCCCAGGATGTGATGCTCTTCATGGCCTACTCGGCCCTGGGACGCCTGCCGACCATCCTGACGCTGTCGCTTTTCATTGCCATGGTCAGCACCTTGTCACGCATGTACCGCGACAGCGAAATGGTGGTCTGGTTTACCAGCGGACAGGGACTGGGGGGCTTTCTGAAACCACTCTTTCGCTTCGCCTGGCCGGTTCTGCTGGTCATTGCGCTGATGGCGCTTTTTGTCTGGCCGTGGACCAACCAGCAGACCAAGGACATGCAAAACCGCTACGCACAGCGCGGCGACCTGGACCGGGTCGCCCCGGGGCAGTTTCAGGAGTCCTCCAGCGGCAACCGGGTATTTTTCATTGATCGGGATTTGGCAAGCGAGCAAAGCAGCAGCAACGTTTTTATTGCTGCGACCGAAAAAGGGAAAAGTTCCGTCACCACAGCACGTTCCGGCCGTATCGAAACCCGCGGCGATGCCCAGTTCCTGATGCTCGAAAAAGGCCAGCGGCTTGAAAACGTGGTGGGGCAGTCGGCCCTGAAGATCAGCGATTTTGAGGAGTACGGCACCCGGACAGGCGATTCTGCCTACCTCGGCGAACGCACGCCCGAAGCCAAGCTCATTTCTACACGCTCGCTGATCAAGGACCCCACGCGCAGCAACCTGAGCGAGCTGGCCTGGCGAATGGGGCTGGCCATGGCCGCAGTCAATTTCGTCATTCTGGCGGTTGCACTGGCAAGCGTGAACCCGCGCGGCGGGCGCAGTGGCAACATGATTTTTGTGCTGCTGACATTTGTCATCTACAACAACCTGGTGAATCTGGGACAAAGCTGGATTTTTGTGGGCCTCATCAGTTTCACCAACTTCCTGTTGCTGCTGCATGGCGGTGTGCTGCTGCTGGGGCTGCTGTGGCTGTCCAAACGGCATTTCAACTGGGTGCTCCGGCCCGCCCGACGCGTTGCGCATGCCCCCCTGGGCGTGCGCGACACCGACTTTGGAAACAGCGCATGAAGACCATACGCCGGCTGATTTACGGGGAAGTGCTGACTGCCATTGCACTGGTGGCGCTGGGTTTTCTGGCCCTGTTCTTCTTTTTTGACCTCGTGGATGAGTTGCAATACCTCGGCAAAAACAATGGCCTGAGTGCCGCAACCGACATTTACCAGATTCGCCATGCGTTGCTGTACGTGGCCCTGCTGATTCCCAATCATCTCTATGAACTCCTGCCGATTTCCGTGTTGATCGGCACCATTTTTGTCATGGCGCGGCTGGCCCAGAGTTCCGAGTACACGATTTTGCGCACCAGCGGACTGGGGCCGTGGCGGGCCCTCCGGCTGCTTCTGGTCCTGGGTGCCTTTTTTGTCGCCCTCAGCTTTGCCGTGGGCGACTACGTGGCCCCCGCCAGCGAGCGGGCGGCGCAATTGCTCAAAGCCCGCTATCAAAGCAAGATTACCGTCGGCCAGACCGGGGCCTGGCTCAAGGAGAAACAGCCCTACAACAACTATGTCGTCAACGTCAAGGAACTGACGCCCGACAACGAAATGCAGGGCGTGCAGATTTTCGAATTCGACAACAAGGGCCTGATTGTCTCGACCACCCAAGCCCCCGTGGCCCTGTTCACCGGCGGCGACGCGTGGATGCTCAAGCAGGCTAGCCGCGCAGAGTTTGACGTTCCCGCCAGCCCTGCCGATATCAGCAAACCGCAGAACAGCGCGAGGGTCAGCCGGACGACCCTGCCGACCTTCCGCT
>Ga0255338_1001648_pt1 | contig 39759 bp, 44 predicted proteins | sample MeOH1_35cm_T4_19_FD_203715 | JGI IMG/M metagenome (GOLD analysis project Ga0255338, IMG submission 203715) | Sandy soil microbial communities from University of British Columbia, Vancouver, Canada - MeOH1_35cm_T4_195 | ecosystem: Engineered > Artificial ecosystem > Sand microcosm > Unclassified ... | reverse complement strand
ACAATTTTGGAATAATTGGCAGAGTTGATCAAAAAATTAAAGTTCTTGAGGAGAATATTCCGCCAAAATTGGAAGTAGATTTTCCAGACGAGGCGGTTGTTGGACAAAAAGTAACTATTCCAGTTCGCATGTCAGACAAGGACGGAAAAGTTGTTTCATCTACTTGGAAGATTATTGGGTTTCCTGAGGTGCCGTTTAACTCAAAAAATATTGAAGTGGTATTCCCAGTAGAACGGGCGTATTTGGTAACAGTTAAAGCTACTGATGACCGGGGTACTACAACTACAGTAAATGGTATTGTAAAAGCACGCAATTTAAGTAAACCTCCAAAAGTTACCATTGATCCCGACACGAAGAAAATCAAAGCTGGAAAACCATTTCGGCTTATTGGTCAGATTTCAGATAACAATACGCCTTTTCTTGAAGCAAGGTGGGAGTTTGATGACGGAACAAGTGAAGTTACGAAGATGCCTGAAGTTAAACACATATTCAATGATCCGGGTAATCACAAAATAAAGTCGACATTTGTTTTTGACCAAAATATAGAAGTATCAACTGAGACACAAATAGAGGTAACAGACAGAAATTCGGTAAGGGTAGTTCCGACTCAAGTTCTTTTAAATCAACGAAACTACATCGAAGTTGTTCCAAGCCAAGCAATTAATTTAAATTTTACTGCCTATACTGGGGGTGGAGTTAATAGCACGTTTTCCACAGTTACATGGAGTTCTTCAAACTCAAACGCCACCGTTTCTTCAAGCTCCACTAACGGAGCAACTGTGACAGGGGTAAGTGTTGGACAATCTACAATCACCGTGACGGTGGACGGCGTCCAAAGTCAGCCAATAACAATTAATGTTGTCGGCTTTACTGGCGACGCTGTTATCACCCAGCGAGGTCGGTTCGTTGGAAATAATCTTTCACAGTATTGTCTTTATCTAAACCGGCTATTTTCTAACGGAATATCTTATGTTTTTAACGAATCATTAACGGGGGTTTCTAGCGGGTTTGGAAATATTGACAGTAATAATTATAAGGGAAGTTGTTTTTCAATTGATCTCCCTCTTGCTAAAAACCAAATTCAGGTAAGCGCTTATCGGCAATCTGATCATAGCGATGTCATTAATTACACCAAATCTAATATTGACTATTTTTATGGAAGAAACGGATTTCTCTATGTAAAAGGAAGTACCTGGCTTAAATTTGATTACAAAGATAGTCGATTTGTGAATTGGGATAATGATTTTAGTATTACCTATTGGACCTTAAAGAGCCAAACGGGGGCGCAGATGGCCCCTTTAATTCAGCGAACTCTTTCTCTGGTTCCTAATGGCGACAATGGTGCGCTCTCTTTGAGTGGCAGCGCTAGCGCAGCTGTATATTTAAATCACCCTTTAAGCGGTGATTTTATCAATAGATGGACACATGTAGGGTTGACCTATTCGACATCAACTCGTGAACTAAAATACTATATTGACGGTGAATCTGTTGGATCTGTTGTAGCTCCATCAGGAAACTGGGGTGTCTCGCCTGTAATTCTTATTGGGACATATAGCTCAGAACCAACGGCAATTGATGAATTGAGATTTTGGGGCAAAACCTTGTCTTCAACAGAGATGGCCAATGAACTTTTCTCTCCAGTAAGTGAATCATCTAGCGACTTACTTGCAGTATTTAATTTTGATGCTGGGTTTGACGGTATTCAAGAGTCAGCCAATGGTTCGGGATGGACTTGTCATTTATCCGATCAGGCGTCGTCTAACTTGCCTCAATCACGAAATAGTCCGTCGACACTTTTTGAGGGAATTTTTTCGGCATCGAATGCAAACTATCTTGAGGCCCAAGTCCCCTTTGGTCAATTTGGTTCAAACATGGTTTCACTACAAAGTGCTGCTAGTTCTTTTACGTCTGACAAGTACATATATCTTCAGGCAAGCTCATGCCTGACAGCTTGTGCTGCGGAAGACTATCCCGTCGGCCTGAAGACGAAGAGATTTAGCCCTTATATTTATGTCAGTGACATTTCAAATATAACGAAACCGATAGCTTTAAAAATTCCAATTGATGTTCAATCGATATCCCCTTCCGATTTTTCTCAATTAGCAGTGATGCAGAAAGATCAGTTGGGCCAAACTATGATTATTGAACCGTTTGAAAAAAATGTTTTTGGAGGATATTTAAAGGCATATATTTCATCTGGAGGAGAGTTTTGGGTGGGAATCTCCCACACTTATCAGTTAAGTATTCCAACCTATACAAATTCGGACCTTTCAATAGTTGGAAACTCGCTTGGGTCTCGCACCTTTTACACCCAGATTCCGGACAGTCAATCAAGCTATACTCTCACGACATCCTTTTGGACTGGAGTGACAATTACCGGGGTAAATTGCCTGCCGAGTGGCGTAGGCTCTGGATCTTCCTTCCCGCTAACTATTTCCGGGCTTACGAACGGATTAAATTATTGTGAAATTTCGTATTATGTCGATATGGGTATAGATTCACATGGCCAAGAAGTTTTGACTCTGGCATCCGATACAATAATGATCCAAAAGGGGAATCGATGAAGCAATTAGGAACATTACTAATATCATTCTATTTAATTTTGGCAGGATGTGGGCCTCAAAGGAGGCCTACAGCTGAAGAGGTTATTTTAGAGGCCAAATCTGCAGCTAAAATTGGAGTTCAGAAAGCTAAAGAGAATAGTATCGGTTATCGTTCTCTAAAAGGTCTGCCGCGTGACCAATATCAAAAACTGGCAATAGTGCATTCAGGGACCATGCCGTCATCTAGTATTTCTTTTCCAAGAGTGCTGCGACCAAAAGAAAAAGACAAAATTATAGAAATGCTTGGTAACTATCATAAGAAAATATCAGTTTTCAGCTATGCCCCAAATTGTAGCACCTTTGGCGATACGGATCCAATGGACACATCTTTACTAGCTACTGACTATTATACTAAGCCGACTGCCGGAATTATCCAGGTAGCTAAAGATTTAGGATCGACTGAAAAAATATTTAATTTCGTGAAAAATGATATTGAAAACGAACAGACGTATGGGGCAACTCAGAGTGCAAACACTTTATTGCTGACAAAGAGAGGATCGGTAATTGATAAAGCGAATCTCTTAGCTGCCCTATTAAGGGCAGAAGGAACTCCAGTACAGTTTAAAAGTGGTATAATTTATCTCACGGAACCGCAAGCTCAGAGATTTTTTAATGCTCCATATATCGGTAATGTCTTCTTAACAATTTCTACGGTATTTAGTGGCTACTTTACAAATGACCTGCATTTTTCTTCTGAATTTTATCAAATCATAAACGGCGTGAAGTACATTTTAGTACCCCATGTTTGGCTGCGTGTTTGGGATAACGGCAGCTGGAAAAATATGGATCCAACACTTGTTTCAGACCAACTTTTACCAAATCGAGGAATTGGATTATTAACTAGTTCGAAAAAAGCGGATCTTTCAACCTGGTTTTTTGGCGCGGACGCTGAGGGTGATTATATTAAGCCAAAAACATTGATGGATTTTTTAGTTGAGACCGCGAATCTGAATAGGCCAATTACCTTCATTAATTCTTCTGACTCAAAAACAGCAATGTCATATACAGATGGGATTGTTTCAGATCTAACAGTATGTGAAACGAATAAATTTAATGGGGTAGAAAATAGCACTTACGAGTTTCGAGGTGAGATTGTTGTAAAAAATAGTTCAGGTGCGGCGATAATAAAAATCAATCAGCCATTGGCAAAATTAAGTGAGGATAAGTCTTATTTAAGTCATTCGGCAGGACTGCTTTCAGATTTAGCGTCACCCCAGTCAGGTAATTTAGAATTTAAAATTGGCGATCAAGTCATCGCTCAATATGCCACAACGGCCGTCGCGGGAAATAATTTTGATTTAGATTATACTACATATTATCCTTTCGGATATGGCGTAGGGAAGGTCCAGAACAAACTTTATGGGCGATACACCGCAGGTGGTGTGCTGGTTACTCATTTTTTTGCCCGACCGACCACTCAAGGTGACATTGAGCGAGAAACTGATATTTTAAAGCGAGATACAGAGGCTGGTGCGTCTTCTAAAATTTTAATGGCGGATGTCCATCGGTTGGCAGGCGTGATGGGGCATTTTCACGAATCCAGATATTTAGAAGATGCGTATAAACTCCGTGGAATTCGTTGGTTACCTATCGCTGAGTCGATAACATATACGACACAGGGACGTATAGTTTACAGTGGCAATGAAAAAAGAGAGTTTGGATTTGTCCCCACCATGCCGGTGGTCGATGGGGGAGGTGGAGGACCACCAGTCTCAGTTGATCTTGGTGCAATGGGGGAAATTGATGGTTATGAGCAAAGCATCAATGCAGCACAAGAGGTGATGGCGACTGGATCTGACTATGAAGCAAAAATGTGGGAAGATGTATTTGGCTTAAAAGGTTATTCTACTGTACGGGCATTTCAAATTGCAGGGCTTTCTGATTCGATAAATCCCTCAACTTATAATTATTTCTTTTTTAAAGGCGTCGAAATTAATTCTGCAGGAATTGCTTTAATTAATTCAAAAATTGATCCAAGTAGCGCATTTTATGCTTATTGGCCTCAAATTCAGTCAATAGCCAACCCGGGGCTGCTTTTGTGGGCTACGAATAAAAATATTGTAGATCCAGAAAATGGTAATGAGATGGTGTCGTGGTTTCTTATTGGGGGCAATATAGATAACAGCGATGTTGCTGGAGCTCGTTTCTCAATTGTACATTATGGTTCATCTTATGTTAATTCGTTTTTGAATCTTGATAAATCCAAAAATGGGAATACCGAAGGTGCTAAATTTGGAAATAGTGGCACAGAAAAATCTTCAAAACCCAACAATGTTATACGTCCGAAGGGGGGCGAAGGTGGATCGACACCGCTTCAGGAGTTGGACAGCAATCAAGGTACGATGCTAGCATTGGGCCCTGCTATACCAGGGTCAGCGAGCGGTCTTTACTCTTGCAACCCAGTTGATTTTGCAAGTGGACTAATGTGGCATGATTTTACTGATTTTAATTTACGTGGGCATACACCTTCGACAGGGCTCTTTTTCCAGCGGACCTATTATACTCTTCCTCAATACCAGACCACCGGCGGTTGGGAAGACGTGGGTGATCTAGGAAAAGGCTGGATGCATAACTTTGATACCCGCTTGCTTGATGGAAGTAAAGATAGTTCAGGCAATCTTCTGATGGGACCTTTGCCAAATTCGGCCGCAAATATTTTATGGATAACAGAAAGCGGGAACACGGTTTTATTTTCTTACGACAGTGGAAGTGGCACTTATTCTGCACCTACCGAATTTAATGGAAAACTTGAGATATCAGGCACTAGTTATATTTTAACTTTGCAAGGAAATCGCAAACTGTATTTTAAGAAAGATTATTCGTCGAACTATAATGGTCGGCTTTTAAAAATCAAAGATCCACATGGTGAAGAGCTGACGCTTACTTATGACGGTAATGGGAGACTATCGACTATTACTTCTCCTTTTGCAGGGGACCTAGTTTTTACAAGAGATGGCAATAACAAGCTTATTAAAATTAAAAGCACAAAAAATGATTTGGAAGTTAATTTCGGATTTACAAACGGCAAACTCGCTTGGAGTGTCGATTTTGACGGTAATCAGACGACATATCAGTACAATTCAAGCCAGGTGGGAACAAAAGCCAATGGGTTATTAACCTCTTTTATTGATCCGCTTAATCGAAAAATCAGCTTTGAATATTATCAAAACGGTAAAGTATATCGTGAGGTCGGTCTTGGGAATGCCGTGCAAACTTATGAATATGCTCCGTATCTTTATCAGAAATATACTAGAGTAGATGCGCCAAGTGGACAAACCACCGAGTATCGATACGATAATAATTTTAGAGTTGTGCTTGAAGTTAGACCTGATGGTGCAAGAGTTCAGAGGAAATGGACTTCCGATGGGCGAGAGCTATGGGAAACAGATGGCCTCGGAAATAAGACCGAATTTACTTATGACTCCAGGGGAAATCGCACGGGCGTAAAGCGTCCTCTAAGTTCATCATATGCAACCGCAACGTATGATCAGACTTATGATGTGCCGATCACGACCACTCCTCTAGTGGGCGGTCCCTCGCAAATGACCTTAGATCCATCAACTGGAGGCTTGACAGCAATTTCAAGGTATATGTGGAGTCAGGCTTTTTCTATTAACTACACCTATGATAGCTTTGGTACAAGACTTAAAACCCAAAACGCTCTTAACTCTTATAGTGATGCCACAAATGCCGATGGCTTTGTGAAATTAAAATTCCATAGTCGAAATCCTTCAAATGTTAAATATGATTCGCGTGGACGAATGATTGAGGAGGCAGCGGCCAACGGAAGAATTCTTCATTACACCTACGATAATTTCGATAGAATCATTTCTATTGATGACACTCATGGGCCGAAGTTCAGAAATTTCTATGATGTCGGTGGCAGGTTGACAAGCCGTCAAAGAATTTCTGGCGGGACTACCCAAACGGCGACTTTTAATTATGATGACCGGGATCGACTGATTTCAGAAGTAAATTTCGCGGGCGAGAAAACGAGCTATCAATATGACATCGTTAGCGTAGGGTGCCAAATCCAGGACAAACCAACGAAAGTTATTCGGGCTGACGGGACGATCACGTCTTACAAGTATGATGAAATGGGAAGGAAAATTAAAGAAACTCTTCCTGACGGATCTATTATTCAATATGGCTATAATCTTCGTGGTGATCTTATTTCAGTGATGGACCCAGCAGGAAATCTGATTCAATACGAATATGACGCCAATCAGCGGCTTATAAAAACTTTGAATCAATCAGCAGGCTGGCAGCAAAGCGTTGACGGATCTAAAATCGGTTATATGCCAGAAATTATTTCTTACAGCTACGATGAGGGTGATCGGCTATTGAAAAAAGAGCAGGTTCTCAATAATGAGATTGCCCAAAATGGAAAATATGTCACAGAATTTCAGTATGATATGTTCGATAGAGTCATTCAAAAAAATGTTACGCATAAGCGAGGTAATGCTGTTGTCGAAACTTTTGATCAAGTAAGTTACAAATATTATCCAATTCTTTATCCGATATTGGTTTCCGAAGTTCTGAATAAATATGCAAAACTCAATTTTACCTATGAAACCCAACCCCCTTTTAATCTGGTTTCCTATTCACAAGAGCCCACGGCTGCAGGAGCTGCTATTGGGATTGAGAAGCACCAATATAAGGTAACTCCCACTCAGAATGGGCCCATTGGAAGTATTGCGAGAGATGGCTTGCAAGTCATCGGCCAGGCTTATGACCCTGCGGGACGGCTTACATCGACCCTTGGGGCTTTTAATGCCCAAACGAATACAGCTACGATTTCTTATGATGGATTTGCACGAAGATCTGGGATTAGTCATACCGCGGGATTAGTTGGTACATTCGTATATGACGACGCGGATAGAGTGGCAAATATTGGGTGGAACGGTACTCCTGCAGTCAATGAATCGATTACTTACCAAAAATCGGGATTGGCTTCAGCTATTGTTAGGGAGATTGGAACATTCAGTTACAATTATTCTCCAAGAGATGAAGTGTCGTCGATTGGGTACTCGGGTAGTGAGACGTTAAATAGTTCTTATGTCAATACTAGTTTGAGTTACGATTCTGCAGGAAATATTCTGACTTATCGAGGAACTACATTTCAAAACTTTAACAATTTTATCTCTCAAATTGGAAGTAGCGTATTACGTCCAAGTTCTGATGGACTCGGCACAATGCAAAACCGGTATGACGGAACAAACATTCAGGATTTTCGCTATTACCCTGAGGGCAAGCTAAAAAAGTTCCGTATGTTTGATTCAAATGCTGTTCTTTTAAGGACGGTGGATTATTACTATGATGGCCTAGGAAGGCGAATTGCAAAGATTGTAACTGTTCCAGGGCAAAACACGATCAATATCACTTATTCTCATCTCGCTGATGAGGACAAAGTCCTTTTTGCAAAATATAAGCAGGGGTCTACGGCCAAAGAAGTTCTCTATGTTGATGGCCAGCAGATCGACGACCATCTTTTTGAGATATCCACGGATACTGGGGTGAAAACATATAAGAAGGATCATTTAGGGTCGATCTTAAATAGTCCAGCAATTGGAGGAAAATCAGTTTACGGGCTCTTTGGTGAAAACCTCGGTACTGCAGTTTCAACATCCGCTTACGCCGAGCCTCTTACATACGGGTTCACGGGTAGAGAGTACGACAATGAAACTGGACTCTACTATTATAGAGCAAGGTATTATGATCCTACTACCGGAAGATTTCTGACTAAAGACCCTCTTGGTCCAGAGGCAGGAGGAGACATCAATCCTTATCGCTACGCCATGAATAATCCAATGAATATGATGGACCCGCTTGGTCTGTGGGGATTGTCGTTAACCACGGGGTGGTCGGCTGGGGCCTCTTACTCGCAAACCTCGACACGTGGACAGGTGTTAGAAGGCTCCTCTGGTATAGCTCTCGGAACTCAAGGCAACGGCCTAGCGCTTGCGGGAGTTGTGTCAAGGGGCGATGGAACCAGCATCAATGGTATCGGAGCCTCAATGGGAATGAATTTGACCGTCTTTCGAGGCGACGTAAGTTCAAATGCTGGGCCTGGCACAGCTACCACCTACCTCCTGGGACCGTTTTCTGGTACAGTCTCAAGAGATGCCTCTGGTCAGATTACTTCAATTGGGGCTGGGATTGGCGGTAAGGGTTTAGGTATAGGCTCTTACACCACTGATACAACGTCTTCGTTTGGGGGAGCAGCGGTGAATTCAAGTGGTACCTCTCTTATTTCCGGCGGACAGGGGTTTAAATGCCCGTACTAAAATTCTCTTTAGATAAACAAAAATTTTCGATGGCTAGGATCGAATCAAATCTCAGGTCGTTCGGATTTGAAACCGCTACGAAGGGCGAAGTGGTTGAGGTGAGCCACTTCAACAATCTGAAGTTTCTTCTTTGGACATGGGGAACGGCCATTCTGTTATCGAAAGTCACAATTGAGGAAGATGAGTTCAAGGTGCGAGCACGAATGCACCTTGCTTCTAAAGTCGTGCTCGCGATTGTGGCCCTGGTTGTGATTCTCATTTTGACGATTTCTTTCAACGAAGGAAATAATATCCAAGAAACTAGCCAGATGCTTTTAATTTTCTCCCTGCTGTTTGCTGGGTTGAGCGGGATTATTCTATTCGCGCTTCGATCTTCGGTTAAGGCAGCTGCGAAGGGCAAATAGAGCGTGTTGTCCTGTCCGACGTATAGAGAAGCCACATTCCAGAACTTTAATAATTTTATTTCTCAACTTGGGTCTAATTTTTTCGTTCCAAGTTCCGACGGACTCGGCACAATGCAGAATCGCTATAATGGGACCGATGTTCAGGATTTCCGTATTACTCTGATGGAAAACTAAAAAAATTCCGAGTGTTTTCTACTAGCACTGAGCTGCAAAGAACTGTTGATTATTACTACGATGGCATCGGGAGAAGGATTGCAAAAGTTGTGACTGTTCCCTGGAAGTCAAATTGCAATTGATTTATAGTACACTTCAGAGGCATCATTTATATATGAAAACTAAGTTGATGCCTCTGTTAAAACTTTTTTCTATTGGATTTGCTACCTTGCTAGTATGTTCAAACGCTTTTTCCGCAATAGGTACTGAGAAGCCTTTTGGTTGGAGAGCTCAGGATGGTAAGATTATGTCCCAAACTGAGGCCAGAAAGAGCGTTAATGGTTTTGGTGGCTGGCTCCTGGTGACTCCCGGCTCCGACTGGCAGAAAGAATGGCAGAAGCCCTCTACTGAGACACCAAATCTCAAGGAAGCAAAGCTTGTAAAAAAAGGCGAGACTGCATTTGTATTAATTTTTTTCGCAAATCCAAAGCTGGATTCACAGCAAAAAGCAGATGTTCGATGCAATATAAAAATAACTCGACCTAACGGTACAATTTCGATCAACCAGTCCGATGTGATTTGCTTTCAGGGGAAAGTAGATGCGGATCCGAGATCTGTTTTTCTCGCAAATCCAAACATTGGTTTCACAGGTGAACCGAACGATCCTCTAGGTAAATGGATAGTTGAAATCGACCTGATTGACAAAATACGTGACACTAAAATTCCCTTAAAGACATCATTTCGGTTGGAATGAGAAGGACAACTGACCAATTAACGAAGGAAAATATTGTGGAAAGCAATGTAAAATTAATCCTCTACGCTATTGCATTGCTATTTGTAAGTCGATTTGCAGTTGCGGCGTCTAATCCCGTGCCGTTGGTGAGTCTCATATCGGTAGCAGATAGTTACGAAGGTAAAGTAGTTAAAACTATTGGATGGTTAGGAGTTTATCCAAAGGGCACTCACCCGATGGCGAGACTTTACCTTACCAAAGAGGACTTGGAATTCGATAATGATTCCTATGAAATTAAGATCGATTTGACTAAAGAACGTCTAGATGCCCTGAGTAACCTGAATAAAAAAATGGTGATCATTGAAGGTACTTTTAAAAAGTCAGTCTATCTTTCAGTGGCGCCGTCATCTGCGATTATAAATGTATCGAGTGTTGAAGAAAAGAAAAAGTGGATTTCGCTATCAGCACCGGTGAGCAAAAAGTCAAAGGTCATATTGCCGTTAAATCCACCTCCTCCACCTGCAGAAACCTCAGCTCCGGCTTTGCCTCTTGAAAATGTAAAGAGTTCGAAATAGTGATAAAATTGGTCGGTAGAGCAACACTCAGTAGAGAGAGCCAATAATGGGTTCAAAACATGATTTCTTTCCAGCAATGGCAATTCTGATTTCAATACTCGGAATCATTTATCTCTCTATTCAGTTGAAGCGTAAGATGGCAGGCTTGAGAACCAAAAAGCAATACTCAGTAAAATGGATAGTTCTAAACCTTATTCAATATGTTGGAGGCATGGTTATTTTGACCACATCGATGTTATTTGGAGGGGTCTTCTTGAGCTTACACTTTTTTGGCATAAAAGAGCCAACTCAGACAACGGAAATTGCGCAAGTTCAAATTGGTCAAATCGTTAATGCGCTGAATATGTACTACAACGATTGTGGAAAGTATCCAGCCTCTTTGAACAATCTGGTGACTGCAGATCCTACCTGCCCAAAGTGGGGACCTGAACCTTACAGAAAAGCAAAATACATTATTGATCCATGGGGAAGAGAATACATTTACACCCTATTTGAAGACCATGTTGAGATTAAGACCCTTGGTAAAGATGGAAATGAAGGCGGAACAGGCAAAGATACTGACGTCATAGAAAAAATGAACTTATAGGATTAGAGTATTGAAGAGTAAAATTCTACGTAAAATATTAATTTCAATTTTAGATTTCTTAGAGGCCATGGTTACGCGATACATTCCAGTTGGCTTTAGGATCTTTCTTCTTATTATAGGAAGTTATGCATTCTCTTCTGCGGTAGTAGTTTGCTTGTTTCTCATTATGCCATTTAGAACGTCAGAAAATATCAATATAGCAATTGTACTTGGCTTTTGGTTAGCGTCTTTCCTGATAATGATAAAATATGTCAGTAATAAGTACTTGCTAGGCAAAGTACTTATGGTGTGTTTGCTAAGCTTTGCATTTGGTGAGGGGAGTCTGAACAGCTTACGGAGAAAGTACCAACAATTTGAAATAGATGACCAACTTAAAATAGCGCCAGTATCGGTAATTGTAGCAGAAGATGATATTGATGTAATGACTGAGCCGTCACCAAAGCAGTCTACGAATAATAAGGTATTATTCCACCTTTATAAGAATAGCTCTGAAATAGTTGAGAAAAAATGGGCGACACCCGAGTACACGGTGTACCAGCTTAAATTTAAAGACGGAAAAACAGGCTATATTTTCTCTAGCGACAAATTTAGAGAAATAGAAAAGCCGGTAGTGGGTCAGTTTCAAATGGCTCTATATTACATCTAGAGCCGAAATAGCAAAGCTTTAGCTGAGTAATTAACAAGTAAAAGTATGGGTAAATACGACCAATTAAAAGACAGCTTTGGACAGGTGGATGTATTAGTTGAGTTTATTAATAAATCAATTGATGAATCATTAGCAATTTTAAATCCCGAAGAATTCTTAAAAGATATCCCGATAAATAAAAGAGCAGATTGGATTCAAGAAGGTTACAAATCAGGTTCGATTAGTCCTCAACTATGCGAAGCCCTTGCTTTGTATGAGCTAGAACGGTCAAAAAATTCTCGGCGTTCTGCTTCACCGCTTGAGTCATTTTTCCAGCAACTTTCGCCCGATCAAGAATTGCGTCTAGTGAAAGCTTTTCAGAATCTTCTGCTTTTAGATGAAGAATCAATCCAATCATAATTGATTCATGTGTATTCAATTTATCAATTGCATTTGAATACAACATTTTTAATTGACTGATATCATTTTCGATTTGCTCTTCATTCATTTTTTCTTACTCCATGGTTCAACTAAAGTTTCACCGAATATTTAACAAGTAAATGTATGGAAAATGAATATTGGGGAATTATTCCTCGGTCTCCAGCTTCAATATACGTAGATTTGCTTTTGTACGAGATTTTGGGCGAAGAGATTCACCCAACTGATGAAGATAATCTTCGATGGTCCAAAAGTCTTGAGATTTATTTGGCTTCTCTCGATTCCCTTGAAGAGCTTTAATTACTTTCTCTTCTTCTAAGAAACCATTTTTTATTAACATTTTAGATAGACCAATGAATGCAAGTTCTTGAGCTGTAATTCTACGATTCAATATTTCATAAGCTCTAGCTAGCTTTTTAATTTTTATTTCTGTTTCTTGTTCCATCTTGCTTGTACTGCCTTTCTAGCAATTTCGCTTCTTCTTTTAGCTGAAAGCTTCTTGGCTCTAGCTGGTCCGCCTTTTTTACCACCTAATTTGCCCAGGGCAACAGCAGCTGGATTCTTCTTTTTAGATGTCATAAACGACCTTTTAACAAGTATATGTATATGGATAAATCTAATTTAAACCCTTCTTCTTTTGAGATGAGCTGTAAAAGAGACTTTCGTAGTCTTCAGACTTCATTCCAGTCTGTTCGAGAGAAGTCACGAACTCTTGCATATATGCGCGGGTTACCTCGTCAAGAGAGGGTATCTCGATTATTTTGGAAATTTTACGAACCATTTCTGCTTTTATTAAGTCTCTTTCTGCCAATGAATCAGCAAGCATCACAAAAAGAGATTTCAAAAGAGTAAATTTTTCGGAAAAAACAATCATCATATGTCTAGTTTCTTCTTCATTCATATAAATCCTCCATGTTTATATGACTTTTATCACTTTCTTACAAAACTTCAACTAAAACTTGAATACTTGAGCGCTCAAGTATAAATATCGCTCTATATGAACAGGCTCAGTATAGAGCAACGTGCAAAAATCATCGCCTGTCTTGTGGAAGGAAATAGTATTCGAGGAACGTCCAGATTAACTGGAAACTCTAAGACTACTATTCTCAAACTTTTGGTTGAACTTGGTTATGCATGTGAAGATTATCAAAATGGTGTTATGAAAGGCCTTTCCTGTAAGCGATTACAGTGTGATGAGATTTGGTCGTTTTGTTATGCGAAGAGTAAGAATCTGACTCCGCAAGAAAAAGAAGTTGATGGTAGTATTTGGACATTTGTGAGTTTATGTGCTGACACAAAATTAGTTCCACACTGGTTTGTTGGAGATAGGAATTTAAGTTCTTCATATAGGTTTTTCTATGATTTAAAATTAAAATTAGAAAACTCTGGAAAGGGTGTTCAAATAACAACCGACGGCTTTATTAGTTATCCTGAAGCAATATTAACTAATTTTGGAAAATCGGTAAATTATGCAAGTATCATAAAACAATATGATGAAATTAATGGAAGGAAACATCGTTATGTCGGATCGGAAATTGTTAGAATCTGCGGGCGTCCTAATAAAGATCATATTTCAACGAGTTATTGTGAAAGACAAAACTTAACTATGCGAATGGGTATGCGCAGATTTACAAGAAAGACAAACGCATTTTCAAAAAGCACTGATAATCACGCAAATGCAATTGCGTTACATTTCATGTATTACAACTTTGCTAGAGTTCATCAAACCCTAAAGACTACCCCAGCTGTTGCTGCAGGCGTTGCCAATCATGTTTGGAGTTTAGAAGAAATTGCTAGATTAGTTTCATAAACTTAAATAGAGTTATGTCTGGAGGGTTTATGTCAACAACTTTGCAAGAACAAATAGACAAATTGAAACTAGATATTTCCGTAGAAAGGAAAATGATTCAAATGTTGGTCGATCTAATAAAAGTTGACCATCCAGAGATAATCGAAAGTTGGCTTCAGGAGATGCAGAAGCTCGAGAAAGATCAGAAGGCCAAATATAATGGAGTCCCGTCACCGATGTATCGTCTGGCACTGGGATTGCGCCCAAGGTGGAAAGCCGTTCTTGGATATAAAGAATAATTTTTTTTTGTTCATTTGGAGACCTATCTTTATATAAATCTTCCATTGAATTAGATGAAATATATTTTTGAAGATTTTCAAATTTATTTGAAGACATAAGATAGGGACTCCTATATCCCTATCTATACTTGTTAAATCGTCGAACAATCAGAAGTTGAGTAAGTGATTGTTGTTCCATTTGTTGCACTTCCTGGATCAGTATACACAGCAGTTCTAGTTGAACCGGATTTACTAAATGTCCAGAATCCACCAGAAGAAGTGCTATCAGCATCGGAAACAACAATACAACCTTCGACAGTAGCACCAGCTTGAATTGATTTATAAAATACAGCATTTTCAATTTGAATAGCTGAACCAATAACTGCGCATTTCATCCATTTATCACCAGTTGAAAATGCTACCGCCGTATAATAAAAAGTCAGACCACCTTGAGTTTTATTACAAGTCGTAATAGTTGAAATTGTAACACCATTGGCTCCAGAAGGGCCTGTACTACCTTGAACCTCCTTTGTTTATAAGATTCTCATGTATTGTAAATGTATTGCAAAGTGAAAGTATTGTGTCATACCTATGCCTAGATTTAGGCTTGTATTTGTATGGCATTACCAACGAAACCAAAGAAAGAACCTAGACCAATAGCGGTGACAATTAGAGTGTCGAGCTCTACGGTTCAAGCATTAAAAGAATTGGCGAAAGAACACAACTTGAGTCAAGCGGATGTTATTGAATATTTGATTCAAGCAGAACGTCGAGAAAAAGAAGAAGCTTTAAAAAAGAAAAAATAAACCGATCTATAAATCAAACTTATTCAAAGGAGGATAATCTTGTTAGCAAAATTTTTGAATTCCTCTGTTGAGACCGTATTACTGAACTAATAAGGCGAGTGACTGGAGAGAGTTTAGAGGAAGAATAATTTGAAAGAAAGGCCGTGAAGCGTTCATCTCCACGGCCCAGGCGCTCAAGTTAAAACTAGGTGTCACTTGGAATAGAGGATCTGATCCATCCAACCGAATACCTCATGCCTAGTTTCTTCCTCGTTTTATTGAATCTGAAACTGACCCAGTACCGAAAAGCCTAATTAAAATGTTCATCAGAAAATCGAATTAGCGCAATTTGTTACGCTCGAAAAAATATTTACTAAGACATACAGAATTAATTGGAAATCAGTGTCCAATCATTTTTCTCCCTAGATTTTTTAAGTGCATTACTTAGATTGATGTCCTTATATAAATCTTGCATTTTGATCTCGGAATTTTGAATGCTCCATTGACCATTAATGAGATGCCCTTGTGCAAAATGAACTTTGCCGCCAATATTGCCGAAATTGAAAACAATTTTTGGGATTGGTGCTATATTGCCTGTTTCCGGGCGCGGTCCAACTCCGCCGCCGCCCACGCCAGCATTAGACTTTAGTGAAATTGAAGACAAAACTAAAAGTGCCAAGAAATATTTCATTTTGCTTCCTTTTCAAAGTAAGGATTCAGCGTAAGAGTGTCTAAAAATCCCGCTACAACAAGAGGTACTTCACCAGGGTGATTCTGAATAACATTTCCAACTTCCGCAAGGAATTTTTCGAATGCATCCATGGCTAAACCATATCCTTTCTTACTAACTGTTTCGGAATGAAGAATATGGCAATTGAAGTGATTGTCGACTTTAAAGAACATCTTCGAAATTTCTGGCAGGTACCTCTTAATGAGTTCCTTTGAGGGACGCAGATTTTTGATTTTTGGCTCAAGGTAGTTATTCGTATTAAATGAAATTAAACCTTTTGAAATAAGACCTTCAAGCGCTATCTCCCCAACCTGCCCAAACATAACTGAAATATCTTTTGCTGTTATTGAGGTTCGATTCGATGCAAGCACATATACGATAAATGAATGATAGTCTTCAATGTATACCTCTTCGTTGAAGAGCGGTGTGCATTGATCAACAAAACGTGCCGTTTCAAGAAATGAATAATTACTGAGCAAAAAAGTCGAAATACCTTTTTTTAAATCAAAGTACTTTCTTATTTTTTCAATAGTAATCTCACCTGAAAGCACCATCAAAATCTTCAATAAGTTGTCGTTCTGAGGAACAGAGTTGTTATTGTATAGCCGGCGAATGCAAGACTCACTCACTCCCGCTTCGCGCGCAAGAGAAGTAATATTGCGAGTGTCTTTCGATGTAAGCCAATTATCTATAAGTCCCTTGACCTCATTGATGAGCTCTAGTTTCTCCAAGATATCCCCCTAATTTGGTTTGTGAGTACTATAGCTCTGCGTAAAAATTCAACACATTTCTCCGTCGCAACGACGTTGATTAATTTCAAATTCATATAAAATAGAGATAGCAATTGCATTGCGCGGGATTTAATCGTCGCGACGATCTTTGCGATACTACTCGCAATTTTTGCGTTTTCTTCCGCTTCAAAACTCGTTACCACCCACATCACTTTTAATTGTTAATTATTTTTCTTAAGAAAAATTTTGTCCGAATGTCGGACATATGAAAGGGAAGTATGAATAAGTTTTTTAAAAATGTATTAGCATTGTGTGCAATGAGCTGTCTTCAGAGTGCTTGCTCAAATGAGCTCAAGAAGGATTCTCCGGTCGAGGACAGTAGAGTTAGTCAACTTTCAGTTGAGCAAATTGCAACCGAGATTGTAGGACTTGAAAAACCTAATGACTATCAAGTTGTCTTTACATGGCCTGATGCTCAAGGAACAGTTCGGGTTTCAGAGCAATCAAAGATTCTTGGCGTTGTCTCAGGATCAGATAAGAAGTTCGTCCACTCACAAATTCCAGGCGGTACAGAGTTATCTTACCTGATTGAGCATCTGACTGTTGACGGCCGAGTTTCATCGTCGATTCCGGTTTTTATTAAAGTACCAAACGACATTTTTTGGGATGGACCCGTTGAGCTTACAACCCATCAAAAGATTGAAGCAGCAAGAGTGTTTCTTTCAAATAAGGCAGTCATTACTACTTTTGATAAGAACCTCACTATTGTCGCTCATGAGATCATTTCTGATGGAGGATTGATTCAAAATTTTGCCGAAGGCACTCAAGGATTCTGGGACAAAAATGGCCGCTCTGGTGGAACCATCAACATCATGTCGCAAAAAGCAAGAGGAAGTCTTCAAGTAATTCTTCGCGGAGAAAATGGTGGTCATGGGCGAAATGGCGCAATCACATTTCCAGGGCGTCATCCAGGATGTGCGGGTGCTAATGGTGGGAACGGCGGCAATGCTGGAAACCTGAATGTGAATATCGCAGATGGAAATAGTCTCAATATTAGTTTTCTGAATCAAGAGGGGAAGCTGGGCCCTGCTGGCGTTCGTGGCTCAGTAGAGATAGGTCCAGCAAATGAAGTCGTCAATCCTCCATGTGATCGTGATTATCCAGACGGAGTAAATGGTCAAGCAGGCGGAAAAGGACAGGTGTGCCTTAAGATGTCCTCGGAGCAGGAATATGTTTGCCAATAAAAGAAGAGCGAAGCCCCAGAGGGGCGAAGCTGAATCAGAAAACAGAAGAGTAAAGAGCCAGAGGCTCGAAACTGAATCAGCTAAAAGGAGAGCGAAGGCCCAGCGGGCCGTAGCTGAACCAGTAGACGCAGTCCAGTTGTATCTCTCCGAGATTCCACATTCTCGCCCGCACGGGCGGTGTCTAACACGCGCCATCCTGGCGCTCGGTTTTTCCGCTATCGCGACCGGCTGCGCTTCTTCCACCAAAGGTCGGGTATTTCAAAATATGCTAATCGCAGGTGCCACTGGCGTTCTTATGGGACAACAGAAGGAAGATTACAAAACAACGTATTCAACTATGTATGGAGGAGTGGCTGCAGCAGTTGCAGGCGCCGTAACGCTATACATGAATGATCCAGATAAAGAGGCTGACAAACTTCGGGAGGAGATTCGAGTTTTGAAAACTCAGATGGATCAAATAGGAGAGCCCCGACTTGCCACGCAGACTCCGGCAACGTTCGGGGCTCAAGTTCCCAACAAATACAGAGCAATGATCAACCCCGGTGAATGGCGAGTATATGAAATTAATCAGTGGGTGGAAGACGGTGAGAATCGCCTTCTTCACCAGGATAAAATTATGGAACTCATACCACCATCGTTAAAACCAAATTCTAAATAGGAGTAAAAAATGAAGTATTTATTGATTTATCTAATTATTGGGATCGCATGCTTAAGTTTTGCAGACGTAGCAATTGCACGAGACTTAGTAGACGCTGCCCAAAGCGCGCAAACGATGTTTAACCGCATTGGAGTTGCAGCAATTAGTATTGGGATCACAATTGGGGGCATTCTCTACGCCCTTGGAATCGCACAACTCGGCAGAATGATTCTATTTAGCGGACTCATCGGTGCCGCCGCCGTACTCGGAGCCCCAGCAATGATATCGCTCCTGGGAAGAATCTTCGGAGCGAGTATCTGATTGATGAAAAGTCGCGATCTACGGCGTTGAAGACCTCTTCCCTTCTCTGCGACGTACTCACTCGTACGCCTCGATCGGGAATCGGCCTTCGCCTTGTAGCTCATCGATTTTGATCAATCACGGAAAGAAATTTAGTAAGTAAAAAGTTAAGAAAGGAGACAAGTGTGGGAAAAGTTAAGGGGGCAAGGTTATTGAATGAAAGGCCGGGGTGGCTGGGGCTGTCGATTTGGGATCTGGCGGTCGTAGGCTACACACTGATTATATCAAATGCAATTCTTCGGACTTTTGATCTTGAACTCATCTCGTTTGTTATTGCTGGAATCGTCTTTTTGATACTGCTGCAAATTCGCTTGAAATCACGACCGAAGACTATTCGAGATTACTTACGCTCAAAACTTGGTTCAAAAGTCATCAGTTAGGAGAAAAAATGCTTCCAGTCCTTTCGCACGTTGAAAATCATGAAGGCCTTGAGTTTTGGGTCACAAACGATGGCGTTTGTGGTGTTGGATTTCAAATTAGAGCTTGTGACATAGAAACCGAAAGTGCCGATGATTACGGTCAGAGGCTTCTTCGGGTACTACGCCAGATTGACCCAAGAATCCTTAGTCGAATTAAAATGGAACCTGTTCACGACTACAACCTAGACGAAGAATACCCGCGAGCAAACGCATTTAAAAACTTAGGTTTTAAACGGAAAAACATTTTTCTTTATTTAGATTTTGTCGGAGGAATCGAACTCCTAAAGGAAATTAAAAAGTACCTTCTTAAAAAAGACTCAAAAATCGAATCTGAACAGTTCAAAGTACTTCTTCAAACAAAAGCACTCTTTGAGCAATACGGATTTCATCTTGTTCCACTTACGCCTCATGAACTTGTAAAACTCTTTGATAGGGGACCTTCGGCACTAACAAAGACAGAAAAATCTATTGAATCCGGAACTCAGAGTATAGGCGTTGTTAGACTTCTAAAACAGCCCTTAGAGGGATTCTCAGAAGAGGACTGGGCTACGATCATAGATAAAATGTCACATTCGGTAAGCATTAATGTCTCGTTTCGTCGAATGGATGAAGCTCGAGCAAAACTATTACTTGAAAAGAAGCTAAAGCAGACGAAATCAGGTAATGATGTTTTATCAAGTGCCCAGGAAATTTCTACTGAAGAGATGATTCTAAAGAACTTCGAATCAGGAACTCAGTTTTTTGAAATCGAAATTTTGTTTGTCGTTGAAAGGAATTCCCAAGCGGAGCTGTCAAAAACACTTTCAGAACTTGTGGCAAATGTCTCAATGTTTTCAGAAGCAATGATAGAAACCTATGGTGTTGCTCCAAGCTTTATTGCAACCCTTCCAGGGTCAGAGCAGCATTTAACTATTATTGAGACCGACCAGGCCTTGGTGAACTTCTTACCTCTTTGGACTTATGGAGAAGTAGATGAGCAGTCTGGTAACGCAAAAAGATCACTCAGTCTTTATCGAGATGATAAGTCGCTTTACCACTTCGACCTTTTTAATCAAAATTTTAATGTCTTTAATACTCTCATTGTTGGGACAAGCGGGAAGGGGAAAAGTGTTCTTACGGGATTATTGACCTCGTCTTTCCTGAGCGATCCGACAGTTACAGTCATTAAACTAGACGTGGGAGGCTCTCACTCAAAAGAGTGTGAACTCTATGGTGGTGAAGAGTATCAACTTAGCCTTGATAGGCCCTCAGGAATCAATCCCTTTGAAGTAATTGAGATTGAGAGTGCATCAGATAATGACAAATTGGGAATTCTTTCCAATTTTTTGGCTTCCCTAATTCAAGAAGAAGGTGAAGGCAGCCTTACTAAGCTATTGAAATCTGAGATTGAAAGCTCGGTAAGAGAGTACATTGATTCAACTCCTCAAGCACCGTGTTTAGATGAATTCTATAAATACGCAAAATCATTCCCAAGAAGAGATTTGTTGCGAAGGTGGACTAGAGGTGGCCTCTACGAGGCCGCCTTTTCTACCAAAGATTCTTTAGATTCAAATTTGGTTCAGCTACGGCCCGCTGGGCCTCCGCTCTCCCCGGCGGGGCCGAGGCTGCGCTACTATAACTTCTCTCAAATATTTCAGGCGGCGGACCCGGAATTTGCAAAAGCCGGTGTTGCCGCGGTCCTAGCTCAGTTCAATATGGAAATGCTGAGGGCAAACGGCCAGCGGCTCGTACTCATTTGTGATGAAACTCCATTTTTCGTAAAATGTTGCTTCGACTTTTTTAAGTTCTCAACATCAAATGTTCGTAAATATGGGCATGCAGTAATCCCAATCAGCCAATTGTCGACCCAACTAATCGTTGGGGGAGATGTGGGCATTATTGATAATTCTACTCAGAGATTTATTTTTTCAATCGATGGAGATGAAAGAGAATTTCAAGAACGCTTCAGATTAAAAGATGAGGATATTAGAAAAATCAAATCTTTACGATCCATAGTTGGATCCTTTTCTGAAGTTCTCTTTCAAACCGGTGAGGTCACTCGAAAGCTCACAGTTAAAGTAACGCCTGAAGAGTATTGGCGATTAACTACATCCAGAGTCGATAAAGAAAAGCTTTTAAATCTGCTCGCGGCGGTACCAGGTCTCAGCTTAAGGGAGGGGATAAGATGTTTGTCTGCGGTGGATCTTTAAGGAGATGGAGCCCCGGCGGGGCGCAATTGGACTGGTCGCGGATGCGGGAAGAGCTGAAGCGGGGAGCGCGTGAAGCTAAATCAGGTGGATTTGGTAGCTGTCTAGCCCGGGCCTGCTTGGCCCTAGGCCTTTCTGTAGGCGGTTACGCCTACGCCTTCGATCCGACTACTTTGGCAATCGGTGCGCAGGCAGTGTCCGGGATTATGGGCGGAATCGGCAAGGTTGATGAGGCAGCAGACGTTGGATTTGCCTTGGGAGATCTTCTTTCAGAACTTGGACTCGATTCTGATGGCGAGGGCGAGATGAAAAATGCGGTCTCCCGACTTGAAGAATTGAACTCAAAAGCTCGCGATCTCAGGTGGAGTCGAGACGAAGTGCGAACGGCATTAGATTACGACTTAAAAAGGGCAACAACCATTGCCGAAAAACTAAAGGCAGTAAGAAACATGATTTCTGCCTCAAAGCGCATTGCTGCTATTATGGGTATTCGCCCAAAAGCAGGGGAAAAAGCCGCTACAATCCAAGAAATTAGAATTAATTCAATGATCCTCGAAGAGCTCCAGGCCATGAGGCGGGCTCAGTTTCTAACTTATTTAGAAGACCGAGAAGCAAAAGCTCGAAGAAATATCTATATGCAAGAAATTGTTGAGCAAGAGCGCGGAGACCTCAGTGTCAGTAGAGCAAATAGAATGAAGGTGAGGCGATTATGAATCCACTAGTACCCTTAAACGATACGGTCCTTCAGGCTGCGCTTTCACTTTTTTCAAAAGTCTCCCTGATTCTATCTGGCCTTGTAGGGATGATATTCGTAATGAGAATTTGTTTTCTTTCAGTTCGAATTGCGAACATCTACGAATACTCGGAAGTAATCGGGGATACAGTAAAGTATTTTGGAATGACCTACCTCTATCCGATCCTAGTAAAGCTTCTAGTAAGTGTTACTGGAGGTCTTGCTCTTAGTATTTCATACGCTCCAGTGACAGCTGCTCAATCTTCTATAGCTGAGTTTGCTCATAAGCTATTCGGCGAGTTCGTCATTTTTCAAATCTTTGGAAAAATCGGGGATATCCTTATGAATTTGGTTACGCAAACAATTTATACGGTCTTCATATCACTACTATTGTCTATCGCACCAATTTTGATCTTTTTATCCACGATGCTAGGACTTTCACAAGGAGTGGGCGCCTATTTTTCAAGTCTAATGTCACTGTGTATGTGGCCAGTATTATGGAATCTCCTCGGACTTTTGGGAAGAGAGTTGTGGCCCATTATTGGTAACTCGCCAGTAAGTACTGTTGTTTTTTGGGTCGTAATTCAAATCCTGCAGGTAGCTTCTCCATTATATTGTGCGCTTCTATTTAGATCACTCTCGCCATCACAGGCGATCTCAAAAGTTATTTCTATTGTGGGGTAGCAGATGTCATTGATCTTTAAAAGCAAACTCTTGCGTGAAGAAATCAAACATTGGCTACTTGTTGCTAGTCTTTCGCTTTGGGCGCTGACCGCGACAATATATGCAATTTCAAAAAGTGAGAAAATGATTCTCATTGGTGTAGATGACGTCGGTACAAGAATCATCACGGATAGCAAAGATCGACTTCTTCAATCAGAACTTAAAAACTTTCTCAAAGTATTTTTTGAAACCTATTACTCCTATGATGAAAAGAACTACCTAACTCAAATCGGAACTGCAACCGAACTCATGACCAATGAACTCTGGGAGCGAAACAAAGATCACCTCTTAGAAATTAACGAAAAACTTCAGAAAACTCCGCTAGCGCAATCTATGGAAATCGAAAGTATCGATCTCATTGATCAAGGTAAAGTTGAGGCGATCTTAATGCTAAAAATCCGTTCTCGTATTCAAGAGCAAAAGGTTCGCCTAAAAGTAAACTTAGAGTTTAAGAAAAATGAACGAAGCGAAAAGAACCCGTGGGGTTTCCAGATTACCGAGGTCTCCGATGCCGCCATTTAGCGCTTATAAAATCGTCGGAGCCTTTGTTGCTCGGTCTTTCGCCTTGTGCGGCCTACATGGAGTAGGCCTCCGCGCCTCACTCGGTCGCGCCTCGGCTGCAACGATTTTCTCGCTCGCTTCTTTTAGTGGTGCAATGGCAAACGCAACAGTAAAGCGAATATCTTCGATTTACAAAGATCTTGGCCAGAGCCAAAAGATTTACCTTCATGCGGGACTAATTTCAGTCGTGGAATTTCCGCGAAATATTTTAGAGGTCCGTCTTGGAAATCCTAGTTCCCTAAAGGCACAGATCTCACAAGTTTCACCTAAGGAGCTGACTCTATATTTAGGACGCCAAAATGTTGAGCCAACTAATCTCATCGTGAAATCACAAAAGCGAATATACGTATTTGATATTATTCCCTCAAGGTTATCTCACCAGGATTACATCAAAATCAGCGGCGCCTTTAGTGGGCCTGAATTTCAATCATCTATTAAACCTCAAGAAGTAAGAGCTTTTCGACCCGAAACGCAAAGGTCTCAACCTCGTATCATTGAATCAGCAAAGCTAGGAGGAAGATAAGATGCTCTTATTCCCTTTCTTATTAATCCTAAATGCAAGCGCCCAAGGGCGATCCAACCTCTATTCCAAACCCGAGCCAAAAATCGAAAAAAAGGAGGAGATCGAAAAATCTGTAACTACATCGAAAAACAAAACGAAACATAACATTTCTAACGTTGTGGGAAATCTTGACTCAGAAATACTCGTACAAAACTCAAGTTATGTCGCCGAGGGAAATGTAGTCATTGTACCAAGCTCAATTAGAGGAATCCCATTTAGCGGCTTAAGAATAGGTGAGGTTGTTCGTGCAACTGTCACTGAGAGTCTTATAGCGTTTCCAGAAGGCAAGGCCCCTATCCGAGCGAGAATCAGTCAAGGTGACTTAAAAGGTGGGATATTCCTAGGTGATGCGACGTTAGAGAAAAACTCAAAGCGTATTCTCATTGAGTTTAAAAAATTTCGTCCGGATCGCGGACAAGAAGACTATCAGCTTACAGCATCAGTCCTTGATTCAAAGGGAATCTTAGGAATCGAAGGAAACTATATAAGCAACGAGCCAAAGTATTTTGCGGCCGAATTCCTAGCAGCAGGTGCTGCAGGTTACGCGGACGCTAGTATCCAGCGAAGCCAAAACGCGCTCGGAAATTTCATTGAAGCGCCAACAGCTGACACTGTTGGTAAAAAAGCTCTCAGTAGCGCTCTATCAAAAACAACTGAGAGATTCGCCGACAAAATCAAGTCGGCTCCTGAGTATTCAGTCCTAGAGGGACCAATTGAAGTCCAAATTTTAATAACCGAACAACCCAAACTAATAGAATAGGAGGTGGGTATGTCAGAAGTAACGCAAGAAGAAAAGGCCGCAAAGAAAGCGGCGGCGCCGAAAAAGAAAACAGTCCTAAAGAAGTTAGACCCAGAGGCTGCAAAACTGCTTCAGAGTCTGAAAGATAAGGCCAATAAGAAAACATTCGGCCGCAAAGTAAGAGACTCTGAGATCATCAGCCTTGGGCTTTCACTGGTGAGCAATGAGCACGTTCAAAGTCTGCAAAACCAAACGCTCAGCGAAAAAGACCGCCTACACATGGCCCACGAAGACTTCCAAAAAACAAACGGCAAAATCTCGCTGGATCATTTTATAGGGAAATTACTTAGAAATGAAATTTTCCTGACACAGCAACCAATCTCTTGAGTTGGAGAGAATAATGAATGATTTTTATTTATGCCGGTTCAATTCCGGTATCAAGATCTTTGAAAATTTCATCGGTGGGATAGTTTCAAAAGGGAACTTGTATGGCCAGTAGTGAAAACCTAATGGCTTTCGATAATTCGTCAGAATGGCTCTTGCCTGAAGAAGCCGCGAGATATATTCGCGTTTTTAAAAGAGACAAGGTAACTCCATGTGTGCAACGGATTCGAAACCTTATAAGTCAAAAACGATTAAGAGCATACAAACCCTTTGGACGGTTATTACTTAAGAAGTCAGAATTGGATTTGATCATTGAAACCTCTGTAGTAGGAGGTAACAAATGGCGATAAGTCCATATTTTGACAATGAATTGAATAAAGAGTGCTATCGAGTTCAGGTTATAAGAAAGAGTGCCGAGAACCCATCAATAGTGGTTCGAAAGCGGGCTGACAAAATCACAACTGAGGCTGAAGCTTTAAAAGTTGAAAAGAAGCTCATTGGCGAAGCTCACCGCGAGCTGGTAGGCAAAGAAGCTCACGGTATGTCGTGGCTAGTGTTGATAGATCAGTTTGAACTAGCAATGCGGAACGAGGATGTTTTTGTAAGAAAACTTGCTAAGGGATCTCAGGAAAACTACATATCAGCACTACGTGGCCACACCAAGGATTGGTTCAAGCACAGAGTTGATCAAATTGACAAAGCCAAGGCGTGGCTCTTGTTAGATCGAGTTGAGCGTGAATGCTCAATTGCAAAAAGAAAGAGTCTAAGAACGGCAATTGATGCTTTGTATTCCTGGGCGATTTTGTCTAACCGAATCAAGAGTTCAACAAGTATTCCGACAGAAGGGTATAAGTCTGTTTCAAGAGAAGAGGAGCCTTTACCTGAAATTCTAAATCTTGAAGAGATTCGAATTCTGCTGAGAGAAGCAAAGGCACAAGACAATCTTTGGTATCCAGTTTGGGCATTAGCTTTGTATACGGGAATGAGAAGTGGCGAGCTCTATGCTCTTGAGTGGACAAGTATAGATTTCGAAAATCGAATGATCTACGTCCATAGAAATTGGACGAACAAAGCGGGGTTTCATTCTACCAAAGGTCGTTATTGGAGGGCTGTTCCAATCAGTGATGAGGTATTGCCATTTCTTAGAGAGTTGAAATTGAAGTCTCGAGAAAAGCAGTTCGTCCTTCCGAGGTTTCATTCTTGGGAGGATGGTAGGCAAGCAGAAATCTTAAGGGTTTTTTGCGTTGGAATTGGAGTTCCTTCTATCAAGTTTCATACGCTAAGAGCTTGTTTTGCGACCCAGCTTATTAAAAATGGGGTTGCGCCGGGTAAGGTGATGAAGATTTGCGGTTGGAAGGACTTAAAGACGATGCAACGGTACATTCGCCTCGCCGGGATTGAGGTGAAAGGGGCTACGGATGGTTTAAAACTTCTTCCGGAAGAAAAGATTATGGGGGAGGTGGTGAACTTATTTAATGGCTAGGGGCGACAGGAATATCAGGTGCCACCGGGGTGCAAGAGGGTTATAACATATTGAAATTAGATGATATGCGACGAAACCTCCAAGTTTTTTCGTATGAATTCAGCTCATTGACATCCAAACCTTTATGGAAGTTTAAATGCACGCAGAACTTGAAAAAGACAAAAAACTCATCGAAATCGTCTCGCGGCTCAAGGCACATTTTAAGCCAGAAAAGATTTTTCTTTTCGGTTCTCGGGTAAATGGCTCTTCGACGGCTGACAGTGACTATGATTTACTGATGGTTGTAAAGGAATCTGATAAGGACCCCCGGGGACGCATGCGAGAGGCAAGCGAAGTTTTATGGGGACGCACAGTTAGCGTCGATGTTTTTGTATACACCGAAGCTGAATTTAATGAACTTAAAGACGAGTTCAGTTCAATTGCTCACACTGCTGTGACTGAAGGTGTGGAGCTTTAGATTTGGACAAAGTTACAAACACCGTTAAAGAGTGGTTCGCCAATGCCAATGAAGATTTTAGAGTGGCCCAAGCCCTTTGGGATCTCGGCCCTGAGAATTATCTTCGAGCTATTCCTTATCATTGTCAGCAGGCTGCTGAGAAATCCATTAAAGGTTATTTGGCTTTTAAGAAAATTAAGTTTCAAAAAACCCACGACCTTGGCGAGTTAGCCACTTTGGTGTGTAGTGTAAGTCCAGATTTGGATCCGCTTTTGAGGGACGCTGCCCATCTTACCCCTTATGCGGTCGAGTTCCGATATCCTGATGCTGCAAAACGGGAGCGCACGACAAGCGATTCTGAAGTCGCTCTGAAAACTGCAAAGAAAGTCTATCTTGCTATGTCTGCGCTGATTCCATTTGAGAGTCAGTGGGAGATTTAGGTAAAAAAACGAATTATTAAAACTTTGAAACCAGCTTGCACGGAATCGGCAACAAGCGGCCGTCAATCATTACGATTTTGAGCAGATTGTTTTTCGTATCTAGAATCGCGTTCTCAACATATGAGTTTGCATCTTCTGCATTGTAGAGACGGGAGTCTAAATAGTATTCAGATCCTAGGTTCTTAACCGTGGCCGGAGAGCTCTTTCGCGTTCTGGCGATTTCCTCTGCGATCCATTCTTTGGCGACATTGCCAACAGTTGTTTGAGAGTAAATAACTTGCGAGAGATTCTCCGCTAGAGAAATTTGATAGCGCACGCCTATCCCGGTCATGTTGTTCGTGCTTGTTGCGCAGACATAGGTGACGCTCGGGATAGAGCCTTCGTCTTTTTGGCGCGAAGGGTTTTTCACAGACAAGTAGGACCAGAGTTTTGAAGACACTGGATATGAACCGGTGCTTTCAACGCCGATCAGACTCAAGAATTCATGCAAGGCGATTGTTTGTCTCAGGTAGTTGTTGAAAAGACCATTCCACTTTTGGCGATTGACCAAAATAGTTTGTGTCTTTGGGCTGTTGAACGCAATAGAGCTCTGAATCAGATCATTAATTTCGACGTTGAGAGCGGCATCTACAAAAATGATTTTGGCGTTTTCAATTGTTGTAGCGAGGTCTCTTTTCACGAGCTCGGCATAGGTCTCTGGGGAAACTTGCTGCAAATGCCCAAGGGCCTCTTTAGCGAGGCCTTGGAATTCAAAAGCCATGGTGTCGCCGCCTCCACCGTCTTTGGTGCCCATAACGGAAAGCTGCTTCGAGGTTAAGGCATCAATTCGCTGTTGTAACTCTACCATTTGTTTCGCAGAAAGCGGTGTTCCTGTTTTCAAAGTCTGCGTAAGAGAAGGCGGAATTTTAAGGTCGGCGGGCTTCACCAGGAGGACGGGTTCCGCCGCGTGTGAAACCTGAGCACCCAAAAAGGCAAGCACTGACAAACTTATTGTCAGAAAAAATCTCTTTAGGACAAATGGGTGCGTTTTCATAGGCAGAACTCCATGGCTTAGTTATGGGAGCAAAATCAATGCCTGCAGTTTATTGGCATTTGATTTGGAATGTGTAACGAGGGTTCGCATAAGTTGCTGCACCTTCGAAGGCTGCGGCAAAGAAAACCTTACCTTGAGCATCCTGGATGTTCACATAAGTTTGCGAACCGCCTTCACCTAAAGTCGCTGTAACGTTACCGAGGGTCGCTTTTCTTTCAAGGGTGCCAATGGCGTTAGCAACAGGGCTGCTGAAAGAAACACTTTGAACAGCAGACGCTGGGCCTTGAGCCGGGGCGCCGGTCAGGGTGCAATTTTGTTGGGTGATCGAAGCGGCGTTAGCGAAAGAGGCCAAAACCGATACAGAAGTGGCAGCAAGAACGAGCATGATTTTCATAAGAACTCCATTTAGGTCCTAAGACCCGGTTATTTGTTATGGACGTAATTTAAACGATCTGGATTTAAATAATAGATTTTTAATATATAAAAACATGATAAAGTGTATACCTGTAGGTAAATACTTTAGGGAGCCGAAAATGATCTCCATTTTTGATTTTTCAGATTACAGGGCCTTTATTAAAGGCCGTTTTGCGGAAATGCCCAAGAAGGGGTATGGGCAGTCCTACAAGCTGGCGGTTTACCTGGGGGTTCATACCACCCTGGTCAGCCAGGTCTTAAAAAACTTAAAGACCCTCACGCTCGAGCAGGCTTCGATGGTGTGTGAGTTCTTGGGGCTCACTGAAATGGAGAGTGAGTTTTTTCTTTTATTAGTACAAATGGATCGCGCGGGAAACGAGCCCCTGCGAAAAATTTTAAAGCGACAGATGCAAGAGATGAAAAAGAAGTCTTTGGAGCTATCCAGTCGCCTTCAATCTGAAAAGCAACTGACCGAGGAAAAGCGCGCGGTTTTCTATTCCGATTGGGCCTATTCCGCAGTTCGGCAGATGACGGCGATCAAGGGCTATCAGAATCTCGATGCTATTGCGGAGTATTTCGATTTTTCAACGAAGCAAGCAAAACTGATTTTGGACTTTCTGTTGAGTGCCGGTCTTTGCAAAGAGGAAAAAGGTAAAATCGTGGTCGGACCGTCGAGCACACATTTGGAGTCGAGCTCTCCATGGGTCCGCGTGCACCACACAAACTGGCGCCAGAAAGCTCTCCAAGAAATGAAAAAGGAAGAAGCTGCGAAGTTGCACTATACTGCGCCGATGACTCTTTCGAAGAGTGACGCCTTGAAAATTCGCGAAATGATTGTTCAGTTTCTTGAGCAAGTGGATAAGGTTATTGAACCATCGCCCTCGGAAGAGCAGCATTGTCTGAATATCGATTGGTTCAAGGTCGGCAAGTAAGAAGCTCTAGTTCATCCGTTGCAAAGCTTCGATATACCTGTGAAGCAATTTTGTCTTTTCGATTTTCTCTTGAAGATCCACTGAGAGCGCTTGATGGTCCACCACGGGGGAGTTAAAGTGAGCATTTAGCTTGGTCATGACTCGAGCGATGTCAGCGTCGGAGGCTCCCATTTCTTTGAGAGCCTCTGTGAACAGGATCTGCTGTTCGGCAATGTCTTTTGTGATTCCGATTTCATTGACGAGATGATTGATGATCGCAAACTCTTCGCGGGGGATTTGCAGGGGTTCACTCACCACAGGCTCGGCGATCTTCATGAATTTTCCCTTGAAAAGCTTGCGGTCTGTTTGCTTGAGCTCTGAAAACCAAGTGTCTACCGATGAAGATATGTTTTTATCGTGAGACAGTTCAATCAGACCGTTCAGCGCGGTCGCTTGAACTAAAACCCAGCGCAAACCGCGACGGAGTTTGTGATAGCCCAATTCGATGTCGGCATCGTCGAACTCGCGGGCTTTGATTTTTTTATTCAGGTTTTCAGCGTATTTCGTTAGGCTCTCGATGAGGAATTGTTTTTCTTCGCGGCCCTTCAGCCAATCGCCCTTTTCCTTAAATTTTTCGCGGAGCTCGTTCAATGTTTCTTTCGGACGATCCCAGAGGCCGGCGTCTTTGAGGTCTGCCACAATCGCACGGATCGCAGCCTTCTCACGATTCTGAAAGTGAGTTACGAGCGAGGGCTCACCAATAGCTTCCGCAGTTTCACGCAAAGCTGTTGATAGATCCAGCTCGCTGACAGTGCCTTCCCAGTCCTTAAAAATCAAACGCTGTTTCGCAAAGAATTTCTTATTTTGTGGAGTCATCAAACGCGATAGAGCCTGCAGCTGGAACAGATCGCGCCGACGAATATCCATTTTTATCATGAGTTGGATACGCTTTTCTTCCGGCATGTTTTTCGTGGAAGCAAAGAAGTTCTCGAGGCGTTGAAACTCGAATTCGAAAGCTTGACGTCCCCAAGACTGCGAAGGGCGGAATTTCAAAGACGGCTGGAAGATGAAAGCGCAATATTCCTGGCCATGGGCCAAGCTAGTAAATAGCACCAGAGAAGTCAGAATCAGCGCCAGAAATTTCAAAAAACCTCCGCTACAATTAAGACACCTGTCAAAGGGATCGACACTGACGAATGCTAATGGATTCGACAGGCATCACCAAAAAATGCCCCTTCGGAGCCGTTATACTCAATATAATGGGAGTTGAGAGTATGCGAGCTCAGTAATGCATTTAGTGTCTCTGCAGGGAAGGGATTGCAATTGGGGGACCAGTGTATGATCCGTGCTGCTTGTGCCCGAAGGAAAAATTGGATTTCTTAGGTACCAAAACATGAGAAGCCAAAGTGCGAGGAGAGGAACGAAAATTCCATAAAGCAAAAAGCTAGGACGTAGGAGTTGTTTTTTCTGCATAGATTTCAATCTAAAAATCGTTTCAATATGGCCAGTGTTTCTTCAGGCGCGTTGATTGTTTGGAACGCATGGAAACCGACCATTTTAGCGGCTTCGACATTAGCTAGGCTGTCGTCAAAAAAAATAGCCCGCTCTGGGCGGACGTTCATCTTTTCGGCGCCAGCGATGAAAATTTCTGGATCTGGCTTTCGATGGCCTAGTTCAAAACTTGTTAAAAAATGATCGAATCTTTTCAAGATTGGAAACTGTGCGAGCTGATATTCATGATGACACTCATTTGTATTTGACAGCGCATAAATAGGTAAGCGTCCGCTAAATTCGTCAAAAATTTTATCAGCATTATTCAAGGGCCCGACAATGAGCTTATTGAAGGCCGCTTCCAAAACGAAATCGTTTTGGACTCCCGCAATAGATGCGAACTCATCAAAGAAGTCAGCGCGGGAAGCATGACCACGTTCATAGTGAAAAAGGATTTTGAGCTTACGAACCTTCTCCAAAAGATGTTTCTGGTTCTCTTCTTCCAAAATTCCCAGGTGATTTAAAGTTTGAAGCCAGTCTATCTGCAGAATAATTCCGCCGACATCTAAAAAAATAGCGTCGATTTTATTGTTACCAGACATGTTCTATGGCTCTCTTTCCAGTATATTCTTCGATACGGCGGCGATGCCCTTGCCAAATATCTCGGGGCAGATTGTCCATGGGAAAAAATTGAACTTCCGCAATTTCGTCAGCATCTTGGCAGCGAGGTTCACCGCTGAATTTGTCTACGACGTAGACGGCGACGTGATCAACTTTGTGTTCTTTACGATTAAGATAGATGCCAAAGAGGCGTGGATTCTCAGATTGGATCCCGCATTCTTCACCAAGTTCTCTCAGAACGGCGCTATAAAAAGTTTCGCCTTTATCAACCCCACCGCCCGGCAGAAACCAGCCTTTTTGATAGGTCAGCCGCACGAGAAGGACGTGATCTTCCCTGACAACGAGGGCTCTGCTACCCAAGGTGAGAGGCTTACGAAATCGATTGTAAAAACGTTGGGCTTTATATCCCCATTGAATCATTTTTCTTTTCATTGCGAATCTATTTTAGCTCCGAGATGGTTTTGTCGATCCGATATGTACCAATAGCATCGAGACCTAAACCCTTTAAAAGCTTTGCATCTTCGGGTGAGTTGACATTCCAGACCCAAATTTTTGCGTTTACTGCATGTAGTGACGTAATGATGTGTGGGAGGTCTTTAGACAATGGCTTCACGTTTTTAAATGGCAGAGCAAGCAGCAACCCTTCGCAAATCTCTTTGATTCCCGACTTGCTGGTAATTGCATTGAGGCATTGAAGATGCTGCGGCTCCGTCGCAACCATTTGGATGCCAGGAACATATTTCCTGATCGTATCGTTCGCGTGGCCGATATAGATAATATTTTTACGAGGTAAGGATGGAAATTTTGAAAGCGTTTGTTCGATCAACTTTGCTGTTGTTTCGTCCGTAGACTTTACATTGATAGCCAAAGGGCGATTAGGAAATGCTTGCAGGACTTCTTCAAAGGTCGGCATCAAGCCCACACCAAAGCCGCGAGTTGGAAATGTCTTTTTATCTGGCGTGTAGTTATAACCGACATCGAGTTTTTTCAAAACGGACATGGTGCTTTGGCTAACGAGGCCAGTGCCGTTCGTTCGGCAGCTAAGATCGTCATCGTGGAATACTGCGAGTTGATTATCCGCAGTCTTGCGGAGATTGATGTGGCCGATTGTTGCACCCATTTTGAAAGCAGCATCTACGGAGGGGATCGTGTTTTCTATGAAGTGGTGAGTTTCAAAATTTACGAGGCCTGCTGTGCAGTCATTGTTTTTGTATTCCGCATCCGCGCGGATAGATTGATTGAGCCCATGAAATGCAACGATCTCCGTTGCCCAGGAGTCCGAAAAGAAGAAAGGCATGATTGCCAATGTTAGTTTTATAATTTTCATGGCCGCAGACTAGCCTACAGATTTACTATTGGTCACTAATTTAAAGATTTCGCGCGCCTTGAGACACGCAACTTCCAATGCGCCGCAATGGGTTTGTCACCACGGCGGCGGTGAAATTGAATTACCAGAGCCGCTTGAGTTTCAGCGGCACAACAAGAACTGTCAATGCTGCTGCAATCAAAGTCAGGCCCCATATTTGTTGAGACGAAAGAGTCTCTCCTAAAAACATCACGGCCCCTAGAGTTCCAAATAGTGGCTCACTGTACTGGCCGAGGACCGCCATGCTGGGTGCTTTTCTTAAAGAGTAGGAATAGGCCCAAAAAGCGAGGGGTAATAAGAGAGAGAGAGCAATGGTCGCAGTGACTGCTTGAGAATTCCAACCTGTAAGAAGTGGTTCTGTTTGTAATGGCGCGAGAGTGGCAAATACCAGCAATGACAACCCGTTTGTCGTCGCACTGATTTCGAGATCGCTCAATTCTTTTTGCCATTCGCGAATCGCCATGGTGAACAACACCCAAGTCACGACGCTGGCGCCGAGGGCGAGGAGTCCTTGCAGACTGACGGCGGAGTGGGCGCCGAGGTTCACGAAAATAAGCGTTCCGAGAATTGCGAGAAAACAGACGGCGAAGAGTTTCCACGAAAAACGCACGCGCACCGCGAACAAGCTGAGAATCGGGCAGAGGGAGTAGAAGAAAACATACCACGTCACCGGTGCCTGCTTGAGGGCGTAGACTTGCAGATAATAGTGCACGGCCACGGTGAGAGTTCCTAGTAAAAGAGTGCGAAGCGGGAGACGCGGGATTTTTTTAAGCGCGCCTCGGAGGCTTGGAAACAAGAAAACTGTCGAAAGGAAAAAGCGCAGCAGCAGGAAGCTGACTTCATTCACGTTCTGTAAACCCACTTTTGCGAAGACCGGGGCGAGGCCCCAAATTAAATTCGCAAAGAGAGCGGCGGCGACGGCGAGATTCATAGAGTCACCTCTGCATCGGCGAAGTACGCGGTGTAGAGGCCCGTCGTTGATGAAACTCTAAGAGCATTTAAATGATTTCGTACAGCTTCAGCGGAGCCACTAACGATGCCGACCCAGGCCCAATTATCGCTGCCCATGGCAGGCACGAGAGCCCCTTCGCTGAGAATTTCCGTGATGTATACGTCCTTAGTTGTATTTGCTGTTTCTGGTTTGGAGAGAGTGGCTTCTTTCTCCAAACCATAGTTGATGGAAACGGCAAACGTCGGCGTCTTTGTCCAGAAAGAAGCATGTTGAGAATTCGGGAAGAGGGAAATCTTTAGCACTTCCAAGAAAATATCAACGGGATCAACACCGTATGCGGATGCCAAAATTTCTCCGATACCGCCACCGCCCATGCGTCCGAGATTGGCGTCGATAACGTAGGCTTCGGTATCATTCACGATCAATTCAATATGGAAGAAGCCATTTTGCACTTTGCTTGCTTGTAATAGGCCTGTGACTTGTTCTGTGGCTCTATTCAGCGCGACTGGACGAATTTGTGAATCGTAAGGGAATCCGGACCAGCTTTCGGTGTTGCCGATTTTGCGGCGGCCGGTGAAGCCAATCAAATGAATTTCACCATCACGGACAAAGCCTTCAGCACTGACAAGTTCGCCTGTGACAAAGGCTTGAAGCATCCATTCATTCGGTTGCAGATGACTTGGAATTTCACTGGATCTCAAGTGCGCCAAGAGATCTGGGAAAGAGTTGTCGGTAGAAAAAACGCGGGCGCCGATGCCACCAGCCGTGCAGCGAGGTTTCAGAATGACTCTAGGAAATTTTCTTCGAAGGTCCTCGATTTTGGTGATGGGAATATCATCAAGACCAAAGCATACGGATGGGGGACTGAATTGTGGGCCGAGATCATAGACGCGGCCTTTGTCTTTGAATGGCATTAAGCGAGGATCAAGGCCTGTGACGTTCAGCAGTTTTGCTAGTTGAATCGCAAGATGAAGTCGTGAGTCCAAGAATGTGGTCACGGCTTCGACGTCCCAGCCTTGATTTTGGACGAAGGACGCCATCGCTTGTGGGTTTGTCGTATCGACGCTGTAGTGTTCGCATTCTTGGATTTGTTCGAGGGTGTCGCCTTGGTAGTTTTTAAGATTGACCAAGAACACCGGTTCAAAGCCTAAGCGCAAGACCGCTTGGGCAGTGTAACGTGCACCGATGTCGGATGTTTCAATGATGATTAATTTTTTATTTTTCATACGAGCTCCTCGTGGTTTAAATCTAGAATTGGGTTAAATTGGGGTATTTCAGGTAAACGTGAACATTCGGCGAAAGCGTCTTGCAAAGACGAGGGCAGAATAAAGCCTTCCGTCGCTTTCCATTCGACTTTGCTTTTCATCCAGCTCAACACGGCGGCGTCTTGTTCTTCGCGGGTTTTCAGGGCCAGGACAGTGTGGCCAAGATTTTCTATCTCGGTATAGAGTTTGCGATAGAACTTGGGGGTAGCTTCGAATTGCAGAGTCCATTTAGATTCCGTTTTTGACAGAATTCCATGTTTGAGGAATTCATTCCAAAGACAGGCGGAAATCCATGAGTCGTTATCATGATTGATCCAAGCCGACCGAGGATTGTCCAAGTAGCCGCGACGACCGAACCAGAAAATTCTTTGCAAGGTGACGAAGGTATTGATTTCGGAAAATTCACAGAGATTTTGCACCAACAGGCAATCGGTGGAGAGCTCACCCATGACATCCAGATAAAAAGGCGACACTTTGAGATTTGTATGGGCTTGCGGAGAAACTTTCCAAGGACCCACGCGGTGACCGATTTCATGAAAGATCGAGGCCAAGTAAGTGGTCTCCTCCAGTGAGTGTAGAAGTTGAGGCAGTGGAGTCAGTAGGTTGTTGTTTTCGAGAACGACGCGGGCGCAGGGGAAGACGGCTTTTTCGAAAACATTTCTCCACACGTCGATGAGTTCAAGACCGAAACAATCTTCTTCGTTATTTGTCGTGAGGCCTAAGCAGTGCGGAAAAAATAAAAATATATTTCTTCCAGAGCAGATAGCGCCTTTGCCACTGAGAACGCGCATGGCGTAGTGCTCTGGAACATCGTTGGAAATTTTATCAGCGGTGAATTGATTGTAGCGGGAAAAAATTTTTCGGAAAGAAGTTTTGCTTTCGACCCAAGCACTCACATTTTTTTCTAATGAGAGATCGCGAAGCAGAAGGGCGTCGCAGAAGGCGGGGGCACTTTTAGTAAGATGCAGCTGACCGCGGATGTGCAACCGTTCTCTGTTTTCGTGTAGACTGGTTCTGATGGAATTTAAAAGCTCTAGATCCATGGGGGTTCTCCGTTTTGATAGACTCGATGGGCCTATTTTCAAAGGAAGTGCCAGGTGAAGGTGAGTTTAAAACCAATATAGGCGATTAGAGGCCGAGATTCGGACTTAAAATCCGGATTCTGGGATGAGGTTCTTAGTTTTAAGAATGCAGACTACTTTTTGATATTGACCAGTTTTAGCTGACCGTCTTCTTCGGTCATCATGAAGATGGCCTGCTTGTCGAGGCCTTGGAGTTGGTATTTAGAACAGAGAAACAGGCTTGCTTTCTTTAATTGGTCATCCGGCAAAAGTTCTACGTCATCGCTCTTGCAGGCTTCCGGATAAGCCAAGTTCAAAGGAAGTTCCAGCCAAGCTAAAAGGGCTACTTTTGATTTATCATTCAAGCTTTTTGCAAACAGTTTAGCAGAACATGTTTTTACTTCTGTTTCTGGCTTACCGCTCTTTACGCATTTCACAAGGCTTTCAATTGTTTCAACGCCGCGGGTTTTTGTTACGGAAGGAGCCTTGAAAGTCACAGCGAAAGCCGTGATAGAAAAAAGCATGAGTGTGAAGGCAAATAAAAATCTTGTCATCGCTTTCCTCCTCTTTGTTGATTAGATCGAGGTGCTATTTCAGAAAGGCCGCTGATGCCCGAAGGTTTTTGTGCAGGCGCGGTTTGATTTTCACTGGATTCTTTTTTGATGACAAGGCACTCGGGGCCTAAAATATATTTTGCTTTGTCTCCATAGAGCTTGTTCATTTTGGCGCATTCGTTCGGTTCAGCAGGGCAGACGATTTTATACTTCTTGCCGTGCTTTTTTTGAATTTGCAGTTCGAGCTCGGTGGCTTGGCGTTTTATGGAGTCTGCAAAATTTGAATCCTTGTATTCAGAACAGTTGATGGCCTCATCCCAAGAAGGCAGAACATAATCGGCCCAGTCAAACTCTCGAACCTGCGTCCATTGCCCCTCGTTGCAGCGAAAATAGGGGTTCGCTCCTTCTGTCAGCTGGGTCCAAAAGAGAAATCCACTATAGTTCGCAGCCAAGTCACCGTAACTTTTTATTCCTGTCGTTGCTAAGCCAAAAATTCCTTCTTCTTTGGCAATTCCAGACTTCAGGGCCTCGATCACGCCTTCACTGTAGTTCGATTTTTTTCGCGAGATTTGGAGATAGTCATATCCGTCGTCGAAAAAATGGCCAAACTTATCCGCGCCAATGTAGTGGCCATTTAAATTGACGGAAGAATTCAGGCCCGCCAAGGTCCTCATGTTAAAGCTCATGATTTTCTCAGCGAAAGTTCGGTGACTGTAAATGTGCTCTTTTTTTGGTTGATGGCTATCAATTTTTATCGACTCGGCGGCGTAAGTTTCCATAGCGCCTACGAAGACAGCTCCGAGCTGCGAGTTCACGGCCTTTTCCATATCGCCAGAAGAACATTGTCCCTTGCTTCTTTTGCTGGCTTTTTTCGCAGCATCCGCGAGGCGCGAATTAGTTTCGAGATTCATTTGTTCACGGGAATCTTTCAGAGGAGAATACCGTTGCGTGAAGTTATCCACTTCATACGCGTAAGCCTCCGCCATCAACAAAAGGAGCATCAAGATTGCTTTTTTCGCCACTCTCTTATTTTAGGTGGAAAGCCTGAAAAAAACCTGGCAATTTTTTTTTAAATCTGACTAAGGTCGGCCTCTAGGTTGGGTTATTTGATGGTCCCAACGCAAGTCAGAGCGGGGCCTTCCTCTGCATATTTCACTTCCAACTGTCCATTGCTCAGTTTTGTAATAGCGAGTTTGGTTGTGAAGCGTTTGTGCCAGCCGGCTGATTGGCGGAAGGAATAGCGGCCTTGGACAGAATTCAGGTTCCCGTTGCAGACGTCATTGGACGTATAAACTTCGTGGTTGAATGGGACGAAACCGCTTTTAGGTACTTCGACAGAGATGCGGCCCTGGCGCTGAGCGCTTTCCGCGTATTTGATGTTCATTGTGCAAGCAGTGCCGGTTTTTTTGTCGACGCCAGTGAGTTGTTTTTTAAGTTGCAGCCCGGAGCCTGCAGTGGACTCGCTCATCATTGAAACGAAGGTGTCGCGGCAAATTTCAGTGTTACCAGTAAGGAAGCCGGGAAGTGCATGGGCTTGTGTGGCGGTTAAAAAAAGCGCAAAAGTCACGAGGGAGGATTTCATACAAAGTCCTTTGTTAAAAGTTGGCGGGAACTTACCACAGAAGAACGCGTCTATTCAAATGACAAATCATTTACTAAGTAGGAATTACCGCATCTCTCCGACCGTATTTTTGACAGCTTTATGGATTGACGAAAAGTCTTCAGGAGCTTGTCGTGGTTTTTTCTTATCCGCTGTAGGACGAAGCCGATAACCAGCGCGTTCAAATGCTAAAGGAGGAAATACCTATGCAAATTTATGAAGTTTTAAAACGAGATCATGACATTTTAAAGAATCACTTGGAGAAGTTGTTGGCGTTGGATGAGGAGGACGACAACGGCCGCGAAGTTTTGGTGAAGCAAGTTCGTGACATTCTCATTCCCCATGTCCGAGCCGAAGAGTCCGTGTTCTATAATTCTTTGCGAGCATTTGATCTCGCCAAAGACAAAGCGATGCACAGTTATCGGGAACATATGGAGGCTGAAACGCTCTTGCGGATGCTGCAAATTCGTGACACTTTCGATACTGAGTGGAAAGAAGCCGCACGCAAGCTAAAAAGTTCCATTGAAAGCCATATCGCCGAAGAAGAAACAGAGATGTTTACATTGGCTCGCGGTCTTTTCACGGATCAAGAGGCCGAGATGATGGCGGTCTCCTTTGAGCGTCTCAAGCCCGAGATCAAAGAGGAAGGCATCATCGGAACGACTTGGGACATGGTCACCAATCTGATGCCGCCAAGATTCAAAGAAAAATTCCACGAGCAACGCCATTAGAGCCAGCTTGTTTTCAAAAAAACAAAATAAATGAAAATAGAAAGAGGTCGCCCGATAAGCGACCCCTTTAAGAAAAAATAGATATGAGAATCTAGTGTCTAGCATCGCGCGAAGAGCGGCGATAGTAACCTCGATG
>Ga0255338_1001647_pt1 | contig 39791 bp, 29 predicted proteins | sample MeOH1_35cm_T4_19_FD_203715 | JGI IMG/M metagenome (GOLD analysis project Ga0255338, IMG submission 203715) | Sandy soil microbial communities from University of British Columbia, Vancouver, Canada - MeOH1_35cm_T4_195 | ecosystem: Engineered > Artificial ecosystem > Sand microcosm > Unclassified ... | reverse complement strand
TCTGCTGCCGACTGGTCCGATGTGCCTGCTCTGCTCGCCAACATCCCCTCTGCACGCTCCCCACCCGTGGCCTCTGCCGCCTGAGCCCACCTCGCTGCACGGGTCCCAAAATGGCGAAAGTCGAGTCTGAGGCATCCATGTGGTAGCCGCCCACTTCGCTATCGCGCCGCGCCGGGCAGACCGCTGCTCCAGCGGAAGACGCCGTGAGGCGCCTCACCGCGTCGGCCACGGCTTCGCTTTCCTCTCGACCTCGTCGAAGCTCACCCGGACGAAGTCGCGGCTTCCGCCGTGGTCGATCCCGACCCACAGCGTCTCCGGCTTCGCGGTGTACAGCTCGGCGTCGGCCCACTCCGTCCGTCGCGTCAGCAGCGGCTCGAGGTTGTAGGCGCGCGGGGTCCCCTTGGGCGGGATCAGCATCAGGAAGTCGCCCCAGTGGAGCCAGAGGGAGCCGTTCTCCCGCACCCCGAGCGCGTGCACGTTGTGGTCCCAGGAGCCCTTCTCCTTCGTCCCCTGGAGCGTGGTCACCCGCACGTCTCCAGCCCAGGGGTGCCGGCGGAGCTCCAGATCCTGGTAGTCGTGCGTCCGGACCACCTCGAGCAGGTCCCCGTTCTTCAGCAGCCGGAACTGCTCGGTCGAGTAATTCTCCTTGGGGAACGGCCGAAACGCGCCCTTCGCCTCGCCCGGCCGCCACGCGAACATCCCGCGCTCCTGGCCGCCGAGGTGCACCTCGAACATCAGGTGTTGGTCGTCGCTCCCCCAGATCAGCCGGACGTTGCTCATCGCCCGCTCGGCGGAGGAGAGCAGGGTCCGCCGGGTGACGCCCCGGCCCGAGTATTCGTAGGCCACGAGCTGATCCACCGGATTGCAGGTGCGGTGCTCGCAAGTCTGCCCGAGCCTCTTCGGCATCATGAACACCGCGAGGCGCTCGGAGACGTAGAGGTCGCGCCCGCCGTCCACCGTGTAGAGCAGCTCGGCGGGCTGGGTCCCGTCCAGCGCGACACGATAGGCGGCGCCGACGGGGTGGTGCTGGCGGTACGGCCCGTTCATGTGCGGCGCCTCTCCCTCCATGAACACGAACACGTCGCGGCCGTTCGGCAGGAACCCGATGAACTCCACGCGGAAGTGGAACACCTCCGGCGCAGGCGGCTGCGGCTTCGGCAGGGTGAGGTGCTCCTTGGACTTCCCGGGGAAGTAGTGGAGCGACGGATCCTTCTCCCAGGCCGCGAGGAGCGCGCCGGAGTCGCTCACCGCCACCCGGTAGAGGCTGTCGCCCTGGATGCGGTGCACCTTCTCCCACTGCCGGGCGCCTGGCGGGAGCACGCTCAGGGTCGAGAAGCCCACCGAGACCCAACCCCCGCCGGGCATCGGCTGCAGGTGCGAGGCGTCGCGGATGCGCTCCGCCGGGCTCGGAGGCCGCTCCCGCTTCTCCACGCCCTCTCCGCGCGCTCCGGCCGCGGCCAGCACCAGCGCCACGGTGAACCAGATCATTCGGTGGGCCACGGCTTCGCTCCCTTCTCGAGCTGCGCGAACGGCATCCGCACGAAGTCTCGGCCCGCGCCGATCTCCACCCCGATCCACAGGGACTCCGGGTCGGGGACGTAGAAGTCCACGCCCGCCCATTCGTCACGCCGGCCGAGCAGCGACACGATGCCGTAGGCCCGCGGCGGCGCTCCTGGGGGGAACAGCAGCACGTAGTCGCCCCAGTGCGCCCAGAGGGTTCCGTCGCCGCGCTCGCCGATGCCGTGGAGGTCCGAATCCACGATGTCCGGATCTTCCGGCGCACGGAGCCGGGTCGTCGTCTGGCGTCCGTCCGGGAGCGTGTGGCGAATCTCCAGCGCGTCCTCCTCCAGCTTGACCAGCTCCACCAGCGCGCCCGACTTCATGACCATCAAGCGGTTGGCGTCGTCGATCCTCCCTGGAAGCGGGCGGTAGCCGGCCTTGGCGTCGCCTCGGCGCCAGGTGAGGAGCCCGCGCTCGTGGCGCGTCCCGCCGGTCTCGATTTGAAGCACCAGCCGGTCGTCATCGCTGCCGGCGACCCGCCGCGCCCCGGCCATTCGCACCTGCTCCTGCGTGAGCAGCGTCTTCTGAGTCACCCCGGTGTCGGTGAGCTCGTACGCGATGATCGAGGAGAACTCACAGAACACGTGCGCGTTGCAGGCGGGGCCGAGGACGGTGGGGATCAAGTACGCCGCGACCCGGGGGCCCATCTGGACCAGCTGCGCGCCATCCACCGTGTACAGCAGCTCGGGGGCGCCGGTCCCGTCCAGCGGGACGCGGTACAACATGTACACCTTGCGCGCTCCGCGACTCGGGCCGGTGCGGTGCGGTGTCGAGCCCTCCATGCGGATCAGCGCGTCCCGTCCGTTCGTCGCGAAGGCGAGGTACTGGAGCCCGAACCCGGAGATCTCCGGCGGCGGCACGCTCGGGCGGGGCAGGGTGACGTGCCGCTTCGACCGCGGCAGCAGATAGTGGATGACCGGTTCACTCTCCCAGGCGGCGAGCACTCCGCCCGCGTCATTGACCGAGACGCGGTAGAGGTTGCCCTTCGGCACCTGGTGCAGCGTCTCCCAGCGTTTCGCTCCCGGCGGGAGGAGCCGCAGGCTGGAGCCGCCAAGGGAGAGCAGCCCACCGTCGGGCATGGGTATCAGCGACGAGGTCCCACGCAGGTGCGTCGCGGAGCTGGGCAGCGTGTCCCGGTCACCGACACCCTCCGCTCGGGCGATGCCGGTCACGAGCACCGCGCTCAACAGGAACCGAAAGGTGCGGCTCATCGGGGGGACCTCCGCTGCGCCGTTTCCGGCCGGCGCTGGTGCACAGACGCACCGTTCGCATTCCTATTCAGTGACGGCTCCCCTGCCCCGGAGGTGCCCTCCGGTCTTCAGGAGCGGCCTCCTCGTCCCAACTGGGCAGCCCCCCCTGCACAGACGGCCCCGGATTCCGGTAAGACCGCCGGTGCAGAGGGGGTCTTCCTTAAGACCCGCTACGCCAGCTATGTGGAGCTGCTCCCTCACTGAATGACCGAGGAATGACCGAGCCCCCCATCAAAGGCCCCACCGCGCGGGACCAGGAGCAGCACGCCGCTCAGGCTCCACCGCCGGCGAGGACGTTGCTCCAGCCGAGCAGCGAGGTGCTGGCGATGCTCGTTCGCCGGGGCTTCCAGCCCAGCCTGGCCACGCTGGACCTTCCGTTCCCTTCCGAGGTGGACGAGGCCCTGGCCGAGCGGATCGCGGAGCGGCTCGGGCACTATGCCTTCCGCCTCTTCCTGCGGGGCGCCATCCTGCGGCGCGGGAGCTTCACCCCGGGCGAGGCCTCGAAGTACGTGGAGGCTCCCCGCGCCACCGAGATGGCCGAGGACCTGGTGTCGCTGGGGATGGCGGCGCGGGAGGAGGGCGGGCGCTACCGGCTGCTGCATCCGGTCCGCAACTTCGGCGGCACCCTGGAGTGGTACGTGGGGCGCGAGCTGCGAGGGCGCCTGGGCTTCGACGTGGCCGCGGGCGTGAAGTTCCACGCGCCCGAGGTGGGCGGAGATCTCGACGTGGTGGCCGCGGCCGAGGGCCGGCTGCTGTACCTGGAGATGAAGTCCTCGCCGCCCAAGCACCTCGCGCAGGATGAGGTGGCCGCGTTCTTCCGGCGCGTGCGGGCGCTGCGGCCCCACCTGGCCATCTTCGTCATGGACACGGCCCTGCGCCTGTCCGACAAGGTCGTGCCGCTGCTCCAGGCCGAGCTGAGCGCTCCGGCTCCGGAGCCTCGCCGCGTGCTGCGCGAGGTCTGGGCCCTGACGCCGCACCTCTATGTGGTGAATGCCAAACAGGATCTGATGACCAACGTTGGCATCGCCATCGCCGAGGGGTGGCGTGCACTGTCTCCCCCTCCGCCTTGAGGCCCTGGGCTGAGCCTACGCCCGGGGCCCGGGCAGGGAGGGCGCCTGGGCCACGAGATCGCGGATGTGCTGCGGATCGAAGGGCTTGTCGATCAGCGGGAAGGGCACCGTCTGCAGGAAGGTGCGCGCGCGCTCGGTGAAGCTGCCGCCCGTCATGAAGACGAACCGCTCCAGGCAGTCCTTCTGGCGTGACACCAGCGCCTCGTACACATCCATCCCCGTCAGGTCCGCCATCATCAGATCGCAGAAGATGCGATCGAAGGCGTCGTCCTTCTCGAGCAGCTCCAGCGCCTCCCGGCCGCTCTCCGCCACCACCACCTCGTGCGAGCGGCCGAGGATGCGCCGGAACACCGAGGCCATCCCCGGCTCGTCGTCGATGACCAGCACCCGCCTGCGCCGGCTCACCTTCGCCGCCGACACGGGCGTCAGCACCGGCGCCGGGGCGAGGCTCGTCGGCAGCACCACCCGGAACGTCGTCCCCATCCCAGGCTTGCTCGTGGCGCTCAGCTCTCCCTTCATGCTCTGCACCAGCCCCAGGCAGATGGAGAGCCCCAGCCCCATGCCCTCGCCCATGGACTTCGTGGTGAAGAAGGGCTCGAAGGCACGCTCCAGCACCTCCGGCGTCATCCCCCGGCCCGTGTCGCTCACCTCCACCACCACCCGCCCATCCTCCATCCGCGTGGTGAGGGTGAGCCGGTAGCGGACCGCATCTCCCTCGGGGATGGCGTGGGCCGCGTTCATCAGCAGGTGCAGGAACACCTGGCCCAGCTTCGCATCGTTGGCCAGCGCCTTGGGCACCGGGCTGTAGCGCCGCTCCACCTGGGCCCGGTGGCGCAGGTGCGGCATGGCCATGGAGAGGCTGAACTCCAGCGCCTCGCGCACGTCCACCGGCCCCAGCAGGGACTCGTCCGCCCGCGCGAACCGCTTCAGATCCGTCAGGATGACGCGGATGCGCTCGGCGCCCGTCCGCGCCTCCCGCAGGGCCTCGAGCGGCTCCTGGAGCGCCTCCGTGCTCGACAGCGGCCCCGAGAGCGCCCCCAGGGCCTCCAGCGCGAAGTGCAGGTTGCCGATCACGAAGGACAGCGGGTTGTTGATCTCGTGCCCCACGCCCGCCGCGAGCTGCCCCGCCACCGCCAGCTTCTCCGACTGGACGAGCTTCTCCTGCGCCGCGAGCAGCTCCCGCGTCCGCTGCTGCGCGAGCGCCTCCGCCTCCAGCCGCAGCGAGTGCTCCCGGGCCAGCAGCGCGTCCCGCTCCGCCTCCAGGCGCTTGCGATCCCGGATCTCGCGGAAGAAGGCGGACAGGCCCTGGCCCGAGGGGTAGATGTGCACCTCGAACCAGTGCTCCGGCGGGAAGTGGGCCTCGAAGCGGTAGGTGACGCGGTGGATCATCGCCCGGCGGAGCGCCTGCTCATAGGGGGGCGCCGCCAGCCGGGGGATCATCTCCCAGAGGCTCCGGCTCAGCATCTGCTCGCGCGGCCGGGACGAGAGATCCTCGGAGTGCGCGTTGACGTAGGTGAAGTTCCAGTTCGCGTCGACCATGAAGAAGGCGTCCGGAGTGCCCTCCAGGATCTCCACCATCCGGTCCCGCGTCTGCCGCAGCGCCTCCTCGGTGCGCCGGGAGAGGCTGATGTCCCGGAACCGGGCGATGAGGAAGTCCCGGAGCTTCATCACCGTGCAGTGGAGCCAGCCCTCACCGCGGCTGTCCGGGTAGGCCATGGAGAGCTCCGCCGAGATGGGATGGCCCGAGCCCTCCGCCGAGCAGAGCACGGCCAGCCAGCCCGCCGCGTCCCGCTCCGGCAGCAGCTTCCGGAGCCGGTGCCCGGCCAGCCCTCCTTCGGCGGGACCCAGGATGGAGTCGGCGGCCGGGTTCGCGGAGAGGCACTCGAAGTCGGTGATCGTCCCCTGCTCGTCGCGCAGGGGCATCAGGAGGAGGCTGCCCTGGGGCGAGGCACGCTCCGCTTCCTCGAGCGCACGCAGCAGCGTGGCGGCGTCGAGCGAGGCCGTCTCCTGTGGAGGGTCGGTGGGGAGGGACTGCAAGGGAGATCGGTTCGACATGCCGGGAGCTGACTCCAGGACCGCAGGGCTCCGAATGCAGAGAGGGCCCCCAGGTGTTCCTGGGAGCCCCCCCTGATGGGTTCTCGGTGTCAAGGGCCTCCTCCCTGGCTCAGGCTCAGGGAGGAGGAGTGACAGGTGCTGCCTAGCGCGTCGCGCGCCGGCCCTGCGTCGTCACCTTGCCCGGCGTCGCCTGCGCGAACGTCGGCGAGACCGTGAAGACCAGGTCGTCACGATCGTCGTAGCTGCCGGTGGTGCAGGAGCCCGCCGTGCTGCTGAAGCGGAGGTTCCCGCGGACCGCCTGCTGGCCGGTGGCCGTGGCGTTCAGCGTGAACGTGTAGTTGAACGTGTAGAAGCCACGCGTCGTCGGGCAGGACAGACCGGTGGTCAGCGTCGTCCAGGTCGGCGTCGCCGCGGTGGGGTTGGTCGAGTAGTACAGGTCCAGCTTGTCCGTGGAGCTGTAGCACCACGCCGTCACGCTCAGCGTCACCTGCTTGCCCGGGGCCAGGCTGCCCTGGTCCGTGGTCTTGATGACGAGCTGCTCCAGGCTCTCGTCCGACTGGTAGGTGCCGGAGTTGCCGTCGACGCAGGTGGCACCCAGGGTGTTGGGCCGGTTGGTCTCGTTGCCGCTGGTCATCGTGCCGCGGCCCTTGATGGCGGTGGCGCCGGTGTCACAGCCGCACGCGGCGGTGCAGCTCGGGACCTTGAGCGTGGCGTTGTAGGCGGCGACCTGCGGCGTGCAGATGTTCGCCGTGGTGAAGCTGGACGCGCTGCTGTAGGCGCTCACACCGCAGGTGTCCTTGGCGCGCGCCCGCCAGTAGTAGGTGGTGTTGGCGTTGAGGGCCGGGGACACCGTCCACGCGCTGGCCGCCAGCGCCGTGTTCGAGGCCACCACGGAGGCGAAGGCCGAGTCGCTGGCCACCTGCACCTCGTAGCCGGTGGCACCTGTCACGTCCGTCCAGTCCAGGGCCGCCGAGGAGGAGACGCCGGTGGCGCCGTTGGCCGGAGCGGAGAGGGTGGGCGCCGCGAGCGTGGTGCAGCCGCGCGTGGTGAAGGCGCTGCCCGAGGACCAGGCGCTGGCGCCGCCGCAGCTGTTGGAGGAGCGCACGCGCCAGTAGTAGGAGGTGGTGGCGTTGAGGGCCGGGGACACCGTCCACGCGCTGGACGTCAGGCCCGTGGCCGAGGCCACCACGGTGGCGAAGCCCGCATCGCTGGCCACCTGCACGTCGTAGGTGGCGCCCGTCACGTCGCTCCAGTCGAGCACCGCGGCGAACTCCACGCCCGTGGCACCGTCGGCCGGGCTGACGGCGGACGGCGTGGTGGGCGAGGCGCAGCTCGGCGTGGTGCACACGCACTGGCTGGCCTGGCTGTAGCAGGCGGCGCTCGAGCCCTGGCCGACGATCGAGTAGCAGTACTGGCGGCCGTTGGCGACCTCGCCATCGGTGTAGCTGGTGCCGGTGACGGTGGCGATCTTCGCCTTGCCGAAGTTGCAGCCGGCGAAGCCCTCCGTCTTCATCACCCAGTACGAGCTGGCGCCCGTGGTGGTGCTCCAGTTCAGCGTCACCTGGCCGTCGCCCGCGGTGGCGGTGGCGGCGGGCGCCGTGGTGGGGCCGCTCGCGCAGCCGCTGTCGACCGGGGCCGGCGTGGCGCAGGCGATGTTGTGGCGGTTGAAGGCCGCGTAGATGGCCTTCATGTGCGGGGTGCCGTCGTTCAGGTTGCCGTTGTCGTCATCCGCCGCGAGCCAGGACATGTAGCCGTTGGTGGCGCCGCAGCCGTTGGAGGTGCCGGCGGTGCAGTCGCAGGCGTGCCACGTGCCGATGTTGCCGCTGCCCTGGTAGAAGACCTTGTTGGCGACGATGAAGGCGGTGTTGGAGTCGTAGTTGTACGGCGCGCCGCGCAGATCGCGCGCGACGAAGTCCCACGCGGCCTGGCGAGCGGGAGCGGCGGCGCAGTGCACCTGGCGGCCGCAGGGGCCGGTGCTGGAGCTGCAGCGCGGGCAGACGTGGTTCTGCGGGGTGTCCGGCGTGTTGTCCGAGTGCTTGGCCCAGTCCGAGTCGCGCACGCCCGAGCAGTTGGTGGCGCAGTGGGCAGGCTGGCCGGTGACCTGGTTCTCGTTCACGTTGTAGCCGGTGCCGTCCGCCGTCTGGCCGCAGCCCTTGTCGCTGGTCCAGAAGAAGCCGTGGCCCACGCAGGACGTCTGCAGGCGGTAGATGGCCGCGATGTCCGCGTAGCCCTCGCTGGAGTTGCTCAGCGTGCCGTTGGAGTCGTTGTTGTCCATGCCGTGGCCCCACTCATGGTCGAACACGGCGCCGATCTCGCCCGTGTTCCGGCAGCCACCGCCGCTGCGGTAGAAGTTGACGGTGCCGGCGCTCCAGTAGGCGTTGCAGGTGCTGTTGATGTTGACGTTGGCGGTGAGCTGCCCCTGCAGCCACGTGTTGCTGGGCAGCCAGCCGCGGCCCTGCTCCTTGAGCTTGTTCAGCTCGTAGAAGGAGGAGCGAGCCGCCGACGTGTTCCCCGCGCCGCCGCCGCTGCCGATGGTGCAGTCGTGGTTGCCGTTGTTGCCGCCCAGGCCCATGTTGCCGGTGGCGGAGCTGAAGCTGATGGCGCCGCACGTGTCGCTGATCTTCACGTACTTGCCGGCCAGGGTGGTGGTGGCCGTGCCGGAGCTGTAGCTGTAGATGCCGGCGCCGTCCGTGAAGTTATTGGGCGAGGCCAGGCCCGTGTTCGCCCAGGGCATCGGCGAGTTCGCCTGCATGGAGCCGCACGTCTCGTTGTTGGGGCACACCTCCGTGTTGGTGGAGGGGTAGATGCCGCCGGTGACGTTGGCGTCCAGGTAGCTGTTGTCGTCCTCGAGCGCGAGCGTCTCGCCCGTCTGCGCGTCCACCGTCACCTTCCAGCTCTCGTTGCGGCCGTCCTCCTTGAAGCCATAGGTCCACACGAGCGTGTGGCTGTAGCCGAGGCCGAACGTGCCGATGAAGCTCTGCCCGTTCTGCGTGTTGGCCGTGGCCAGGGGGGCGATCTCCAGCGTGGGCTGCATCCACAGGTTGCCCGGCGACGCGTAGAGGCCGAGCCGCTCGCTGGCCAGCGCCATGGCCTGCTCGGGCGCCACCGCGGGCTTCACGGAGATGCCCGTGTTGGACCAGGCCTCGGTGCCCAGGAGGATGAGGTTGCCGTGGTTGATGACGGCCGCCACGCGCGCGTGGCGCACGGGCACGCCCAGGATCGCCTGCGGGATGTGGACCATCCACAGCTGCTCGGAGACCTTCGTCACGCGCGGCTCGCCCAGCTGCAGCGGATCCACGCCGAGGGCCTTCGCGTTCTCCGAGACGAACTTGACGATCAGGTCGCCGACGACGGCCTCGTTGACCTGGCTCACCGTGCGGCCCAGCTGCAGGCGCAGGCTGTTGAACGTCACGGTGTTGCCCACACCGTCACCCGGGAGCATCGGGATGGAGCCCTGGATGGAGGTGGCCGCGCCGGTGCGCGGATCCAGGTAGACGTTGAAGTCCTTGCCGTTGCGCGCGAAGAAGTCCGCCCATGCGCTCTGGCTCGGCGCGGACAGCTTCGCCTGGACGTCCTGCAGCGGCTCGTTGGTGACGGGGATGTAGAGCTCGGGCTTGAAGAAGGCCTTGCTCGACAGGGTGCTGGGGCCGGACTCGGGGGGCACAATCGCCCAGCTCGCCACTGACAACAGCAGTGCGAGACAGGCGGTCAACTTCGCGACATGGCGCATACGGCTCTCCTGGTGGGGGACCGCGGGACAAGGGACCGGGGGATGGGTCCCACGGGGATTGGCAGCGCCAGGTGCAGGATCGGAAAAGAAGAATGCCGCCAATAAGCTTGCTTGCAGGGCAAGCGGTCTAAACCAGAAGCTTCGGTTAGACAAGGACTAGCAGTGTTACCAGGGAAATACTTTTAGTCTGGGTTAACTTTTCGGCCAGATCTGTACCCGGTCATCCTGGATGAGCTTGCCGCCGGTGCGATCCGTGGTGCCGCTGGCGGAGAAGCTCCTCGGCTCGCGCACAGCCAGCACCCCCGCCTCGAGCCAGAACAGGAGCATGGCAGCGGAGGCGAGGGCGGGGACTCTCCGGGCGAGGGCGGGGTGGCGGGCGGCGAGCACCTGGAGGGGAAGGAGCAGCAGCGGGAGGAGGGCGGGGAAGATGGCCAGCAGTCCCCGCGCATAGCCGAAGAAGGCCAGGGTGATGAGCAGGCGGTGCAGGAGCACCGCGGTGAAGAGGCTGAAGGCGCGGTGAGGTGCGCGCAGCGAGAGCGCGGCGCCGAAGAGGAGGAGCAGCGCGAGCGGCCACTTGAGCCAGGTGCTCTCGGGGACGAAGACGTCCACGGGCGGCCGGGCTCCTCGGAGCCCCGAGGGGAAGTTGGAGGCGCCGAGCCCGAGGCTCAGGCCATTCAGCCAGCGGTCGAGCTTGGAGAGCAGCAGGCGGGCGGCGTCGCCGGGGTGCTCGGCCATCCAGCGCAGGCCCTCCGCGTAGCCGTGGAGCAGCAGGTGGCGCTGGGCGGGGTTGGCCGCGTCGAGGTTGCCGTTCGCGCCGAGCTGGTTGACGAGATCCGGGGTGAAGCCGCCGGTGGCATGGGCGTTGTTGGCCATGGCGAAGTTGATGGGGCCGTAGACGGTGACGAGGGTGAGCTCGGGGAGCGGCTCGAGGCCAGGTTCCCGCGCGTTGAGCTCCTGAAGCACGCGCGCGTTGCGCACGCTCCACGGGGCCAGCACCGCCAGGGAGACGGCCACCGCCACGGCCCAGCGGACGAGCTGGGGCTTCAGCGGCACCTGCCGGTCGCGAGCGAAGGCGGCGGAGGCGAGGAGGAAGGGCCAGAGGTAGAGGTGCTCGGCGCGGGTGAGCGAGCCCAGCCCCATGACGGCGCCCAGGAGCACCGCGGCCCACCACGCCAGCCCCTTGCGCGACTGGAGCACCAGCCCGCACGTGGCGGAGAGGAAGAGGGCGTACAGCACCTCGTTGCTGTAGGTGGTGGAGAGGATGAGCCAGCCGAAGCTCGCGGAGAAGAGCCCGGCCGCGAGCAGGCTCCAGCCCGTGCCGAGCACCCGGCGCCACCACGCCCACGTGAGCGCCACGGTGGCGGAGTGGAGCGCCGCGAGGCTCAGCTTGTACGGGAAGGCGTCGCCGCGCGGCTCGCCGAGGAGCTGGTACAGCCACCCGAGGAGCCAGGGGAACAGCGGCGGGTGGTACGGGAGCGTGGCCTGCGCTGGACTGTTCCGCGCCCAGTCCAGGGCGTACGTGTGGAAGAAGCGGCTGTCTCCATAGAAGAAGATGGAGAACGGCCAGGTGCGGTCTGGCGCGCCCAGCAGGTACAGCAGCCGGAGCAGCAGGCTCAGCAGGAACGTGGCGGTGACGCCCACCGCTACGGGGTGACGCGTGCAGAGCTGTCGCGCACTGAGGAGGAGCCGGCGCATGGGGAGGCCCGGCACCTTACCTGGAAGCGTCCTCGTCGGGCAGGATAGGGACTACCTATGGCCCCTTCCTTCGAGCCCTTCTTCACCGCGGTCCGAGAGCACCTCGGTCCCGAGTCCGTGGACACGACGCCAGAGACCGTGGCGCGCTATGGCGCGAACCTGCTCCCGGGGGGAGACCTGCCGCCCTCGGGTGTCGTCTTCCCCGCTTCGGCCGAGGAGGTCCAGGCCGTGGTCCGCATGGCCAACACGCACGGCGTGACGCTCTGGCCCACGAGCACCGGTGAGAACCGGGGCCTCGGCTTCAAGTCACCGGTGCGCCCCGGACAGGTGGTGGTGGATCTGGGCCGGCGCATGAACCGCATCGTCGAGATCGACGAGACGCTCGCCTACGCCGTGGTGGAGCCCGGCGTCACCTACGCGCAGCTGTACGAGGAGCTGGGCCGGCGGGGACACAAGCTGATGATGGACACGACCTCGGGGCCACCCGATGGAGGCATCCTCGGCAACACGCTCGACAAGGGGGCCGGGTACACGCCGTACTTCGATCACTTCGGCATGAGCTGCGGCTACGAGGTGGTGCTGCCCACCGGTGAGCTGCTGCGCACCTCGGATGGGGCGCTCCCGGGCTCCAAGACCCAGCACCTGTCCAAGTACGGGTACGGGCCCTTCCTCGATGGGCTCTTCGTCCAGTCGAACCTCGGCATCGTCACGCGCATGGGCGTGTGGCTGATGCCGCGCCCCCCGGTGATCCGCGCCTTCTTCTTCACCTTCCCCGACGATGAGGATCTCGGCGACATCGTCGAGCTGGTGCGCCCGCTCAAGCTCAACAACGTGGTGCCCACGCTCATCAAGGTGACGAGCGACGTCTACGCCTTCGGCACCGAGGAGACCTATCCCTTCGAGAAGACGGCGGGGAAGACCCCGCTGCCCGTCGAGGTGCGCAAGGAGCTGAGGGAGAAGCACGGGCTCGGGGCCTGGCTGGTCTCCGGCGCCTTCTACGGGCCCTCGGAGGAGGCCGTGCAGCCGCTGATCGAGCGGGTGAAGGCCCACTTCCTGAAGTCCGGCAAGGCCCGCTACATCTCGCACGCCGAGGCGGAGAAGAGCCGGGTCCTGAAGATCCACCTCGCCACGTTCAGCGGCCAGCCCACGGCGGATGAGCTGGGGCTGCTCCGCTGGCGGCCTGGAGGCGGGGCCACGTGGTTCCTGCCCGCCACGCCCATGCTGGGGAAGGTCGCCAACGAGCACCAGGCGATGTCTCGGCGCATCCTCTCCGAGCACGGCTTCGAGCTCGTCGTCGAGTACGTGTGCGGGCCGCGCATGAGCCGGGCCCTGCACATCATCCCCTACAACCGCCAGGACACCGAGGAGCGGCAGCGCGTGGCCCGCTGCTTCCGGGCCTTGTCCCAGGCCTACGCCGAGGTGGGGATCACGGTCGCGCGGGCGCCGCTCGACATGCAGGAGGAGGCGATGGCGCGGCTCCAGGTGTTGCCGGACGTGCTCTCGCGGCTCAAGCGCGCCTTGGATCCGGAGGGCATCCTCGCCCCTGGCAAGTACGGAATTAAGTGAGCAGGACCCGCTGAAGTCGCGGGGAGTGCGCACGCCTGAGGCCCGTACGCAGGTTTTGCGCGCTGTCCGGCAGGTTTCGTGGGTCCCGGAAGCGGAACGGCGGTTGCATCTTCCTGAGAGGAAGGAGACGCCATGTCCGACTCGAGTCAGCCCACGGAGCTTTCAGAGCAGGGGAGCAAGCCCGCGGGTGCACGGCTGTGGGGGCGTTGGGTCGCGGCGAATGCCCTCGGTGAGCTTCTGGGGTTGGGGCTCATCGGGCTCGTCGCGGGAGTGGTGGCCTCCCGGTACTCCTCCTCGATTCCGGGGTGGGTGGTCCTGCCTGGCGTCCTGCTGCTCGGGACGTTGGAGGGAGTCCTGGTAGGGGCCTGCCAGTGGCTTGCGGTGCGGCAGGCACTGCCTCGGCTTCAGGCGTCCACGTGGATCCGGGCCACGGCAGGGGGAGCGCTGCTGGCGTGGATCCTCGGGATGCTCCCCAGCACGCTGATGGACATGGCCTCCTCCTCCTCCACGGCTCCTCAGGCGGCTCCAGTAGAGCCGAGCGAGGGGGTGCAAATGCTCCTCGCCGCGGCGCTGGGGGTGGTGGCAGGCCCGATCCTCGCGGGCGTGCAGTGGCGGGTCCTGCGCCGGCATGTGTCCCGCGCGGGCTGGTGGATCCCGGCGAACTCCCTGGCGTGGGCCCTGGGCATGCCCCTCGTGTTCATCGCCGTGGGAACCGCGGCGGAGAGTGGGGCCCTGACGCTTCGAGGCGCGCTGCTCGGGCTGGGGTTGATCACCGTCGCGGGGGGCGTCGTCGGCATGGTCCATGGGCTCGTGCTCCTCCGGCTGCTGAAGCTCGCGGCACCATGGAAGGCCGCCAGGACCGCGGGGGCCCTCCGGCCTCGGTGGCGCTCGCTCGAGTTCAAGAGGAGGCAGATCCTTGCATGGGCTCCCAACCCATGGGGTAGTATGGTATCGACACAACCCACTACCATCCCTCCGGAGGAGGACTCCTCCGCAGCAACAGGAGCTGTCATGCCCCCCAACGACGAGCGGGACTATTACGAGCGCATCTACAAGGTCGTGAACCAGATCCCCCGAGGCATGGTGGCCACCTATGGGGACGTAGCCGCCATCGTGGGAGATGGCTGCGACGGGCGCATCGTGGGCCATGCACTCGGGGCGCTCGGCCCCCGGTCGGTCCAGGTGGCCTGGCAGCGGGTGATTGGCCGGAACGGGCGCGTCACCACGTCCGGGCTGCACCAGCCCGACAAGCTGGCCGCCGAGGGCGTCCAGTTCGATGAGCGCGGCTATGTGCTCATGGAGCGGTTCCACTGGGCCGGGCCGAGCGCCGAGTGGGCCCAGGCCCAGGGCTTTCAGCAGCTCCCCAAGGGAGGCGCGGCCGAGGATGCTCCGGACAACCAGCTCAGCCTCTTCTGAGCTGGAAAACCGAGGCTCCCACGGCCCAGGTCGTGGGAGTCTCGGGGCATGACCGAGATCGAAACCCTCGAGGCTTTCGAGCGACACCTGCGCAGCAGGGGCTCGTTCCTCAACGTGGTCGTCCAGGGGCTCGACCTGCGAGGCTTCACCCGGGAGCTCTCCTCCATTCCGCTGCAGGGCGCCGCCTTCATGGGGTGCCAGCTCGAGCAGGAGGCCTTACAGGCCGCGCTCTCGCATGGGGCCATGGTCTTCCCGCCGTTCCTCGGGCTGCCCTACCAGCCGTACCGGGCCAGCCTCTACACCGTCGAGGAGCTCTACGCGGGCTTCGATCCCGCCCGCCCCGCGACCTACGCCGAGACGCTGGATGCGCGCGTTTACGCCCACTGGGTCACCCAGGGCCGCGCCAGCCCCGCGTCCATCCTCGAGACGCTGGCCCAGCGGCTCCATGATCACTCCGTCACCGATGCGGTGGAGGAGCTGCTGGCCAATGGCGGCAAGCCCCGCAAGACGGTGGCCATCATGGGCGGCCACTCCATGCTCCGAGGCCAGCCCGACTACCGATCGGTGGCGCTGCTCGCGCGCGAGCTGACCCGGCGCGGCTTCTTCATGGTGAGCGGCGGCGGCCCGGGCGCCATGGAGGCCACCCACCTGGGGGCCTGGTTCGCCCGGCGGAGTGAGGCGGAGCTGGACGCGGCACTCGCCGTGCTCGCCAAGGCTCCGAGCTACAAGGATCGGGAGTGGCTCTCCCGCGCCTTCGAGGTGCGCGCGGCGTTCCCGCTGGGGGCAGAGGAGCGCCTCGCCTGCGCCAGCCTGGGCATCCCCACCTGGCACTACGGGCACGAGCCGCCCAACGCCTTCGCCACCATCGTCGCCAAGTACTTCGCCAACAGCGTCCGCGAGGAGGGGCTCATCACCATCGCCAGGGGCGGCATCGTCTACTCCCCGGGGAGCGCGGGCACCATCCAGGAGATCTTCCAGGACGCCTGCCAGAACCACTACAACACCGTGGGCGTCGTCAGCCCGATGATCTTCCTGGGGCGCGAGTTCTGGACCCGCACCCGGCCGATCTACCCGCTCGTGGCGCAGCTCGCCCAGGGCCACGAGTACGCGCGCTATCTGCGGCTCACGGACTCGCTGGAGGAGATCATCCAGGCGCTGGAGGAGTACGACCGGACCCTGGTGGGGCCGGGCACCCCCGGCTGAGCTCACCCGAGGGGCTGCAGGCTTCAGACCTCAACCCCTCCGCCCGTTGTAGTCCGCAGCCTACAACCGGGGCGGAGGGCCCTCGTCCTTTCGCGCCTTTGGCGCAGGCCCGGACCTTGCTCTTGGGTCTGCCCGCGTGGCTACCACGGCCCCTCCCGCCATCCCGGCGGCGAGCACGTGGCGGCACGGACAAAGGAACGAGCCATGATGAAGAAGACCGTTGGACTGCTGGCGGCGCTGTGCCTCACCGCATGCGAGCCCGTCCCCGTGGTGGATTTCAAGGACAGCATGCCCACCGCCGACACGACGAAGGTGGAGCTGCCCAAGGGCTCCAGCGGCCAGGGCCTGGCCACCACGGAGCAGGCGCTGCAGGGCGAGGGCTCCGGCATGTTCGGCCTCACCCTGGCCTCCATCCTGGTCGTCAACGGCACCACCGTGTGGGTGCTGACCGGGCTCGGGGCGGTCGCCAGTCAGGAGCCGACCACGGTGAACGGGGACACCGCCACCTTCGGTCCCCACACTCCCTTCCTCAGCCCGACGACGTGGCTGCTGACCGTCCAGCGCAAGGGGAACAACGTCTTCGAGTACACCCTGGACGCGAAGCCCAAGGATGCGGCGGACAGCGAGTACGCCCACGTGCTCACCGGCGAGCACGAGGTGGCCATCAGCGATGAGGGCCGCCCCATGCGCGGCTTCGGCGAGGGCCACTTCACCCTCCAGTGGGAGCACATCACGCGGCTGTCCAACCAGCCGAGCCGCCGGGGCACCGCCGAGTTCCGCTACTCGCGCAGCTCGCCCACCGATGAGGTGAAGGTGGAGGTGGATACGGAGGAGTTCGTCGGCACCTCGACCACGCCGAACACCGCGCTCTACCGCTACGCCCAGGTGCCGGGTGGCAAGGGCTCCTTCCAGTTCGCCGTGGACACCAACGTGCACTGGTTCGACGCCAACCGCGCCGCGGCCGAGCGCCTGAGCGTCAAGAGCCGCTGGGTGGAGTCCGGTGAGGGCCGCTCGGACGTGCGCCTGAGCGGCGGCGACCTGAGCGCCCCGGAGACGCTCAACGAGTGCTGGGACAGCCGCTTCCGCAGCACCTACCTGGAGCGCACCGACAGCGCCGAGGGCTGGGGCAGCGCGTCCCAGGGCTGCGTCTTCACGTCGGCCGAGTACGCGAACTGAGCGGCCGGCGCGGCTCCGCTCGCCGCGCATGCCTCTCCGGAGGACCCCAGGTATGCTGCAGGTGTGGCGGAGTTCCGTGATCAGCAAAACGAGCGGGCGGCGAGCCTCTTGGGGCGCCGCCCGCGGCGGTGTGAGGTGGCCCGGCGTCATGACGCGCGCGGCTGACCTCGGAACGCTCGGCCGGTACCGGCTGATCTCCCGCCTGGCGCGCGGTGGGATGGCGGAGCTGTTCCTGGGGGTGCTCCCCGGGCCCGAGGGCTTCGAGAAGCCCGTGGTCATCAAGCGCATGCTGCCGGAGCTGGCGGCCCAGGAGAGCTATCGGCAGATGTTCGCCCAGGAGGCCCGGCTGATGGCCACGTTCGGGCACGGGCACGTCGTCTCCGCGCTGGACTACGGCGTGGAGCACGGCAGCCCCTACCTGGTGCTCGAGTATGTGGACGGCGTGGACCTGGGGCGGGTGCTGGCCTGGAGGAGCGTGCTGCCGCTCCCGTTGGTCCGCCACATGGGCCTGTGCCTGCTGCGCGCGCTGGATCACGTGCATGGCCTGCGCGACGCCCGGGGCGAGCTGCTCGGCATCGTCCACCGGGACATCAGCCCGGCCAACGTGCTGCTGGGCCGCACCGGGGATGTGAAGCTCGCGGACTTCGGGATCGCCAAGGGCCTGCGGACGCCCTCGCGCACCGCGCCGGGCAGCACCCGCGGCCGGCTCCGGTACATGTCCCCCGAGCAGGTCCGCGGTGGTCCGCTGGATGGGCGCGCGGATCTCTTCTCGCTCGGGGTGCTGCTCTACGAGGCCCTGGTGGGCCACAGCCCCTTCGCCGCCACCACGGACGCCCAGCTCCTGCTCGCCGTGAGGGATGCGCGGCTGGCTCCCGCGGAGGCGCTGGAGCGCGTGGCAGGCCCTGATTTCTCAGAGGTGTTGTTGCGGGCGCTGAGGCCCCACCCCGCCGAGCGCTATGCGACGGCCGGCCAGATGTCCTCGGCCCTGGCGGAGGTGGAGCTCAAGGGGGGCCGGGACGCCGAGCAGCCGTGGAACATGGCTCAGCTGGTGGCGGAGACCTTCGCGGCCGAGGGCTCGGCCTCCAGCGCTTCGGGCGGCGCCAGGGAGCGCAGTCCCTTCTCCGCGGCCTTGCTGGAGACGCGCGAAGACGAGGACCCATGAGGCCGTGGGCCTCCCCGGCGCCGAGGCCATGCGGCGCCCTCTCGATGGTATGAGCCAGGTCATGTCAGGGCACACCGAAGTCATCTCCACGCAGGGCAAGGGCAGCGGGCTCTCCGTCCGGCGCGTCCGGCTCCAGGTCTCCGCGGGACCGGACCAGGGAGCCGAGACGTCATCCTCCGCGGAGAAGCTCACCATTGGCAGCGCGCCGGGGAATGATCTCGTGCTCGGCGATCCCACCGTCTCGCGCTTCCACGCCGAGCTGGTGCGCGAGCGGGGAGGGTACCGGCTGCGCGATCTGGACAGCACCAACGGCACGAAGGTGGATCACGTGCGCGTGACGGAGGCCTTCGTGGAGGATGGCTCCACGCTCGTCTTCGGCAACACCTCCGTGCGCTTCTCGCTGGTGGCCGAGCAGGACGTGGTGCCGCTCCACCCCGAGCCCCACTTCGGCAAGCTGGTGGGCGAGAGCGCGGTGATGCGCGCCCTGTTCGCCCGGCTCGCCCGGCTGGCCGCCACGGACGCCACCGTGCTCATCGAGGGCGAGAGCGGCACCGGCAAGGAGCTGGTGGCCGAGGCACTCCATCAGCAGAGCCCGCGCGCCCCGGGGCCCTTCATCGTGGTGGACTGTGGCTCCATCCCCGCCGAGCTGGTGGAGAGCGAGCTGTTCGGCCACGAGAAGGGGGCCTTCACCGGCGCCACCCATGATCGGCGCGGCGCCTTCGAGGCCGCGCACGGGGGCACGCTCTTCCTCGATGAGATCGGCGAGCTGCCGCTGGCCGTGCAGCCCCGCCTGCTGCGCGCCCTGGAGCGCCGCCAGGTCAAGCGGGTGGGCTCGGACGCCTTCCGCTCCGTGGACGTGCGCTTCGTGGCCGCCACCCACCGGGATCTGCGCGGCGCCGTGAACCGCGGGGAGTTCCGCGAGGATCTCTACTTCCGGCTCGCCGTGGGCATGGTTCACGTGCCGCCGCTGCGCGCCCACCTGGAGGATCTGCCGCACCTGCTCCAGCACCTGTGGGACGAGACGTTCCGGACGCTCGGGCTGCCGCCTCGGCCCTACACCTCGCCGAGCGCGGAGACGCTGCGCCAGCTCTCCTCGCTGCCCTGGCGCGGCAACGTGCGAGAGCTGCGCAACTTCGTGGAGCGCAGCGTCGCCATGTCCGGCGCGCTGGACACCTCATTCGCCCAGGGCGCCTCGCAGGAGACGACCCCGGGGATGCCCACGGTGCGCGTGGATCTTCCTTATAAGGAGGCCAAGGAGGCCTGGGTGGATCACTTCGAGGCCACCTACCTGCGCCAGCGCTTGAACGCCGCGGGCGGCAACGTGAGCCAGATGGCGCGCGAGGCCGAGGTGGATCGCGCCCACGTCATCAAGCTGTTGCGCAAGCACGCGGTGCGCTGAGCCACCCCGGCCTCCGGACTCCCCGTGCTAGCCTCCCGAGTCACCATGCCGCGGTGTCCCACGTGCCAGAGCGAGTACGGCGAGGGAGTCGTCTACTGCCCCCAGGATGGCCAGGCGCTGCTGCCGATGCTCCTGGAGGGGCGCTACCGGCTCCTGTCCCTGGTAGGCGAGGGGGGCATGGGGATGGTCTACCTGGCCGAGCACATCGGGCTGGGCAAGCGGGTGGCGGTGAAGGTGCTGCGGGGGGAGCTGTCGCGCGATGCCATCTTCGCCCGGCGCTTCGAGCTGGAGGCCATCGCCGCCAGCCAGATCGGCCACGAGAACATCGTCGACGTGACGGACCTGGGGCGCACGCCCAGCGGCGAGCTGTTCTACGTGATGGAGCTGCTGGAGGGCCGCAGCCTGAGCGCGGTGCTGCGGCGCGAGCGCCTCCTGCCGCTGGGGCGGGCCATCCCCATCCTCGTGCAGGTGTGCCGGGCGTTGGAGGCTGCCCACGCTCGCGGCATCGTCCACAGGGACGTGAAGCCGCAGAACGTGATGCTGCTGGCCCGCGAGGGGCGGCCAGACTTCGTCAAGGTGGTGGACTTCGGCATCTCCAAGATCAGCAATCCCCAAGGAGGAAAGCTCACGGAGGCGGGCGCCATCCTGGGCACCGCGAACTACATGGCGCCGGAGCAGGCCACTGGCAGCGAGGTGGATGTCCAAGCGGATGTCTACGCCCTGGGCGTGCTCACCTACGAGCTGTGCACGGGCACGCTGCCGTTCCGTGGGGAGAACACCTTCGCCACCATGCTCCAGCACCTGGAGGCGCAGGCAGAGCCTCCCAGCAAGCGCCGTCCGGAGCTGGGCCTGCCGCCCGAGCTGGACGCGCTGGTGCTGCAGGCGCTCGCCAAGGAGCCCCAGGCCCGGCCCTCCATGGCCCGCTTCCGCGCGGGGCTGGAGGCGCTCCCGGCAGGGCCTCGGTCGATCGTGCTGACGCAGGAGCTGAGCTCGGCCTCCTCGCCAGCTCCCGTGCCGGCTGCGGCTCCAGCCGTGGATGAAGCGGCGCTCGCGCCTACCACGAGCTCGAAGAGCCCCGCGCCGCGCCCGAGGAGGACGTGGGCGCTGGTGGCGGGAGCCGCTGCCGTGCTCGTCGTCCTGGCAGCAGTGCTCTTCGCGTCGAGGCAACCTCCCGCGGCTCCTGTCCCCGCTCCAGCTTCTCCTCCCGCTCAGGTCTCCGCACCTCCGCAGGATCCAGCCGCTCCGGCGACGCCGCCTCAGCAGGTACAGCCCCAGGCGCCGGTTTCCCCGGAGCGAGAGCGCCTTCCCCTGAACGGCACGGTGGAGGTTCCGCTGAAGAAGCTGCCTCCTCCGCGCGTCCGCAAACCTGCCTCTTCGGAGCCGAAGAAGGTGCAGGATCTCAAGCCCAATCCCTTCTGAGACGATGATGAACCGCCCTCGCCGAACCGCCTCACCGGTCCTCCTCGCGCTGCTGCTGGCCCTGTCCGGCACTCATGCCCTGGCCGCGGGTGCCGCTGATCGCGCCGCGGCCCGCCGGGCCTTCGAGCGGGGAAGCCGCCTCTACCAGCAGGCGCGCTACGCCGAGGCCGCCGCCGCCTTCGAGGAGGCCTACCGCGCAGCGCCCAACGGGGTCGTCCTCTACAACCTGGGCCAGTGCTACGAGAAGCTCGGCGAGCTGGACAAGGCGCTGCGCTCCTATCAGGAGTACCTGCGCCTCGTGCCCAAGGCGCAGGATCGCGAGGCGGTCCAGACGCTCATCGGCAGCCTGGAGGTGCGGCTCGAAGCCGTGAGGCTGCCCAAGGTGACCATCTCCTCCGAGCCCACCGGAGCCCTGGTGCGCCTGGACGGACAGGACCGCGGGCCCACGCCCTGGAGCGAGCCGGTGGAGGCGGGCGCGCACCAGCTCTCGCTGGCGTTGAAGGGCTACCAGCCGCTGCAGCGCGAGCTGGAGGTACGTGCGGGTGAGCCCCTCCAGCTGCACCTGGTGCTCACTCCCGAGCCCGTGATGGCGCCCGGTCCTTCGCAGGCGGACGCGGCGCAACCTTCTTCCCGTGGGCGCACGTGGACGTGGGTGGCCGCGGGAGCCGCGGGCGCGGCGGCGGCTGGGGCCGTGACGCTGGGGCTCCTGGCGCGCTCGGACTCCCGGGAGCTGCTCGCCCGTCCCCACGAGCGGGCCGAGGCCCAGGCGCTGCACGACTCGGCGCGAGGCAAGTCGCGTACGGCCAACGTCCTCTATGGTGTGGCGGGTGTGGCGGCAGCCGCGGGCGTCACCCTCTTCTTCGTCGAGGGGAGCTTCTGACCATGCGCATCGCAGGCGTAATGCTGGGAGTGCTGTGGCTGGGCTGCTCCGTGCAGTTGACGGGGGCACCGTGCGCGGATGACCTGCAGTGCCCGAAGGAGCAGCGCTGTGGGGCCGAGGCCGCGTGTGTGGACGGTCCCCGAACGGCGGCGCTGTTGGAGGAGTCCTGCCAGCTGGCGGTCAAGGCCGTGGCGGACCGGGCGAGCGAGTGTATCGGTGGCGCCGCGGAGAGCTTCCTCAAGGTGCTCGGGCCCGAGGAGATATGCCAGTCGGTGCAGGCGAGCGTGGAGGGCTCTCGGCAGAGCTTCCGTCCCGAGGAGTTCGGCACCTGCGTGCGCAACCTCCGGCAGACGCCCTGCGGGGACCTGAGCCTGGAGAGGCTCTGGCTCGGCACGCTGTTGGAGGGCTGCACGGTCGCCCTCGTCCCCCAGGTGGCGGAGGGCCAGCCCTGTGGAAACTCCGAGGACTGTCAGGGGGGATGGTGCAGCACCGCGGACACGTGCCCCGGCGTGTGCCGCGCGTTCATCCCCTACAGTGGAGCGTGCGCGGAGGGCGATCAGTGCCAGTCGGGCTCCAGCTGCTCCGGAGGCGTCTGCCGCCGCTACGTGGGGCTGGGCGGCATCTGCAGCTCGGCGGTGCAGTGCGATCCGAACTCCGACTCGTACTGCCTGGAGGGGCGGTGCGTCGAGCGGAAGGGCCCAGGCACCCCCTGCCAGGACACCGCGGAGTGCAAGTTCAAGTCCCAGTGTGTGAAGACCCAGCCGGCCCAGGGGAACAACTCGCCCAAGGAGTGCCGCGCGGTGAAGGCACTGGGAGAGCCGTGTGAGCCCGGGGCGGGGGAGTGCGCGCTGCTCTCCTACTGTAGCGCGGGGACCCGCACGTGCCGCTCCTGGCCTGGGCCGGGTGAGCGCTGCGCGGATGCCGAGAACACGGGGGAGGTCTCCTTGTGTCTGGAGCGCCGGTGCGACTTCTTCGGCTTCCCCCCCGTCTGCGTGCCCTACACGCCCGCCGGAGGAAGCTGCCTGACGAGCCAGGATTGTGGCCCGTCGGGGGCCTGCCGGAAGTTCCGCTGCACCCCCATCTGGTGCCCCCCGACGTAAGAGGTGGGGCCTGCCAGGCGCGAGCGAGCCGGGCGGAAAAGTGCCGGACCGGCCGCTTGGCCTTATGGTCCGCCGCCATGCCAACTCCTCATATCTCCGCCGCTCCAGGGGACTTCGCCGAGGTGGTGTTGATGCCCGGGGATCCGCTGCGGGCGCGCTACATCGCCGAGCGTTTCCTCGAGAGCCCTCGCGAGGTGACCGCGGTTCGCAACATGTACGGCTTCACGGGCACGTTCCGGGGCAAGAGGCTCTCGGTGATGGGGCATGGGATGGGCATCCCCTCGCTGTCCATCTACGCCACCGAGCTGGTGACGGAGTACGGCGTCCGCGTGCTCCTCCGCGTGGGGAGCTGTGGTGCCATCCGGAAGGACGTGCCCACGCGCAGCGTCATCGTCGCGACCGGGGCGGGGACGGACTCGAAGGTGAACCGGATGCGGCTGCTGGACCACGACTTCCCCGCGGTGGCGGACTTCACCCTGGCCCGGCGGGCCGTGGAGGCCGCCGAGCGCCTGGGCCGCACGGTGCGCGTGGGCTCCGTCTTCTCCACGGACTTCTTCTACCACCCGCAGAAGCAGCTGCTGGACGTGCTCGAGCGCATGGGCATGCTCGCCGTGGAGATGGAAGTGGCCGGGCTCTATGGCGTGGCCGCGGAGTTCGGGGCCCGGGCGCTCGCGCTGCTCACCGTGTCGGATCAGCTCCGGCTGGGCGAGCACCTCTCACCGGTCGAGCGGCAGACGTCCTTCGACGAGATGATCGAGGTCGCGCTGGAGGTCGCCGCCTTGGAGAGCGGAGCGGGCACCTGAGCGATCAGGTGGGCTCCTCCTGCGCAGGCTCGCTCCCGGCGTAGGAGGGGGCCTCCGGGGCATCGCGGCCCCAGGCACCCGGCTCCTTCAGGACCCAGCGCCGGGCGAGCTCCTCGCCCACGCGGCGCAGCAGCCGGTCCGCGCGGGCGGAGTCCGGGTGCTCGGGCAGAGGGCTCTGATCGCGCGCCGCCTCCAGCTCGGGGGCGAGCGCCTCCGCGTCCCGGAGGACCTCGTCCAGCGCCACCCGGCCGTGCTTGATGTCGAGCAGCCGCTCGCGGAGCGCGCCCGTGGCCTCGAAGGTGGGCGCGCCGTCCCGCAGCCAGCCCGTGGCCAGCGCGATGAGCCGCAGCAGGTTGTAGGCGTTCTTGGGCCGCAGCTCGCGTGCATCCGGGGGCCGCCTGCCTCCGCCGCGCGCATAGCGGGTGAGCGCCGCGAAGTCGTTGGCCTCGATGAGCCCCTGGTCCGACAGCGAGCGGTAGAGCTGCTTGATGTACGTCTTCGCCGCGAGGATCCCGTCCTCGGGCGTGGGGGCCTGGCGCGGGGAGTGCTGCGCCAGCCGGCGGGCCACCTCGTCCAGATCCGGCGTGGGCTCCTCGCACAGCCAGTCGAGGACGAGATCGCGGTGCTCGGCCAGGCGCTGCGAGCTGGACAGCTTGTGGAGCTGGCTCAGCGCGTAGCGGCCGAAGCTGCCGAAGATGTTGCGGGACACGAAGGCGTCGCGCTCGGCCAGCAGCCACTCGCCCAGCACGTCCCTGGGGCGAGCGGAGGGGACGAAGAGCAGCTCCAGGGTGTTGGGGTCCGCGCGCAGCGCCTGATCGATGGCCTTGCGGTACTCCCAGTAGGTGGCGCTGCCATCGGCGCTGACGAGATCGCGGGGGATCTCGCCCAGCCCCCACGTCCACGACAGGGGGAGGGCGAAGGCGCCGCGCAGGTCCGTGTCCGAGCCCTCGTGGGCCAGCCCCCAGGCCCGTGAGCCCACGGTGGCCTCGAGCACGACACACGGCTGGAGCGCCTCCCACGCGGCGGCGCGGCGCAGGGCGAACTGCACCTGGCCGGGCTTGCGCGGCACCAGCTCCTCGCGGGCGTACCAGAGCTCGCCGACGCCGGTGATCTGCACGTCCAGGCCTCCGTCCCTCGCGCGGACCACGCGGCCGATCATGCCCTGAGGGATGCGGCGCTCTCCCGACACACGCGCGACGCGGGTGATGACCTCGGTGCCGTGTGGCAGCGGGACGGAGAGGGGATCGACGCTCTCGAGCCCCTTGATGCGGTGCTGGCCCTGGCCCATGCGCGGGAGGATACACCTTGCAGCAGCGGTCCACTTTGCTCCCGTGCACACTCACCTATCTGGAAGCAGGTTCGTAGCCATCCTGCGGCACCTGTCCCCCCCCATCGGAGGCAAGCCCAGCTCCGCCGCCGTGCACTGAACATCTCGGCGCGAGGGCACCCAGACCCGTTGAGTGGGGGCGCGCGCGAAGTTGGCTCGCCTTGTCGCGTCCTGGTTGGGGCAGCCTGGCGCGTGAGACGATCTCTCCTCAACGGAGAGGACATGCCCATGCGTCATCCGATGAGGACGGGGCCTCAGACTCAGCCATGCCGCCGTGTGCTCTGGGTGGCGCTGCTCGTATTGCTGCCGGGCTGCGCCACCCACAGCCCAGGCCCTCCGCTGGGTGGGCAAGTGCTGTTCGAGGCGTTCCGCTACCGGCCCGCGACGCCCGCCGAGCACCCGGACACGGTGGCGAAACGGAAGAAGGCCCAGCAGGAGCAGCGCGCCCGCTCGCGCACGGGAAGCCCCCAGGCCTTGGTGGCATCGGCGGTGATGGGCGGCTTGGTAGTCTTGGACGGCTTCGAGGTGGTGCTGGGGCTCGCTGGGCTGGACAACTTCAACGACCTGCCCGCGCGCGAGGCGCCCTTCACTCCTGAGGATGCGGCGGCGCTCTATGACCGGTTGCTGGACAAGCCCGTCACCCTGGCGGGATTTGGCCCGCGATTGGTGGCTTCCTACCTGCTGCGCGAAGTCATGGAGGGCGAGGAGGAAGTGCCGCGCGCTGTGCTGCTCCAGCGCGTGGAGCGCTTCCAAGGGCTGGCAGTGCTGCGGCCCGACGGCTACCTGGCCTGGGCGCTGACCGGGGAGACGCAGCAGCGCGTGGCCCCAGTGGAGTGGAAGGACGGAGCCTTCCGGGCCCACGCGTTCGAGGTGGGACGCTTCTACTCGGGCCGCAACGGCATGGCCTTCTTCGCGGTGGACGAGCAGCTGCGGGAGAGGAAGGAGGACGGCGTACTGGCCGAGGTGTACGACGACGCGGATGTCATCAGCCGCGCGCTGGACGGCGCCGAAGAGTCCTTTGCCGAGCTGGCCCTGTCCATTGGGAGGCTGGTGGTCCACCCCGGCGACAGCGCGGCGGATCTGGCGCAGTTGCCTGAGGCGCTGGCCGCGCTGATTGAGAACTCGCCGGAGTACCTGGAGCGCTTCCGGCTGATGACGCGGGGGGAGCAGCTCAAGGCGCTCTCGAAGCTGTGCACGACGTTGCTGTCCACCTACGGGGCGGCGGGGGGCACCACGCGCTCGGTGATGGCGGCGGGCCGAGGGCTGGAGGCGGTCTCCGTACCGGCACTGACACTCACGGCCGAGGGGACGCTGGCGGTGGAGCGCGTGGCGGTGCCCGTGGGGCGCGCCATGGTGGCCCTGGGTGGCGGTCCTGGAGCCGCCATCATCCTCCAGCGCGCCAACGACGCAGCGGGAAGAGGACGGCCGGCGCCCGCAGAGGAGCCCGGGGAGTGGGGGCCGGCCAACGAGTCCATGAGCAAGCGCTCGGCACGCTATCAGGAGCAGATCACCGGCCACTCGGCCAACGAGGCGTACTGGGTGGGCGGGAAGGATTTCAAGAGCGGCGGAGTGAAGCTCGACGGCATCGAGGATGGAGTGTTGCTCGATGCGAAGGGGCCCGGTTATGCCAACAAGTTCAACGACGACCTCACGCCCAAGAGATGGTTCGCGCCCTCGGGGGCCAAGCAGCTCATCAATCAGGCGCAACGCCAGGTCAAGGTTGCCAAGGGTGTCCCCATCCGGTGGCATGTGGCGGAGAAGAAGGCGGCAGACGCCATTCGCAAGCTTTTGGAGGATGCACCGGTCAAGGGGATTGAGGTGGTCCACACGCCGGCGCTGCAGTAACAATGGCCTCATGGTCGAGACGTACTACCTCGGCGCTTACTGGGGGGCGCGGCAAGAAGACGCTGAAGCGTGCGCTCGGCGTCTGGCGACGCTGGTCCGGTTGCTTGCGCCCGTGGATCCGCTCTTCGCCAGCTGGTTCAAGGGCTCCAAGTCCCTCAAGCAGTCCCTTCAACGTCCGTTGGAACTCGAGCTCCCCAGCCTCCAGAAGTACCTCCAGCGCAACCTCATGCGCGATGACAGGCGCATGCCGATGGAGGATCTGGGATTCAGTGTCGCGCTGTGGAACGGCCGCCAAGGGGGGAACGACGCTTTTCTGAGTATTGGCTGCGGCGGGTATTCGGAGTTTACGGGCAACCGGTGTGTTCTAGACGCGTATAAGGAGGGGCCTGCGTCAGAACGGATCTTGACGACTCCCTTCCAAGTCCAAGCGCTGCGGGCCATGGCCACTGCGTGGGATCCAGACTGGGGCGTGGGCATGTCTCGCGCTCATCGGGACATCATCGGGCCCAAGTGCACGGACGTGCTGGTGGGCTGGGTGACGTACCTCTCGCGCCGCCTGGGCCGCGTTCCTCCGCTGCCCGCGCCCGTGCGCATCGAGCCCGTGGAGGATCAGGGCGCCCTCGTCATCCTCACCCCCGAGCGCTTCACCGCCTCCAACCCCGAGCACGTCGCCCTGGCCGAGCGGGTGCGCGAGCTGCTGGACCGAGCGGGGCTTCTCACGGTCAAGCCTGCGCGCCCCTGAGTGCGCCGCTCAGGGGCCGGGGGCGCCCGCGAGGATCCACGAGCGGACGCGGATCACCAGGCCCCGGTTGTTGTCGAAGTAGCTCGGGTTACCTTGGGGCATCCGATTACCGCTACCGCAGGCGGTGCCCTCCATCTTGAGGATGAGCGCCGAGTTGTCCGGGTCACCGGGCAGGACGCGCAGGGTTGGGTTGCACGAGCCCGCGGCGGGGACATTGACCAGATTGGAGCTGTCCGCCGCGCCTAGGTTGAGGCTACCCTGGGTGCCATGGCAGCCCGTGCAGCCGCCAGAGCTCCACACCGCTCGGACGTCGGTGCTGTAGTTGGGCACCGTGACGGGGAAGGTGACGGTGCGGACCACGGGAGTGCTCTGGCCATCGGTGACGCTGACGGAGAGGGTGAACGAGGTCTGCGCACCCACCGCGGGCGAGTACCACTGCGCACTCGAGCCGGTCCGGCTGCCCACCCAGGTGCCCAGCGTGGCGGGGTCCGTCTGATCCCATGAGTAGGTGAGGGGATCTCCATCCGGATCGCTCGCGGTGATGGAGAAGGAGCCGGTGTTGCCCGCCAGCAGCGTGCTCGGGCCGGTGATGGTGGCCGCCACGGTCGGAGGCTGGTTCACCTTCTGGACGGTGATGTCGATCGAGCCCTGCACGCTGCCCCCCTGCCCATCCGAGACGGTGACGCGGAGCGTATACGTCCCATTGGCGGTCACGTCCGGGGCGGTCCACGTGGGGTTGGCCGAGGTGGTGCTGCTGAAGGTCCCCACGGGCGAGGCGGGGGCCGTCTGGGCCCAGGCATAGGTGAGCGGGTCCCCATCCGCGTCGGAGGCGCTGACGGAGAGGGTGATGGCCTCCTGCTCGTTCACGGTGGTGGCGGAGGCCGACGGCCCCGAGGTCAGCGTGGGCTGTGAGTTCACGAAGGCGTTCACCGTCACCGAGGCTGTGCCGCTGTTCGACCCGCCCCGTCCGTCCGACACGGTGACGCGGAGCTGGAAGGCCGTGTTGGTCGCCACCCGGGGCGCGGTCCACGTGGGGCCGGCCACGGTGGTGCTGCTGAAAGTCCCCAGGGGCGAGGCGGGGGCCGTCTGGGTCCACGCGTAGGTGAGCGGATCTCCATCCGCGTCCGACGCGGTGACCGCGAGGGTGGTGGACTGCTGGTAGTTCAGGGTGGTGGGGTTGGCCGTGGGGGTGTTCACCGTCGGCGGGTTGTTCTGGGGGATGGGCGGCGCCACGCTGACGTTCACCTGGCTCTGCACGGAGCCCCCTCTGCCGTCCGAGATGCTCACTCGCAGCGTGAACACCGTGGTGCTGCTGACCACGGGTGCGGTCCAGGAGGGGTTGGCCACCGAGGTGTTGGTGAAGCTGCCGGCTGGGCTGGTGGGCGTCTGCGCCCAGGTATAGGTGAGGGTGTCGCCGTCCGGATCCGTAGCGCTGACCGAGAGCTGGACAGGGACGGAGCCCGTCACCGAGGTCGGGTTGGCTTGAGCCGCCTGCGAGATCGTGGGCGCACGGTTCACAGGCGCGCGCACGGTCACCGTCACCGAGCCGTTGACCGAGCCTCCCTTTCCGTCCGTCACCGTGACGCGGAGCTGGAAGGCCGTATCGGTCGTCACCGCCGGGGCGGTCCACGAGGGATTCTGGGCGGAGGTGCTGCTGAAGGCGCCGGCCGGGCTCGAGGGCGACTGCGACCAGGAGTAGGTGAGGGTGTCTGCGTCCGGGTCCGAGGCGCTGACCGACAGGTTGACGGACTGCTGCCCGTTGATGCTCGAGGCGGACGAGGAAGGGCCCGCGGTCAGGGTGGGCAACCTGTTCGTGGTGGACGGAGGCGCCACGGTCACGTTCACCTGCCCCTGCACGGAGCCGCCCTGGCCATCCGAGATCGTCACCTTCAGCGTGAAGGGGGTGGAGGTGGTCACCACGGGAGAGATCCAGGAGGGGCTGGCCACGAAGAGGCTGCTGAAGGAGCCCACGGGCGTGGCGGGCTCCTGCGACCACGAGTAGGTGAGGGCGTCACCGTCCGGATCCGACGCGGAGAGGGCGAGCTGGACGGGCACGGAGCCCGTCACGGCCGAGGGGGTGGCGGTGGGCGTGCCAGTGGTAACGACAGGCACGCGGTTGGCGGGCGGCTGGGGGCGCACCAGCACCGTCACGGAGCGGCGGGCGGTGCCCTCCTTGCCATCCGAGACCGTGATGCCGAGCTGGAAGGAGGTCGCCGTCGTCACCTGCGGCGCTGTCCAGGTGGGGTTGGGGATGGAGGGGCTGCTGAAGGTGCCGGCCGGAGTGGGGGGCGTCTGCACCCACTCATAGGTGAGGGCGTCACCGTCCGCGTCCGTGGCCTCCAGCATCAGCGCCACCGGGGTGCCGGAGGTCACGTCCGACGTCTGCACGAAAGGACCGGTCAGGACCGGGACCTGGTTGCTGGGCGCCGGCTCCTCACCACAGGCAGCGGCCCACAGGCCGAGCACTACGAACGACGCGAGAGACAGTGGCAGCCGACGGTGCATGAACCCCTCCACAAGACGAGCGACCCGGAACCCTAGCCCAAGGTCTCCCGTTTCGAGGAGGAGGTGACCGCCTTCCCGCTACTCGCCCAGCGCCATGGGAAGATCGGGCTGCACGCGGAGGACGGTCTCGTACTCGCTCCTTGTCTCACGTCGACGCGCGAGCACCGGGGAGCGCTCGTGTGGCCGCAACATTGTCGTGCGGCTAGAGTGAGCACACCGTGACGAAGCCCCAACGGATCTCCCTGCTGCTCCTGTGTGGCCCGCTGCTCGTGTTCTCAGTGCTCGTCGCGGCCCCGTCCGGCGCGCGCCCGGCTGCGCCTCGGGGTGTGCTCCTGGAGCAGCTCACCTGGCAGCAGGCCGAGAAGCTCCTCACGCCCGACACCCTCGTCGTCATCCCGCTGGGGGCTCAGGCGAAGGAACATGGCCCGCACCTGCCGCTCGGCAATGACTGGAACATGGCCGAGTACCTCAAGCAGCGTGTGCTCCAGGCCGCCGACGTCGTGATCGCCCCGACGGTCAACTACTCCTTCTATCCCGCGTTCGTGGAGTACCCGGGCTCCACGTCGCTGCGCCTGGAGACGGCGCGGGACATGATCGTCGACATCTGCCGCGGCCTCGCCCGGTTCGGGCCCCGCCGCTTCTATGTGCTCAACACCGGTGTCTCCACGCTGAAGGCACTCCGGCCCGCGGCGGAGCTGCTCGCGACCGAGGGCATCCTCCTGCACTTCACCGATCTGTTGCGCGCCAACGCTGACGCGGAGAAGGAGGTGTCCCAGCAGGAAGGGGGCACGCACGCCGATGAGATCGAGACCTCGATCATGCTCTACAGCGCCCCCAAGACCGTGGACATGTCCAAGGCCGTCAAGGACTACCACCCCGGCAATGGCCCCCTGACGCGCACCCCCAGGGATGGGGGCGTCTACTCGGCCAGCGGCGTGTTCGGGGATGCGACGCTGGCGACTCGCGCCAAGGGCCAGCGCGTGGTGGAGGCGCTGGTGAGCGCTATCCTCGCGGATCTCGAGACGCTGCGCCGGGCTCCGCTGGTGGCGGCCAGCGCCACAGAGAGGGGTGTGCCCAGGGGGCCTCCCACCGATGGCGGTATGGCCCGGGATACGCCCTGAGCACCTGAGAAGGTGATCGGGGCGGGCAGGGACGGCACAATCCGGGCAGACCGTCCTGCACTGGGAGCCTCCATGCGTGTCGTCCTGATGTCCGGCTCATCTCACCCCGCGTTGGGAGCGGCAGTCGCGAAGGTGCTCAACCTCGAGCAGGGGCGGTGCGTCGTCGATCGCTTCCCCGACGGAGAGCACCACGTCGAGGTCGCCGAGGAGGTGAGGGGGTGTGACGTCTACCTGCTCCAGACGCTCGGTCCGCCCGTGGACTCGCACCTCATGGAGCTGCTCCTGATGGTGGATGCGTGCCGGCGCCGGGGAGCCGCGCGGGTGACGGCGGTGGTGCCCTACCTGGCCTATGCCCGGCACGACCGCCGGGAGACGGGGCGCGAGCCGCTGGGCGCCCGGCTGGTGGCGGACATGATCCAGGCCGCGGGGGTGGACCGGTTGGTCGTCATGGACCTGCACAGCCCGGCCGTGGAGGGCTGCTTCAAGCTCCCCGTGGAGCACCTGAGCGCCATGCCGCTGCTGGCCGATCACCTGCTCCGCACCGCCACCCCCACCTCCGTCGTCGTCTCGCCCGACCTGGGGGCCGTGAAGCGCGCGGAGCACTACGCCGCGCAACTGAAGCTCCCGGTGGCAGTGATCCACAAGCACCGCATGAGCGGCTCCCAGGTGCAGGCCCGGAGCATCACCGGTGACGTGAAGGGCTGCGCCCCCATCCTCGTGGACGACATGATCTCCACCGCCGGCACCATCGAGGCGGCGGTGAACGCCCTGCTGGAGGCGGGCTGCGCGCCGGAGGTGACGGTGGTGGCGACCCATGCGCTGCTGGTGGGCCCCGCGATCGACAGGCTCCACCGGCTTCCGCTCCGCCGGCTCCTCACCACCGACAGCGTCCCCCTGCCCGTGCGTCCTCCCTTCCAGGTGGAGGTGGTGTCCATCGCCCCGCTGTTGGCACGCTCCATCGAACTGCTGCGCCTGGGCTCTCAGCAGGGGTGAGGCCACCCCGCGGCCACGTAAGCGCGGTGTACGGGGCTGCAAGTCCAACCGGTGTTTTTCGCTTTTGCCCAATGCGAGCTGAAATATGGACTGTCTTCATTTCAGATTTGAAATCCTTGTCTTTCAAATCTGAAAAACGAGACAACGTCCCGCGCCTGTTTTTCAGTCACGAAATGCTCTCCAGAGAACCCGGGAATCACGGGAGTTGAACACCGGGAGGAGAGGGTGTAACCCATTGAGCAGACAGGCGCCTCCGAGTGACGGGATCTCGGCATCTGCCCCGGTAGAGCACCTCAATTTGGGTCGACCTGGTAGGTCTGCTACGATACATGCGCAATCGTTGACTTGGAGTCCTCGACGATGGACATGGAGTTCCCCCCGATACGTCCAGATGTGTTGACTCCAGGAGCTCTGGTTGAGCACTGGCGCATCCTTGAGAGCCTGGGACAACGGGGTCAGGGCGCGCTCTTCCGCGTGGAAGACGTGCGGCGCCCGGCCGAGCCGCTGGTGATGAAGATCTCGCTGCGCCCGGGTGAGGGCCGCTTCGATGATCGGGTGGCGCGGCTCATGGCGGCGCACCGGAACCTGGCGAGGCTCCATGCCTATGGGCGCTGGTCTCATCCCGGCGGCGGCTTCTTCTACAGCGTGCGCGAGGACGTGCGTGGCCCGCCGCTGCAGGCCTGGGTGGAGGCGGTCAACCCCACGTTCCTGCAGCTCGCCGCGCTCATGAGCCGGCTGGGCACCCTGATCGATGACGTGCATGCGCGCGACACCTGGCACCGGGAGCTCCACCCGCACAATCTCCAGGTGCGCGAGGCAGACTCGGAGCCGGTGCTGCTGGACCTCCGGGACGGTGGCAACGAGGCGCTGGACTCGCTCCTGAGGACGCCGCTGTCCCCGGAGCTGCAGGTGTTCCGCAGCCCCGAGGCGCTGCGCTTCCTGAGATCGAACTGCGGCCGTCCTCAGGCCTGCTACCGCTACCTGACGACGGATGATCTGTACTCCCTGGGAGCGCTCGCCTACTGGCTGGCGACGGGGCACCCGCCCTTCTCGCCGAGCCTGTCGCCCGAGCAGCTCCACACGGCGATCGAGCTGCGGGCGCCGGTGCCGCCCTGGGAGGTGAACCCGCGCGTGCCCAAGCCCCTGGGGGCCATCATCCTGCGGCTGATGAGCAAGCTGCCCGAGGCCCGGCCTCCGAGCGGGGAGACCCTGTGCGCGGAGCTGATGGTGGCGGTGTCTGCTGGCGCCCGTGCGATGTGGGCGAAGCGCGTGTTCGACTGGGCGCGGGATGAGGCGGGGCAGGAGGCCTTGCCGCGGCGCGTCCTCCCCCCCGAGCCTCCCCGGCTGTCCCTGCAGCCGGGGCCCAAGCTGCCCCGAGTCGTGTACTTCAACTCGCCTGCCGGGCGTCAGCCCCTGGTTGCCGCGTCGCCCCCCAGCAAGGCTCGGGTGTTCGGCGTGGAGCCCGGGCGCCCTGTAGGGCCTTGGTCCCACGTGATGTGAGCGTGAATTCCTCGACTTGCGGGGGCACTTCTCCCTGGCTGTAGGGCCAGCGGGCATAGCGGCGTCGGAAACCTCTCATTAACCTGCCGGGAATCCAGCGGTTGGGAAGGGGTCCCATGACTCAGCCACAGCACGCGCCGCCCGACGTGTCCTCCCCGTCGACTCTCGCCTCCCGTGAGGCCGCTCACTCCCTGGAGCCCGCGCCGAGAGCGCCCGAGCGCGGCGTCTCCATCCCCGAGATCCGTCCGGAAGAGGACGTGTTCGGCTACCTCCAGCGCGTCCACGGGGGTTTCGAGCTCCAGCGGTACCAGCAGCTCATCGGGGCCGCGAACCCCTATAAGGAGGGAGACGCGGCCATCGGGGTGGCGGCGGCGGATGAGGTCTCCCGGGCCAACGCCCGCGCCTTGCTCTCGCGCACCCGCCTGGGAGCGCTGCACGAGCACCCGCCCCTGGAGGATCGGCTCTACGCCTTCATGCTGGAGGCGCTCCAGGACGACGCCCGCGCGGCCACGGCGGACTGGACGGTGGGGCGGCTCAAGGACTTCCTGCTGTCGGCGCGGGAGGAGGAGCTCAAGGACGTCTGCCGCGGCCTGAGCAGTGATGTGATCGCCTGCGTGGTCAAGCTCATGAGCGATGCGGAGCTCACCACGGTGGGGAGCAGGATCTTCCACCCGCTGCCGGGCAGCAAGCTGGGGGCGCGGGGCTACCTGGGCGCACGCATCCAGCCGAACTCGCCCACGGATCACCCGGAGGACATCCGCTGGCAGGTGTTCAACGGCTGGTCCTTCGCGGTGGGGGACGTGGTGCTGGGCACCAACCCGGTCTCCTCGGCGCCCGAGTCCGTGGCCGCGGTGGAGGCCGCGCTGTACGACGTGCTCGTCACCTTCGGGTTGCAGGAGGTGATGCCGAACTGCGTGCTGTCTCACATCGACATCCAGGCGCGGGTGGAGGAGCAGCAGCCGGGCACCACGGGCATCTGGTTCCAGAGCATCGCGGGCACGGAGGCGGCCAACCGGACCTTTGATCTCACGCTGGAGAAGATGCTGGAGCACGCGGCCCGGCGCACGGGCCGCTTCGGGCTCTACTTCGAGACGGGGCAGGGGGCGGACGCGACGAACGGCCAGTCTGGCGGCTGCGACATGGTGCTGCTGGAGTCGCGCAAGTACGGCTTCGCCCGGGCGCTGAAGCGGCGCGTGGCGCTGGCGCAGGTGGGCGCGGGGCGCGAGGCGGCGCCCTGGGTGCACGTCAACGACGTGGCGGGCTTCATCGGCCCGGAGGTGTTCCGCTCGCGGGAGCAGCTGGTGCGCTGCTGCCTCGAGGACATCGTCATGGGCAAGCTGCACGGGCTGATGATCGGCCTGGACATCTGCTCCACGCTGCACATGGACGTGACGTTGGATGATCTCGGCTGGTGCCAGGATCAGCTTGCGCCGGCGTGCCCGGGCTACCTGATGGCGCTGCCGACGCGGAACGATCCGATGCTCAGCTACCTGACGACGGCGTTCCAGGATCACGTGCGGCTGCGCGAGAGGTTCGGCACCCGGGTGGATGACCGGATGTGGGCCTTCTTCCAGCAGCTCGGGGTGATCGACGCGCAGGGCCGGCCCACGGCGCGCTTCGGGGATCCGCGGTGGGTCTACGTGGAGTACCGCAAGCGCAAGGGAGACGGGCGCTCGGAGGCGGAGCTGCTGATCGAGGCCCAGGAGAAGATGGCCGAGATCCGAGCCCGGGGCGTGCCGCTCGCGGTGGGGCGTGGCGCGCAGCCGTGGGACCTGGAGGCGGGGCTGGATCGCGAGCTCCACGGCCACTACGAGGACGCCAAGCGCGGCATCTGGACCGAGCTGTCACCGGCCTTCATCGACGCGCTCCCCCAGGCGGTGCGCTTGCACACCCAGGCGGCGGATCGGCGCGACTACATCCTCCACCCTGTCTCGGGCGAGAAGCTGGACGCGGAGTCGGTGCGCAAGGTGGAGGCGCTCCGGGCGCAGCGGGGTGCGCGGTGGGACGTGCAGATCGTGCTCTCGGACGGACTGGATCCGCGCTCGCTCATGGACGCGGGCCACCTGGCGCCGTTCCTGGAGACGCTGCGCCGCGAGCTGGAGGCGGCGAACTACCGCGTGGCGCCCGAGCACCTGGTAATTCGGTACGGGCGCGTGCGTGCGGGCTATCAGGTGGGAGAGCTGCTGTTCGGAGACGGCGCGGATGGGCTGCCACGGGCGCTCGTCCACGTGGTGGGCGAGCGGCCCGGGTCGGGGCACCACAGCTTCTCCGTGTACCTCACGGCGCCGGTGGGCCGGGTGTGGGCGGGCCAGGGGCGGCCGGTGGACCACGACATCACCCGGGTCATCGCGGGCATCTCGGACACGAGCGTGAAGCCCACGGACGCGGCGCGGGAGGCCGTGCGCATCCTCGGGGAGCTGTGCCGGGGCTGAGCGCCCGTGGCTGGCTTCTGGGGCCTACTTGCCCAGGGGCTTGCTGTTGGTGATGTTGAGGCCGCTCTCGGTCGCGGTGACGAACACCTCGCTGTCGGCGGGGATGTTGAGCATGGAGCGCACCACCTTGGTGCCGAGCACGAACTTCACCTCGACGTTGTGCTCGCCCGGGGTGACATCCCGGATGGCGACGAGCTGGGACTGGTTGGCACCCTTGCGGGTGCCGTCGATGGACACGGTGCAGTTCTTGGCGCAGCGGATGGTGAGCACGGAGGGCCCGCCGGTGGCCGCCTTCGCCGCCTTCGTCTCCCCGAGCGGGATGCGGTCGGTGATGGTCAGGCGCTTGTTGCTGTCGACCTGGGCCGTCACCTGCATACCGCCGGGGATCTCCGCGTAGCCGTTGTAGAGGGGGCGGTTGAGGAAGCCGCCGGTGGCCTCGATGCGCCGCTGCCCCGAGGGCACATCCTTGAACTCCCAGATGTTCGGCGCCTTGCGCAGGCCGGCCTTGCCGTCCACGCGCACGCTGCAGTCATCCATGCAGCGCACGGTGAGGGAGGAGCTCTCGCCGGGCTTGCCCTCGGCGGGCTTGGCCTCAGCAGGCTTGGTGGCAGCCGGCTTGGCCTCAGCAGGCTTGGCCTCAGAGGGCTTGGCCTCAGCAGGCTTGGCCTGCGCGGGAGGAGTGCCCTGCGCGAGGGCAGAGCTGGCGACGAGAGTGAGGAGGGCAGCGGCGAGGCGCATGGGAGCAAGGGCCTTTCGAGAAACGGTGAGACGGCCTTGCCCTATCGTCACGTCCGGGCCGCCGTCAACCTGGGATGGGACATCGGTCAGGGCCGCGCGAGCGCCTGTAACGCGCAGTGCACTCCCTGTACGACCTGGCCCATGCGGGCGTAGTCCAGCGTGTCCCAGGTGTCCGTGGGCTCGTGGTAGCGCGGATTTCGGAAGAAGGCGGTGTCGGTGATCATCGCGGCGCGGTAGCCCTCGGCCTGGTAGCTCGCGTGATCGGAGAAGTCGATGCCGCGGAAGCTGGCGGGGGCGCTGAGGAACTCGACAGGGAGCGCGCGCACGGCGCGCATGGCCGCCGCCACCTCGCGCACCAGCCCTCCATCTCCCGTCTGGCCCACCACGGTGATGAAGTCTCCCGTGGAGGGGTAGAGCCACCGGAGCTCGTCCACGGGATAGTGCTGGCTGTCCGGCGCGTCCGTGAAGAACCCGATCGTCTCCAGCGAGAGCATGGCGCGCACCTCCACCCCCGCCGCACGCAGGGCCTTGGCGTGCACCCGGCTGCCCATGTGTTCGGAGCGGAAGTAGGGCGGCTCTTCCAGCGTGAAGCCCACGAGCTCCACCCGCACGGGCGGTGGCTTCTGGCCAAGCAGGGTGGCCAGCTCGAGGAGGCCCGCGACGCCGCTGCCGTTGTCATCCGCGCCCGGCAGCGGGCCCGCCGTGTCGTAGTGAGCGCCGATGACGATGCGCTCCGGCGTCTCCGGGCCGAAGTGGGCGATGACGTTGCGGTACTCCTGGCCCTCGACGCGGAAGGGCTGGAGCTCCACCTGGCCACCGGCGCGCTTCAAGTGGTCGGCGAGGTACTCCGCGGCGCGATCCAGGTTCTCCGGGTGGGTGTAATCCCGAGGGTGAAAGGTCTCGGACAGGGCGCGCACGTGGGTCTTCAGGCGCTCGGGCTCCACCGCTCCGGGATCGCAGGCAGGAGGAGCCGGCAGCGGCCGGAGCCACCACCCCAGGGCTGCCGAGGCGCCCACGATCACGACACCCAGCCCCCGCCACATCCATCGAAGCACCATGAACTCCTCCCGCTGCGCCCGGCTGGAACTCTCGGGGGGACACGCTATTTCATGGGGCGCACGGAGGCACCACGCCCACCCCCACACGCGGTGCTACGCTTCAGGGGGTGAGGCCGATCTCCCCGAGGCTCCAGCTCACGCTGTCGATCGTCGGCGCGCTGCTGCTGCTCGGCCTTTTTCCCCGGTGGATCGACCGGCTCCTCACACGGGAGCAGGACGCGAGGCGCCCAGCGGCGGGGTTGCTCCTCGTGGCCAGGCCCGGCAGTGGGGACCGGAACTTCGCCAGGACGGTGGTGCTGCTGGTGGAGGTAGGACCGGAGCGGGCGACGGGGCTGGTGCTCAACCGCGTGACACCCCCCCAGGATGAAGCGCTCCCGGCCGGAGTGGATCGGTGGGGCGGACCGGTGAGCCCTGATCACCGCACCACGCTGATTCAATCCCCGGGTGCCGTGCCAGACGCGCGGCGGGTTCTCGAAGGACTCTCCTGGAGAGAGGGGCCAGCGCCAGAAGGGTTGCTTGCAGGGAGCTTGCTCACCTTCGCGGGCCTGTCTGTCTGGGGGCCCGGTCAGCTCGAGCACGAGCTGGCGAGGGGAGGCTGGGTGCTCATGGAAGCGAGCGCTGAGGCGGCCTTCTCCGATCCCAGCGCTTTGTGGGCCGAGTGCATCGCCCCCCACCTGTGAGGTACGCCGGAGGACCGACAGCGGCCCTCCGGGCCAGTGGACCGCAGGCATTGCGGCGGAGGGGGCACTCTACGCAGGAATTGCGGGCGCCCTCCTGCGCCAGGCCAGGGCCCGCTCAGTGGCGGCGCAGGCTCTCGCGGAAGTTGCGGAAGCGCTCGACCATCTCCTCCATCGCCTTGCGGGAGACCTCGGAGACCTCATCGGCCAGCTTCTCGGCGTCACGGAACTTCGGCTCCAACTCCTTCCACTTGTCCTTGGCATCCATCCCGGCCAGGTGGAGATCCACGCGGATCTCGTCACGCAGCATCTTCAGCTTGCCCAGGTTCTCGTGCATCCAGTCGCGCATCTGCTTGTTGTCCATGGCTTCAGCTCCTTGTGGTGAAAGGTTGCGCCCACGGAGAGAGCAAAGCCCGTGCCGTGTTGCCCGGCAGGCGGCACTGGCCAGAAAAGCGTGGTGCCGCCGGGCGATCCCGGGGATGGTTCGGGCCCAGCGGCCCCGCCCTCCGGAACGGTAGGAGAGTCCGAATGACGACCGAGCCTCACGAGAAACAGCCTCCCCGCCACTTCTCGATGATCCGCACCTTCGTGCTCGCGGACTTCGTCACGTTGGGCAATGGCTTCGCGGGTGCGGGCGCCATCCTCTCGTCAATGCAGTACCTGGCCACCCACGAGGTGCGCTGGCTGTGGCTGGCCTTCGGGTTGATGCCGCTGGCCCTGGTGCTCGACTTCGCGGATGGCCGCATCGCCCGCTGGCGCTTCAAGTCCTCACCCCTGGGGGCGGACTTGGACTCGCTGGCGGACGTGATCTCCTTCGGGATGGCGCCGGCGGCGCTGGCCTTCGCGGTGGGGATGCGGGGAGTGCTGGATGTGATCGTGCTCCTTTATTTCGTGGCCTGTGGCATCAGCCGTCTGGCGCGCTTCAACGTCACGTCGGCCCAGCTCAGCGATGGGACGGGCAAGGTGAAGTACTTCGAGGGGACACCCATCCCCTCGAGTCTCCTCCTGGTGGCGGTGCTGTCGGTGGCGACGTGGCAGGGGCGGATCGGAGGAGGGGAGCAGCTCCTCGGAGGGATGTGGGAGCTGGGGCCCCTGTCCTTGCACCCGCTGGTGCTGATCTACCTGGTGAGCGGCAGCGCGATGATCAGCAAGACCCTTCGCATTCCCAAGATCTGAGAAGGAACGGCGGAGCCTGAGTCCGCCAGAGGCCACCTGCCGGGCGCGGTCTCTCCAAACCTGTCTGACAAGGAGCCTGTCGAAAAAGGGGGGGTAGGACGCGGAGGGTAGGGAGCAAAAGGATCGACTTGATGGGTATGGCGTGGTTGTAAGGGAGGGGTGAAAGCGAGCAGCGAGAAGAAGCGGCGAGCCC
>Ga0255338_1001646_pt1 | contig 39793 bp, 38 predicted proteins | sample MeOH1_35cm_T4_19_FD_203715 | JGI IMG/M metagenome (GOLD analysis project Ga0255338, IMG submission 203715) | Sandy soil microbial communities from University of British Columbia, Vancouver, Canada - MeOH1_35cm_T4_195 | ecosystem: Engineered > Artificial ecosystem > Sand microcosm > Unclassified ... | reverse complement strand
CGGCGCTGATCGGCGTATCGAGCGAGATCAACGAGCCGCGCTTTCCGGCGATCCGCGGGCGCATGGCGGCAGGTCGCGCGCATATACCGGCATGGACGCGTGCCGACCTCGACATCGAGGCGGCGTCGGCCCGCGTCGAACTCAGGCAGCTCGACATTCCGGTGAGCAGCTCGCGTGCGCAATTGATCGCAGGGACATCGGCGGCTGCGCAAGGCGCGGCATTGGCCGATACGCTGCACGACCTGGGGCTCGTCTGATGGCCAGCGTCCTCGTTTTCGCCGACGCGTCGGGCGGCAAGCCGACCGAAGATACGTACTGCGCACTTGCTGCCGCGCGTGAGCTCGCCGGTGCGCTCGACGAGCCGCTGCTTTCCGCCCTCATCGGCGCGGAGACGACTTCGGCAGCCGAACAGCTGAAGCGCACTACCGAACGGGTTTACGTTGTGGAAGACGCTGCGTACCGCCGCTACACGAGCGAAAGCTTTGCTGCGGCGGCTGCAGCGATCATCGACGCTGCCCGGCCCAGCGTGGTGCTGTTCACGCACACCTTGCAGACGCGCGAATGGGCGCCCCGGCTCGCCGCGCGCTTGAAGGCGGGCCTCGTCCCGGATTGCACCGGACTTCGGCTCGACGGCCGCACGCTCGTCGCGATGAAGCACGTATACGGCGGCAGCGCCATCGCGACTTACGCCGTGCATGGTGCGCCGGCCATGGCGACGGTGAGAGCGGGCGCCTTCCAACCGGCGCCATCGCCCGAATGCGGCGGCGAAGTCGTGCGGGTCGGTGCGCCGACGCTCGAGACTCGCGTCACCGTGCTGGAAGAAATCGTCGCGGCAACAGACGGCGCACCGCGTCTCAAAGACGCCAAAGTGATCGTTTCCGGCGGGCGCGGCGTAGGCGGGCCCGACAACTGGCACTACATCGAGGAAGCTTCGAGCGCGATCGGCGCGGCGGTCGGCTGCTCGCGGCCCGTTGCCGATGCCGGATGGGTGCCGTCGTCGCATCAAGTCGGATTGAGCGGCACGAGCGTTTCGCCCGATCTCTATATCGCCGTCGGGATTTCCGGCGCGGTCCAGCATCTTGCCGGCATCGCGTCGGCGCGCACGGTGGTGGCGATCAACAGCGATCCCGACGCGGAGATCTTCAATCGCGCCACGTACGGCGTCGTCGGCGACTTCCGCGAAGTGCTGCCCGCATTCGTCGAGCGGGTGCGGCAGTTGCGCGGCTGATGTTTTCTTCATGACACGCGCTGCGATTCTACTGGCGGGCGGCGCTCTGGCGGTGGCCGTCGCGGAGCTGGCACCGGTAGCGGAGCTGCGATTCGTTGCCGCATTGCTGCTGATCGCCGGCGCCATCCTCGCCGGAATCGCAGGATCGCAACGGCCGCTGCCGGCATCGCTATCGCGCATGGCCGGTTCGCGCCGGTTGCCTTACGTCGTGCTCGGTGTGCTTGCGTTGCCTGCCGCAACGACCTTCATCGCCGCGATGATCGGCGCGGGCGGAAACGCCGCCTCGTCGACGCTCGGAGCGGGAGGCGTCGCGACGCGGGAGATTCTGTACAACGCGACGAAAGTCGACGCGCTGCTCATGTATCTCGGCATGGCACTGCCGGCTGCCGTGCTCGCGTATGGCCTCGCGCGCCGCATCCGGCGCTGGCGCGCGGGCAGGGCGGAGAACCGCGTCGACCGTATCGCCGAAAGGTTGAGCTATCTGCTGCGTGCGTCCATTCTGCACGGACGCATCGTGCGCAGACGCAATCTGTACGCCGGCATCATGCATGCGTGTCTTTTCACCGGCTTCGTCGGGCTGCTCATCGGCACGCTCATCGTGATGGTCGAAGCCGATGTCGCACAGCCTTTTTTCCGCACGAGCCTGCTGCATGGGGTGTTCTATCTCACATTCAAGCTTGCGATGAACGCCTGCGGTCTGCTGCTTGTCGCAGGAGCCGCGATGGCGCTGTACCGACGGCTCGTGCTGAAGCCGGAAACGCTGGAGACGAGCCGCGACGATGTCGTCATCCTGGCGGCGCTCCTCGTGCTCGCCGCGCAGGGTTATGCGCAGCAGGCATTGCGTCTTGCCGCAACGGCCGACCCGTGGGCGCAGTGGTCGTTCGTTTCCTATCCGTTTGCTCTTGGGCTCGCGGGTTACGGCGCCGATACGTTGCGCACGCTGCATCGCATCGGCTGGCTCACGCATTTTGCGACGGCCTTCGTGTTTTTCGCGTATGTCGCCGGCAGCAAGATGATGCATCCGGTCATGGCGATGGCGAGCGTCTTTTTTCGCCGCCTGCAGCCGCGCGGCGAGCTGCCTCCGATTCGCGACATGGACACCGCCGAAACGTTCGGTGCAGGCAAGCTGGAGGATTTCACCTGGCCGCAGCTTCTCTCGCTTGATGCGTGCCTGCACTGCGGTCGCTGCCTGGAGTATTGCCCGACGTTCTCGACCGGGAAGACGTTGCGGCCGCGCGATCTCGTGCTCGAGCTCGCCGGCTTCCAGGCGGATCGCGGCGGCGTGTTCTCGGGCGTGCTCGGCGCGGATGCGAACACGGGACGTTATCGCTGGGGCAAAGGACCCGACCGCGAGCTGATCGGCGGCGTGGTGTCCGAAGAGGAGATCTGGGATTGCACGACCTGCGGGGCGTGCATGGAGCAATGCCCGGTGCACATCGAGCCCGCGCCCATGATCGTCGAAATGCGCCGTCACCTGGTGATGGAGCGCAACAGCTTTCCGCGCGAGCTCGCATCGACCTTCGCGAGCTTGGAGCGGCTCGGCAATCCGTATCAAGGCGTGCCCAAGGACCGCGCGGCCTGGACGCGCAAGCTCGAGTCACCAGTACGCGAAATGGCGGAAGTCAAGGCGGCGGGCGAGACGGTGGAATATCTCTTCTTCGTCGGCTGCGTGGGCTCGTTCGTCGGCCGCAATCAGAAGATCACCGTGGCCCTCGCGCGGATACTGCAATCGGCGGGAATCTCGTTCGCGATCCTCGGCAAGGAAGAAAGCTGCAACGGCGATGCCGCGCGCCGCGTGGGCAACGAATATCTCGCGCGCGAGCTCGCAGCCAAAACAGTGGAAACGTTCAACGCGTACGGCGTGCGTAAAGTGGTGACGGCCTGCGCGCATTGCTTCAACGCGATCCGGAACGAGTTTCCGCAGCTCGGCGGCGAGTACGAGGTGGTACACCATAGCGAGCTGATCGCGGAGCTGATCGCATCGGGACGCTTGCCGAGCAAGGCGAAAGCCGAGCTCGAGGCGGTGAAGATCACGTACCACGACCCGTGTTACCTCGGACGCTACAACGGCGTCTTCGATGCGCCGCGCAAGGCGGTCAACGCGATCTCGGCCATTCCCATCGTCGAAATGCCGCGGCACGGCCGAGAATCGTTCTGCTGCGGCGCCGGCGGAGGACACGCCTTCATGAAGGAGGACCGCGGGACGCGCATCAATCAGGCGCGGGCGCGGGAAGCGCTCGACACCGGGGCCGAAGTCGTGGCGGCTTCGTGTTCCTTCTGCATCGGCATGCTCGAGGACGGCATCACCGGGATAGGGGCCTCGTCGAGGCTGCGCGTGCTCGATATCGCCGAGCTCGTCGCCGATGCGGCGGAGCCGGAGCCCGCACCGATTTCATCAACGACCATTGCACCCGAACATACGCTGCCATGACTGCACCGCAAGACCTGCAAGAAGCGTCCGATCTTCCATTGCGCGGCTACCGCGTTCTCGAGATGTGCCATACCGTCATGGGGCCGTCCTGCACCATGGTGCTCGCCGATCTCGGCGCCGACGTCGTGAAGGTCGAGCCCATCGAAGGCGAGCGCACGCGGCGCAACGTCGGCTTCGGCTCGGGCTTCTTCCCCGTGTTCAACCGTAACAAGCGCAGCATCGCGATCGATCTCAAGAGCGAGGAAGGCATCGCGGTGCTGCACAAGCTCGTCGAAGGGGCCGATGTGCTCGTCGAGAACTTTGCGTTCGGCGCAATGGAGCGGCTCGGCCTCGGCTACGAGGCGCTCGCGAAGATCAATCCGCGCCTCATCTACTGTGCATTGAAGGGATTTCTCGCCGGCCCGTACGAAAAGCGGCCGGCGCTCGACGAGGTGGTGCAATACATGGGCGGGCTCGCCTACATGACGGGGCCGAGCGGCCGGCCCTTGCGCGCGGGCTCCTCCGTGGTCGACATCATGGGCGGCATGTTCGGCCTCGTCGGCATCCTGACCGCCTTGCTGGAGCGCAAGGAAACCGGGCGCGGACAGCTCATCAAGAGCGGGCTTTTCGAGGCGACGGCGTTTCTCGTCGCGCAGCACATGGGCAGCCACACGGTGATGGGCAGGCATCCGCCGCCCATGCCGGAGAAGAGCAGCTCCTGGGCAATCTATGAAGCGTTTCCGACCGCGGACGGGAAGCAGGTGTTCGTCGCGATCACGAGCGACAACCACTGGCGGAGGTTCTGCCAGGGCTTCGGCAAAGAAGAGCTGCTGTCCGATCCGAACCTCAAGACCAACGAGCAGCGCGCAGTGGCGCGCGAGCGCCTGGCGCCCATCGTTGCGGAAATCGTCGCGCGCCACACGCTGGACGACATCTCGGCGAAGCTCGCCGAGCTAGAAATTCCTTTCGGACCGCTCAATCGGCCGGGTGACCTCTTCGACGATCCGCACCTCAACACAGGCGGGCGCATGCTCGAGACGCAGTTCTTCAACGGCCGCCGCGCGAAGCTGCCGGGGCTGCCGATGGACATGAGCGAGCACCGCCTGGGCATCCGGCGGCAGCCGCCCAAAGCGGGCGAACACACGGTCGAAATCCTCACCGAGGCGGGCTACAGCAGAAGCGCGATCGATGCGTTGATCGCGCGCGATATCGTGAAAACGGTGTGAGGCGCGGCGCTCCGGAGCACGCCGTGCGGCGGCGACGTGCCCGGAACGCGAGGGGTACTTAAGAACGGCCGGTCAGGCTTTCTGATCGGCCAGCACCTGCTTCGCCACGCGGAAGCAATCGACGCCGACGGGAATCCCGCAGTACACGGCGATCTGGATCAGCACCGAGCGCAATTCGTCCTGCGTGAGGCCGTTCCTGATCGCGCCGCGCAGGTGGAGCTCGAACTCGTGCATCTTGCCGAGCGCGGCGATCATGCCGAGGTTCAGGATGCTGCGCTCGCGGCGGGAGAGCGTCTCGTCGGTCCAGCACAAGCCCCAGCAGTACTCGCTCACGATCTCCTGGAACGGCTTGTTGAAGGCATCCGCGTTTTTCATCGAACGGTCGACGTACTCGTCGCCCAGCACGCTGCGCCGTACGGCGAGCCCTTTTTCCATCAGCTGCTTGTCCATGGAGATCTCCTTTGCAAGATTGAACCGCCGGTGCGCGTCGCATCGCTCGCGTAACAGTCGAGCGGAATGGTAACGGAAGCGCGGGCGGCGCGGCTAGAAGTATTCGGGGATTCGGTGCGGGTTCGGCATGCGGCGTGCGAGGCCCGCTCGTGCTGCTGAGCGAGCGCGCGCCGGAGGAGGAGTGCGGCGGCAACAGCTCGTACCCGAAGGCTGATGCGCTTCGTGTACGACGGCAAGGAGGACATCGTCGCGCTCCCGCCGGGCTTCTCGCCCAAAGAGCTGGAGAGCGGTTACACCGAAGAGAAATTCTTCGACGACATGGCGCGGGTCACGCAGAACCGCGCCGATCCCGACCTGTGCGAAATCCTCGTGCGCAGCAGCAAGGACGTGACACACTGTGAACGCAGACCACGACCGGCACGCCGGGAATACTACTCGGCGGGCCGAGTATAATCCCGCGGTCTGTACTGCGGAGAGGCCATGAAGCTGCGGCAGCTGAGATACATCCTCGAAGTGCACCGCCAGGGCAACCACATCTCGGCGGCGGCCGAGGTCTTGCACACCTCCCAGCCGGGCATGAGTAAGCAGATCCAGATGCTGGAATCCGAGCTCGGCTTCGCGGTGTTCCAGCGCAAGCGCAACAGCGTGGTGGGCCTCACCGAGCCGGGGCGCGAGGTGATCGAGATCGCGCAGCGCATCATGAACGACGTCGACAACCTGCGGGCGATACGGGAGGACTTCAGCTCGCGCACCGACGGCAGCCTCACTATCGCCACGACGCACACCTACGCGCGCTACATCCTGCCCAAGGTGATCGAGGATTTCGTCAAGCGCTATCCCCACGTGAGGCTCGGGATGCAGCAGGGCAATCCCACGCAGATCTGCGAGGCGGTGGAGAACGGCGACGCGGACCTCGCGATCGGCACCGAGACGCTGAAGCCCTTTCCCAGCCTTGTGATGCTGCCGTGCATCGAGATCACGCGCAGCATCATCGCGTGCAAGGGCCATCCCATCCTCAAGGTGAAGAAGCTCACCCTCGCGGAGGTCGCGAAGTATCCGATCATCACGCACGATCCCGCGAGGAGCGGCAGCTGGAAGGTAAAGGACGCGTTCAAGCGCGCGGGCATAGAGCCGAACATCCTGTTCGGCGCCGTCGACGCGGACGTGAGCAAGACCTACGTCGCGATGGGACTCGGCATCGCAATCTTCGCGACCGTCGCGGTGGACCCCAAGCACAATCCCGAGCTGGGCGCGCGCGACGCGAGCCACCTGTTCGAGTCGAGCACGACTTTCATTTCGCTGCGCCGGAACGCGTACTTGCGCAAGTACATGTTCGACTTCATCGGCTCGCTTGCGCCCGGCCTCACCCCGGCCGTGATCCGCAAGGCGCTGCACGAGGGGCCGGCATGAGCGCGCTTCGGGCCGCCAGCATGCCGCGGCGGGCATACCAGTATCCCTTTTCGTACATTGTGCTCATAGCGACTCGCCGATAGCATGCAGGGTCAGCCAGGCGCGAGCCGCGAGTGAGACAGCCACGTTTCGGAGCCACAGCCCATGAAGCCGGAAACGCCTCAGATTCCCTGGTCGGAAAGCATCTACGAAGTGTTCAGGAAGGTGGACATCCGGCAGGTCGCGTACGTGCCGGATGCCGGACATACGCGCCTCATCCAGCGCTGCCATGCCGACACCGGGATGAACACTGTCGTGCTGACGAGCGAGCAGGAGGGTGTTGCCATGCTTGCCGGGGCGTGGCTGGGCGGAGAGCGCGGCGCGCTGCTCATGCAGTCCTCGGGCGTGGGCAACTGCATCAACCTGCTCGGCACCATCATCGAATGCCGCTTCCCGCTGCTGACGCTCGTCACCATGCGCGGCGAGTGGGGCGAGTTCAATCCATGGCAGTTGCCGATGGGGCAGGGCACGCCGCGCGTGCTGGAGCAGGCCGGGGTGGTCGTGCAGCACGTCGATCGCGCGGAGGACGTGGCGGAAACCGTGTTCGCGGCCGCCCAGATGACCTTCAGCGCCTGCCGCCCGGTGGCGGTGCTGATCGGGCAGCGCGTGGTGGGATTCAAGGACTGGAGCAAATGACATGAGCAATGCAGCGACGCTGGACCGGCGGGAAGTGCTTGCCGCCATACTGAAAGAGCGGGGCGATGCGTTGCTCGTGACGGGCCTGGGCTCGAGTTGTTTTGACGCCGGCGTGCACGATCATCCGCACACGTTCTACCTGTGGGGCGGCATGGGCGCGGCAGCGATGGTCGGGCTCGGCCTCGCGCTCGCGCAACCCAGGCGTCGCGTGCTGGTCGTCACCGGCGACGGCGAGATGCTGATGGGGCTCGGATCGCTGTCGACGATAGGCGCGCGCCGGCCGCCCAACTTGAGCATCATAGTCATGGACAACGAGCAGTACAGCGAGACCGGCATGCAGGCGACGCACACGCAGCAGGGCGTCGATCTCGCGCAGATCGCGAAGGCGTGCAATTTCGCGCTGGCGCAGACGGTGCGTACCGAGGACGAGGTGAAGGCCTGCGTGCCCCGGCTGTACGACACGGCGGGGCCGGCGTTCGTCGCCATGAAGATCTCGACGAAGCGCTATCCGATGTCGATCAAGATGCGCGACGGCGTGCACATCAAGAACCGGTTCCGCGAAGCCCTGCTCGGGCAGAAGGCGTTCGACTGAAACCGGATGCGCAACGCGACCGGACAGAAGATCTACGAGACCGCGGCGACGCTCGAGCTCGACGGCACGGCACGCTGCGACCTGCTGCGCCTCGACACGCCCGCGGAGATCGAGTACGTGAAGCGCGGCGGCATCATGCCGTACCTCCTCGAAGAGCTCCTCGGGCGGGCCGCATGAGCGGCGCGGCGGGGGACAACGGCGGCGCGGACCGCGCGCTGGAGGCGCTGACGGCCTGCGTGCGCGAGGGCGACGGGCTCGCCTCCGATGCCGCGGCCGTGCACCAGTGCAAGCGGCGCGTGATCGATACGATGGCCTGCGCGCTCGGCGCGTATCCTGCGGAGCCGAGCCGCATCGCGCGGGCGGTCGCCTTCGCGAACGGCGGCACGGCGGGCGGTTGCGTGCTCGGCACGCGGCGCCGGACTTCGCCCGAGCTCGCGGCGTTCGCCAACAGCGTCATGGGCCGCTACCTCGACGGCAACGACACGTATCCCGGCGGCGGCGGGCATCCGAGCGACATGATCGGAGGTCTTCTCGCGCTCGCGACCGACCGCGACGCGAGCGGCCGCGCGCTGCTCGAGGCGATCGTCGTGGGCTACGAGGTGTATCACGCACTCTTCGCGGCGACGCGCCTGCGGCAGCACGGGCTCGACAACGTGTACTACACAGCGGTCGGTGTCGCGGCCGGCGGCGCACGGCTGCTCGCACTGCCCGAGCCGGGCATCCGGAACGCGATCTCGCTCGCAGCTACACCGAACCTCGCGCTGGAGGCGACGCGGCGGGGCAAGCTCTCGATGTGGAAAGGCGCTGCCGCGGGCAATGCCGCGCGCAACGGCGTCTTCGCCGCGCTGCTCGCCGAAGCCGGCATGACCGGCCCGGACAAGCCCTTCGAGGACGAGAAGGGCCTGCGCGGCCTCGTCGGCGATTTTGCCGTCGGGTCGGCGGACGCACCGCGCGCCGTGACGCGGTCCAGCATGAAGTACTTCCTCTCGGAGTATCACTCGCAGTCGCCCATCACCGCGATGCTCGAGCTGCTGCCGCGGCTGCGGGCGGAAGAGGTCGAGACGATAGACGTATACACCGACCGCTTCACGTGGTACGAGATCGGCAGCGAGCCGGAGAAGTGGCGCGCCACGACGCGCGAGACGGCGGATCACAGTCTGCCGTACATCCTGTCGAGCGTCCTCCTCGCAGGCCGCTTCGGCGACGAGCTGTTCGATGCGCCGTGGCTCGCCGACCCTCGCGTGCCCGCGCTCTGCGACCGCATCCGCGTGCACGAGCGGCCCGAGTACACCGCGCGCTTTCCCGCCGCGATTCCCTGCGAGATCGTCGTCGCGACGAAATCCGGGCAGCGCCACGACGTGCGCATCGAGTATCCGCGCGGACACGTCGGCAACCCGATGAGCGACGCCGAGGTGGACGACAAGTTCAGGATCCTCGCCGGCCGCGTGCTCGCGCCGGATCGCGTGGCGCCGGCGCTCGATGCGCTGTGGCGGCTCGACGAGGCGGAACGCGTCTCGGACGTCGCGGCTCTGCTCGCGACCGCGGCGCACGAAGACGGCAACGACGACAGCAGGGAGGAGCGATGAAGATGCGCAGCAACGGCTCGGCCGCGCAGACCATGAGCCAGAAGATCATTGCACGTGCGGCGGGCAGGACGCACGTCCAGGTGGGCGAGATCGTCACCGCGCACGCCGATCTCGCGATGACCAACGACATCACGGCGCCGATCACACTGAAGCAGTTCCGGGCGGCGGGCGCGACGCGCGTGTTCGACCCCGGCCGCATCTGCGTCGTGGCCGGCCGCCACATGCCGTTCCGCGACACCGCGCTCGCCATGGAAGTGGAGCGCATCGCGGCGTTCTGCCGTGAGCAGGGTATCGAGACGTTCTTCTCGAACTGCGAGGGCATGGATCACGCGCTCGCGCCGGAGCTGGGCCTCATACGGCCGGGCATGCTGATCCTCAATGGCGACTCGCACGCGTGTACGTACGGCGCATTCGGCGTGTTCTCGGTCGGCATGGGCTCCACGGACATGGCCTACGTGCTCGCCTTCGGCGAGACGTGGCTGCGCGTGCCGGCGACGATCGCCGCGCGCTTCCGCGGCGAGCCGCGGCCGTACGTGACGAGCAAGGACATCGTGCTGCTGCTCCTGCAGCGGCTCGGCGTGGACGGCGCGCGCTACAAGGCGATCGAGTACTCGGGCGACACGCTGCGCAGCCTCTCGATGGACGAGCGCATGACCATCACCAACATGTCGATCGAGATGGGCGCGAAGGCGGGGATGATCGCGGTCGACGAGGTGACCGATGCGTACGTGCGCTCGCGCACGAGCGCGCCGTACGAGGCCGTGCACACGGACGCCGACGCGCAGTTCGATCAAGTGATCGACCTCGATGTCGCCGGCATGCCGCCGCTCGTCGCGAAGCCGTACCTGCCGAGCAACGTCGTGCCGGTGGACGAGGTGAAGGGCACGCGCGTGACGCAGGTGACGATAGGCACATGCACTAACGGCCGGCTGGTGGACATCGAGCGCGCGGCCGAGGTGCTGAAAGGGCGCAAGGTCGCGCGGGGCGTGCGGCTCTACATCACGCCCGCGACGCGCGAGGTGTACACCAAGGCGATGAAGTCGGGGCTGCTCGAGCAACTGTGGGACGCGGGCGCGGTCATCAACGCGCCGGGCTGCGGGCCGTGCGACGGGCTCGTGGGCGCGTTGAACGGCAACGACGTGTGCGTCGCGACGCACAACCGCAATTTCCGGGGCCGGATGGGACACAAGGACGCGAAGATCTATCTCGCGAGCCCCTACGTCGCCGCGGCCTCCGCGGTTGCCGGCGCCCTCGTCGATCCCATGGAGGTGATGCGATGAAGCTCGCAGGCACGGTGCACGTCTTCGGCGATCACGTGGACACCGACGTGATCCTGCCCACGCACGCGATCGTTACGACCGACATGGCGGTGCTCGCGCACCACTGCTTCTCCGGCCTCGTGCAGGGCTTCGCGGAGAAGGTGCGCAAGGGTGACTTCATCGTCGCGGGCGAGAACTTCGGCTGCGGCAGCTCGCGCGAGCACGCGCCGCTCGCGATCAAGGCGGCGGGCATAGACTGCGTGGTGGCGGCGAGCTTCAGCCGCATCTTCTACCGCAACGCGATCAACATCGGGCTCGCGGCGATCGAATGCGCCGAGGCGCGCGCCCACGCGGCGGACCGCATGCCGGCCATGGCGGACCTCGAAGCCTGCACGCTGGAGATCGGCGGCCGGCACTACGCTATACCGCGTTATCCGCCGCAGCTCCTCGACATCCTGAGCGGGGGCGGGCTCGTGCCGTACATGAAGGCGCGGCTCGCCGCGGCCGCGCACTGACCGAAGCCGCGCCGTCCGGCGCGAGGGAGACGGAAACATGTCATCGCAAGACACCGCGGGCGCGACCGCGCAGCTCGCGCGCTGGGCTTCCTCGCTGCGCTACGAGGACATACCGGCGCACGTCGTCGCGCACATGAAGCTCTGCCTGCTCGACACGCTGGGCTGCGCGCTCTACGGGGCGACGCTGCCCTGGGGCGGCATCGCGCGGCAGTACGCCGAAGCGAACAGCGGCGGCGGGAGCGCCGGGCTGTGGGGCTCGCCGGCGAAGTGCGGGCCGGCGGATGCCGCGCTCGCGAACGGCACGGCGGCGCACGGCTACGAGATCGACGACATCCACCTGCGCTCGCTCATCCATCCCGGGGCCGTGACCGTTCCCGCTGTGCTTGCCGTCGCGGAGGCGCGCGCCGCCTCGGGCAAGGATGTCCTCGCAGCACTCGTCGCGGGCTATGAAGTGGGGCTGCGCGTGGGCATCGCGGCGGGCATACCGCACCAGCTGCGCGGCTATCACCCGACCGGCACCGTGGGCTGCCTGTGCTCATCGGCGGCCGTCGCGAACCTGCTGCGGCTCGACGCGGCGGCGGCCATCCACGCGCTCGCCGTGGGTGCGACGCAGGCCTCGGGCCTGTACTCCGCCGTGCGCTCGGGCGCCATGGTGAAGCGCATGCACGCGGGGCGGGCGGCACAGAGCGGCGTCATTGCGGGGCTGCTCGCCGAGCGCGGCTTCACCGGCAGCGAGGATGTTCTAGAGACGCCGTTCGCCGGCTTCATGAGCACGCTGGGGCACGGCATCGAGATCGGCACGCTGTGCGGCGATCTCGGCGAACGCTGGGAGACAGTCGAAGTGGGCTTCAAGGTGTACGCCGCCTGCGCGAGCGCGCACACGATCATCGACGCGGTGCGCGCCCTGCGCGGCCGGGGACTCACGGCGGACAGCCTCGTGAGCCTCGTCATCCACATGAGCCGCAGCGCGATGAACAACGTCGGCTGGACCTACGAGCCCGCTACCGTCGTCTCGGCGCAGATGAACGGCTATTACGCGGCCGCCGTCACGCTGCTGGAAGGCGATGCCTTCATCGACCAGTACGCCGAGTCGCGCATCGCCGATCCGCGCATCCTCGCGCTCATCCCCAAGGTGAGCATCGTGCACGATCCACAGCTGGACGAAGGCGGGGCGGCGACGCGGCACGCCGTATGGGTGGAAGCGGAGGAGATCAGCGGGTCGCGGCTCACCGAGCGCGTCGACCAGCGCCGCGGCAGCGCCAAGTATCCGCTCGGCGCGGACGAGATCGAGCGCAAGTTCGCGCGCACGGCCGCCGAAGCCGTTTCCGCGGCGGCCGCGCGGCAGATCCGCGACCTCGTGGACGCGCTCGAGCGCGAGCCCGGCATGGAGCGTCTTTCGGGCCTGCTCGCGGCCTGATCCAGGATAAGGAAACGGAATACTAGAATAACGGAATATTCTGGCAAGGCATGCCGTCGCTTGCTAGCATCATTTCTTTCCCGCAGTCAGCCCGCGGCAAGACGGGCCGGACACGACAGACTGCACCACCCGCCGTAACCACGGCACGTCGAAGGAGGAGGTATGAGCTCGAAGCGTTGTGTTGCCTTTGTCATCGGCTGCGCCGCTGCCGTCGCGGCGCTGCCGGCCTGGTCGCAGAATTATCCTTCGCGTCCGATCCGCATCGTCGTCGGATTCCAGCCCGGCGGCGGCGTCGACATCTCGGCGCGGGCGATCGCGCAGAAGCTCTCCGATCCCCTGGGGCAGTCGGTGGTCGTCGATAACCGGCCGGGCGCCTCCGGCAACATCGCCGCCGAGCTCGTCGCGAAGGCGCAGCCGGACGGCTACACCTTCCTCATGTCGAACTCGACGATTGCCATCCCCAGCCTCTTCGTGAAGCTGCCCTTCGACGTGAAGCATGACCTCGCCCCGCTGAGCCTCGTCGCAATGGGACCGTCGGTGCTGGTGGCCCACCCCTCCATGCCGGTGAAGGACGTGAAAAGCCTCATCGCGCTGGCGAAGGCGAAGCCCAACGACGTGATCTACGGCTCGGGCGGCACGGGCAACATCACGCACCTGGAGATGGCGCTCTTCAACTACATGTCCGCCACGCGCATGACGCACGTGCCGTACAAGGGCGGCGCGCCCTCGGTGGTCGGGCTGCTGAGCGGCGAAGTGCAGGTCCTGTTCACGTCCATTCCCTCGATACTGCCCCAGATCCAGGCGGGCAAGGTACGCGCGCTTGCCGTGTCGACGGCGAAGCGCAACACCGCGCTGCCGAATGTGCCGACGGTGAGCGAGGCGGGCATACCGGGCTATGACGCGGCGTCGTGGTACGCGCTGTTCGCCCCGGCCGGCGTGTCGAAGGACATCCTGAACCGGGTCTCGCGTGAGGTGGTGAAGGTGATGACCGTTCCCGACGTGAGGCAGAGATTCGCGGGTGACGGCTTCGAGCCGGTGGGCAACACGCCGGACGAGTTCAGGAAATTCATCGACGACGAGATACCGAAATGGGAAAAGGTCGTGAAGATCGCGGGCATCAAGCCGCAATGAGCCGCAAGCGGAAATGCACATGCCCCGATGAAGCCGACCATGTCTGAAACGATAGCCCAGCGCCTCGCCGCGCGGATCGCCACGCTGGAGGCGCAGCGCATCCCGGACGAGGTCGTACATGCGGTGGAGCGGGTGCTGCTCGACAGCCTCGCGTGCGCGATGGGCGCGCACGCGAACCCGTCCGTGCGCGCGCTGAGACGCAGCGTGCAGCGGATGTCCGGCTCCGGCAATGCGACGCTGTGGGGCACCGGCGAACGCACGTCGGTTACGGGCGCGACGCTCGTCAACTGCACCATGACGCGCGACCTCGACCTCAACGACACCTATTTCTCTCACAATCCCGCGCACTCGAGCGACAATATCGGCGCGTGCGCGGCCGTGGCGGAAGCAGAAGGCCGCAGCAGCGCCGAGCTCATCAAGGCGATCCTCGTCGCCTTCGAAGTGCAGATGCGGGCGTGCGAGTTCACCCGCGTGTCCTTCTTCAAGCACACGGGATGGGACCAGACGCTGCTCATCACCGTCGCCTCCGCGGCCGCGGCGTCGAGCCTGCTCAAGCTCGACGCGGCAAGGACTGCGCATGCGCTGTCGATCGCGGCGTGTTACCCCACGTCCGGCGAAGTGCGCGTCGGCCAGATCTCGGAAATGAAGTCGGTGAGCGCGGGGCTCGCGGCGAGCCGCGGCGTGGAAGCGGCCTATCTGGCGCGCGAAGGCATCACCGGGCCGCACGAGGCCTTCGAGGGCAAACGGGGCCTGGGCGCGCTGGTGCTCGGCGAATGCAACTGGGACGTACTGACGGCGCCCTTCGGCGACTGGCGGCTTGCGCGGACCTGCCTCAAGCGTTATCCCGCGGCGTACATCATCCACAGCGCGATCGATGCCGCGCTCACGCTGCGCCGCGAGCACGGCGTCGCGCCGTCGGACATCGAGGCGGTCACGGTCGATGCCTTCGCGTGGCTGATCGAGGACATGGTGAACGGCATGGGCAGCACGTCGCGCTACGAGATCGACGCGCGCGAAACGGCGGATCACAGCCTGCCGTACTGCGTGGCCGTTTCGCTCGTCGACGGCGAGTACACGATCGAGCAGTTGAACGCGCGGCGCTGGGAGGCGCCGGAAGTCGCCGCGATGGTGAAGCGCGTGAAATGCGTGCACGACGCGGCGATGGACGCGCGCTTTCCGCCCGACCGGCCTTCGCGCGTCACCTTGCAGCTGCGCGGCGGTCGGACGCTCACGCGGGAAGTCGCCTATCCCAGGGGCGACTACCGCGATCCGCTGACGGATGACGAGCTCGCCGACAAGTTCCGCCGCCTCTCGCGGGGCGCATTGTCGCCGGCCGCGCAGGAGCGGGCGATCGAATGCGCGCTCGATTTTTCGAACAGGACGCTGCCGGCGCTCCTGCAGTGCATAAAGGCGGATGCGTGAAGGCTTCCGGCCGGACATGAGGGTAAGGGTATGACAGAGAAGACGTACGACGTGATCGTGGTGGGTGGTGGCAACGCGGCGTTGTGCTCGGCGCTCTCGGCGCGCGAGCAGGGCGCGAGCGTGCTCCTCCTCGAGCGCGCCCCGTTCGAGGAGCGCGGGGGCAACAGCGTGTACACCGACGGCAAGATGCGCACGGTGTATCACGGCGCCGAGGACGTGATCGCGCTCGCGCCGGATCTCACGCCAGAGGAGATCGCGAACAGCGACTTCGGCACGTACTCCGCGGACGACTTCTTCGACGACATGGCGCGCATCACGCAGAACCGCACCGATCCGGACCTGTGCGAGATCCTGGTGCGGAACAGCTACGACTCGCTGCGCTGGCTGAAGCAGAACGGCGTGCGCTTCATGCCGAACTTCGGCCGGCAGGCTTACAAGGTGGACGGCCGGTTCAAGTTCTGGGGCGGCGCGCCCATCGTCACTTGGGGCGGCGGGCCGGGCCTGGTCGAGGCGCTGTACAAGACCGCCGAGAAGCGGGGCGTCGAGATCCTGTACGACGCCTGGGTGCGCGACCTCGTGCACTCGGACGCCGGCGTCTCGGGCGTGGTCGCAACACTCGCGGGCGTCACGCAGACGCTCAGCGCGCGGGCGGTGGTGCTCGCGTGCGGCGGCTTCGAGGCGAACACCGAATGGCGCACGCGCTACCTCGGTAGCGGATGGGACCTCGCGAAGGTGCGCGGAACGAAGTACAACACCGGCGACGGACTCGCCATGGCCTTGCGCATCGGCGCGCAGCCGTACGGCCACTGGTCGGGCTGCCACGCGACCGGCTGGGAGCGCTACGCCACGGACTTCGGCGACCAGGCGGTGACCGCGATGTTCCAGCGCCACAGCTACACCTTCGGCATCGTCGTCAACGCGGACGGCCAGCGCTTCATGGACGAAGGCGCGGACGTGCGCAGCTACACGTACGCCAAGTACGGCCGCCGTGTGCTGGAGCAGCCAGGGCAGTACGCCTGGCAGATCTACGACAGCAAGGTGTTGCACCTGCTGCTCGACGAGTACCGCACCAAGTACGTCACCAAGGTGAGGGCGGACACCCTCGAAGAGCTGGTCGCGAAGATGGAGGACGTGAACGCCGGGGCCTGCCTGAAGACCATACGCGAGTACAATGCCGCGGTGAAGCAGGACGTGCCTTTCGATCCGAACGTGAAGGACGGCAAGTGCACGGTCGGGCTGCCGCTGCCGAAGTCGAACTGGGCGCTCACGCTGGACACGCCGCCCTTCGAGGCATACGCGATCACCTGCGGCATCACCTTCACCTTCGGCGGCCTGCGCGTCAACACGGAGGCGCAGGTGATGGACACCAGCCACAGGCCGATACCGGGCCTGTTCGCTGCGGGCGAAATGGTCGGCGGCATTTTCTACTTCAATTATCCGGGAGCGAGCGGGCTCACGAGCGGTACGGTGTTCGGCCGCCTGTCGGGCCGCAGCGCCGCGGCGTACGCGAACGCGAGCGAAGCCGCGGCATGAAGCGCGAACGGACGGACGCAACTTCGGAGGATGACGGTCATGGACGGTAAGAGCCCAGGACGGAGGTTGAAGGACCTCATCAACGCACCGGAACTCCTGATGCTGCACGCGGTGTACGACGGCTACAGCGTGCGGCTGGTGGAGAAGTTCGGCTATCAGGCGGCATTCATCTCGGGCGCCGCGCTGAGCGAGAGCAATCTCGGCTGGCCCGACGTGGGCCTCATGGGCCTGGAGGAGAATCTCTCCGCCTGCCGGCGGCTCGCGGGCTGCTGCAACCTGGCGCTCCTCGCCGATGGCGACACGGGGTACGGCAACGCGGTCAACGTGTACCACATGGTCCAGGGCTTCGAGCAGGCGGGCGTCGCCGGCATCATGATCGAAGACCAGCAGTGGCCCAAGCGCTGCGGCCACATGCAGGGCAAGAGCGTGGTGGACGCCGAGGAGATGGTGGAGAAGCTGAAGGCCGCCGCTGCCGCGCGCAAGGACGGCGATTTCGTCATCAAGGCGAGGACCGACGCCTACGCCACGCACGGCATAGGCGAAGCGATACGGCGCCTCAACCTGTACGCTGAAGCAGGCGCCGATCTCATCTTCGCCGATGCACTCGCCACGGAAGAGGACATCCGCACGGTGTTGAAGAACGTCTCCAAGCCCCTGTGCGTGAACATGGGCTTCGCCATCCGCAAGCGCTCCACGACGGCGCTGATCTCGGCGAAGCGGCTGCAGGACATGGGAGTGGCGGTGGTGATGTATGGCCGCATGCTCGGCGCCTCGGCGATCCAGGGCCTCAAGAATTCGCTCGCGGCCTTCGAGCAGTCGCTCAAGGAGGACGTCGTGACCGAGCGGCCGGAGCTGCTGGTATCGTTCGAAGAGCTGAACGAGCTGATGGGCCTGGGCGACGTGAAGAAGCTCGAGCAGCAGTTCGTGAGGAAGGGCAAGGGCTGAAGCGCCCGCGCCGCAAACGGAATCGGAAGGAACGCGTATGGGACAGACGATGGCGGAAAAGATCATCGAATCGCATCTGATCGATGACAAGGACAAGGCGCAGCCGGGTCACGTGGTGAGGGCGAAGGTCGACCTCGTGCTGCTCAACGACATCAACGGCCCGATCGCGTTCCGCCATTTCGAGAACATGGGCGGCGGCAAGGTCGCAGCGCCCGAGAACGTGGCGCTCGTCTGCGACCATTTCGTGCCCGCGCCCAATGCGCCGGCCGCACGGTTGCTGGGCGACATGCGCCGCTTCGCGCAGGAGAAGGGCATAGAGCACTTCTACGACGCCGGCAAGGGCGGCATCGAGCACACGCTCGTGCCCGAGCAGGGCCTGATCGGGCCGGGTCATCTCGTCGCGGGCGGCGACTCGCACACCGGCACGGCCGGCGCGTACAACGCCTTCGGCACCGGCATGAGCTGGGCCGGCATGGCCGCGATCCTGATGCTCGACGAGACGTGGTTCCGCGTGCCGGAGTCGATGCGCTTCGAGCTGCGGGGGAAGAAGCCGCAGTACGTGACCGGCAAGGACGTGATCCTCTACGTGCTGCAGAAGATCGGCGTGGACGGCGCGCTCTACAAGTCGATGGAGTTCGGCGGCCCCGGCATCGCCGAGCTCAACATCGACGAGCGCATGGGCATCTGCAACATGGTGGTCGAGGCGGGTGCCAAGACCGGTATCGTGGAAGCCGACGCCATCACCGCCGCCTGGGCGAAAGCCACCTGCAAGCGCCCGTACACGCTCGTTACGGCCGACGCCGACGCGCAGTACGAGTCGCGCCTCGACATCGATCTCTCCGCCCTGCGGCCGATGGTCGCGAAACCGTACTCGCCGGAGAACGTGGTGCCGGTGGACGACGTGAAAGGCGTGCACGTGGACCAGGTGTACATGGGCAACTGCGCGAACGGGACCATCACCGACCTGCGCCAGATCGCGAGCATCCTCAAGGGCCGCAAGATCGCGCGCGGCACGCGGGCTGTCATCGTGCCCGCGACGCAGAAGGTGTACATGCAGGCGATGAAGGAGGGGCTGATCGAGCAGTTCATCGATGCGGGCGCCGCGGTGACCACCCCCACGTGCGGCGCGTGCTTCGGTGGCCACAACGGCGCGCTGGACGACGGCGAAGTCGCAGTTGCCACGGTGAATCGCAATTTCAAGGGCCGGGCCGGGCATGCGGGCGCAAAGGTCTTCCTCGGCAATTCGTACGTCGCGGCCGCCGCGGCCGTGGCCGGCGAAATCATAGACCCCGCAGCGATCTGACACGGAGAAGCGACATGGTTTTCGAAGGCACCGTACACGCGCTGGGCGACAACGTCGACACCGACGTGATGATCCCCGGCCGTTACCTCTCGATCATGGAACCGGCCGAGATCGCGAAGCATATCTTCGAGGAAGTCGATCCGGGGTTCGTCAAGCGGGTGAAGCCCGGCGACCTGCTGTTCGCGGGCAAGAATTTCGGCGCAGGCTCCGGGCGCGAGCACGCGCCGCTCGGGCTGAAGGCGCTCGGCGTGAGCTGCATCGTTGCGACGAGCTTCTCCCGCACCTTCTATCGCATGGCGATCGACCTCGGGCTGCCCATCCTCGTCTGGTCGGAGGCGGCGCGCACGGCGCGGGAAGGCCAGCGCGGACGCGTGGACACGCAAACCGGCGAGATCGTGCTCGACGGCGAGTGCTACCACACCCAGCCGCTGCCCGACTTCGTGCAGGACATCATCGACAAGGGCGGCCTCACCGACTGGGTGAAAAGCGAAGCGCAGCGCCGCCGGGGCGCCGGTGCGGCGAAGTAGCATCGTGCGCACTCGGCGTCGTCTTCCGGCGGTTCTGCTCCTCGCGGCCGCGCTCTGCGCTCAGGCCTTCGCCGCCGGCTATCCCGAGAAGCCGGTGCGCATGGTCGTCGTCTATCCGCCCGGCGGCGGCATCGATATCCTCGCGCGCGCCCTGGGGCAGCGGCTGACCGAGGTATGGGGCGTGCCCATCATCGTCGACAACCGGCCGGGCGCGGGTACGACCATAGGCGCGGCCCTCGTCGCGAAGGCGCCCGCGGACGGCTACACGCTGCTGATGACCGATGTCAGCTTCTCCATCACGCCGAGCCTGTACGCGCAGCTGCCGTACGACGCGGTGAAGGACTTCGCGCCGGTGACGCTGCTCAACCGCGTGACCGACGTGCTCGTCGTGCATCCTTCGGTGCCGGCGACGACGGTGCGCGAGCTGATCGCGTATGCGAAGGCGAATCCCGGCAAGATGCTGTACGCCTCGGCCGGCAACGGCACGCTGAACCACCTCGCGCCGGAGATGTTCAAGGCGATGGCAGGGATCGACATGGCGCACGTGCCGTACAAGGGCGCGGTGGCGGCGCTTGCGGACGTGGTCAGCGGCCGGGAGCAGCTCTACGTCGGCGCGCTCGCCTCCACGCTGCCGCACATCCGCTCGGGGCGCGTGCGCGCGCTCGCGGTCACCGGCGACCGGCGCTCGAACATCCTGCCGCAGTTGCCCACGGTCATGGAATCCGGACTGCCCGGGTACGACGTGAGCGCGTGGTACGGCATGCTCGCGCCGGCCGGAACGCCGGGCGAGGTGCTGAAGCGCGTGCACGACGAGACGACGAAGGCCTTGCGCGCCGCGGACATCCAGGAAAGGCTCGCCGCCGACGGCAGCGAGGCGGTCGGCAGCACGCCGGAAGCTTTCGGCCGCTTCATCCGCGACGAGATGGCGAAGTGGGGCAAGGTGGTGAGAGGCGCCGGCGTCAAGGTCGATTGAGCCGTACGTGAGCGAGGGAAGATTCCGATGAAGCAGCGACGCATCCGCGCGGTGTTCATGCGCGGCGGCACGAGCAAGGGCCTGATGCTCCATCGCGCCGACCTGCCGGCCGACCGCAAGGCATGGGACGCAATCTTCCTCGCCGCGCTCGGCAGTCCCGACCCGTACGGCCGCCAGCTCGACGGCATGGGCGGCGGGCTCTCCTCGCTCTCCAAGGTCTGCGTCATCGGGCCCGCCTCGCGCCCCGACGCGGACGTCGACTACACGTTCGCGCAGGTGCTCATCAAGGAAGCGCACGTGGACTACACGCCGCTCTGCGGCAACATGTCGTCCGCCGTCGGGCCTTTCGCCGTCGACGAGGCGCTGGTGCAGGCCGCGGGCGATTCCACCCGCGTGCGCATCCACAACACCAACACCGGCAAGATCATCCATTCGACGTTTCCGCTCGATGGCGGGCTCGCCGCGGTCGACGGCGATCTCGAGATCCCGGGCGTGGCAGGCAAGGGCGCGCCGGTGCGCCTCGACTTCCTGGACCCGGGCGGGGCGAACACGGGCTCGCTGCTGCCCACGGGCGCGGCGGTGCAGCGCCTCGAGGTGCCGGGTGTGGGCGTGCTCGATGCGTCGCTCGTGGACGCGAGCAACGCGTGCGTCTTCGTGCGCGCGCGGGACGTGGGCCTCGCCGGCACCGAGTCGCCCGCGGACATCGAGTCGAACGCCGAGGTGATGCATCGCCTCGCCGAAATCCGCATCGCCGCCTCCCTCGCGATGGGCATCGCGCGCGACCGCGGGGAAGCGCAGAAGAAGACGGCGATCCCTTTCATCGGCTGCGTGGCGCCGCCGACGGCCGCGGTCACGCTCTCGGGCGCGACCATAGGCGCCACGGACGCCGATTTCGTCGCCCGCGTGGTCTCGAACGGCCAGCTGCACCGGGCACTGCCGCTCGGCGTGTCGATGTGCCTCGCGGTCGCGGCGCGCATCGAAGGCACCGTGGTCCACGAGGCTGCAGGCGGTGCGACCGCGGGCGCGCCGTCGCTGCGCGTCTCGATGCCGTCCGGCGTGCTCACGATCGCCTCCGAAGTCGTCCGCGAAAACGGCGCCTGGAAAGCCGTGCGCGGAGGGTTCTACCGCACGCAGCGCCGGCTGTTCGAAGGCGAGATGCTGGTGCGGGCTGCCGCGTTCGCGTGACGGTAAGGAGCGCCCGAGAGGCTTCCGACATCGCCGGGGCTTGCGCGGCCCGGCATCGGTAAACGGTTCGAGCAACGGGAGGAGGTGCCACCATGTACGTGACTGCTTTGCCCGACAACGCGGAATTCGACCGGCGGTGATCAAGTCGGAGAACGCGCGCTGGGGCAAGATGGTGAGGGACCTCAATCTCAAGGCCGAGTGAAGTTGCGGCCACGATACGACAGCATGTGGAGAAACGGATGATCGACAGAATCGAAGTGTACGTGACGGGTCTCGCCGTCCGGTTGAAGCGCATCTTTTCCAGCGGCAGTTACGACACGGGGCCCGACGAGCAGCAGCTCGGCAAGCCTGTGCTCGTCAAGATCTACGCGGACGGCGTGGTGGGTTACGGCCAGGTGAGGGCGATCAGCCCCGGGCATTTCGTCGCCGACACGACGCATAGCATGGTGTCCTCGATCACCGAAGTCTACGGCCCGCTGCTCCTCGGCAGGCAGCTCTTCGACATCGAGGCGATCAACGAGCTCTTCGACAGCCGCCTCGCGGGCAATCCGGCGGCGCGCGCGGCGCTCGACATCGCGCTGCACGATGCGATGGGCAAGGCGGTGAAGCTGCCCGTGCACAAGCTGATCGGCGGCTGCTGCCAGCCCCGCATCCCGCTCGAATGGTCGGTGAGTCTGGCCGACGACGTGCAGACGATGATCGACGAGTCGCTGCGGGCGGTTAAGGAGTTCGGCATCAAGGTGCTCTGCCTCAAGGCCGCGGACCGCAGGGGCTGGCAGCAGGACGTCGCGAACTTCCGCGCGGTGCGGCGCGCAGTGGGCGAGGACGTCGTGATCGGCGTCGATCCGAACACCGGCTGGACCGTGAGCGACGCGATCCGCGCGGTGCACGCGCTGCGGGAATTCGACCTCGGCTACATCGAGCAGCCGATCGCGCGCCGCGACCTGCGCGGCATGGCCGCCATACGGCGCGAGGCGGCCGGCGTGCCGCTGATGGCCGACGAAGGGCTCTTCACGCTGCAGGACGCGCAGGCGCTCTCCGAAGCGCACGCCGTCGACGCGTTCTGCATCAAGCTCTACAAGGTGGGCGGGCTGTCGGCGGCGAAGAAGATCGCCGCCGTGGCGGAAGCGGGAAACATCCAGCTGAACTGCGGCGGGCTCGCGGTGCAGTCGCAGCTCGAAGCCGCGGCCTCGGCGCACTTCTACGCGAGCACGCCGGCAAAGCGCATGATGGGCGCGGGCGAGTTCGTCTTCGGGCTGAACACCATCGCCAAGGATCCCCTGGTCGCGGACACGCGCTTTCTCGTCGAGGACGGTCATGCGAACGTGCCGACCGGCCCGGGGCTGGGCATCGAGGTGGACGAGGATGCGCTGAAAAAGATGACGCTGCGCAAGGAAACCGTCGCGCGCCGCTGAGGGCGAGACGGCGATGCGGCATGAAAACAAATCGAAGGAGGATGGTGAGATGAAGGAAACGATGCTCGTGCGGATGGCGGCAGCACTCGTGTGCGGTGGCCTCGCAGGTGCAGCCTGCGCCCAGAATTACCCCGACAAGCCGGTGCGTGTGGTGGTGCCGTTCGCGGCCGGAGGAACGACCGACTTCCTTGCCCGCTACGTGGGCGGCAAGCTGAGCGACCAGCTCGGGCAGACCTTCGTCGTCGACAACCGCGGCGGCGCGGGCGGCACGATAGGCGCAGACATCGCCGCGAAAGCGCCGGGCGACGGCTATACGCTGCTCTTCTATCACATTGCGCTCACCACCGCGCCTTCGCTCTACAAGAAGCTGCCGTACGACACCGAGCGCGATCTTGCGCCGATCTCGCTGCTCGGCACGACGCCGAGCATCATGGTGGTGCACCCGTCGCTCAAGGTGAATAACGTGAAGGAGCTGATCGCGATGGCGAAGGCCGCGCCCGGCACGCTGAATTACGGTTCCGCGGGCATCGGCAGCGCGGGCCATCTGGGTGTGGCGCTCTTCGAGTACTACGCGAACGTGAAGCTCTCCCACATCCCGTACAAGGGCGGCGGGCCGGCGCTCGCGGCGATGGTGGGCGGCGAATTGCAGGTGATGATCCAGACCATGCCGGACACGATACGGCAGGTGCGTGCGGGGCGGTTGAAGCTCATCGCAGTATCCACGGCAAAACGTGTGCGCGAGCTGCCCGACACGCCGACCATCGCGGAGTCCGGCGTTCCGGGCTACGACTTCTTCACCTGGTTCGGGATGTTCGCGCCCGGCACGACGTCGAAGCCGCTCATCGCGCAGCTCAACGCGGTGGTGAACAAGGTGCTCCTGCAGCCCGAGCTGCAGGCCGAGTTCCGCAAGGACGGGCTGGAGCCCGGCGGCAGCACGTCGGAAGCGTTCCGGGCGCTGGTGCACTCGGACATCGCGAAATGGTCGAAGGTGATCAAGGCCGCCGGCATACAGCCGAACTGAGAACGCAAGGAGCAGGCGAGTGGCACAGGCTTCTCACATGCATGCGCTGGTCGATCGTCTGGCGCGGCTCACACCGCAGAACGTACCGGCATCAGCGCTCGCGCAGGCGAAATGGTGTTTCCTCGATACGCTCGGCTGCGGCCTGTTTGGCTCGGCGCAGCGCTGGAGCCGGCTGCTCGCCGCGGAAATCCTCGACGAGGGCGCGACCGCGCGCTGCACGGTGCTCGGCGCCGCGCACCGCGCCGCCGCACCGGGAGCGGCGTTGTGCAACGGCACGGCGAGCCACGGCTTCGAGCTCGATGACCTGCTCGACGAGGCGATCGTGCATCCCGGGGCCATCATCGTTCCCGCGGCGCTCGCAGCGGCGGAGGCCTCGAACGCTTCGGGTGTCGACGTCGTGCTCGGCATCGTCGCGGGCTACGAGACGATGGACCGCGTGGGCCTCGCGCTCGGCATGGAGCCCGCGCACCGCGGCTTTCACAAGACCTCGCTCGCCGGCCCGCTCGGTGCGGCGGTCGCGGCCGGCGTGGTGATGAAGCTCTCCGCTGTTCAGCTCAATTCCGCCATTGGACTCGCGTGTTCGACAGCATCGGGGATCAAGACCTTCGCGGTGGGCGAGGGCGGCGGCATGATGAAGCGCATGCATGCAGGCCGCTCGGCGGAATCGGGCGTGCGCATGGCGCAGCTCGCGGCGCGCGAATTCAGCGGGCCGCCCAACGCGGTGGAAAGCCGCTTCGGGCTGCTCGAAGCGTTCGGCGGCGCATCAGCCAGGCCGGGGGCGATCGACGCGCACCTCGGCGAGCGCTGGGCGGTCGAGAACGTGTACGTGAAGGTGTACCCGTGCTGCAGCTGGATACAGGCCTCCGTGCAGCAGCTCGTCGCGCTGCGGGGTTCGGCACCGCTCGAGCCCGCGGCGATCCGCAGCGTGCGCATCGGGACGAATTCGTACGCGCGGCGCATCAACGGCACGCCCGTCCCGACCGACACGATGGGCGCGCAGTACAGCATTCCCTATTGCGCGGCGCTCGCGCTGACGGGAGAGCCCTCGGACCCGGCGATGTATTCAGACGAGGCGATCGCGGATCCGGCGAGGCGCGCGCTCGCGCGGCGCGTGGAGCTCGTGCCCGACGACGAGATGGAAGCGGCGTATCCGCGCCACTACGGCAGCCGCGTGCGGCTCGAGCTCGCGGACGGTACGGTGCGCGAGAGCCGCGTGCTCGATCCGCACGGCATGCCGGGCGATCCGTGCACCGAGTCGGAGCGTATCGCCAAGTTCACGCGGCTCGCAGGGCGCGTGTATCCCGCGTCTCGCATCGAGCAGCTGATCGAGGCCGTGACCGCGCTGGAGCGCCTCGGCTCAGTACGGAAGCTGTCGGCGCTGCTCGAGCCGGATCGCTGATCCTTCGCAGGCGGTCGGCGGAACCGTTCGCGAATCCCCGGTCGCCGCGCGCTAGCGTCCCTTGAACTCCGGCTTGCGGCCTTCGCGCCAGGCCTTGTGGCTCTCGGCTTTGTCTTCGGTCCCTTCGAGCGCGAGAAACCGATAGAGATCCAGCAGAGCCGCATCCGTGAGGTCGGGCATGTTGAGCCCCTGGTTCAGCGACTCGCGCGCGAGCCGGCTGGAGAGCGGCGGATGCGCGCAGATATGCTCGGCCACTTCCATCGCTTTGGTCATGAGCTCGGCATGCGGGACGACCCATTGCGCGAGCCCGATCTGGTGCGCTTCCGCGGCCTTCAGCGGAAAGCCCATGCCCAGCCGCATTGCATGTCCCTTGCCGACCCAGCGCGCGAGGCGGACCAGCGCCCCCTGCGCGGGCAGGATGCCCAGTCGCACCTGGGGCAGGCGCCATTCGGCGCGATCGGAAGCGACGATGAGATCGCAGCTGTAAGTGACTATGCAGCCTATGCCGATCGCGTAGCCGTTCACAGCGGCGATGGTGGGCTTGGAGAAGTCGTCCAGCACGCGAAAGGCGTGGTGGCGCCTCTTCGGCAGGTTGAGGATGAACTCGGCGGACGAGTTGAGCGTATGCGTCTTCGGGTTCTTGAGATCCGCGCCGGCCGAGAACGCGCCGCCGGCTTCGTCGCCGGTGAGTATCAGGCAGCGGATTTGCGGATCGGCGTCCGCTTCCTCGAGCCGCAGGCGCAACGCTTCGTAGAATTCCTCGCACCAGGCGTTGCGTACTTCGGGGCGGCTGAACGTCAGCACACCGACGTGGCCGCGCTTTTCATAGAGCAGGGGCATTGCCGTCTTCCGTATTCTGGTTGGCTCGCATCACGACCCGGAAACGTAACGGGCGATCTCGGTGTGATCCGACCGTCCGCCGATCCTGGACTCCGCGTCCTTCCACAGCTTGAGGCAGGCCTGCCCGAGCTCGGCCGGGACGTCGCACGCCTGTGCCACTTCCATGGCGAGCGAGAGGTCCTTCGCCATGAGGCCCAGCGCAAAGCCGGAGTCGAACTTGCGGTTGAAGATGAACTGGGTGAACTTGTTCTCGGTGCTGTTGTTGCGTCCCGTCGAGGCGTTGATCACGTCGAGGATGACCGGCGGCTCGATGCCGAAACGCTCGGCGATGAGGATCGCTTCCGCTGCTGCAGCGAGGCCGGCTGCGGAAACGTAGTTGTTGAGCACTTTCGCGGCATGGCCCGAGCCGAGCGCTCCGACGTAGAACCTGCGGCCCATCGGCGCGAGCAGCTCATCGAGCTTCGCCGCGAGCTCGCGGTCGCCGCCGATCATGATGGCGAGCGTGCCTGCGACCGCCCCCCTGACGCCTCCGGACACGGGCGCGTCGATGAGCTGGATGTGGCGTGCGGCGAGCGCCTTGCCGAGCTCGCGCGTGCCCACCGGCGAGGACGAGCTCATGTCGATGATGATGGCGTCCCGCGCGAGCCCGCGCGCGAGGCAATCGCTGCGATCGCCCGAGCCCAGGACGACTTTCCTCACGATGTGCCCGTCGGGCAGCATGGTGATGACGACAGGGCAGGTCTTCCCCATCTGCTCGAGCGTGTCGGCAGCGGTCCCGGCATGCGTTTTCACGAAGTCGTCTACCTTCGCGCGGTCGGTGTCGTACACCGACACTTGCCAGCCGGCTTTCGCGAGCCGCGATGCCATCGGCGTTCCCATGTTGCCTATACCGACGAAGCCGATCCGGACGGTGCCCGCAGCGACGGGCGTGGAGTTTGACGCAGCGTTGTTTGCCATAGAGTTCCCCTAAGCCATGTATGAGCGCGCGTCGGCCGCGCGCTCGGCGTTGCAAGTCATTCGGCGCCGCCTTCTATCGCGCGGCGCAAGTCAGGAATAAGCCCCCAGGCTGTGATGATCCTGGGCGAGCTCGTGCATGAGTCTCAACCGCTCGCGTTGGGCGCTGTGCACGTGCGCGCGGGCGGCCTCTTCGGCGAGCCTGGGATCGCGCTTCTCGATGGCGCGCACGATTTCCACGTGCTCGGTGTGCGCGGCCTCGTGCCGGCGCAGCAGGCTGGTCGATGTCGTCTCTCCCCACACCCGGGCCGTCGGACTGTTGAGCAAGCTCAGCGGGTCTCGGATCACGGGCAGCATCTTCATGAGAAAGCGGTTGTGCGCGCCCTGGCATATGGCGTGATGGAAGCGGGCGTTCAACTGCAGCAGGCCGGGCAGATCGTTGTACAAGCCGGGCTCGGCCTCGAGGATGTCGTACAACGCCGCGATTTCCGCATCCGAAGCGAGCCTTGCCGCCATCGCGCACGCGACGCCTTCCAGCGCCTCACGCATTGCGTAGAGCTCGCTCACCGCCTGATAGTCGAGCATCGCGACCACGGTTTTGCGGTGGCTCGCTTGCGACAACAGGCCTTCGCTCGTGAGGCGCCGCAAGGCGTCGCGCACCGGCGTGCGGCTCATGTTGAGCCAGCGCGCGAGCTCTTCCTCCCGCACGCGTGCGTCGGGAGCGATCTTGCCTTCCCGTATGGCGTCGCGCAGCTTGTTGTACGCGAGATCGCGCAGCGGGACCTTCGGAGACTGAAGGAGTTTTCTCATTCTTTTCGTCGGTATGCTCAGACAATGATCGCGCATTGTACTGCATACCCAAGGTGATAAAAATGTAGGAAACAAACGGTTAGTCCCATTCCCGGGCATTCGCCTTGACAGAAAGTACCTTCAAGATACCATACTCGACATTTGGATTTTATCTGTATTTCTAATCAACGCGTCGCCCCGGGCTGGCTCCTGCACATCGGTGCGACCCCAGGCGGTGAGGGAGGAACGGCGAATGGGTGACATGCTGGCCGGAAAAGTGGCTGTAGTGACGGGCGCAGGCGGCGGGATAGGCCGCGAGATCGCGCTGGCGATGGCGGCCGAAGGCGCGCGTGTGGTGGTCAACGACATCGGAGCCCGGCTCACCGGAGAAACGTCGGGTGAAAACGCGGCGGACAAAGTCGTCGGTGAAATTCGGGCGGCGGGAGGCGAGGCGGCGGCAAGCTCGGAGTCGGTCGCGAGCTGGGACAGCGCGAACCGTATCGTGCAGTGCGCGCTGGATACGTTCGGCCGGATCGACGCGGTGGTGAACAACGCCGGCAACTTGCGCGACCGCATCTTTCACAAGCTCACCGAGGACGAATGGCGCTCGGTCGTCGCCGTGCATCTCGACGGCACCTTTTTCGTAAGCCGCGCTGCTGCCGACCACTTCCGTCAGCAGAACGGCGGCGCGTACGTGCACATGACTTCCACCTCCGGTCTCATCGGCAACTTCGGGCAGGCGAACTACTCGGCAGCCAAGCTGGGCATCGCGGCGCTGTCCAAGAGCATCGCGCTCGACATGGCGCGCTACAACGTGCGCTCGAACTGCATCGCGCCGTTCGCCTGGAGCCGGATGACGAGCTCCATACCGAGCAACACCCCGCAGGAAAAAGAGCGCGTGGAGAAGCTGAAGAAAATGGAGGCGCGCAAGGTGGCTCCCATGGCGGTCTATCTCGCAAGCGACGCCTCGTCTGCAGTCACCGGGCAGATCTTCGCGGTGCGCGCGAACGAGATCATGCTGATGAGCCAGCCGCGGCCGCTGCGTTCCGTGCACCACGACGGTGGATGGACGCCGCAAGCGATCGCTGAAGTCGCCATCCCTGCGATGCAACGCCACTTCTATCCGCTGGAGCGGTCTCCCGACGTGATCAGCTGGGACCCGATCTGACCGCACATCGCAGCCCTGCAGCGCCCCGGGGTGTCCTCGCATCCGCTTTCCGCCGGCGTTTTATTCGGCCCGAAGCGGCGGCTCGTCGAGCCGTGCGACGATGCCCTCGAGCGACGCAGCGGGGCTGGGATAGCGGCGCATCACCTCGGGATCGTGGCCCGGGATGATGTGGTCCGGCGTCTCTGCCCAGTTACGCAGCCGGCTCCAGCCTTCGACCATGTCACCCACGTTGTAGACGACGGGGAAAGGGCGCTTCGACAGCATGTTCGCGTAATAGTGGCTCGCGTCGGAAGCGACCACTACCCGGCCCCGCTCGGTCGCGACGGCGACGACTTGCAGGCCCATGGTGTGGCCCCCGATGAGATGCATCTGTATGCCCGGCGCGAGCTCGTCGGCGCCGTCGTGAAACCGCACGCGGCCCTTGTACACCTCGCGCACCAGCGCAACCACGTCTTCCGCCTCGTAAGCTTCTCTGAGCGTGTGATGGCACATGTGCCGGCCCGTCGCGAATTGCATCTCCAGGTCCTGCACGTGAAACGTGGCCTTGGGAAAGAGCGCGAAGTTGCCGGCATGGTCGTAGTGCAGGTGCGTCACGATCACGTCGCTGATCTCGTCGGCGGCCACGCCGAGCTGATGCAATGCCTGGGACGGGCACCGCAGGAATCTTCGCCCGCGTCGCGCCGCCATTGCCGAAGTGAAGCCGGTGTCGACGAGCACGGTGCGCTTTCCGTTGCGGATCAGCCACACGAAATAATCCATGCGCATCGGGCGGTCGTGCGGGTCGCCGCCGAGGAAATTCATCGATGCGGTGCGATCGTGCTCGGCGTACTTGATGGCATAGAGCTCGTAGTTCATGAGCGGCGGCGGACTCCGACTGTTGCGGTTCTTGTTGGGCGCGCGGCGCTGCAAAAGCACGCGAAAAGGGATGATACAATGAAAAAAACAAATGGAGTACAAAACACCGATTATGTTCATAACCAGGAGGGCGGGCTGGTGCGGCAGATCCCACGGCGGCGCGCATGAAGGGCGGTAGGGGCTCGGACGGATGGGCCAAGGATGCGCGCAAGCGGTTGCCCAGCGGCCGCCGATGAGCACGCAGAAACCGCAGCACGGTCCGCTCCAGGGCGTGCGTGTGCTCGACATGACTTCCATCATGCTCGGCCCGTATCTCACCCGCGTGCTCGGCGACCTCGGCGCTGACGTCATCAAGATCGAACCGCCTCGAGGCGATGTGCTGAGGCATTCCGTCCCTGCACGATCGCCGGGCATGGGCGCGCCTTTCCTCAATCTGAACCGCAGCAAGCGCAGTCTGGTGCTGGACCTCAAGCAGCAGCGTGCCAGGCCGATCATGCAGGCGCTGCTGTGCGACGCCGATGTCCTGGTGCATGGCATGCGCCCGCGCGCCATGGCGAGACTGGGGCTGTCGTACGAGGAAGTGCAGGCAGTCAATCCGCGCATCGTGTATTGCGCGGTGTACGGTTATTCCGAGCGCGGCCCTTATGCCGGGAGACCGGCTTACGACGATCTGATCCAGGGCGCCTCCGGCCTCGCCGCGCTGGCCGGGAAAGCGGGCGCCGCTCCGAGCTACCATCCAACGCCGATCGCCGATCGCACGACGGCGCTCACCGCTGCCTACAGCGTGATCGCGGCACTGTTCCATCGCGAGCGCACCGGGGAAGGTCAGGCCATCGACGTGACGATGTTCGAAGCGATGGTCGAATCGACGCTGACGACGCATCTCGGCGGCTTCACCTTCGATCCCCCGCTCGGAGAGCCCGGCTATCAACGTCTGCTTGCTCCGCACCGCGGCCCGTATCGCACGCAGGACGGTCACCTGTGCGTGGTCTGCTATACCGACGAGCACTGGCAGAAATTCTTCGACCTGATCGGCCGCAGCGAGCTCGGGGCGGATGCGCGCTATCGTGGCGCGCAGCGCGGCGATCATCAGGCCACGCTCAACGAGCTCATGGCGAACGCGATGGCGGGCGAGACCACGGCCGTCTGGCTCGAGCGGCTTACGGCAGCCGACATCCCGGCAACGCCCATGCGCAGGCTTGAGGACCTCGTCGAAGACGAGCATCTGCGCGCGACCGGCTTCCTATCCCCGGCAGAGCATCCGTCCGAAGGCAGGATACGTGTCGTCGGCATGCCGACAACGTGGTCGCGCACCCAGCCCAATGCCGCAACGCCGGCGCCGCGCCTTGGCGAGCACAGCCGCGAGATTCTGAGGGAGGCCGGTTATTCGGACGAGGACATCGAAGGCTTCGCATCCGAGGGAGTCACGCAGTGCGCCGATCGATGATCGGCGCGCGGCGACGCAAGGTATTCGTACAGCAAGACAGGTCAACCAAGGAGGAAGGATGAATCGCAAAGCTCAGCTTGCAGGGCGCACCGCCATCGTCACCGGCTCGGGCCAGAACATCGGACGCGCCATAGCGCTCGCGTATGCGCGCGAAGGCGCGAACGTGGTGGTGAACGGACATCGCAATCGCCGGATCGTCGACGATGTGGTCGCGGAAGTGAGGGCGATGGGCGGCGACGCGATAGGCATCATGGCCGACGTCGGCGAGCCGGATGCGGTCGCCGCGATGGTGGCGGAAACCGAGAAGCGCTTCGGCGCCGTCGACATCGCGGTGTCCAACGTCTCCATCCGGCGGCTGCAGCCCTTCCTGGAGATCACGCCCAAGGATTGGCACGACACGCTCAACACCAATCTCAACGCGGCCTACTACATGGCGCGTGCCGTCATACCGGGCATGAAGCAGCGGGGCTGGGGGCGCCTCGTCCACATCTCGGGCGTCGACGGATTCGCGGGGCATATTCCGACCCGCGCGCACAACATTGTATGCAAGGCCGGTGTACATGCACTTGCGAAGGCGCTCGCCGTGGAGTTCGGCGAATTCGGCATCACTGCGAACACCGTATCTCCGGGCTCGCTCGACACCCAGCGCGACTGGACGCAATACCCGCCCAACTGGGTGGCGATGCGCACGGCGCAAATCCCGGTGCGCCGCCTGGGCACAGCCGACGAGATCGCCGCTGCGTGCCTGTATCTGGTCGGCGAACAGTCCGGCTTCACGACCGGCCAGGTGATACACGTCAACGGCGGCCAGTACATGTACTGATTCGCGTCATGCGAAGCGATGCGCCACACCGCGCGTCAGCACACTCCGTATACAAAGAAAAACATTGTATATAGAATGTGCATCATAGCTGGCGCAGCGGCGCACACACAGGCAGGCGCGGCGCGCTCACGCCGGCGTCATAAAGATCTCGGAGGAGGTAATCGATGACCCCATGGAAGCGTATGGCCGCGCCTCTGGCTTCGGCATCGGTCGCGCTCGCATGCGCGCTCGCTGCGTCCGGTGCCGGCGCTCAGGCTTATCCCCAGAAGCCGGTCAGAATGGTCGTTCCTTTCAGCCCCGGAGGCTCGCTCGACCTCGTCGCGAGGCTGATCGCGAAGTACGCGAGCGCGGAGCTGGGCCAGCAGGTCTTGGTGGAGAACAAGCCGGGCGCTGGCGGCAGCATAGGCGTGGAAACCGTGGCCAAGTCCCCGGCCGACGGCTACACGCTCCTCATCGTCCAGAACAGCATCACCGTCAATCCGAGCTTGCTGAAGAGCGTGCCGTACGATCCGGTGCGCGATCTCGAGCCGATATCGCGCGTGTCGTCGTACATGCTGTTCCTCGTCGCTCATCCTTCCACCGGATTGCGCTCGGTGAAGCAGTTGATCGATCTCGCCAGAGCCCATCCCGGGCAAGTCACTTACGCTTCGGTCGGTGTCGGCAGCGCGACGCACTTGTCGGGTGCGCTGTTCGCCCATATGGCGGGGATCAAGATGACGCACGTGCCTTACAAGGGCACGGGGCAGGTGATACCCGATCTGCTCGGCGGACAGGTTGCGTTGCATTTCGGCAGCACTTCGGTCGTCCCGTACGTGAAGACCGGCAAGCTCATCCCGCTCGGCGTGACGGGCGAGAAGCGCTCGACCGCTTTGCCCGACGTGCCCACCATCGCCGAAGCAGGGCTCAAAGGCTACGAGGTGTCCGCCTGGAACGCGCTGTTCGGCCCCGCCGGCACGCCGCCGGCTGTCGTGAGCCGGCTGAACGCCTTGGTCAAACAGGCGCTCGATCGGCCGGAAGCGAAGGCCGTGATGGACGCGCAGGGCCTGATATCGTCGCCCAGCACACCGGCGGAGTTGCGAGCGCAGGTGAAGAGCGATCTCGCCAAGTGGGCGCAGATCATCAAGATCGCGGGCCTGAGGCCCGAGTGACGCAACGCGCGGAGAAGTCGCAACCGGAGAACGAGCGCATGGTGGAATTCAAGACGATTTCGTACGAGGACGTCACCGTCGGCGAGGAATTCATGTCCGACGACCAGGTCATCAAGCCCGAGGATGTCGAAACCTTCGCGTACGCGGTGGACGACCATCATCCCTGGTACTTCGAGGACTCGCCTTTCGGCGGAAAGATCGCGCATCCCCCGCTGCTCGGCAACCAGGCGCTGATGATGAGACACAACAAGTACATCATCCCGGCTGGGCTGCACGCGAAGATGCAGTTCGAATTCCTCGAGCCGCTGCGCCTCGGCATGCGCGTGAGGTCGTACGGCAAGGTGATCGACAAGTACGAGAAGCGGGGCCGGCATTACATGGTGACCCGGTTCGAGACGCGCGACGAGGCGACGGGACAAGTTCTCACGCGCGGCCAGTTCACCCAGATGATCATGCCGAAGTCGGGAGTGCATCGTGAAACCACAAACCGCTAAGGCGGCCCAGGTCGGCGACGAGCTGCCGGTCCTCACCAAGACGATCGTGCAGCGGCAGGTCGACTGCTATTCCGGCGTGCGCCCTTGTTCCATACACACCGACGCGGAATGGGCGCGCAAGAAAGGCTTCAAGGGCACGCTGGTGCAGGCGATGATGTCCACCGCGTACGTGTCCGAGATGATGGTACAGCGCTTCGGCGAGGGCTTCGTCAGGGGCGGCAAGATCTCCGTCGCGTTCACCAAGCCGGTCTATGCGGGCGACACGCTCACGGTGCACGGGCGCATCAAGAGCCGGGAGCCCGAAAACGGAAGAACCCGCGTGACCGTGGAAGTGTGGTGCCAGAACGAGGATGGCGTCATGACCATGGCAGGCGCGGCGAGCGGCCTCGAATGAGCAGCATGCGTTGCGTATGAACGACGTCTCGGCGCCGGATACCGGGCTCGATCTCACCGGCCTGCTTGCTCCCCGTTCCGTAGCGCTGGTCGGCGCGACGGATCATCCGACGTCTTTCGGCGCACGGGTGTTCCAGCAGATGTCGAACTTCGGCTTCCGGGGCAGGATCTATCCCGTCAATCCGAGACTGAAGGCGATCGGCGGATATGCCTGCTACCCCGCACTCAAGGAGCTGCCCGAAACGCCGGACCATGTCGGCATCATCGTGTCCACGGTGCGGGTGTTCGACGTGCTGGAGGAATGCGCCGCGATCGGCGTGAAGTTCGCGACCGTGTACACCGGCGGCTTTGCGGAAATGGGCACGCCCGAAGGCCGCGAGCGGCAGGAGAAACTCGTTGCCTTCGCCCGCCGGTCCGGCATGCGCATCATGGGGCCGAACTGCAATGGGGTGGTCAATTTCGTCGACGGCTTCGCGATGACCTCCACCGCGGCAATCAAGGGCAGGCGTCTGCCCGCGGGCAATGTCGGCATCGTCAGCCACAGCGGCGGGCTGGGCCAGATCAACATCATGTGGCGCGCCCAGGAGATCGGCCTGGGCGTGAGCTACCAGGCGAGCTGCGGCAACGAAGCAGACATCGACACGCTCGATTTCGTGCGTTTCATGCTGCGCTCCGAGGCGACCGACATCGTGCTGCTCGCCACCGAAGGCATCAAGGACGGCCGCAAGCTCGAAGCGATCGCGCGCGAGGCCGCCGAGCGCGAAAAGCCCATCGTGGTGCTGAAACTCGGCCGCACCGACGCCGGCGTACGCGCCGCTGCCTCCCACACGGGCGCAATAGCGGGCGACGACGCGATCTGCGACGCGGTCTTCAGGCAATACGGCCTGATACGCGTGTACGAGTGCAACGAGCTGTACGAAACGGCCGTGCTGCTGCGTCAGCGGCGCTCGTTCAGTGGAAGAAAAGCGGCGGCGGTATCGCCGACCGGCGGCAACATCGTGCAGGTGGCGGATGCAGGCGTGAGCTTCGGGATCTCATGGCCGCCTTATTCGAACGTGACGCAAGCGGCGCTTGCAGAGCTCTTGCCGGGGTACGGCAAGGTGTCCAACCCGACCGACATGACTTCGCTCGCGACCGGCGATCAGGCGCTGTATCGGCGGGCGCTCAACGCGATCGCGGCGGACGAGAATGTCGACGTGGTGATCCCGGTATTCGCCTCGGTCGCCAAGACCGATCTGCAGCAGGGCGCGGATTTTGTCGCGAGCTGCGCGAAGCCGGCGCTCATGTTGTGGGTCGGAGGCTGTACCGACGACCCGGAATACACGCCGCGAACGCTGGTGCAGCAGGGCATCGCCGTGTATCGGGACGCAACGCCCTGCATGCGCGCGCTGCGGGCGGCGAACGATTTCCGCGAGCACGTCCGGAAGCTGAAGACGCAGGGGGCGACGCCCAGCCGTCCCTCGGGGATCGACAGGGACAAGGCGGCACGTCTGCTCGCGGCGTGCGGCATCCGGATCACCGAAAGAGAAGCAAAGCGGGTGCTGGAGGCTTACGGTTTCCCCATCACTTTCGAGCAGGTTGCGGCCACACGCGACGAGGCCGTTGCTCGAGCGCGAGATATCGGCAGCCCCGTGGCGATCAAGGTGGACTCGCCGGACATTGCGCACAAGACGGAGGCGAAGGCGATACGCCTTGGCGTCCAGGGCGACGAGCAGGTCGGGGCTGCGTTCGATGAAGTGGTGGACGCAGCACGGCGGCACTCCCCGCAAGCGCGCATCCACGGCGTGCTCGTGCAGGAAATGGTGCGCCCGGGCCTGGAGATGATGCTCGGCTGCCTCCGGGATCCCGTCTTCGGTCCTGTGGTCGCAGTAGGCCTCGGCGGCGTGTACGTGGAGGTCCTGAAGGACGCGGCCTATCGCGCTGCGCCCGTGAGCCACGTTCAGGCGCTGGAGATGCTGCGGGAGCTGCGCGGCGCGCGACTGCTGGACGGCGTGCGCGGATCTCCGCCGCGCGATGCCGACGCCGTGGCCGATCTCATCGTCCGGCTGTCGTGGTTCGCGCGCGACTTCGAAAACGAGCTCGCGGAGCTCGACGTGAATCCGCTCGTCGTGTTCGAGCGAGGCGAGGGCGCGCGCGTGGTGGACGCGCTCATCGTGCGATCGGGCTCGCAGCGTCAGGAGTCTCCATGAGCTGGAAGCGGGAGGTGGAGGAGTTGCGCAGGCGTCAGGCGCTCGCTCGTGAGCACGGCGGCGCCGAGCGCGTGCACCGGCACAAGAGCGCGGGCAAGCTCACCGCACGCGAACGGATAGAGGGACTGCTGGATCCCGGGTCGTTCGTCGAAGTCGGCAGCATCGCGGGTGAAGCGCGCTACGACGAAGAGGGCGACATCGCGTCGTTCATGCCGGCACATCTCGTGATCGGACGCGGAAAGATAGAAGGGCGGCCCGTCGTCGTTACGAGCGACGACTTCACGGTGCGCGGCGGCTCGGCGCACGGCGGTCTGCGCGACAAGCACGTGCGCGCCGAGATGATGGCGCGCGATATGCGCCTGCCGCTGGTGCGGCTCGTGGACGGCACGGGCGGCGGCGGCTCGGTGAGCAGCATAGAAGCGGAGGGGCATGCGAAATGCCCGGCGCTGTACGGCTGGGGGGCGGTCGTCGAGAACCTGAGCCTGGTGCCGGTGGTGGGGCTCGCGCTCGGCTCGTGCGCGGGCTGGGGTGCGGCGAAGGCCGCGACCGCCCATTTTTCCGTGATGGTCAAAGATACCTCGCAGATGTTCATCGCCGGCCCGCCGGTCGTGAACCGGCTGGGCTACGACTACGACAAGAACGAGCTGGGAGGCAGCGAGATCCACACGCGCAATGGCACCGTGGATGACGAGGCTGCGACCGAGGCGGAGGCTTTTGCGCGCGCCCGGCGCTTTCTGTCCTACATGCCGCGCTCGGTGCACGAGCTGCCGTCGAGAGCCGCAACCGGCGACGATCCGGCGCGCGATGTCGAATGGCTGATCGACGCGATACCACGCGACGACCGGCAGGTGTACAAGATGCGCCCGATCATCGAGGCGGTGGTCGACAGGAACTCCTTTTTCGAAATCGGCAGGCGCTGGGGTCGCTCGGTCATCGCGGGCCTGGCGCGGCTCGACGGCTGGCCGGTTGCGTTGCTCGCGGGCGACCCTTATTTTTACGGGGGTGCGTGGACGGCCGACGCGGCCCGCAAGGTGAAACGGCACGTGGACCTCGCCCAAACGTTTCACTTCCCCATCGTGCACCTCGTCGACTTGCCGGGCATCATGGTCGGCCTGGAAGCGGAGCGCAGCGGCACGCTGCGGTTCGCGTCTGAAGCCATCGCTGCAATCATGTCTTCGACGGTGCCGTGGTGCGCCGTGGTGGTGCGCAAGTGCTACGGCATAGGCGGCGGCGCCCATGCCAACAACTCGCGCTACACGACGCGCTATGCCTGGCCTTCCGCCAACTGGGGGTCGATGCCGATAGCGGGAGGATTGGAGGCTTCCTATCGCTCCGAGCTTGCCGCTGCAAAAGATCCGAAAGCCAAGCTTGCCGAAATACAAGAGCGGCTGCACCGGCTGCGTTCCCCTTTCCGCACTGCTGAAGCTTTCAACTTCGATGAAATCATAGATCCCCGAGACACCAGGCGGCTGCTGTGCGAGTTCGCGAACACCGTGTCGGGATCTGTAACACCAGGGCCGCCTTCGTACGGCCATCGTCCCTGACGGAACCCTTTCGCCAGGTCGGGGAACCCTCACCTACAAGGAGAGTTGCACATGGACAAGAAGTTGATGGACGACGGATTGAAGGTACGGCGCGAGGTCCTGGGCGACGAGTATGTCGATCGCTCGATGAAGAATGCGGATGCGTTCAACAAGCCTTTCCAGGAGATCGTGAGCGAGTACTGCTGGGGCCTGTGCTGGACCGATGAAACGCTGACCCGCCGTGAGCGCAGCATACTGAACCTCGGGATGATCGCCGCGCTGGGCAAGATGCACGAATTCGAGTTGCATTTCCGCGGGGCGCTGCGCAACGGGCTGACGCCGGATGAATTGCGAGCCGTGCTTACGCAAATCGCCGTCTATTGCGGCATACCGGTCGGCGTGGACTGCTTCCGCGCAGCCAAGAAGGTGCTGAGCGAAGAGCAGGCGTAGCGAGCGGCCCGGCGGCGACGTCCGACACGCGCCGCACTACGTTACTGCGCCGGCTCTTGAAGACAACGAGGAGGATAGAGGATGAACAAGTTGTTCGTATCGACGTTGGGCGCGCTCGCGCTCGCCGTGGGCGTGTGTGGAGCGGCTGCCCAGGAGAGCGGCCCGGGTGGATATCCCGAGAAGCCGGTGCGCGTGATTGTCCCTGTGGCGGCAGCGGGTGGAACCGACATCATCGCGCGCATCGTGTTGACGAAGCTCAACGTCGTGACCGGCCGGCAGTTCGTGGTCGACAACCGCCCGGGTGCGGGTGGGCTCATCGGCAATGAAATCGTCGCCAAGGCGACCCCTGACGGCTACACGCTGCTGTTCACCTACGCGGCGCACACCATCGTGCCCTTCATCTACCAGCGCACAAAGATTCCTTACGACGTGCACAAGGATTTTGCCCCGGTTGTCCTTGCCGGCCAGCAGCCGCTGCTGCTCGCGCTCAACGTGCAGGTGCCGGCGAACAGCGTCGCGGAGCTGATCAAGCTCGCCAAGGCGAAGCCGAACTCGCTCAACGTCGCGCTGGCGACGCCGAGCAGCTCGGGTGCGCTCGCCGCCGAGGTGTTCAAGCTATTGACGAACACGGACATGGTGTCGATCCCGTTCAAGGGCGGGGCGCCTGCACTGACGGCGCTCATCCAGAACGACGTTCAGCTCATCTTCACCACGCCGCCGACGATCATGCCGCATCTGAAGAGCGGGCGCGTGAAGGTCATCGGTACTTCGGGCAAGGCGCGCGTGCCTTATCTGCCCGATGTGCCTACGCTGGCAGAAGCGGGTGTGAAGGACTTCAACACCGCGCCGTGGCAGGGCCTGCTTGCGCCCGCGGGCACGCCGCCCGCGATCATCAAGTATCTGTACGACAAGATCGCAGTGGTGCTGAAAATGCCTGACGTGAAAGAGCGTTTCGACGCGCAGGGGACGGACCCGGTTGCACTCGGGCCGAAGGAATTCGGCGAGGTCATAGCCCGCGAGCTCAAGTTGAACAGCAGGGTGATCAAGCAGGTGGGGATGAAGGCCGACTGACGGCTGCCGTGCCCGCGCAGGAGGCGG